>Ga0233423_10001457_pt1 | contig 11910 bp, 11 predicted proteins | sample Watercolumn_Mata_FD_180713 | JGI IMG/M metagenome (GOLD analysis project Ga0233423, IMG submission 180713) | Freshwater microbial communities from Lake Matano, South Sulawesi, Indonesia - Watercolumn_Matano_2014_112_MG | ecosystem: Environmental > Aquatic > Freshwater > Lake | place: Indonesia... | reverse complement strand
AAAGCTAAACAAAAGAGCAAAATCAGATTCATCCGAGGGCTACTAAAGCACCTTCTCAATAAATAACCACATTATCAAAGAACACTCTTATCTATTTTTCAAAAAGCCGAGTTTTGAGCAACCCTCAAAATTTATCTATTTATTTTTTTAGAATAAGTATATGCAAAAAATAGATAAACTATATAAATTAATACCAAGTTAATGGAAAAGACAACTAGAACATATTCAACTTTTTTTAAAAAATAGTAACTTAAAAATAAGACCATCACAGTAGAAACAAGCATATATATATTAAAAAAGAGGTCAATTTTTTGTTTCTCAATAACATTAAATACATTTCCAAGAGGGACTATCAACATCCTCAAAAATAACACGGGAGATAAAATCTGTGCAAACCTTCCAGCTAATCTCCATCCGTTTCCAAAAACAACTGAAAAAAGTATCGGTCCAGTCAAAAAGACTATTAAAAATAGCACAAAAGAGAAAAACGACATTCCCTTGAAAGTTTTCAAAAAAATATCTGTGCAACTACCTTTATTCCTATAATCGCTGCTGGCACGTTCAATAAAGACATCTCGCACAGAAAGCGAGATTAAAGAAATCGGCGTCTGAAAGACTCTTTGTGTTAAACCAAAAAAACCTACAATAAGGGATCCAAAAAAATTATTTAGTAATACAGTGGGAATTTGGATTGCTATTGTATTTATGAAATTCGTAGGAAGGGCATATCTTGGAAACCCTCTGTATCGCTTTAACAGCTTTTTTGCATAATTATAATCTAGCATCACCTTCTGACCCTTATTCTCCTTCCAAATTTGGCATCCCATTATAGTGCTTGCAAGTAACTGACCAGCGATACCTCCATAAATTAAACCACCTGCTCCAAAACCCATAAACCCCATGGTAATAAGCGCCGCAGCGGTAAAAAGTGCCTGTATTATCTTATTTATGGTAATTTTTTTGTATTCTTTTTTCCGATTCAACCAGTAATAAAAAGCTTGATATGCGCCAAAAGGAAACACCATTAAAGGAACAAGATATAAGAAAAATGAAATTTCTGAGTTGCCTAGCATTTTCGCTATAGGGATGTTAAAAACTCCCAATATTATAAATGAAATGGAACTAATAAAAAAACAAATGATAAGAATAGCTACAACTATATTCAATGCATCCTCATCTTTATCAGGTAACATTACAGCAAATTCATATCCTCCTGTTGAAATTACTGCTATTGCAGAAACCACGCTTGTATAGATGGCAAAAATACCGAAATGCTGTGGAGAATATATTCTCGTTAAAACCAGCAAGGCCAAAATCGGTATTATCTGCGACACAGATATACCCATTACTAACGTTAAAACATTAGCTGTAAAAGAACTTTTTGATATAAAAATACCTTTAAGATAATTTAAAATTTTGTGCATAGTCTCGCTGTAAAAGACCTTCTTTAATAATTGCTTCAAAAATCTTTTGCACAATTATATCATTTGCTTCATCTGAAAAATGTACATCGTCAATAAATACAGGGCCATTTATATTGTCAAAAACTCCTGTTAAATCCAGAACTTTTGCCCCGCATTTACTGTGTACTCGTTTAAGTTCTTGAAGCAATGATGAATAAACTTTCTTCATATACTGTGAATATCCAATAATATCTATATTGGATACCGCTAATATGGATTTTTCGGTATCAGTTAGATGCTTTGAACCAAATGCCAATATTGGTTGAATCGTAAACAATGATTTTATTCTCCTATCTTTTAAGATAGCATACATATATTCTAAATTTCTACCATATACTCTTGCAATATCTGCTGCGTTTACATATGTAGTTGGTATCTCATTGTTATCTAATGATATGGTTTTCCTAGAAATAAAAACCCTTAGCCTTTGTTTTATTGTTTCAAGAAACATGCTATGAGATAAAAGCTCCCTGACAGCTAATCCTAAAAAAGAGAATACATTATGACTTTCCAGTTTTTCTTTAAATTGCAGGAAATTCTCCGGGAACCCAGCTACATTATTAATAAATCCCGCATATGCATCGTTATAACCATCAAAAGTAATGACTAAATCAGGGTCTAATTCTATAATTCTATCAAAAAGTAAAATAAGCTCTTGAGTAGAAATGTAAGCCGAATCACCAGCATTTATTACTTCGAATCGCTTGGTATTATATACATCATTGAGTTTCCTTTCCAAACTTCCACTTATTGTAGCCTCATCATTAGAAGCCCCTGTTCCCCATACTGCGGAACCACCTAATATAACAATTCTAAAATATCCTTCTTTTTTTGTTTTCTCAATCTCTTTACCGCGGAACCCCAATGAATTTATGTTAAATGTTCTAAAGTGCTGATTTGGTTTTGTCCGATGCATAACATAGGGATATGCTTCAAATTTTCTTTTTGCAGAATCTTTAAATATATTTTTTGCGTCTTTTTGATTAGAGTAGACGGCATCTTTAGCTTTACTTTTATATCCGTAATTATATAAATAATAAACCCTGGTTATTACTTCTAAACATATAAAACATAAACCAACAAGAATTATTGAGAAAATAATAGGGTGTTTTAACGCAATCTTCATCAAAGAATAGAAGGTTAAATTATTTTTTCCCAAGAAACGACTTTTCTGCTACTTCTAGAACTCTCAAGACCCTCAAGCCTTCAAGGCTATCGGTTTTGGGTCTTTTTCTTGTCTGAACGCAATTAATAAAATGCTCCAACTCTAACTTTAAAGGCTCTCCTTCGTTTATCGAGATGGGCTTAAAATTAGCTTTTTGGGCCACGGGAATCTTTCCTTTATTCCATTGAATCCTATGAGGATAAATAAGCAGCTTTTCCTTACTCATATCGTCAAAAACTGCCATCGCTTTTGAACCGACTACAATAAGCTTTTGCTCCTTGTAAGGGTGCAACCAGCTTACGAATACATGCCCTTTTACTCCATTTTTAAATTCTAATGTAGTTAAAGTGACATCGTTTATTCCGGCATTCAAATAATCTCCCCCAAAGGCGTTAACCTTGACGGGGTCTTCTTCAAGGAGCATAAGGATGGCCGATATATCATGGGGAGCGAAACTCCAGAGTATATTTTCCTCGGTCCTCAGTTTTCCAATATTCAGACGATTGGAATAAATATAGTGGATTTTCCCTAACTTTTTTGAAACAATGAGGTCCTTAAGCTTTATCACAGCCGGATGATATTGTAAAATATGCCCTACCATGAGAATCTTTTTTTCTTTCTGGGAAAGCTCTACGAGTCTCTTACCTTCTTTGACCGTTAAAGATAATGGCTTCTCAACAAACACATCTTTACCGGCAAGTAAGGACCTCTTTGCCAGCTTATAGTGGCTAGATGCGGGAGTAGCTATGGCAACTGCTTTTATATCCGGGTTTTGTAAGACTTCCTCAAAATAAGCCTTGTAATTAACATCCGGATATAGTCTTCTTCTCTCAGATAATACATCTGAATCCGTATCGCAGGCTGTATGGAGTACTCCGAGATTATAAAAGTTCCTTAGGAGATTCTTTCCCCACCAACCAAGACCGATAAGACCGATAAACTTAGCTTTATCTTTTATCATTTCTTATAAACTATTTTATCCATTTTTTTATTTCAAAGAGGAACCTGTTCAATGGAGACTGGATATTTGACCTCTGGAGACCCAAATTCTTTATAGATGGAAGATTAGAAATATAACTTGAATAATTTATTTTAATTCCATCTCTTCGTCCTTGCACTGAATATCTGTTCGATTTAATTAGCTCAACATCCAATAGGTTACCTTTATTATCTTTAAAATAAATACCGTTATACGGGTCAAAAATATACCATTTATCTTTTATTTTAACGAAAGAAAAGGGTATTTTTTTTGAGCGGTCCGGTGTCATCGCCCAGGTAAAAAACGCGTCAATGCCTGCATAATTACACAAGGTGGTAAATACATCTGAAGCCTGGTCGCTTGTACCATACCCTCTAATAATAATATGCCAAACGTGGTCATCTATAACCGGCAAACCCGCCGGCCGTTTCTTTATGTTTTCGTATGTCCATTCAAATATTTTCATTACCCGGTCCTGTTCAGTTACTGTATCGTTAATTATAATTTTTACTAATTGTTTATAGTTATAATACCGATCAAAGAAATCCAGAATCTTGAGATATAAAGGCAACTTACGGGTGTAACATTGATAGTTAATACATTGCTTGGTTGTAACATTAACATTAAGAATAAAACCAATGGCTATAATTGCCAATACTCCAAGTAATAATATACCTGCTAACCTTTTCATCTAATCAATGAACCTTTTATGCCAGAGCTCAAGCATTAAAAGCGCCCAAATCTGAAGCGCATAGTCTTTCTGTCCGTTAATATGCTTATAAACCATAGTTCTAACTGCTTCAGAATTAAAATATCCCCTATTGAAAAATTTGTCTGAAAGGACAGTCTCAAATAAAAGCTCCTTTAAATCGCTGCGAAACCACTCGCCAGCAGGAACTCCAAATCCCATTTTTCTCCTATGGACATTCTTCTCTGGAACCAGCCCCTTGATTGCTTTTTTTAATATATATTTCTTAATAAATCTTTTCATTTTATATTCCGATGGTAAACGAGCGACAAACTCCATAAGTCTATGGTCAAGAAAGGGGGAACGGCCCTCCAGAGAATTTGCCATGCTGGCTATATCCACTTTAACCAAGAGGTCATTAGGTAAATAGGTATTAGTATCTGTCATTAAAAGCCTATCCAGTAATCCCAGTCCATTAGGATGATTTAAATAAGGCAGCAGCCAATTAAGAGGGTCGTTTCCCTGAATCTTCTTCTTAAAATCTTCCGAATATAAAGAATCCCTTAAATCATCGCTGAATATTCCTACCCAGCGAAGATATCTTTGATTGCGCGCTAGATTGACTGCCTCAAAAAATCTTCTTATTTTTCTTAATCTGTTTTTGGAATTAGTAGAATCGGGTAAGTTACGAAACAAGTTTGATATAATATTTTTAGTAAAATTCGGAAATTTTTGATAAACTTCGGAGATTAACATCGCCTGATAACGTTCATATCCGGCAAAAAGCTCGTCCCCGCCATCGCCATTTAAAGCAACTGTAACGTATTTTCTGGTTTCTCTTGCAACATAATAAGTAGGGATACAGGACGAATCAGCATAAGGTTCTCCATAATGCTCTACTAATGAAGGTAAAATTTCTAGGGCCTTGGGTTCTACAATAAATTCATTGTGTTCGGTATTAAACCTTTTTGCAATAGTTCGGGCGTACTCTAATTCGCTGTAATCCTGCTCTTTGAAGCCAATGGAAAAAGTCTTAACTTTTGCCCCTGATAATTGGCTCATTAAAGCAACCACCGTACTGGAATCTATTCCTCCGCTTAAAAAAGCACCTAAGGGAACATCGCTATACAACCTAATCTTAACTGCCTCTTTTATTAGTCTTAAAATTTCTTCTGCAGCATCGTGTTCGGATATATTGATTTTATTAGAATAATCCAAGCGCCAATATTGCTCCAGGGTAATCTCTCTTTCTTCTAAAATAAGAAGGTGTGCCGGCGGTAGTTTAAATACATTCTCATATATAGTCAGAGGCGCAGGAATATATCCAAAGGTAAGATAATAATGGATTGCCTCATAATTAATTTCTTTTTTTACTAAACCATTAGCAAAAAGAGCCAAAAATTCCGAGGCGAAACAGAGATTCTTCTCATCGTGGTAATAAATTAACGGCTTCTTGCCCACTCTATCCCTGGCTAATAAAAGGAGTTTTTTTGTTTCATCCCAGACTGCGAATGCAAAAAACCCTCGTAAATATTTAACACAATCTTTGCCATAATCCTCATAGAGATGTATTATGACTTCGCTATCTGCATTAGACTTAAATATATGCCCCTTATCTACTAACCTGCCTCTTAATTCCTTGTAATTATATATTTCGCCGTTAAACACAAGCCAGATTCGTCCATCCTCGTTAGCCATTGGTTGGTGACCGGCTCTGGATAAATCAATTATACTTAGTCTCCTATGTCCTAAACCCACCGAAGGGCTATCATTTTTAATAAATATTCCTTCATCATCTGGCCCCCGATGAATCATATCCGTACACATTTTCTTAAGCACTGTTTCTTCGACAGGGCTATTTGTCCGGTAATCTACAATTCCACAAATGCCGCACATTTTGTTTTTCAGGTATTATTTTGGGTATAGACCTTTTCAATAATTCCTAATAACCTTGGCGCATTTACTTTAAGCGAGTATTTTTCTTCCACGATCTTCCTACTGGCAATACCCATTTCTTTTCTTAAATTGGCATTTTCAATGAGCAACTTAAGCTTATCTATCCATTCTTTGTCGTTTCTTACAAGAAAACCATTAATTCCATTTTTAATTACTTCCTTATTCATACCCACATCAGAAGCTACAACAGGGATGCCTACTGACATATACTGGATGGCCTTAAATGCGCACTTGCCCCTTGACCAGTAATCATCGGTTAAAGGCATAATCCCGATGTCAAAGGACTGAAGAGAGCTTAACTCTGAATCCAGAGACCACTCTTTGAATTCTATATTTAAATGCTCATATCCTTTAAAATCTTTTCCTACTACGAGAAATACAACATTTGAATACTGGCGGGATACCTCTGAAAAAACATTTTCTAATAATTTTAAATATTTTAAAGTTGTGCTGCTTCCAATCCAGCCTATTACTATTCTTTTGTTATAAGGCTTATTGGTAAAAGGTATGTATTTTTCGGTATCAATGGGCGTAGGTAAGATATAAACCTTTGTAGAATAATTTAGGGCATAATCTCTAAGGAAACTATTCCCTGCAATTACAGCATCGCTCATTTGTATTATTCTTTTTATTTTTCCAGGGACCTTAAAAACATTTATAAACCTGTTCGCGCCACTTGTGTCCGGTAAAAATAATGAGTCGTCAAAATCATAAATAATCTTCTTTCCCGTCATTTTAAAGAAATGCTCAAAAATAACCCCTCCCAAGGGAAATACCTCCCGGTGTATAAAGATTATATCGCAGTGATTGGCTATAAAAATATCCGTAATTCTGCGAAAAGTTAGTAAAAAAATGGTAAAAATTTTCTTTAAGTAATAACCTTTTTTATAAAGAACGTTGTAAAGAGCGTTGTTGTAAAAAGGGCGCAAAAAACACGTATGACCCTCTTTTTTAAGATAAGGAAGATACTGCTCTACTCTGAATCTATTGCTCGGGCCTAGTGTTGGATAAGGAACAATAAATAAAATTTTCATTCTTTTAATAACTTTTGATAAATTTGCTGATATTTTTCTATACCCTTATCCAGTGAAAAATAATCTTCTGCCACCATTCGACATCTTCTTTTTAAAACAAGTGGCTCTTTCAGTAATTCTTTAATTTTGTTGATTGCCTCTATATATTGCGAATCAATAAAAGACGGAATAACCGCCCCTACCCCTTCTTTTCTAATTATTTGGTCAATATCTCCGACTCCTTCATTGATAATCACAGGGAGACCGCAGGCCAGATATTCCCCTACCTTAATCGGACAGCATCCTTTGCGCGAATAACCTGGCTTATAAAATGCTAATCCTGCATGGGCTTTATTTAGATAATCGGGAATATCTTTATGGGGAACTTGCGAAATAGTTACGTCAGAAATATCCAGGCCTTTCTCTTTCCTTTTTAAATCCGCCAGTTCATATTGTTTTGTTAATATTAATAGGTGCTCATTCGTAATTAGTTCTTTTGCCTTGATAAAAAAATTATAAAGCCCATCCAGTTCATACCATGTACCTAACGAGCCGATGTAAACAAAAACAAACTTATTAGTCAGGGTCCTTTTTAAATCTTCGTGTATGCCATTATTTTTGTCTAAACCGAATGTTTTTAAGTCTACCGCTGTAGGGATGACAAAAATTTCTGACATACTTTTACTTAAATATGCAAAAGACCCGATCTCATTTTTAGCACTTTCAGTTAAAGTAATTATTATATCTGCATTAAGCAGGAATGCCTTCTCAAAATATTTGGCTATATGATATAAAAAATTCTTTTTCCAAATCCCGCCTTCAATTCTTTCATCCGCCCAAAATCCTCTCATATCAAAAATAAATTTTTTGCCATAAAATTTTTTTAAAAACATACCAATCAAAGCAGGAACATAACTTCTAGCATGAACGATCCTGATTTTATATTGCTTGCTCAATAATAAACTAATCCAAATACCTCTGCATACATCAAATAGCGTAGATAAAATTAGCGGTCTTTTATGATACCTTATGCTTATCCATTTTATTCCTACCTCTTCTAACATCCGGCTGAGTTGCTTAATGCTTGATTTATCGGCCACATCCTTTGGCTTATCATAAGTGAGTAACTTAATCTTTGTAATATTATTATTTTTTTTAGCCAATCCTATCAGGTAAGGCAATACCTGAGATTGGGCTAAGGACTCGGCCAAGCCATCGTAAGAAATAAATAAAATGTTACAGCTATCTTCCATTTTAATTTAAAATTGAGATTGAGACAGTTTCTGCTGGTCTTTAAAAAAGACCGTAAGACCTATGGATGCAAAAATAATAAATATCGGCACAACAATATCTCTATGGCGGAATAAACCGCCCATATTTCCTTCTCCAAGAGCAATAAGAGAAGAAAAAATAAAGAAATTAGAAAATAAAATAATAAACATAGCGGGATTTTTCTTAAACGTTATAATAATCCCTAATATAAAAAATATTAGTAAAAAAGATATGTAGATATCCCCTGGATAAGCGAGTAATTTTACAAAATTATCAATTTTATAAGGTAATGGCTCAAAGAAGAAATGACCAAGCCCATTACAATAAGCCATAATAATTTGTTTATAAGATAAAGCATATAAACTTTCGTTCGGATCATAATATTTTTCTTCAAGAATCTTATAACTAGCGCCCTTTTCCCAAACTTGCACCCGATGATGATCCAAGATCTTCACTACGCCTTGATGAACTTGCCTAACCAATTTTTGTGGAGGATATTTTACTGAGAAAAAAATCAACAGAATAGTTAAAAATGCAAAACCCAGCAGAACAGCTCTTTTTCGTATTACCCATAATCCCGTTAACATTAAAATTATTGAGATATTATAGAAAATAAACGGTAATAGAAACGGAGATCTAAATGTCCTTCCAATCCAAGTTAATAAGATTATAACCGGAAATAGGAACCACTTTTTTCTTGTGACAATAATAGTCCAGCATAGAATTATGAGGACATTTAAAAAAATTATAATAATTTCTTTTTCATTTATGGTTGCCCATAAAAATAAGGAAGGAAATAATCCAGCTAATACTGCCCCGACCTTTGGTGCGCTATTATCTGATATTCTTTTTATAATGGAGTATACGCAAATGCATAATAATGAACCCAGTAAAGAATTAAAAAACATACCAATGATTGGTTTAAATCCAAAGAAATAATAAAATATACTTGAAAGGTATGCGTAACCCGTAACCTGGTAAGCATCTACCGATGGCAATCTGCCAATCCAGGATGGCAAAACCCAAATTTCTCCCCCCAAAGGCACTCTAAACAAACGATATAAGAAGGGCAGGGATTGAAAAAGACGGTTATTCAGGGCCACCTGCGAACTAAATTTAGTTAAGTCGCTTTTAAGGGTCTCTGAAATAATATAACCGAGGAAATGATTACTCTGTCCGTCGCCAAATAGAGACACGCCATTATCATGCTTAATAATAAATTCCCACATAATTAAAACGATGGATATTCTTAATAATAAAAAAAGTAAAAATAATTTTATTAGGAAATTGGCTTCTTTTTCTTCAAACTTATTTTTGATAAGAATAACGCAAAGGATTACTATCGTGGAAAAATAAATAAACCAGAGATTATTTATTGAAATGAGACCCAACAGTGCTGCAGAAGAAACTAAGACAAGAGATTTTTTAGTTAGTATCATATTATAATTCATGCTCGTCTAACCAGGCATTTAGATCATTATTTACTCTTTCAATATCTGCGGGCTCCTCTACAGCCATCCACTGCTTTTTAGAAAAATAGGCGCCTACTTTTTTCTTCTTTTTTATAAGTAAATCAATGAGTTGAGGCATAGTAAAAAACTTTCCTTTAGGGATAAAATCAATAATATTGCAGTTTAATAAATAGATGCCGGCGCTGATATCGTAATAATAAATTGGTTTTTCAGTCACTTTATGTATGGTCTTATTATTTATGCTAAGTATTCCGTAAGGAAACTGCATTTCGAACTTTTTTACCATCACCGTTAAATCAAAATTATGTCTTTTATGATATTTAATAAATTCCAGAAAATTAATCCGCGTAAGTATATCGCCATTCATTAATAAAATGGGCTCTCTCGGATTAAGTTTAACTTTACCTGCTAGCAATGAAAGCGGGCCGGCGGTTCCTAAAGGCACTGTTTCTCTGATATAATCGATTTTTATTCCCAATTTCTCTCCGTATTGAAAATAAGATACTATAAGCTCTCCGCGATATCCGAGAGATATAATAAATTCTTTAAAACCGAATTTTTTAAGCCTGTTTATAATTATTTCCAGAATTGGTTTTTCCCCGATAGGCAATAATGGTTTTGGCACAGAAAATGTCCACGGCCTTAATCTACTTCCCTCTCCCCCGGCTAAAATTAAAGCTTTTATCATATTTACACCCCGTATTCTTCAGTATAGTAATCTTTTAAATTATGTCTATAAAACTCAATGGTCTCTTTAAGACCCTCATCGAGCGAATAATTAGGTTGCCAACCAGTTAGCTCCTTTGCCTTTTTATTATAAGCAAAGAGTCTGTTTACATCGCTTTTCTATGGTCTAAATCTAATTTTATCCGTGTCTATATGCAGCTCTTTTCCTGTAATTGCACTTATTTTTTTTGCCAAATCTTCAATACTTATTTCAGAGGAAGAACCGACGTTAATTATCTCACCGATAGACTTAGGACTTTCGGCTATCTTTATAAACCCCTGCACAGTATCTTTTACAAAAGTAAAATCCCTCTTGGTCTGTAAGTTACCCAATGATATTTTATTCCTATTGAGCAACTGTAAAATTATTGTCGGTATAACTGCCCTGATAGACTGCCTGGGGCCATAGGCATTGAATGGCCTGATGATTGAAATGGAAGTATCAAAGGAGTAATAAAAACTTAAAGCTATGGAATCCGCCGCTATTTTACTTGCCGAATAAGGAGACTGCGGCTGCAACGGGTGTTTTTCATCGATAGGCACATATTGCGCAGTGCCGTAGACTTCGCTGGATGAGGTATGCACAATCCGCTCCAGTTGTATATCGCGACTGGCGCTTAATATATTCAATATCCCCAGGGTATTTGTCTCAAATACCTCAACTGGATGCTGGTAGGAATAAGGAATGCCGGTGAGCGCTGCTAAGTTAAAAACTATATCGATATCCTTCATTGCTTTTTTTACACTATCAAAATCGCGGATTTCTCCCCGATACATTTCTATGGCGTTTCTTACCGCCGGTTCTAATTCAGACAAATGCCCGATATCGCTATCAGAAGTGTATCTTAAAAATGCCCTAACCTTTGCATCCAGTTTTACAAGAGCCTCCACAAGATGGCTGCCTATGAAGCCGCCAGCACCGGTTACTAATATTTTCTTATTTTTTAAGCCGTCCATTCTCACTATCCTTTCTTATCTGTTCTATCTTCCATCTTAATATACTTAATTCTTTAAAGATTTCTTTATTTTCAGAAGAAAATTCTGAAACCAAAACAGAAATATACAATAAGATAAGCACTATACCAGCAAATCCTATAAGGAGCAATGCGAAGACCGGTGGGAATACGCCTAAAATATCAGCCAGTTTATTCAATAAATTCTTAAACACAGAAAGCA
>Ga0233423_10001456_pt1 | contig 11928 bp, 11 predicted proteins | sample Watercolumn_Mata_FD_180713 | JGI IMG/M metagenome (GOLD analysis project Ga0233423, IMG submission 180713) | Freshwater microbial communities from Lake Matano, South Sulawesi, Indonesia - Watercolumn_Matano_2014_112_MG | ecosystem: Environmental > Aquatic > Freshwater > Lake | place: Indonesia... | reverse complement strand
GGGCGGGCGGGGCATTGTCCCCAGCATGGGGCTGCTCATTCTGGTGGCGCCGGTGGAAGTGGTCGTGGCCAGCCTTATCTTCCTGGCCGGGCGCAAACACAAATACGACGCCTTCTGGTGCATCCTGGGCATCGCCCTGCTGCCCGTGCTGGCCCTGCTCCTGCGCCGCCCGGCACCGGTGGTGGTAGCGGCGGCGGCCATTTTGCTCTTGACGATCCTCAAGCGCCTGGAGGCCAACCGGCTGCCCGTGGCGCCAGGGCAGTGGCGCCAGGTGCTACTCACCCGGCTGCTCTTCGACCGGGACATCTGGGACAAGGAAGCCTGGATTCAGCGGCAGCCGGAGGCACGGGAGGAAAGGAGGGGAACGTGAGTCGCCTCACCGCCTGGACGATCAAGCTCATCCTGGCCATTGTGGTCATCTGGTTCTTCTTCCGGGTGATACGTTTTATGTTCTTCTGGGTCGAGCCGCTGGTCGTCGGCTTCCTCGCCGGCTTCCTGGTGGCGACCCTGCTATTCCTAGATCTTAGCGTCTTCAGCAAACGCTGAAAGGTGGCCTACAGCCAATCAGCAATGTCATTCCACAGTTCTGACATCTCCAGCGCTTGGGCAAAATCTTGCACCCAGTGCTTAATTCGCTCCCGATCCAGCTTTGGGTGGGCATTAATGATCGCCTGGATGTCCAGTAGGTCCTGTGGCCGGTGGGCGACTGCCTTGAAGATGATCAGGTCTTCTGGGGTAGGCAGGCGGATAGCAAGGCGACCAACCTTACGGATAACGCTGCGCTCCACCGCCTCTACCTCAAAGGGCAAGATCCCCAGCGAGATGTCCACGTCAATACCGCTTTCCTGGTGACGCAGGAGCAAAACGCGGCGACGACGGGCAAAATCCTCCGCATCGGTGAGACGTGGGATGAGCCCTACCTTAGCTGCTGTCTCCATCAGGCGTGGTAGGTCTTCAATGGACAGGAGTAGCACCGCGTCCACATCGGCAGTCAGGCGTGGCTTACCCCACAGGCTGGCGGCGACACCGCCAATAACCATACCCCGATCGTTGAAATGTGCCAGCAACCGTTTTAAGGCCGCCAGGGACGGCAACAGAGAGGCGATTTCTTTGGCAGGAGTCACGTCTTCACTCCCTTCAGCTTCATCCACCGCTGGCGAACGAGGGCAATTTCTTCCTCCGACTTCTCCAGAGGCAGCCCCAGGCCAATGGCCAGGCGCAGGATGGCGTCCAGTTGCTTCAGCTTCAAAGCCATAGAGGCCGATCTCTGCTCCTCAGCCTCCACAGCGGCCACCGCCTGCCAGCGCTCCCGGAATTCCTTCGCCAACTGCTTATCCACAGCTTTTCCCTCCGCCGATCACCGGCAGGGTGAGCAGGGCGTGTGGCACGATGAGCACCTCCAGCTCCTTCCCCAGCCGCTCCTGCACGATGGCCAGGGCCTCGGCCATTGTTGCCGCCGGGATCATCTTCACATCCTGCACGATCTGGGGGTTCTCCGCACCCACGATGATGACGTTCGTCTCCGCCAACACTTTGGCCATGATGAAGGCCCGCTGCTGGCCTGGCGGGTAGCCGTGAAGGCGAGCATCCTCGATGAGGGCCTGCACGCTGGGAAAGTCGCGCAGCGCCTGGTAGAAGCGTTGCTCGCCCACGCCCTCGCCCGCCCCCTGCGGGCACTGTGCCGGGATGATGAAAAAGCCCCCCGGCCGCACCACGGGCAGCGGGGCGAAGAAGAGGTAGCTCGGCGCCCGCGTGGCCTGGTACAGGTTGGCGTCCTTGGGATAGCCTACCCCGCCGATGGCCACGTCGTACTGGTGGGGGATGGGCACCTCAAAGAGGCTTCTGGCGATGGCCACGAGCTCGGCGAAGGCGGCCTGCGGCTCCCCCGCTCGCACGGCCACGACGCGCTGCGCGTCGTCCTGGACGACGTTGACGATGAACTGCAGTCCGGCGCGCCGGGCGGCCTCGTTCACGGCCTCGCGGAAGGGGTTGCCGGCGATGCGCCCCAGCCGCGTCCCCGGATGCTCCACCATCTGCGGCCCGTGCGTGTAGGCGATCATGGCTTCCCCCGCCGCCCCCACGGCCAGGGTCTTGGCCCCGCCGGAGTAGCCAGCGTACTGGTGCGGCTCTACGATGCCCGTGGCGATGGTGAGCTGGCTCTCGTAGGCCAGGCGGTTCACGGACAGCGGTATGCCCGAAGGCGTCTGTCCCAGATCCACGAGCATCGCTGGGTTCTGTGCCTCGTGATCCAGCACGCGGTAGCGTGCCACCACAGCCTGGCCCAGCTTGGCGATTTTCTCCTCCGCCGTGCTGGCGCGGTGCAGTCCCACGCCGCAGAGCAGGGTGATGTCCGCGTCCCGCACGCCGGCGGCGGCCAGCTCCTCCAAAATCGGCGGGATCAGCAGGTGGTCGGGGCTGGCGCGCGTGGCATCCGTAAAGACGATGCACACCGTATCGCCCGGCCTGGCCATGGCTCGCAGCGGCGGCGTGCCTACGGGATGCGCTAGAGCGGCGCGCACTGCGGCGGGCACATCGGCCAGGGGCGGCAGGGTCTTGGACTCCACGAGCGTGCCGCGCATCCCCGGCGGCAGGGCGAAAGTGATGGTGCCTTTGCCATAGGGCACAGTGTACGTCATCGTACCCTCCACAAGGCGGAATAGAACGCTGATGAACGCTGGCTGCGCACGCAGATTTTAATCTAAAACACCAAATAATCTGCGTCTATCTGCGTGAATCTGCGTCCAACTTTATACGGGGCCGGCGACGACCAGGGCGTAGCTCTGCAAACGGGCGTGGCGCTGGACGGCGGCCAGGATCTGTTCGGCGGTGAGGCGGCGAATGAGGGCCGGGTAGCGCTGCAGGTAGTCCAGCCCCAGAGCGTAGGTCTCCACCTCCATGATCGCCCCGGCCATACCCTCGTTGGTCTCCAGGCGCAGGGCCAGCGAGCCGGTGAGGAAGTCTTGCGCATCGGCCAGCTCCTGGGCGGTGACCGGCGTGGTGCTCAGCCGCGCCCACTCGGCCTGGATGCTGGCGATGGCCTGCTCGACGTGGGCCGGATTCACGCCAGCGTACACGGCCCACGGCCCGGCACCCTGCCCGGCCTCCAGGCCGCTGGTGGCATAGTAAGCCAAACCCTGCTCGTCCCGGACGGTGCGCCCCAGGCGGCCCATCAGCCCCAGGTGGCCAAAGATGACGTCGCCCACCAGCAGGGCGTAGAAGTCGGGATCGTGGCGCTTGATGCCCGGAAACCCCAGGACGATGTCGGCCTGGGTCTTGCCCGGCACGGGCACGTCCTGGCGCACCGGCTCAGGGCGCGGCGCCGGCGCAGGAATGTCGAGCGGCGGCCCGGCACCGGCAGCCTGCCAGTCGCCGAACGCTCGCTGCACCTTAGCCAGGGCCTCGTCCGGGGAGACGTCGCCGACGACCACCAGAGTCAGAGTATCGGGGCGATAGAAGCGAGCGTGGCAGGCGGCCAGATCGTCACGAGTCAGGGCCGGCACTGTGTCTGGCTCGCCATCGGGCGGCCGGCCGAAGGGGTGGCCGTGGGGGTAGGCCAGGGCGCGGAAGGCTTTGTTGGCCACGTACTGGGTATCGTTGGCGGCTTCCCGCAGGCCGGTGAGGATTTGGCCGCGCAGTTTTTCCACCTCCTCGGCGGGAAAGGTGGGCTGCCGGAGCACATCGGCGGCGATGTCCAGCCAGGCGTCCAGGTCTTCCACCAGGCAGCGCCCGCCGAAACCCGCCGCCTCCAGCCCCGCCCCCACGCCGAAGCTGGCCCCCAGGGAGTCAATCTCTTCGTTGAGTTGCGGGAAGGTGCGCCGGGCGGTGCCACGCTGCAGAGCGGCGGCGGTGAAGCCGGCCAGACCCGCCGTGGCCGCCGTGTCCTGCACGCTGCCGGCCTCCAGGCGTCCCCGCACCACGACCGAGGCGTTGTGGGGGTTAGGGTGCACCAGCAGCACGCTGCCGTTGGCCAGCACCGTCCGCGTCACGGTCTCCGGGCCGATGGGGACAGTGGCCGATGTGGTCTTACGCGGCATGAAGGGCCTCCTGGGTTAGGGACGAGTAGACAAGTAGCAAGTAGACAAGGGATAAAGGAGTAGGTCGGGCACGGTGCCCGACTCAAACATTGAACCACCAAGACCCAAAGACACCAAAAAACCAAAACTTGGTGTTCTTGGTGCCTTGGTGGTTAATTTCCCGCCGGTCATTGCATCGTGGGCACGAACCAGCCGACGGTGCGGTTGGTGCTGGTGAGGTGCTGGGCGGCCACGCCCTGTACGTCGTCTGGGGTCACGGCGGCCAGCCGCTCCAGGAACAGGTCGTAGTCCCGGTGCGAGGTTACCATCTCCAGCAGTCCCAGCCAGTAGGCCAGGTTGACCACACCATCGCCGGCATAGACGAACTGCGCTTTGGCCTGCTTGAGCACCTTGGCCAGCTCGGCAGCGGCCAGCGGCTCGCGGGCGACCTTCTCCAGCTCGGCCAGGACGGCCGCCTCCACAGCTTGCAGGCTCGACCCGGCACGCACGGTGGCGGTGACGGTGAAGAGCCCAGGGTCTTTGCTCACCCAAAACGAGCAATCAACCTCCGTGGCCAGCCCGGTCTCCACCAGGGCGCGGTAGAGCCGGGCGCTGCGCCCCGGCGAGCCGCGGCCAAACAGGTTCATGGACTTGACGCCGTCCAGCACAGCGCTGAGGACGAAGAGGGGGAAGAAGTCGGCGTGGCGAGCGTCGGGCACGTGGAAGGCGACCTGGAAGTAGCTGGCGCCGCCGGGCTGCTGCACCGTGACCCGGCGCTCGCCCGTTTGCGGCGGCTCCACGGAGCGTACGACGGGCACGGTAGGCCCGGCAGGGATGGGGCTGAAGTAGTGGGCTATCTTCTCCAGCAGCCAGGCCGTGTCGAAGTCGCCTACGGCCACAGCCACGGCGTTGTTGGGCGTGTAGAAGGTGCGATAGTGGTCGTAGAGGTCGTCCCGGGTGATGGCCTGCAGATCGCACCTCCAGCCGAGGACGCCGTGCCGGTAGGGATGGACCTTGAAGGCCGCGGCGGTGACCTCCTCGTCCAGGAGGAACTGGGGGAAGTTCTCTGCCCCTTCCCGCTCGGAGATGATCACCGTGCGCTCGCTGTCCACTTCGTGCGCGGCGAACACGCAGTTGGCCATGCGATCGGATTCAATCTGCAGGGCCAGCTCCAGGCGCTCGCTGGGCAGGCTCTCCAAGTAGGTGGTGTAGTCAATCCAGGTGAAGCCGTTGAGCACACCGCCATTCTTGTTCACCAGGCGCATAATCTCGCCCTTGCCGAAGGTGGGCGTGCCCTTGAACAGCATGTGCTCCACCCAGTGGGAGATGCCCGTGCGGCCGGGGATCTCGTTGCGGCTGCCCACGCGGTACCAGATCCAGAAGGTGGCCACCGGGGCGCTGTGCACTTCCTTCGTCAGGACGATGAGGCCGTTGGGCAAGGTGGACTGCTGGACGTCGGTCATAATTGCCTCCAAAGTTACAGGGGTAACAAGGGTACAGGGGGTAACAGGGCCTCGTACCTCATACCTCATACCTCATACCTCGTCCCTCGTACCTCATCCCTCGTCACTCACCCACGGCACGCCGACCTCGCTGCCGATCTGCTTGAGGTTGTCCGCCACTTTACCGAAGAGCGGCACGCCGTGCTGGCGATAGTCGGCCTCTTTCTCGAACTCCTTCTCGCCGGCGACGTAGACGCGCTCCGCCCCTTCGGCTTTGGGCGAGTGCTTCAGGCGGCGGATAATCTCGTCCATGCTGGCCTGAAACTCCGCCAGGGGGCGGAAGCCGTCCACACGCAGGGCGCCGAAGAAGTGGCCGACGTTGGCGGGCAAGGGCTTGCCCTCCGGCGTCTTGGGGTAGATCAGGTCGGCGAAGCCGGCGCCGGGCAAGACGCCGCTGAGGATGTCCACCAGCAGGGCCAGGCTGTAGCCCTTGTAGCCGCTGAACTCCTCGCCGGCGCCGCCCAGGGGCAGGATGCCGCCGCCGGCCCGCCCCGACAGGTTCTTGAGCACCCGCCCCGCCTCGGTAGTAGACAGGCCCTTCTCATCGGTGGCCCAGCCCAGGGGCATGGCTTTGCCCTTGCGCTCGTACACCTCTAGCTTGCCGCGCGGGACGACGCTGGTGGCCATGTCCAGCACGAAGGGGCGCTCCTGCCCGGCGGGCACGGCCACGGCGATGGGGTTGGTGCCCAGGATGGCGCTGCGGCCGAAGGTGGGCACCACCAGACAGTCGGCGTTGGTGGTGGACGTGCCGATGAGGTCGTGCTCCAGGGCCATCATGGCGTAATAGCCAGCGATGCCGTAGTGGTTGGAGTTGCGCACGGCCACGAAGCCCACGCCCACCGCTTTGGCCTTCTCGATGGCCAGCTTCATGGCGCGCCAGCCCACCGGCTGCCCCAGCCCTGCCCCGCCGTCCAGCAGGGCGGTGGATGGCGTCTCGTGCACGACCTGGATGTGGGGATGAGCCAGCATGACGCCGTCGCGCAGGCCCTTGACGTAGCGGCCCAGACGAGCCACGCCGTGGGAGTCAATGCCTCGCAGGTCGGCGCGCACCAGCACGTCGGCGGTGATGCGGGCGTCCTCCTCCGGCACGTCCAGCTTGACGAAGACTTTCGTCACGAAGTCGGCTAGAGCCTGGTGATTGACGCGCACGTATTCGTCGGTCATTGGGTGATACCCTCCTCTTAAAGTATCTAAGAGATCATAATTGCAAGCCGAGGATTGCCATTCGCTGGTGCCGTGTTGCGTGGTGCGTGTTCCGTCTTGTAACATCAAAAAACGGAACACGGAACACGCAACACGAGCATAGCACTCTATATCCTCAGACGCTGAATACTAACAAATTGGTTCTTGCCTTCACTGCAGCCCCTTACTGGCCGCCCAGCCCCAGCTCGCCAGCTATGCCCTGCATGGCCTGAATGACGAGGGTGATGTGCTCGTCCAGGTCCACGCCCAGCTCCGCGGCCCCGCGCACCATCTCCTCACGATTCACGGCGCGGGCAAAGGCCTTGTCTTTCATCTTCTTGCGCACCGACGAGGCATCTACGTCGAAGATGCTCTTCGTGGGGCGCACCAAAGCCACGGCGACGATGAAGCCCACCAGCTCGTCTACGGCGTAGAGGGTCTTGTCCAGGCGGGTGCGCCGCGGCAGGCCGGTGTGGTCGCCGTGGGCCTGAATAGCGTATACGACCTCCGGCGGGTAGCCGGCCGCCTCCAGAACCGGCTTGCCCCAGGCGGGATGCTCCTCGGCGGTGGGGTGCTGCTCGTAGTCGAAGTCGTGCAGGAGTCCCGTCACGCTCCACAGCTCCTCATCGTCTGCGAACTTGCGGGCGTAGGCGCGCATCGCCGCCTCCACGCCCAGGGCGTGCTTGAGCAGGCTCTCGTTCTTGGTGTAGGTCGTCAGTAGTTGCCAGGCGGTTGGGCGATCCATATTTCTCCTTAGATGGACGAAGGACGAACGACGAAAGACCAACACCCGCCCTCGTCACTCGTCACTCGTTCCTCATCACTCGTCTACAGGGAGCCGGTGCGTTCCCGGAAGCGGGTGCTGGCGGCGATGTTTTCTACCATCTCGGCGTGCAGGGCGGGGATGACCACCTGGCTGACCAGCAGGCTCTTGTCGGCCAGCACGCCCACGCCTTTGTCTACCGCCGCCTCCACGTCGGCTACGGCGCCGCCAAAGAGGACGAACCCTTTGCCCCCCAGGCCGTCGGCCAGGCGCACCTCCAGCAGGCGCACCATGGCCCCTTTCACACCGGCGTCGGCGGCGTGGATGGTGGCGGCGGCAGTGCGTGTCTCGATGACGCCCAGCGCCTCGCCGGGATTGGGCAGGCGGCCACCGGCGACGGCGGCGACCACGTCCGGGTGCACGCCGGGCAGGAAGACGTGGTCCACCAGGGCCGCCGCGCCCACGGCCAGCCCGGTTTGCAGCGACTCCAGCACGTCCGCCACCTCGCCGCCGATGAGCACCAGGTACTTGCCCGGATGCACCGTGCCGGTTTTGATGAAGGCGATGGGGGCCTTCTTGATCATGGCATCGCCAGCCTGAATGCCGATGGCGATGCTATTGAATTCCACCAGGGCCAGAGCGGGTTCGATCATCTTGGTTCTCTTTTGGTAGGACGCAGATGAACGCAGATGGACGCAGAAAAATGGAAATAAATCCGCGTTTATCCGCGTTAATCTGCGTCCTACCCCCTCGTCAGTTGGCGAAGGTGATGGTGACGCGGCCTTTGCTGTCGTAGACGTAGTGGGCGAAGAGCACCTGGCCGGGCGGCAGGGCGAACAGCCGGGGCAGCAGCAGCCGCAGGTCGTCCACCAGGTCTAAGCTGAGCAGCCAGCCCTGCGGCACCCACTGCAGCGTCCCTTCAGCGGAGGCCTTGACCTGCCGCGTGGGGCTGGTGGCCGTGAACACAAAGACGACGACGCCGGGCTTCTGCGGCTCCTCGGCGGTGATGACGGCCCGCAGCACGGGGGCTTCGATGCTCAGGCCGGTCTCCTCCCGCACCTCCCGCCGCAGCGAGGCCAGCACGTCCTCGCCAGGCTCGACGTGCCCGCCCACGCCGTTGTACTGGTTGGGCCACAGGCGCTTGTTCGGCGCGCCCTTGAGCAGCAGGAGGTCGCCGCCATTCTCGATGAAGCACAGGGTGCGCGGGTAGGCCAGGCGCGCATCGCCCGGCGATTGAGTCTGGTTCATCTCATCGTCCAGCATAGCCGGTCATCCTTGTCCTTGTTTAGGTCATTGCGAGTCCCCATGCCCTCGGGGGCATGCGCAAAGCCAGAAACTGTCATGCTGAGCGCAGCGAAGCATCTCAGCCCATGCGGGGGCGAGACTCTTCGCTGCGCTCAGAGTGACAGTCTAGCGCTGCCAAGTTTCTGAGTAGTCCCAGAATGACTCTGACAGGGCCCCACGAGGGGCTAAGCTAGCAGCTTTCGGATAGGTTACAAGTTAACGCCCGGCGAGCGTGGGGCTGGGCGTCAGGGTCGGCGGCGACGTTGGCGTCAGGCTGGCCGTGGGCGTGGGCGTGCGCGTGCGCGTGGGTGTTGGCCCACCAGGGGCCGGGATGATCACCTGCACATCGTCCAAGTACCAGCCGGTGGCCCCCCAGGCGAAGTCGCAGGCCAGGCGGAAGCGGAAGATGGCCCTCTGCCCGGCGTAAGGCCCCAGGTTGACAGCGACCTGGTACCAGGAGGCCAGTGTATTCCCCGTCCAGGCCGGCCGCCCGGCGATGGGGCTGTTGTAAACGGCGCTGATCGGCCCATCGTACCCGCCGCTGACGATCTGCGCCCCCAGGTCGGTGTAGGTGGCGCCGTTGTCGGTGGAGATTTCCAGCACGCCGCCGTCGTAGCCGTCTTCCAGGTCGTAGGTGTGCCAGAAGGTGAGCATGGCCTGGGCTGGCAGGACGATGGGCGGGCTGAACAGCGAGTCGTCTTTGCGGACCGAGGCATCGCTGGCGAACATGGCGTGGCTGGGGCTGTGCGCCCGCTCCGTGACGAGTCGCCAATCGTCCTGGCCCACGTTGGCCCGGTGCGTCCAGCCCTTGTCCGTCCCCTCAAAGTTGTCCTGGAAGACCACGATCAAAACTATCGGCGTGGCTGTCGGCGTCCTTGTGCTAGTGGGAGTTCCAGGTTCCACGTTCCAAGTTGGCGTGGGCGTGGCAGTCGGTGCTGCTGTTAGGGTGCGAGTTGGCGTGGGCGTCGGTGCACCAGGCCAGCTCTTAAACAACACAGGCAGGTAGGCATATACCTTTGGCGTGGCCGTCGGTGTGTGAGTCGGCGTAGGTGTGGTAGTTGGTGTGACTGTCGGCGTGTTGGTGGGCGTGGGCGTGCTGGTCGGCGTCGCTGTGGCGGTTGGCATGGCCGTCGGCGTGCGAGTCGGCGTCGGCGTGCTTGTCGGCGTGGGTGTGGCGGTGGACGTGCTCGTCAGCGTGGGTGTCGGCGTGGCTGTTGGCGTGTTGGTGGGCGTGTGCGTCGGCGTAGCTGTTTGGGTAGCCGTCGCTGTCGGCGTGAACGTGGGACTTGGAACCTGGAACGTCGCCGTTGGCATTGGCGTCGGTTCGGTCAAGGTCACGGTGACGGTGATGTCCCGCGTGGGGTTGCCACGCTCGGCGAACCAGGTGTAACCTTCGTGCACCAGGTCCCAGCTCAGGCGGTAGGTGCCGGCCACCTTGGGGGCGACGGTGAGGGCCGAGGTGAAGACCGCCGTCTGCCCAAAGGCGACGTCGCCGCCCAGGGGGGTGCGATAGTCGGCGGCGACCAGGACGGGGTGGCCCGCCAAATCAAACCAATGGTAGCCCAGATTTACCGTGCCGGTGATACTGCCGGCCAGCCAAATCAGCCGACCTCGATTGCTGACGGACAGGGTTGTGGTCACCACCTCTCCCGGCCGCATCGTGCGCGGCGTGGTATCGGCCAGGAAAACGTCGGCGTAGAGGGGCAGGGCGTCCCAGGCGGCCGGCCGCAGATCGGGCAGGCTGGCGTAGAGGTAATCGCCCGGGCAGACAGTGTTGTTGCGCCACTCCGGCGGGTCGGCTGCGCAGCCGCCGTTGTAGTCCCGATGCCCGGCGATGTCGGGCGTGGTGCGATCAATAAAGAAGCTGCTCCCCAGCGGGTCAAGGCCGCGCTGGTAGGCTTTCCAGGTGCTCACCTGGCGCAGGCCCTCCAGAAGCGCCGCCGCGGGCACGATGGCCTCCGGCGTGTTGCCGTAGCTGCCCAGGGCAGCCAGGCCCACGCTGCCCCGGTTGTAGCAGAAGGCGTGGCCGCCTATCACGTCGTCGCCGCCATAACGACCTTCGTAGATGTTGCCGTACTGGTCTACCAGGAAGTTGTAGCCGACGTCGCCCCAGCCCAGGGTGGCGGCGTGGTAGTAGTAGACCGCCCGCACGGTCGCCGCCGGATTGGGGTCGTACGGTATGCTGGCCTTGGGCACAGTAACCGTGTGGTGGACGATGATCTTGCGGGCGGGGACGTACTCCGGTGGCCAGAGCTCGTTGCCGCCGGGGTCGAAGCGCAGGCTCTCGTCGGCGCCCCAGCCGGCGCGAGGGATGATCGCCGGGCGCGGGACGGGGCCGTCTGCCATTGTGCGCGCCGAGGCGATGGCCTGGGCCGTGCTGGGCCCGGCGCTAGAATCAATGTACACGAGCGTCACGGCGCGCACCAGGGGGGTGGTCTCTGCCGTAGCCAATAACTCCAGGCGATACTGCAGCCAGCGCCCGCGCAACACCACCAGGTCGCTCCAGATCCAGTCGGCATCCCGCACCGCCTCACCGTCCGGAAACTCCGGTACGTCTTGCCACGACGACCAGGTGTTGCCCTCCTCGCTGGCGCGCACCAGGACACGCAGGCTGGCCCCCGCCGGCACTTTGACCTGCCAGCGCAGGCCCACGGCGTTGAAGGCGAAGTCGGCAGTGTAGGGCGCTGAGGTGTAAGCGCCAGCGGCCGCGCCGAAGGCCAGGGTCAGGCCGCTGTCATCTACCTGCATTCCCGCGCTGACGCCGCGCCGAAAATCGGCGACCGTCTCTCGCCACTCGCCGGCGCGGACCTCACCTTCCCCCTCGCCCCCTCCCTCTCCTGCGGGATGAGACAGGAGAGGGAGGGGGTTGGGGGTGAGTGAGGCCAGCAAAGCGCAGAACACGCCCGCCAGCGCCAGACGTCCCAAAGATTGCCAGATGCGCATCCGCTTCTCATCCGCTGACAGGTTACTTCCAGCGGATGGCCGGCGGCAAAGCGGAAAAACGGATAGCCTCAGCAAACCCCGAATCCGGCTTGTAGTAGGCGCTTGAGCGCCTGAAAAGCGCACTACAAGTGCGCACTTGTATATTAACAACAGCATAAGGGCATCTGGTTCCGGGTAGCCAAGGATTGCCAGATGAGGTACAATAGCCTCGGATGGGCCGGGCGTGGCTAAGACAGCGCAC
>Ga0233423_10001455_pt1 | contig 11937 bp, 10 predicted proteins | sample Watercolumn_Mata_FD_180713 | JGI IMG/M metagenome (GOLD analysis project Ga0233423, IMG submission 180713) | Freshwater microbial communities from Lake Matano, South Sulawesi, Indonesia - Watercolumn_Matano_2014_112_MG | ecosystem: Environmental > Aquatic > Freshwater > Lake | place: Indonesia... | reverse complement strand
GTTATCAGGCCTTCATCAGTGCGGACAACTATCTGTCGAAGCGCCGGCAGGGGGCCCTGGAATCCTTGTTGGACAAAGTGAAACGGGAGGGCCGCAACAAGCCCTATGACTGCATTATCGGCGTGAGCGGCGGGGTGGACAGCACTTATTGCGCCTATATGACCAAGCAACTGGGGTTGCGGCCCCTGGCAGTGCATCTGGACAACGGCTGGGATTCCGAACTGGCGGTGAGCAATATCGAAAAGGCCCTCAAGACGCTGGATATCGACCTCTACACCCACGTGTTGGACTGGGAAGAGTTCCGGGACCTGCAATTGGCTTTTCTCCGGGCCTCGACCCCGGACTCCGAGATCCCCACCGATCACGCCATCCTGGCAGTACTCTATGCCGTGGCGGCCCGGGAGAAAGTCCGGTTTATCCTGAGCGGCCACAATACCGCCACGGAAGGCGGCGGGGTGGCCGCCTGGTCCCAGGGGCATGGCGACTGGAAATATATCCGCAGCGTGCAGCGGGCCTTTGGGCGGAAAAATTTACGCACCTTTCCCCATTACGGGCCCTTCCGGTTCATCTACTACAGCGTCATCAAAGGCATCCAATGGGTCCAGTTCATGGATTACCTGGATTATGACAAGCAAGCCGCCATGCAGATTTTACAGAATGATCTCGGGTGGGTATATTACGGCGGCAAACATTACGAGTCGGTTTATACGAGATTTTACCAGGGTTATCTGCTCCCCCGGAAATTCGGCTTTAACAAAAAGCGGGAGCACCTGTCGTTTCTGATCTGGTCGGGACAGTTGAGCCGGGAGGAGGCCTTACGGGAAATGGCCCGGGAGGATTACCCCCTGGATCTGCAATTACAGGACCGGGAATATGTCATTAAAAAGCTCGGCCTCACGGAAGGCGACTTTGAACAAATCATGCAGGCTCCCAAGCAGACCTTTTGGGACTATCCTTCCTACAAAAAGAGCCTGAGGCGGTGGCCCGGGATTATCGCCATCTATCACCGCTTGAAGCGGTTGTGATACCGAGTTGCACTCAAAGGGCTATTTTATGTAGTCGCAGGCTTTAGCCTGCGCCTGCACAGGCGGGACGCCTGTGCCACCCTTTGAATGCTTGTTGGTGTAAAAAACACTTGTCGTTTGACTGCACCTCGGTATGAGGGGAGCCGTTCGGGGTTCCCGGAAGTCTCCCGCCGGCGCCGGGGGCAGCCGTTGGGACCGCGCCGGCGGCAACCGCATGTGCCACTCCTGACGAAATCAATCAATTGGCTGGCGGATAAATGTAAGCTCGTTCCGAGAGTCCTTGCCAGGTAACGCTCTTCTTAGCCTCTGCTGTTAGCTCATGACGGTTTCCGGATCGCTACTCTCTGAATTCATGAGGAACGAACTGTGTGTGGCATAGCCGCCATTATCCAATTGGCGCCGGTTGCCGGCGTCATGGACCGGCTCAAGGAGATGACCGCCCTGATCCGTCATCGGGGCCCGGACGACGAGGGGTTTGCGCTCTTCAGCCTGGCGGACGGGAGGGCGGAGTTCCTGGGCGGTCCTGATACCCCTGAGGCCTGCTACGGTTCTCCCTATCCCTATGCCCCCGTGGGAGACCTGCCCCCGGTTTTGGGGACAGCCGCGGAAATCGGCTTCGGACACCGGCGTCTGGCCATCCTCGACCTATCGCCGGCCGGACATCAGCCCATGTCCTCCCGGGACGGTCGGTTGGTCATCATCTTTAACGGGGAAATTTACAATTACCTTGAACTCAGGCAGGAGCTGGAGCGGGAGGGCTTCACTTTCTTAACCCAAAGTGATACCGAGGTCATTCTCTGCGCCTATGCGCATTGGGGAACCGGCTTTCTGGCAAGATTGAACGGGATGTTCGCCTTCCTGATTTATGACCGCCAGGCCGGCCGGCTCATCGGGGCCCGGGACCGATACGGCGTGAAGCCGCTGTACTACTGGTATTCGCCGGATCGCCGCTATCTGGCGTTCGCCTCGGAGATCAAGCAGTTTACGGTGCTGCCGGGATGGACCCCCACCCTCAACGGCAGGATGGCTTATGATTTTTTGTCCTATGGGCTCACCGACCACACGAGCGAAACGATGTTTGCCCAGGTCCGGCAACTGCGGGGTGGGGAATGCTTTTCGGCCCCGGTCCAGGAGCTGCACCGGGGAGTGCCCGTCGAGCGCTGGTATGAACGGCCTATGGGGGAGACCCGCCTCCCCCTGACGGAGGCGGCGGAGGCGCTGCAGGGTCATCTCATCCAGGCGGTGGACTTGCGGCTGCGATCCGACGTGCCGTTCGGCTACAGCATCTCCGGGGGTCTGGATTCATCGACCATCGTGGGTTTTGCGGCCAAGCTGACCCTGGATGCACGGAAAGCCAGTCTCTGCTCCCATAAGGCATTTTTCTGCGCCTGCGACGAATCCATGGAACTTAATGAGCAGGATTATGCCATGGAGGCCGCCAGAGCCGCGGATGTCGAGATGCTGACGGCCCACACTTCCCTGGATGAACTGCTGGACATCCTCGATACCATGATCTGGCACATGGATGAGCCCTTCAGGACAACCAGCGCCTATGCGGAATGGAATGTCTATAAGCTCATGGCGGACAACCGGGTCATCGTTTCCCTTAACGGTCATGGCGGCGATGAATTACTGGGGGGCTATATTTCATTTGCCTATATCTATCTGGCCAATCTGTTGACCAGGTTACATTTTAAGGATTTCTATAAAAATTATGTCTCCTTGATTACCCCATATAGCCAGAGCCTCATCTATTCTCTGTTTAAAATCATGGAACTTTATGTACCCAACACGGCTATTTTTTACCTGCGGGATCTTTTCCAGTCAAAAGCCCTCTTTCCCAAATGGATCAATGTCAAAAAACTCCGCACGGAGCATCATTGCCCCGATGCCATCGGCAGCGAGAGAAATCACAATTTTAAATGGGTATGTGAGAACCAGCTCCTGACCAGCAGCCTGCCGTCCCAGTTGCACTGGGCTGATCGGTCCTCAATGGCGCATTCGCATGAATCCCGGCAACCCTTCCTGGACTATCAGATTGTCGATTTTGTGGCTCAGCTCCCGGTCGCTTATTTGATCGGTGATGGCTTTACCAAGAGGATACTCCGATTGGCCATCAAGGGGGTGGTTCCCGAAAAAATCCGCCTGCGGAAGACCAAGCTGGGGTTCGAAACCCCGGAAGAGCATTGGTTCAAAAACCAGGGGACCGCCAGGTTGCTGGGCATGATCGAGGATGCGGTCAAGGATTCCGACGGCATGCTGACCACCGATCTCATCGCCCTGGCAAAACACCAGCTTTCCGGTGCGAGCCGCTTTTCAGGATTATGGTGGCGGATAATCGCCTTTGATCGGTGGCGCAAAGTGTTTCAGGTGCAGTATACATAATATTATAAGCATATTAAATAGTTAATGGGTGGTTGGCCGGGATCAGGGCTTGCAGTCCAAGGGAATGACAAGGCTTCGGGAGGTTTCGGGGTGATAGTGGTCATTGATTATGGCATGGGTAATATCGGCTCAGTGCTGAACATGTTGAAGAAGGTGGGGGCCACGGCGCAGCCTTCCTCTGACCCGGCGGTTATCAAGGCGGCGGAGAAATTGATCCTCCCGGGGGTCGGGGCCTTTGATAACGGCATGCAAAACCTTCAGGACAAAGGACTGATCGACATTCTCAATGAGAAGGTCCTGGCGCAGCAAACCCCGATTCTCGGCATCTGTCTGGGGGTGCAGCTCTTCAGTCGCCGCAGCGAAGAGGGGACCTTGCCCGGTTTGGGATGGGTGGCGGCCGACACCATCCGCTTCCAATTCCCACAAAATGGAAACAACTTGAAGATTCCCCACATGGGGTGGAACTACATCGAGATTCGACGGGACAATGCCTTACTGACCGGCTTTGATGATCCGCCCCGGTTTTATTTTGTGCATTCATATCATGTGGCCTGTGATCATGCCGACGATGTGCTGGCGACCTCTCATTACGGCCTGGATTTCACCGCGGCGGTCTGGCGCGGCAACATCATGGGCACCCAGTTTCATCCGGAAAAGAGCCATAAGTTCGGCCTGAAGGTGCTGGCCAATTTTGCAGGGATGTAACGCCATGGGATGGGTACGGACAATCCCCTGTCTGCTGCTGCGGGGCGCCGGCCTGGTAAAAACGGTGGGTTTTAAGCACCCCACGTATCTGTGTGATCCCCGCAATGTCATCAAGATTTTCAACGAAAAAGAAGTGGACGAACTGATTATTTTGGATATTACCGCCACGGAACAAAAGCGCGAACCCAATTATGATCTGCTCCTGGAACTCACCAGCGAATGCTTCATGCCCCTGGGTTATGGCGGCGGCATCACCAACCTCCAGCAAATTGAGAAGATCCTCAAGCTCGGGGCCGAAAAGGTTTCCCTCAACACCAGCGCGGTGGAGAATCCCGGGTTGATTACCCAGGCGGCCGCCGCCTTCGGCAGCCAGAGCATTGTGGCGGCCATTGATGTCAAACGGAAGATGTTCGGGAAATACGAGACTTACATCCGGGACGGCAAACAGAAAACCGGGCTGGATCCCGTGACCCTGGCCAAGCGGCTGGAAAATGCCGGGGCCGGGGAAATTCTGCTGAACTCCATCGACCGGGACGGCACCATGAAGGGTTATGATCTGGAAATCTTGCGGCAGGTGACCGAAGCCGTCATGATTCCCGTCATCGCCTGCGGGGGGGCAGGGTCGGTGCAGGATTTCGGCCTGGCGGTCAAGCAGGGCGGCGCCTCCGCCGTGGCCGCCGGGAGCATCTTCGTCTTCCACGGCCGGCATCGCGCCGTGCTCATCAGTTTTCCCAACCGCAAAGAGTTGGAAAGGATCTTCGCTTGAGCGCCAACCACCCGTATCAAATCTGTTGCCGGTGTATCATGGACACCACCGACCCGGATATTACCTTCGACGATCAGGGTATCTGCTGCTATTGCAAGATTTATGAGGCGCGGATACGGCAGGAAGTGCATCGGGGCCCCGAAGGGGAACGGCGCTTCCGGGAGATTGTCGAACGGATGCAACAGGCCGGCCGGGGCAAACCTTACGACTGCCTCATCGGGGTCAGCGGCGGAGTCGACAGCACCACCGCGGTCTGGACGCTAAAAAAGCTGGGGGTGCGGCCCCTGGCGGTCCACCTGGATAACGGCTGGGATTCGGAACTGGCGGTGGATAACATCAAGAAGACCCTGGAAAAGCTGGAGGTGGATCTTTACACGTATGTGCTGGATTGGGAGGAGTTTCGCGACCTGCAACTCGCTTTTCTAAAGGCCTCGGTCCCCAATTGCGAGATTCCCACCGACCATGCCATCCTGGCCCTTAACTTCAAGGTGGCCATGGATCAGGGGATCAAGTACATCGCCAACGGGGCCAATGTGAGCACCGAAGCGTTTATTCCCAAGGCCTGGGCTTATGAAGCCCGGGATTTGCGCCACCTCAAGGCCATCCACCGGCGCTTCGGCGCCGTGCCGCTGCGATCCTTTCCCACCCTGGGGATGCTTGGCACCTTATACGCCATCCTGGTGAAAGAAATTCGCTGGATCACCGTGCTGAATTACGTGGATTACCAGAAATCCCGGGCCATCAAGCTCCTTCAGGAGGAGCTTGGCTGGCGGCCTTACGGCGGCAAACACTTCGAATCGGTCTACACCAGGTTTTATCAGGGATATATCCTGCGGGAAAAGTTCGGGTTCGACAAGCGCCGGGCCCACCTGTCCAACCTGGTCCTGGCGGGGGAGATGACCCGGGATCAGGCCCTGGCCGAGATGGAACAGGAGGATTATATCGGCACCGCGCTCTGGTCTGAAGATTATGCCTTCGTGCTGAAGAAATTCGGCTTGTCCCAGGCCCAGTTCGACGAAATCATGGCGCTGCCGGTCAAAACGCATTACGATTTCCCTTCCAACCGTTGGGCCATCGAACAAATGCCCCGCTTTACGGCTTTTATCAAACGGATTGCCACCGGCAACCGGTAACCACGCCTTGCCGGCCGGCCCCTGCTGGCCACGCCGCGAAGTTTCATACCGAGTTGAGACCTCTGCCCAAAGTCCCTCACCTGTCATTCTGAGGGAGCGAAGCGACCGAAGAATCTCTCAAGTACCAGGAAATACGAGATCCTTCGCTACGCTCAGGATGACAACATGGCTTTTAGCAGAGGTCCCGAGTTGCAGTCGAAAAGCTACAGAGTGGTAGGGGGGCACCTGCGGGTGCCCCCGTTTGAGGGCGGACACGCAGGTCCGCCCCTACAGCAAATTGTCGTTTGACTGCACCCTGGTATCAGAGTTATCGCCTTTGCCAACCGTGCTTGCCTCTTAGCCCGCCCTCCCTAATGGGGGGCGAAGGTCAGGGCGAGGGGGAACCGGAAACCACTTTTGGCCATGCGTATAAGGTAAGGACACCGACCGTTCCCCGCAGGGCGGCCGCCCCGCCGGGAAATTCCGCCAGATATTTAATCTAATGAAGAGGTTAAGGCATTTATGAAAGTTCCCTTTGTTGATCTACGCGCCCAGTATCATGCCATCCAGGACGAAATCGACGCCGCCATCCGCCAGGTGATCAATGACACCGCCTTCGTCGGCGGCAAGTATCTGTCCACCTTTGAGAAAAATTTCAGCGCCTTCGTCGGCGGCAAGTTCTGCGTCGGCGTGGGCAACGGCACCGATGCCCTGTTCGTCGCCCTCAAGGCCCTGGGGATCGGCCCCGAAGATGAGGTGATTACGGCGGCGAATACCTTTATCGCCACCGCGGAAGCCATCACCATGACCGGGGCCAAGGTGGTGTTTGTTGACTGCGATCCCCAGACCTATAACCTCGACACCCACAAGATCGAAGCGGCGATCACGCCCCGCACCAAGGCCATCATCCCGGTGCATCTGTATGGGCAGCCGGTTGACATGGACGTCATTGGCGACCTCGCCAGGAAATATCACCTGCAGGTGGTGGAAGATGCGGCCCAGGCGCACGCCGCCAGTTATCGGGGCCAAAGCATCGGCTCCATCTCGGGCGTCACGTGTTTCAGTTTTTTCCCGGGCAAAAATTTGGGGGCCTACGGCGACGCCGGGGCCATCGTGGTCAATGATGAGGAACTGGCCACCCGGGTGCGCATGGTGGCCAACCATGGCCGGGTCAAGAAGTACGATCACGAGTTTGAAGGGATCAACAGCCGCCTGGATGGCTTGCAGGCGGCGATCCTGGACGCCAAGCTCGGCCATCTGGAAGAGTGGACGGAACGGCGGCGGGCCATTGCCGCCAAGTACGATGCCCATCTGGGCCAGGCCGTGGTCACGCCGTTTGCCGCCCCGGACGTCAGGCATGTTTACCATCTCTATGTGATTCGGGTAAAAAATCGCGACCGGGTGCGCAGTCAGTTGGATGAAAAGGGGATCGCCACCGGCATTCATTATCCCATCGCTTTACCTTTTCTGCAGGCCTACCGATATTTAAACCATAAGCCGGAAGACTTTCCGGTGGCCCATGCCTTCCAGGATGAGATCTTGAGTCTGCCCATCCATGGCAGCATGCCGGAAGAACAGGTTTATTATGTCATTGAACAGTTATTGCAGGCGGTCCCTGCCGCGTAAGGGAGGAAACTGAGCATGTCTTCACCGACCACCCCCCGGGTGCGATTTGGCTTGATTGGCTGCGGGGCCATTGCCAATAAACATGTCACTGCGTTGCGACGTCTGGAGAACGCCGAGATCGTGGGGGCCTATGATAAGGATAAGGACGCGTTGGCGGCTTTAGCCGGGAAATACCAGATTCCGGTATTTGACAATCTGGACCGGATGATGGCCGAAGCCAACCCCGATGTGCTGGACATCCTGACCCCGTCCGGGGTCCATGCGGAAAACATCCTGGACACCATCCGCTATAACAAACACTACGTGGTGGAAAAGCCTCTGGCGTTGCGGCTGGATCAGATTGACGCCATCCTGGCGAAGTGCGACGATCGCGGCCTCAAGATCTTTGTGGTGCAGCAGAACCGCTTCAACCCTCCCGTCCGGAAACTCAAGGAGGCCATTGACCAGGGGCGCTTCGGCAAGCTGGTGCTGGGGACGGTGCGGGTGCGCTGGAGCCGGGACCAGAACTATTACGATCAAAAACCCTGGCGCGGCACCTGGACCTATGACGGGGGCGTGTTGACCAATCAAGCCAGCCATCATATCGACATCCTCATCTGGATGATGGGGGAAGTGGAAAGCGTCATGGCGAAAACGGCTTGCCGGTTGGCCAACATTGAAGCCGAAGATACCGGGCTGGCGATCATCAAGTTCCGGAACGGGGCCCTGGGGCTGGTGGAAGCCACCACCGCCACCCGCCCCAAAGACCTGGAAGGCTCCCTCAGTGTCCTGGGCGAGGGTGGCAGTGTGGAAGTGGGCGGCTTCTTCATGAATGAACTCAAACTCTGGTCGTTCAGTAACATGACCGCGGCAGACGAGGAAATTTGGAAGACCTGTGGGGCCACCCCCAAGGAACCGGCCTGGAACCACACGGAGTTTTTCAAAGACGTCATCGCCAGCCTGCACTCCCAGCGAAAAGGCCTGATCGACGGCCTGGAAGGGAGAAAGTCCATCGAAATCATTAACGCCATCTATGAATCGGCGGAAACCGGCAAGGAAGTCTTTGTGCGCTTTGTTCCCAAAAGATGCCGTTTGGGGCTGGGCAATGATCAGTAAACACGCCCTCATCTATCCCGGCGTCACCTTGGGGAAAAACTGCGTCATCGAGGACTTCGCCATTGTCGGGGCGCCTCCCCGGGGCGCCGCTCCCGGCGAACTGGAGACGGTCATCGGCGATCATGCCACCATCCGCTCCCACACCGTGATCTATGCGGGCAATAAAATCGGCCATAACTTCCAGACCGGGAATAAGGCCAATATCCGGGAGCTCAATGAGATCGGCGACCAGGTCAGCATCGGCACCCTGACGGTTATCGAGCACCATATCCGCATCGGTTCCCGGGTGAGAATTCACACCCAGGTCTTCATCCCCGAATACTCCATCCTGGAAGAAGATTGCTGGATCGGGCCCAACGTGGTCTTTACCAACGCCAAGTACCCGGTGAGTCCGGAGGTGAAAAAGAATCTGCAAGGGCCTCATATCCGCCGCTTTGCCATGGTGGGGGCCAACAGCACCCTGCTCCCGGGGGTCACCATTGGGGAATACGCGCTTATCGGGGCCGGCAGCGTCGTCACCCGGGACGTTCCCGGGAAAGCGGTGGTGGTGGGCAATCCCGCCCGGGTGATTAACTCCTTGGACAATCTCCCCTACAGCATGGTTCCCTGAACATGAAGGTGTGGCTTCTCCAGATCGGCGAAACCCTGCCCCTGAACCGGCAAACCCGGTTTTTGCGCACCGCCTTCCTGGCGGAGCAACTGGCCGGCCGGGGCCACACCGTCACCTGGTGGGCCAGCGCGTTTGACCATTTTCTCAAGCAATGGGTTTGCCGGGCGGACCAGGATTTTGCCTTGAGGCCCAATCTGACCATCAAGGCCCTCAAGGGGACGGGCTATAAGAAGAACCTCTCTTTGAGCCGCATTCTGGACCACCGCCTGATTGCCCGCAAATTTCGGCATCTGGCCCCACGCCAGGCGAAGCCCGACCTGATCGTGGCCTCTTATCCCTCGTATGACCTGGCCTATGAAGCGGTGCGTTATGCCAACCGGCACCACATCCCCATTTTCGTGGACATCCGGGACCAATGGCCGGATTTTTTCCTGCATCACGTGCCGGGAGCGGTGCGGGGGCTGGCGAAGCTCTGCCTGTCCTATGAATTTTTTTTGGCCCGCCAGACCATGGCTCAGGCCGACGGGCTGCTTTCCATGATGGAGAGCCTGCTGGCCTGGGGGTTAACCTATGCCGGGCGCGACCGGACCGGGAAAGACCAGGTCTTTTATTTGGGTTATCATCGCCCTCCCCCGTCGGCTTCCCTGTCCTCCCGGATGGCCGAACTCCTGCCCCGTCTGCAGGGCAAATTCGTCGTCACCTTTGTGGGAACGTTTTCGGATTATCATAACCCGCAGATTCTCGTGGAATGCGCCGAACGCCTGGCCCATACCGATATCGTCTTTGTGCTTGCCGGAGACGGGCCCCATGCGCCGGCCATCAAACAACGGGCCGCGTCGTGCCCCCATGTCCTACTGCCAGGGTGGCTGAATGCCGGGGAAATCGCGGCCTTGCTGGAGCATTCCCACGTGGGGGTCTGTCCCACCACCATGGACCTGGATTTTTTCCCCAACAAGGCCTTTGCCTACTTTTCGGCGGGCATGCCGGTAATCTCTGCCTTCCAGGGTGATCTCAAGCAACTGTTGACGCAACATCACCTGGGCTTTTACTATCCTCCCAATCAGGTGGAGGCCTTGAGCCGGCTGCTGCTGAGGTTATTTGAGGACCGGCACCTGTATGGGCAGATACAGCAAAAAGTGGCGGCGCTCTATCCCACCATGTTTGATGCCGAGGCGATTTATGCGGATTATAGCAACCATCTGGAACGGTTTGTGGAAACCGCTGCCTGAACTTGCCCGGCGCCGCAGGATGCGCCACCGTCATCTCCCCCTGAAACCAGTATCCCAGGAGCGAGCTTGAGTCGGTCATTGCATCTCCGTCCAGGTCTGGGAGCGGGCGGGGCTCCGGTAATCTGGGAGCGGGTGGTGCGGGAGGCCTTGCCCACGGTCAGGGCGCTGCTGCCGCCCAAAAGCCGCGTCCTGGAGGTGGGTTACGGTGACGGGCTTTTGTCCTGTTACCTCTGCCGGGAACTGGGCTGGCGGCTGCTGGGCTGGGAGATCGACCCCCAGGCGCACCGGTTGGCCCAGGAGCATGCCCGGCAATACGGTCTCGCCGAGAGGCTGAATTTCCGCTGCGGCGAGCCGGAAGAAATCCTGGCGCAGCGCGGCCAGTACGACGGCGTCTTTTTGAAGACCGTCCTGTATAATTGCCCCAACCTGGAGGAGTATGCCCGGTGGCTGGATTGGATTCTTACCATGATCAAACCCGGCGGCATCTTCGTCAACCTCAAGAGCGGCCGGGCCAATGCCTTGACCCAGTGGTATCGGCGCCTGCGCGGCCGCAGCTATACAGACCGGTGCCTCTATACCCGCCGGGTGGAAGCCCTGTATGATGCCCGCTTTGAGATAGTCGAACGCCGTTACTACGGCGGTTTGAGTCAGTTTCTGGCCCCAATGCCGACGCTCTACCGCCTGGCGGCGAGCCTGGAGGAAACCCTGCGGCCCCGGCATGCTGATAATGCCTTCATTATCTCCGTTATCGCCCGGCGTCCCGCTTAGCCTCAAGGCGGCGGTCTGCAGCCGACAGCCTGCCGCTTTACCCCGGTTGAACCCCACATGAAGCGCGCCTTTGACATCTTTTGGGCCGCCATCGGGCTGGTGCTGTTGAGCCCCCTGTTGGGCTGGATTGCCTGGCGCATCCGCCGGGAGGACGGCGGCCCGGTGTTTTATCGGGGGGCGCGGGTCGGGCTCCACGGCCAGCCGTTCCGCATTTTCAAGTTCCGCACCATGGTGGTGAATGCCGACCAGATCGGCGGTTCCTCCACGCCGGATGACGATCCCCGCATCACCCGCATTGGCCGCAAATTGCGGAAATACAAGCTGGACGAGCTGCCCCAGTTGTTCAACGTCTTTTTGGGGGAGATGAGCCTGGTGGGGCCGCGGCCCGAAGTAAAGCACTACACTGATATGTTTTCCCCCCGGGAACAGGCCATCCTGAGCGTGCGCCCCGGCATAACTGACTGGGCCTCCATCTGGAACCCGGATGAGGGGAGCATCCTGGCGGGGGCCCAGGATCCCGACCAGGCCTACCTGGAGCTGATTCGTCCCACCAAGTTGAAGCTCCAGCTCCGCTATGCCCAAAAACCAGCGCTCGTCACCGACCTTACCATCATCC
>Ga0233423_10001454_pt1 | contig 11938 bp, 8 predicted proteins | sample Watercolumn_Mata_FD_180713 | JGI IMG/M metagenome (GOLD analysis project Ga0233423, IMG submission 180713) | Freshwater microbial communities from Lake Matano, South Sulawesi, Indonesia - Watercolumn_Matano_2014_112_MG | ecosystem: Environmental > Aquatic > Freshwater > Lake | place: Indonesia... | reverse complement strand
CGCCCTGGCCCTGGATCGGGGCTTCTCCCCCGCGTCGATCATGGAGGACGTGGAGCGGCGCTACCGCCTGCCCGGCGGCGAGTTCCACCCCGCCAACTTCGACCGGGTGGCCCACGGGCCGGTCTCCTTCCGGGAGGCCCTGGGCAACTCCCTGAATCTCTCGGCGGTGCGTCTCCTCCACCTGGTGGGCCAAGAGCCGTATTATGAAACCTTGCAGCGCCTGGGGCTCATCAACCGCAAGGAACGGGGGCCGGATCATTACGGACTGGGGCTGGTGGTGGGGAACCCCGAAGTAAGCCTGCTGCAATTGGCCGCAGCTTACGCCTGCCTGGCCAACCAAGGGGTTTACCGTCCCTTGCGGCTGCGGCCGGACCAGGCCTTAGGCGAGGAGATCACGGTCTTTTCCGAGCAGGCCGCGTTCATTGTCAGCGATATCCTGGCCGATTCCCTGGCCCGCTCCCGGGCCTTCGGCGGCTCCCAGGCCATGAACCCGCCCTTTCGCCTGGCCCTGAAGACCGGGACCAGCACCCGCTACCGGGACTGCTGGGCGGTGGCCTACTCCCCCCGCTACACCCTGGCCGTGTGGACGGGAAATTTCGACGGCCGCCCCACCGCGAACCAGAGCGGGGCCGCGATTGCCGCTCCCATCGTCAGCGACCTGGCCGCGGCCCTCTTTGCGGCCGCGCCTCCCGAGACTTTTCCGGTTCCGGAAGGGGTGAGCCGGGTTAAGGTCTGCTCCTTTTCCGGCCAGCTCCCCGGGATGGGCTGCGCCCATACGGTGGAGGAATTTTGTGTCGCCGGCGCCGAACCGGGCAGGGAATGCGCCTACCACCAGGGACACCCTTCCTGGCACCGGCTGGACACCGCCTATGCCGGCTGGCTCCACCAGCGCCATGAGAAAGGCGCGGCCGGCAGATACCGCCTGGCGGGCTTCCACCCGGACCTGGACCGGGTCTTTGGCAGGGAAGCGGCCCCGGCGCCCGGACCCGGGAAAACCCCCGGTCCCATGGCCCCGTTTCTTTCCTCTACGGGAGAAGGTGCGGCGCGGGATGAAATCAGCCGCATCAGCATCCTTTACCCCCTCTCCGGCGACCGTTTTCTCTTGACCCCCCAGGCGGAAGAGGTGGAAGTGACCTTGAAAGCCCTGTGCCGGGCCCGGACGGAGGAGGTGGTCTGGTTCGTGGACGGCCGGGAAGTGGGAGCCGTGGGTCCGCCTTATCAACTGGCCGTGCCCCTCTCCCGGGGCCGTCACCGGCTCACGGCCATGGGCCGGGACGGATTGGGAGATACCGTGGAAGTGTCGGTTCAGTAAAAACCGTTTTCTGTTTTCTGTTTTCCGTTTTCCGTTAAAAGAAAATAATTACCAATGAGTTACATCAAAGGTTGGTTTCATTTGGAAGAGAATTTGGCATAAAACAGGCAAAGACCGGTGGGGCGGGCCTCCGTGCCCGCCCCGATTCCCTCCCTCACCCAGCCCCTGGGTCCGGTAATACCCCTGGTCCTCGGCAATGAACAACAGGCCCACCATCTCGTTGATATTGGTGCCGATGGTGATTTTTTCCGGAGGCCCGCCCTGGGGAGAGCACCCGGTGTGCGCCAGGTATCCGGTAATGACCATCAGCACCAGGGCCGGTCCCAGGATGGCCAGGAAAGTACGTTGGTCTCTCATTTAAAGGGGGCCTTCTCCGGAATTATCGGCCGCGTTGCCCGGAGTCGACAATCCGGAGCGGCCCGGCTGAGAGATAATCTCCTGTTTCTGAAGTAGGAAAGTACGAGTCTTATAATAATTGAGGAAATAAATTTCCAGAATTAATTAGCCGGGAAAGGTCCCTTTTTGTGGAAATATATGCTATCCATTTCTTGCACCAGGATTGCGATTTTAACCAGGATCTTTTGAGGGCCGGTGTTGATGAAGCGCCCGGGAAAATTCGAAGACTTGATCCCCATGGATGACCCTCAAGCAGTCTTTGCTGAAGTGTCGCACCTTATCTCGCTATTGCACCCGGATTTTGACTGCCTGGCCTTGAACCGGGTCTTTCAGGATATAGTACGGCTCTTCCGGGGGGAATATCCCGGATATCGCCGCTGCAATACCTGGTATCATGATTTAAAACACACCACCGACTGCTTGTTGGCCATGGCCCGCCTCCTGCACGGGGTGGCTCTCCACGGCCTGTCCATGGCGGCGCGGGATGTCTCCCTGGGTCTGATCGCGGCGCTGCTCCATGATACCGGTTATCTTCAAACCGATGATGATCTGGAAGGGACCGGGGCCAAATATACCCTCGTCCACGTGCCGCGCAGCGTCGCGTTCATGGAAAAATATCTCCCCGGGGCTAACTTTTCTCTCCGGGATTTGGATTACTGCCGTTGCTGTGTTAATTGCACCGGTCTGGAAACGCATCTCGGGGAGTTGCAGTTTGAATCCGGGCACCACCAGATAGTGGGCTGGATGCTGGGAACCGCCGATCTCCTGGGACAGATGGCCGATCGCACCTATCTGGAGAGACTGCCCTTTCTTTATTGGGAGTTCCAGGAGGCCAAGGTTTCGGGATTTGAGTCCGAGTTGGACCTGCTGAAAAAAACCCCGGCTTTTTGGGAGTTCACCCGGCAGCGCCTGGTGACGGAACTGGGAAACGTGGCCCGGTATCTTAAGGAGCATTTCCGGGTGCGTTGGGGCGTGGACCGGGATTTATACCGGGAGGCCATCGAAAGGAATATCAATCACCTAAAATTCATCCTGGCACACCACGAGGCCGATTACCGCCGCTATCTGCGCCGGGGGAGCTATATGGAAATCTTGGAAAAGAGGGAAGAAACCGCCTGATTATGCAATCCGCGTGCATGGCGTTAATCGGCGGTTAATTTTTTAGCCGCCGATGCACGCCGATGGACGCCGATAAGGACAAGCTTTTTAACGCAAAACGAAAAAACAAAAACGACAAACGACAGAAAAGGCGGGGTCTAGACCCCGCCTTTTTTTATTGTTGTGTGTGAGGTGAAAGCCCGAATCCCGGCCTTACCTCCCAATCCTATTTCTTGCTGCCGGTGGTGGTCGGCGAACCCGTCCCGTCCCACAGGCCTTCCTGATAGGGGTCGAAGATATGGGCGTGGCCCTTGCCGCCCCGGCGGAAATCCACATGAACCCAGTAATTATAAGCGGCGCCGACAACTTGCCCTTTTCGCACCAGCGCAAAACCGTTCTGATTAATCTCATCCAGGATGCTTTGCGTGGGGTTGACGTAAAGGTAATAGGTGTAGTAGGCCACGGGTCCTGCTTCCGTAGCCACGAAGCGCCTGATGTAAAAAGTCTTATATCCCTTCCAGCCGCCCCCGTTAACCGGGTCGGATTTGGCGATAAAGAGGCGTCCCGTCATGGTGGCCAGGATGTTGGCGCCTTGGGCAACCTGGTAATCGTAACCCGGGTGGCCGTCATAAAAGAGATACGGGTTTTCCGCGTAGTTAAGCACATTAAGTAAGAAATCGGACCCGGAACTATTCATATAGCCCTGCCAGAGCCCCTCAAGCTGTTTGGAACCAAAGATCTTTTCGCCCAATTCGTCGTTAAAGGCTTTTACCTTACCGTCCTGGACGTACCATTGTATCGGTTCGGTCTCGAAGACGGAATGATCCAACACGGCGATGCAGGGGGCGTTATAGGGGGTATAGCCCTCTATGGGAAAGGCCAGGGAGAAAACCTGGGGCCTCCTCACCAGGGTTTCCAGACTCTTGGTGGTGGGCGGGGTGTCACTGCTGCTGATATTGGCGGAATTTCTGATTATGGTGCCTCCCGGGGTGCCCGGCGCGACCCGGACCAACACTCTGCGGCTCCGGGAGCCGGCCCCCGCGGCCAAGTTGCCGATATTCCAGGTCACCGAATGGGTGGAGGAATTGTAAACTCCGTTGCCCGAGGCGGAGACAAAAATGGTTTCCGGAGGCAGATTGTCCGTGAGAAAGACATTATGGACGGGACTGGGATTATTCAAGTTGTCCAAACTGAGGGTATAAGTCAGGGGGCTGCCCGCAAACACCTGGCTGGAGCTGGCGCGCTTCTCCAGGTTCAAGGGGTTATAGCCCGCGCCGATGGCCAGGCCCGTGGGCGCGCCGCCGATGGGCCCGAGGTTCTGGACCAATATCAAGGGCCCGGCGGTACCGGTGGAATTGTTTTGATATACTCGTAATTCATCGCCCTCGTAACCGGTGGTGACGTAGATCAGGCCCGTATCCTCATCGACCCCGATGCCCATGGCGCCGCTGCTGTAGCCGAGATCCACGCCCCCTTTGACCCCGCTCTGCAGATTGTAAAAATCCAGCCACGAATACCCGGCCCACCCCGCGCCGGAATAGAGAAACTCCCTGAGGCCGTCCACGGCTACGCCGATGGCGGGTCCGTTCAGGGTCAGGGTGCCGGCCAGGCCCCAGTCGCTGGTGGAGTAATAGGGAATGGCGTAGGCGTCGGTAATGGCCATAATGCCGTATCCAGACCCGGTGCCGTAGTTGTAATTACCCACGTACAGGAGGCCCCTGGTCTGGTCCAGGGCAATGCCGAAGGCCCCCTGCCCGCCCACGTCGGCCAGGGTCACCTGCTGGTCCAGGGTCAGGGTCTTGGTGGCCCGGTCCCACTGGTAGACATAGAGATTGCTGCTGTAACGGTCCACCGTGTAGATGAGATTCTTGGCCTCGTCCACCACGATCCCCGCCAGATCATAAGCCCCGGGCGCGGTGGTGCTGCCGATGCCGGTCATGGTCTTGGCGTCCACCAGGTTGATGGTATTGGAGATCTCGTAAGTGACAAACAGCGTGTCGCTGGCCGTATCCACCGCCAGACCCACGGCCCCGCCTCCCAAACCCGGGACGCCGTATTCGGCCTGGAAAGTGAGAGTCCCGTCGGGGTTGATATTGTAAGCGCGAATGGGCGTGGGATTGGAATTAATGTCGGCAATGACATAGAGGGACTTCGCCAGGGAAAGGCCGGTTAAAGCCAGCAACACCATGACGGCCGTGACAATCACCAATGAAACCCTAAATGCGGCCCGCTTCATTGTCTCCTCCCGGGGATTGCCTGGAAAGCGCCTCTTGGTCATCCCACCAAGAGGCATCTGCCCTTCTCCGGATAACTTTTTTAAACTTAATCGGTTAAACGGAGGAAGGTATAAAAGAATTTATGTAGATAATACTATAGGTCGCTGGGAAATCCTCATAAAAAACGTAGCTCAGCGCTAAAAGGGGACAAAAACCTCCTTAACGCGGCGGAAACACCGGCTGCGGCGCCGGCTGCGGCGCCGGGGTTACCTTGGGGGTGACGGCAATCACCGGGAGAATGCTCTGGGGCGGGACCGGTTTGCCGATATCCGGGTTCACGATCCCCGGAGTCTGGAGCTGGGTGATGGGCGGCAGCAATCCCCCGGCGCCTCCCGGCAGCCCTCTCCCCGACGCCTCGCCCTTGGCGCCGGTGGCCAACTGTTTTTGCAGCAGGAGAAAGTCCTGCCTGGTGGCGGGCGCGGGAACGGTGGGGGGCATATTAAAAGCGACCCGGGTAAATTCCATGGCCTTAAGGCAGACTTCCCCGGTGACCTCCGCAAAGGAGTTGCTCACACACACTTTGCCTGCCTCGTTATAAACGTCGGTGGCAATGGGATGGAGCACGGCGTACCATTTGGTGCCCCTCACGCCCATGATGGCGGTGTGGGTCTTCAAGAGAATATCGGGTTTCTCCGCCTGCAGGATCTTATGCACCACGGTTTCCACCATGCCGTAAAAAACCTGCACCACTCCATGGCGCTGTTTTTTGTCGGCATCGTACATGTAGGATTCCACCGCCACCCGGCTGCCCGGGGAGATGGTCAAGGTGGTGTCGTCCATGAAGGTAATCTGGGCCCTGGCCTGGGATTTGGTGCGCACTACGTCGCCGGGATCCACGCCGTCCTCGAGCTTGACGGGCACGGCCGGGAGCTTCCCTTGCTTGAGAAGATCCACTTCCCCGGCCACCTGAGTAAACTTGCCCACGGCCGCGGCCTGGGCCACGCCGGGAAACGCAAGCAGTAAAACCAGGAACGCATAGAAGAAGGAACTCATTTTGATCTTCCCCTTATCTGGATATCTTAAGAAAAATGCCGTGGGTAAAGGGCCAGGGAGAGTCTGCCGCAACCATCCGGCTCCAACAGTAAAATCTAAAAAACTAGATCGGCGTATAATTTGCTAGAGTTTAACCCAGGCTATGTTTTTTGCCACAATTCTTTTTTTATGCAAGGTTCCTTAATAACGGTAGCCCAATTGGCCGCCGACAATATGGCGATGGTAATCGTAAATGGCGATATTGGAGGCGTCCCGGACAAAGTAATAGTGCAGGTTCATCTCCAGCCCTTTATAGACCTTATAGGTGCCCTGGGCCCCGAAGATGACGATTTTATCGTTCCTCGGGGAGTCGTGGTTGGCCCGGCGGCCATCGAAAAAGACGTTCTCATAGGGCTGGATGATGAAATCCACGAACAGGCTCGCCTTCAGCCGCGGGGTCAGGGGATACAACCCGGCGAAGAAGAAGCGGTAACTGTTATTGCTCCAGTTGCTGCCGGAGGCAAAATCATGTTCGTAGGCAAAGCGGGCCAGCAGGTAACCTTCCTGGTTTTTCAGGAAATAATAGAGGCCCAGGCTGCCCCCCGCATTGCGGCCGCTACGGTCGTCCTGGACCAGGGACACGGGAAACCAATAGTATTGGCGGTAAAAACGCGCTCCGAACTCCAGCCCCACCTTGGGGGTGGCCATGTGGAGATAGGTGGGGGTGAAATAAAAGGCCGTATAGTACTTATCATTCTCCACGTCGGTGTAATTAAAATTGAAGGGCAGATACAACCGTCCCCGCTCCCAGGTATAGATGGGGCTGACGCCCGCGGTATGGCTCAGCATGTCGAACTTGGTGAGGCGGATATGAAAATTCTGGAAATACAGATACTGGGTCAACAGGCTCCAGGGCTTGCCGGCCCCGAAGGTGTATTCGAAGATGCCGGTCTGGGTATAGACCGCATCCCCCTTCCCCGAGACCTGCTGGGCCGCGGTGGGATCCCCGGGCTGGAGGGTGACATTGGAATCGAAGTCCCAGCCCGCGGTCACGGTGGCCCGGAAGGGACGCAGTTCCTGCCAGCGGGTCTCCAGGGCCCCGAGGTAACGCTGGCCGATATCCGCGGTGGGCGTATTCGGGGCTGCGGCGATGGCTTCCTCCATACTCTTGCGGGCATCCCCGAATTTCTTTTGGGCGGCCAGGGCCAGGCTGAGCTGAAACTTGGCCTCCTGGGCCACCGCGGGGTCCTTTTCGGCTTGGCGCAGGTACTCCACGGCTTTCTCATGCTCACCCTGCCGGGAGGCTATCTGGCCCTGCAGGAGAGCGACTTGCCCGGGTTGGTAGCCCGCAGCCTCCAGTTGCTTCAATTGCTCCCGGGCCGGGCCCCACTGCTCCAGCCCCATCAGGGTGTCGGCCAGGAGCAGCCGGGCTTCCAGGTAGTCGGGCTTCAGCCGCACGGCCTCTTCCAGATATTCCTTGGCCTTCCGGTATTCCAGCCGCAGGCGGTGGACCTTGCCCAGCAGATAAGCCTTCTCCGGGGTGTGTTTGCCTTTCTGCCAGGCTTCGTTCAAGGCCTCCAGGGCTTCATCGTAGTTTTCCTTCTCCAGTTGCTGCTTCGCCTGTTGCACCAGGACATCGTCATAGGGAGTAACTCCCCGGGCCGCTCCGGGGATCAGGATGAAGGCCAGCAACAGCAGAATCGGCCACCATTTTCTTATCCCTTTAAAACCCTCCATATCCAATCCCCCCCATCAATTACTGCCAAAAGAGTTATTACCCGTATAATTTTGACGGATTATGATCTGAACTTGATCATCGTTGCAAACAATGGCCTTATCTTTCATAGTTTAATTGATCCGAAAATTAGCACATTTTAGCATAGAAGTCGTAAGAAAATGATTGACTCAAAAATTTTTTACCAATTGTTTTTCCCTGACAACTAAACAGGGTCCTGCATCGAGATAAAGAGCGGTTGCTGCCGGATGGCGGCCGTTTCCTCGGCGGTAAAACCTTTCAAAAAGGCCATCACCTGCACCGGCACGTCTATCAGCTTATGGAGCACACCGAACTTGCCTGCGGCCTTTAGGCGTTGATACATCGGGCTGCGCCGGTCCAGATAGATCATGCCGAAGTGCAGCCGGTTCCTGGCCAGCAGCGCTTCCATCAGGGTGAATATTTCCGCTTCCCGTCCCCTGGCGGCATAGATGTTGCCGAAGGTTAGAAATCGGTAGTTCCTGTCGGGAAACAGATTTCCCAAGATGGGGATATAGGGTAATACTTTTGATAGAATAACGCCTCCCGGACCAGGCAAATATTTGATAGTCAAATGGCCTCGTTGGCATTGCAGACCGGCAGCTATTTCTTTTCCTTCTCTTATCAGGTGGTAATTCTCCCATTTAACGGATTGCTCGAAGTCCAGTAACGCATGATCTGCATATTGTCCGGTCAAGAGTCGCACTATTCGGTCTTTTTCCGTTGCCGCCGGCTGCTCCAGGCGGGCATCGTCTTTAGGAAGGACCCGGGATACGGCCAGGATCTGAAATTGGCCGATGGCGCGCCTGCCGACCTTCTCCAGAGTTTTCAGGGAGTTGATATTGTCCGCCTCGACGTAGCCGTAATAAATCCCCTTTTCCCCCAGCAACCCCAGGCCGTAGCGCAAGGCCTGCCCGGACAACAAGGCTCCATAGCCGCGCCTCCTCAGGTGCGGAGCCACAGCCAGGGCATAAGAGTAGCAGGCGGGATACATCTTGCCGCCCAAAAGCACCTTCTTGGGGATGACGGTTAATACGGCCGCCAGGTCGCCCCTTTCCTTGAGACTGAGAAAGTGGGGCGCCTTGAGGTTCTGCAGGGTTTCGGCTATCCCCGGCATGGTGTATTGCACTCCGCCTGAGCCCCAGACCGTGCGCGCCAACAACTCCACGAAGGCCGCATTGCAGGCCCCGCTGCGCTCGATCACCAGGTGGCGCGCCCGATCTTCAAAGATCACTTCCGGCATGGTTGGCCCTCGTGACTAGGAAATATTTTAATTTTTTTGCATCTTATCAAAACGGCAGCCGCTTTTTGGCCTTATCTTTTCGGATATTTTGGGTATATAAACTTTTATGGACACGGCCTCATCCCCTGAGCCCCAAAGAGTTGTCCCTTTAAGGGTCCTGGTGGTGGACGATGAGAAAAACATCCGGGCCACCCTGGCGGCCTGCTTGGAGGGCATGGGCTGCCGGGTGGCCGCGGTGGCCACGGCCTCCGAGGCTCTGGCAACCCTGGAGCGCCAGGCCTTTGATCTGGCTTTTCTGGACCTGCGCCTCAAGGAAACGAGCGGCCTGGACCTCCTCCCCAAGCTCCTGGCCCTCCGCCCCCAGCTTCCCATCGTCATGATCACCGCCTACGCCACCATTTCCACCGCGGTGGAGGCCATTAAACGGGGAGCCCGGGACTATCTCCCCAAACCCTTCACCCCCGCGCAAATCCGGCGCCTGGTTAACGGCTTGGCCGAACGCCTCAACCTGTCCCGCCGGGTTGAAGAGTTGCAGGCGCACCTGAGAGAGGCCGTCCCCGAGGTAATCCTGGAGACGGAATCCCCGAAAATGCGGGCCACCCTGGACCTGGCGGCCCGGGCGGCCTCCTCGGAGGCCACGGTGCTGCTGTTGGGGGAAAACGGCACCGGCAAAGGGGTGCTGGCCCGTTGGCTCCATGCCCGAAGTCCCAGGGCCGATGGCCCTTTTGTCACGGTGAGCTGCCCCACCCTCACAGAGGAACTGCTGGCCGGCGAACTCTTCGGCCACGTCAAGGGGGCCTTCACCGGCGCGCTTCGGGACCGGGAAGGACGGCTGGAAGCAGCCCACGGCGGCACCCTCTTTCTCGATGAAATATCCGAGATTTCGCCGGGTCTCCAGGCCAAGCTGCTGCGGTTCCTGGAGGAAAAGCAGTTCGAACGCCTGGGGGAAAACCGCACCCGCCGGGCCGATGTCCGGGTCCTGGCCGCCACCAACCGGGATTTGCAAGAAGAGGTGCGCGCCGGGCGTTTCCGGGAAGACCTGTTCTTCCGCCTCAACGTGATGCAGATTCTCCTGCCCCCCTTAAGGGAGCGCCGGGAGGACATTCCCTTGCTGGCCCGGCGGTTTCTGGATTTCTTCGCCCGGCAACTGCGGCGGATAGCGCCGGAGCTGTCGCCCGCGGCGCTTCAGGCCCTGCTGGCCTATTCCTGGCCGGGAAATATCCGGGAGCTGCGCAACGTCCTGGAGCGGGCCGTGATCCTCTGGCCCTCCCGGGTCATCGAGCCGGAGGCCCTGCCGGAGCAGATCACCGCCCAGGCCGCGGCGATGCCGATTTTGGGCGGAAACCATTCCCTGGAGCAGATCGAGCGGGAGCATATCCTCCGGGTCCTGGCCCGAACCGCCACCATTGAGGAGGCGGCCCAGGTCCTGGGCATCGACCCCTCCACCCTCTGGCGCAAGCGGAAGAAGTACGAAGAAGGGGATTAATCGACCCTCTCCTGCGGGTGGCCACCATCTTTCATTTTGAAAGCCCCTGCCCCGGATCATCGTGCATTTTGCAATCATATCCCCTGGGCTATTCGCATAACAATCTAAATTTATAGGATAATTCCCGCGGCAACCCTGGTCCGTGCCTTGCATTACTCCTTGGGTATGCTTAGTTTGCGAGGAGATGCAAGGCAGTGAAGCACTCTCGTATGATCGCGTTTCCGGTTCTCGCCGCTCTGCTTTTAGGGTTGGCGATGCCGGGATGGGGCCAGGCTTCGGCCCCTGAACTGCTGGAGCAAGGCCAAAAATTTATGGCCGCAGGCCGGTGCCTGCAAGCCGTAGAGGCTTACAAACAGGCGCTGCGGCTGCAACCGGACCTGGAGGTGGCTCACCAGGGGGTTCAAGAGGCCTACGAAGGGCTCTGGTTCTGGCAGCAGGAAAAAGAGGCCCGGCGGCTCTTAAAAGAACTGGCGCCGGACGACGCCGTGGGGCATTATGGACTCGGGCTGCTTTACGCTCTGAAAAAAGACCGGGGCTATGCCCAGGATGAATACAAGATTCTCCAAAAGCTGGACCCGGCCTTGGCCCGGCGGCTCTATCAGGCCATCTCCCAGAAAAAATAATTCTTACTGTGAACTTAGGAGGCAAAGAGATGTTCGACGTGGTTCTCATCGGTGCCTTACTGGTCTTTTTCATTCTTTCCTGGGCGTACCTGGCGGGTGCGGCAAGACTGTGAGGAGGAGAATATGACCTGGGAATATGGTATCGGCCTGGTAATATCCATGCTCCTCCTGGGGTATTTGGTGTATGCCCTGCTCTGGCCGGAGCGGTTTTGAGGAGGCGGCCATGACTAGCAACGGCTGGCTACAGATTTTGGTTTATAGCGCAGTGATCTTAGCGGTGACCAAGCCCCTGGGGGTCTATCTCTACCGGGTCTTCGAAAGCCCGGAGCGGCCCCTGCCCCGGGTCTTCGGGACCCTGGAGCGCTGGAGCTTCCGGCTCTGCGGCGTGGACCCGGACCAGGAGCAGACCTGGAAGGAATATACCCTGGCCCTGCTTCTCTTCAGCCTGGTGGGGTTATTGGTGAGTTACGCCATTATGCGGCTGCAGCATCTCCTGCCGTTCAATCCCCAGGATTTCGGACCTGTGGCCCCGGACTTGGCCTTTAATACTGCGGCCAGCTTTACCACCAATACCAACTGGCAGGCCTATGGCGGCGAAAGCACCATGAGCTATTTCTCCCAGATGGCGGCCCTGGCCTGGCACAATTTCATCTCCGCGGCCGCAGGGCTGGGCGTGGCCCTGGCCCTGGCCCGGGGGCTCACCCGCCGGGCCGCTCCGGGCGGGGAACCGCCCCGGACCGTGGGCAATTTCTGGGTCGATCTCATCCGGAGCATCAACT
>Ga0233423_10001452_pt1 | contig 11963 bp, 8 predicted proteins | sample Watercolumn_Mata_FD_180713 | JGI IMG/M metagenome (GOLD analysis project Ga0233423, IMG submission 180713) | Freshwater microbial communities from Lake Matano, South Sulawesi, Indonesia - Watercolumn_Matano_2014_112_MG | ecosystem: Environmental > Aquatic > Freshwater > Lake | place: Indonesia... | reverse complement strand
CTGCTAGAACGTGCGCGTAAATCTCCATAAACCCTGCCAGATCGCGCCACCCTGCACGCGGCAGGTCATGGACGATGCGTCCCGCCTTGAGCATGATCGCACGGTCGCACACCGCCAACCCGCGGGCGAGATCATGCGTCGAAAACAAGATTGCGCGCCCCGCGCTTTTGGCGTCCAGCATGATTTGGTCGAGCATGTCCGCGGCGGCTTTATCCAGTCCGGTGTACGGCTCGTCGAGTAGCAATACGGCTGGCTGATGAAGCAACACGCGCGCGATGGTGAGACGCTGCTGCAAGCCGCGCGAGAGAGTCCGAGTCAAGTCATCCAAGCGATGCTCAATGCCCACGCGCGCGGCGACGGCGCGAATTCGCTGCGCGCGCTCGGTCAAATCGTACAGCCGCGCGTAGAAATTCAGATTCTCCCTGGCGGTCAGGTCGTCGTACATGAATGTCTGATGTCCGACAAAACCGATCGCCGCGCGCGCGGCGTCCGCGCGGTCAAGCGTTGCGCGGTGCGTGTCTCTGACGAAAACGCGCCCACCGTTCGGGCGCGTGAGTGTGCCGAGAATGCGGAGCAAAGTCGTCTTGCCCGCGCCGTTCGGTCCGACGAGCGCGACAATCTCACCGGGCGCGACCTGGAATGTCACGCCGCGCAGCGCCCAGCGCGCGCCAAATTGCTTGTCCAGTTTTTCAACCGCGAGGAGTGGAGCGCTCACTCCTCCATCTCCGCCAATTTCGCTTTGAGCGCAGCGCGTTGATCCTTGTACTCGGATTCGGAAATGTCGCCCGCTTCGAATGCATCGTCTAGCTCGGCGATCTCCTGCAAGAGGTCTTGGCGCGGATCCTCTTCCGTTTCCTCTTCCTCTTCGGGACCCTGCCTGCGTCGCCGTAAGATCGGATAAACGAGCAGCGCGATCGCGGCGGCGCCGGCTGCGCCCAGCACAACCAAGCCGATCGTCTGCGGGCTGACCGGCAAACTAGATGGCGCGGGCTCGTTCCGGGGTGCGGTTTGTCCGGTTGGCGCAGGTGCGGCAGGGAGTTTGTCAATTGTGGCTTTGATTACCGTGCCTGCAGCGAACTTGTCTCCCGCCACAGCGATCAGTTTGGGCGCATTAGGGACGGTCCCCATAGGGCTGGGCGCGGGCGACAATTGCTGACTCTGCACCGTCGCGCCCACGTCTTTCAGGTAGACGCCGAGGCGGGCAATGGTGTACGGCAGGGGCAGATTGAATTCGTACGTCGGCGCAGTATATGGGACGGCGTACTGAAACAACACCTGATCTTTGCCCGGCGCGATGGGCAGCGTATACGTCAATACGCCATCACCACGCAACGTCGTCTGGTCCACTGTCTGGTCGTCAAATTGGATGTTGATCGCTTTGGCTAAGATCGGCAGACTCAACGACATCCGATGCGGTCCGATGGCTTTACCCACGTAGATGCGATCCTCCAAGTTTTCAACCACGACGATCTGTTGGATCACGAACCAGGGCGGCTGCACGTCCATGACGAGATGGGTTTCCAATACCTGAACGGCGGCGGGGTCTTCGGTCGAGTCGTACACGGTGATCGCGGCAGGCAGGGTGGTGGAGTTTGGCTCGGTGAACGCGAGGAGGTCCGAGTAATATTCCACGTCGGCATACCGCGCCGTGACCAAGTAGCGTGTCGTCGAAATCGTGTCGAGATTGGCGAACACAAACTTACCGCTGGCGTTGGTCGCCGCCGTTTGGGTGACCAGGCTGGTCGCGCCCTGCGCGGCAGACATCAAAGTGACGGTCAGACTCGCGGTGCTGGCAGGCTGGGCATCTTTCGTGCCATTGACGATTTGTCCTTCGATCTTGCCTTGCCCGCCGGTTTGCCCAAGCGCGCGCGGCAACGGCAGCGCCAGCAGTGCGAACGCGACGAACGCGGACGTGGCGAGGATCAAGCAGATTCTCTTGTACGCAGAAAAAAATCGCATGGAGTCAGAGTCCTTTTTAGTCGCGGAGAAACCTGATCCCGCGATCAAAACTAGGTTCGCACACGCGCAACCCGCGTAATGAACGCGCCGAACGACGACGCCGAAGGCGGGTCCGGCGCAATATGTCCCGGCGTCAGGACGGCCGGGAGTATAGCACGCAATAGTCAATCGGTCAATTGGTCGAGTTAGGGCTTTGTCAAAGTCGCAGCGGCATGTCATTGCGAGGCGTTTTTTGCCGAAGCAATCCCCAATTCGGTGGCGGAGATTGCTTCGTCGCAACCGCTTCGCGCTCCTCGCAATGACAATGACAAAGCCCTATGGTCGAGTAGTCAACTAGTCGTCAACAGACCAGTCGCTAATCTGATCACGGCAAGATCGTCGTTCCCAACACGGCGTAACGCATGAGGGACAACCCGCCGAGTTCGATCAGCGCCAGAAACACGCCCGCCGCGAATGGATTAAGCGCGTCAAACCAGGTATTGGCAAGACTCTCTTGGCGAAACAGGGACAACAAGAAAACCAGATTGATCAAGCCGACGAGGATCGGCACGCTTGCGCTCGTCACGATCGCGAGGGGGTACAGGAGGATGCCGAGACGCGATTCGTTGGCGATGTACAACACCGCAGAGATTGCCAACGCGGCGAGGACCTGCTTCCAATTCTCGATAATGGGGCGATTGTCGTTCGCGCGCCATAGGGAAAAATTCACGATCGGCGACAGGATTCCGGCAAACGCGATGCCGGTCAACAAGCCCGTGGCGAGGCGTAGTTGCAGACGCGGTTCGTATAAATACGGGATTTGTGGCAGGTTCTTATGAAGATCGTACGCGAACGCGTTGACGCCGTCGAATCCCATCGCGCCGACGAAAAGAATGAGCGTGACGAGAATTGGCGCGGGGGGCATGCCTTTGGCGCGCCCCCGCCCGATCACGGTCAAGTACGCCCACACGGCAAGAAAGCCGACGTACATTCCAAAATCTCGCGCCTCCAGAGGCAATTTCACTGGCTCTGCAGGATCAAAAAGCGCAAAGCCCGGTACGTTTGTGCGCAGAAACGCTTCACCCGGAAGCGTTGTGCCACCCAGCCAGTACGAGTGGCTAGTTCTCTGCGGTCAGATGCCGAAGCAAATCCCGTGCAGTTTGTCCATCAATGGAAATGGCAGCAGCAGAAAAACGGCGACGAGGGTGGTCAGAAACAGGGGACCGATCCAGGGGATGATCCTCGTGCGGCGCGTAGGGTGTGGGTCATTTACTCTGAGCGATTCCAAGATTGCTCTCCTGCATCTCGCGCTCCCGCGCGCGTTCGAATTGATATCGCGCATCCTTGTGGGCGTCGCGCATCGCGTCCGCAACGTACGGGAAGATCAGCCACACTGACCCCGCCCCAAACAACGCGCCGGTGATCGTCCGCCAGAGCGCGGTGCTTTCGTGCACCGGCAGAAATGGCAAAAGGTGGAGTGGACTGGTGAAAAGTTGCCACGTTCCATCAATCGCCAGCGGCAGGATGGAGACCAGCAGATAGATGCGCCAATTGAGCGGGGGGATGAAACGGCGAAACAAGCCCTGCGTGATGAACATCAAGATCATGGCGGCATAGATTGCCGCGTCGCGCTCACACCACGCCATTTTGTACCCGAGGTGCGCGTTGCCCAGGAATTCGCGCCAAAAGAGCGCATCGGCGGCGCCGTTCGTTACAGTCAGCGCATGCTGCAATTCGTCAATCGTATACGCGGGTTGATCGCCAAAGAAGAAGAAGGTGCGGTACGCGAGTTGATGGCAAGTCAGGCTGTACGCCCGGTAAATCCATTCGGCAGGCGCGGGGATGCCCGCGTGCATCAACACCGGGGCGAGATAGGGCAAGCCCGCAAAGAGGAGCAGAAAAGCCACCGTGAGCGCCAGCCAATATTGGGTGATGAGCAAAACCACCCGATCAACTATCATGATGAAACGCCGCGTGCGCGGCGAGGGAAGAAAAGTCGCCATTCGAGTGCCACATTGGGTCAATCAGTCAATCGGGCAACCAGTTGACCAGTCGCCCAGTTGCCCGATCGCCGAATTGCTATGGTCCCACCACATTCCACCGCCACGCGGCTGGCGGCATCGGAATGCCTTTGAGAAAAAGGACGTAGGGCGCGTATCCGGCGCGCGCCAGGGTGTTCCAATCAGCTAGCGATTTGAGATCGCTTTCGGAATACATCTCACGCATCGCCTGATGCCAATTCAGCCCCTGCATTTTTTGATAATGCCAATACTCTGCGCCGAGTTTGTTCGTCTTCCAATCCAGGTCTTCGCTGTCCGCCGAGGAGATGCGCTCCCAGCCGTACTGCCGTGCGAGTTCGGTGAAATCCACATAGAATCCGTACGGCACGGGTTTGGGCGTGCCCCCTTCCCCCTTGCCGACGACCCAGCGCGCGCGATAGCTAAAATCCCAAGGCGCGTCTTTGAGTGGTTCACCTTGAGTGCCATCCTGCACCGCGGTTTTCAGGTACATCCGCCAGAACGTCTCACCCTGCTGATCTTCCCGCACGACTTCCAGACCGCCGATGCCGCGCGGGTCGTTGTAATCGAGCCGCGTGTCCACCGCGCGTCCTGATTTGTGCCACGACAGTGTATCGCACGTGTTGTCACACCGATAATCCAGCGGGCGCAATAGATCGGAGACGATGGCAAAGAAATCGTAGCCGGCTTCTTGTTTGACGCGCGTTTGCAGCGCCAGCAGCGAATCCGCGACCCGACCATTCAGTCGGCTGAGACCCGAATCGAGTCGAATCGAAGTGACGCGGCGAAAATCGTACGGATGACCGCTGTTCGCCGGGGCGAGATCTGGTTGTTCCTTGTAGAGGGCGGTGCCGTTCGAATACTCGCTCGCTCCGGCAATGACCGTCATTGCCCAAGTCACGGACGCCGCGACGGAGGGACCATTCTCGACGATGTGCGGGATCCCGCTCCCATCGGCGGCGGTGATGTAGATGGGCTGCCGGGTCGGGCGGACGGAGACGAACGCGAGCCATTTGCCATCCGGCGACCAGGCGGGTTGATCGTCCCAGCCGGAAAAAGTGACGCGCCGCGCGTTTTTCAGTTGGGGCGCAATTGTCTGTTGGGGCGCAGTTCCATTGCGCCCGTCCACAAAATCCGCGACATAAATCGCGCGCTGCCCCGCGCGGTCGGAAACGAACGCGAGGCGGTTTCCATCCGGCGACCACGCCGGCTCTTGATCGTTGTTTTTGGTTTGGCTGAGATTGATCGCCTTGCACGCGCTCTTGCAATCGGCGGCGACGGCGAAAATCTGCTGGGTGCCGGTACGCCAACTCGTAAACGCAAGCCATTTGCCGTCGGGCGACCAGGCTGGCGCATAGTCGTGTGTCTTTTCATTGTCAGTCAGATCAATCGGCTGGGTGCCATCCGCGTTCATCACCCAAATGTCGAGATCGCCACGCGCGTACGATTCGAAGGCGATCCTTTTGCCGTCCGGTGACCAGACCGGCGCGCCGCTGTAGACCATGCTGCGGGTGAGCCGCGTCACGGCATTGCTGCCGTTCGCGGACATTGCGTAAATGTCCCACGTTCCATCGCGCTTGCTGCGGAACGCGATTGTCCTGCCGTCGGGCGAAATTGCCGGATCGCGTGCGGGCGCGGCACGTTCCGTCGCAAGTTTTTGCCACGCGTGGCTGTTCGGATCGGCGGTAAAAATGTTCCACGTGCCGCCGCTTTCCGCAGAGACAATCAGGCGACCGGTGGGGATGGAGATTGAAGGTTCGAGACCTGTCCTGAGCGTAGCCGAAGGATTGGAGATTGGTGGTGGTGATGGGAGGGCATTCTCCGAACCTGAAATCTGAAATTGCAGACCGTCGGCGGCGGGGTGAGCCAGAATGGGCTGAGCAAACGCGAGGAAGGCAAGCACGACGACAACCGACGCGAATTGAAGAAAACGCAAACGAATCACAGTTGGGCGAGTTCCTTTGAGACTGGGCGGATTATACTCTAGTTTCCGAGATGCGTCAAACGTTTTTCCAATTTGACGCGATACATCCTTTCGACTATAATGATTCAGACAAACGTTTCGACGCGTGAAGGTGCGCGTCGCGTCAGCATTTCTTGCCTGGTAATGAATGCCTCTCGCAACTCGAAAGTTGGAGAGGTGTTCTGTTGTATGGACGTCGAATAGTCTTCGAGATACGTCTTTAGTATGGTACACCCAAACGTGCCAAAAGGGTCTTGGCAGATTTGGCACATTTAGCGTTTTCGTCGAGGAGCAACTGTGCGTGATTATCATGTCGCCGTGATTCCCGGCGACGGAATTGGACAAGAGGTGACCCCGGAAGGTGTGCGCGTTTTGGACGAAATTGGAAAACTAACCGGCGCGTACAAAATGCGCTACGACTATTTTCCGTGGGGCTGTGAGTACTATTTGAAAACCGGGCGGATGATGGCGGACGACGGTCTGAAAACGCTAAAGGCATTCGACATCATCTACTTTGGCGCAGTTGGTTTCCCGAGCGTGCCCGATCACATTTCGCTGCGCGGCTTGCGGCTGCCGATCTGTCAGGGATTCGAGCAGTACGTCTGTCAGCGACCCAGTTATCTTTTGCCCGGCATCAAATCGCCGCTCGCGGATAAAAAGCCCGGCGATATCGATTTCGTCGTCATCCGCGAAAACACCGAGGGGGAGTACTCTGGCGCAGGCGGACGCGCCCATCGCGGCTTGCCGATTGAAGTCGCGCTCGAGACGTCGGTGTTCACTCGCACGGGCGTCGAGCGGATCATCCGCTACGCGTACCAACTCGCGCAGAGCCGCCGCAAGAAATTGGTGAACGCGACGAAATCGAACGCGCAGCAGCACTCGCTGACATTCTGGGATGAGATTTTTGTCGAGGTGGGCAAATCATTTCCGGAGGTGCAAACCGAACGCGTACTGATTGACGCGCTTTCGGCGCGCTTCGTCCTGCGCCCCGAATCGCTCGATGTCGTCGTCGGCTCGAATCTATTTGGCGATATCCTCACCGATCTCGGCGGCGCGATCTGCGGTTCGCTCGGGCTGGCGGCGAGCGGCAACATCAATCCCGAACGCGACTACCCTTCGATGTTCGAGCCGGTGCATGGCTCCGCCCCAGATATTTTCGGTAAGGGGATCGCGAATCCGATCGCGATGATCTGGTGCGGCGCGATGATGCTGGAATTTCTTGGGGAAAAGCAATCGGCAGATTTGATCATGCACGCGATCAAAGCGGTGACTGGCGAAAGCAAGGTGTTGACGCCGGACTTGGGTGGCACGGCAAAAACGCCAGAGGTGACGGACGCAATTATCGGCAAAGCACGCGCGTTGGCAAAGTAGGTTATCCCACAATGCCAAAACGTTCGTGTCTACTTTGTTTTCGTCGGGACGTCTAGAAAAGAAAGAGGTGATCACTAGCGTGATCACCGGGTTCGCAACCCTGTGCTCCGGTCGGAAGGAGTGACCAAAAGAAACGCACCTGATTACCAACGATTTTTTCATCTTCAAGGAGGAAACATGAAACTCAACTGGAAAGTTGTGATTCCACTGGCGGTCTGGGCAGTGCTGGTGCTCTACGAGGTGCTCTTTGGAGCGCCGCCGGGCTTAACCCGGAGCGCCTGGTGGTTCTTTGCTCTGTTTGTCGCCGTTATTCTCGGCGTGATCCTGGAGCCGATTCCCGCGGCAGCCGTTGGTCTGATCGGGGTAACCGTCGCTGCCACTATGCTGTACGTGAATGCAAGCGCCAGCGCATCCATCACGTGGGCGCTCAGTGGTTTTCAGGACACGACCGTGTGGTTGATTTTTGGCGCATTCGTCTTTTCGATGGGCTACAACAAGACCGGCTTGGGTCGCCGCATCGCGTTGCTCCTCGTCAAATGGCTGGGTGGTCGCACACTCGGCTTGGGGTACGCCATCGAGTTGGCGGATCTCGTGCTCTCACCCGGCACGCCGTCGAACACCGCGCGCAGCGCGGGCACGATCTATCCGGTCATTCGCAACATTCCGGCGCTGTATGGCTCAGAGCCGAATAGCCCGACGGCGCGCAAGATCGGATCGTACATCATGTGGACCGCGTTTGCCGCGACCTGTGTCACCAGTTCGATGTTCATCACCTCGCTCGCGCCCGCCGCTGCCGCGCTCGCGATCGTCAAGAACACCACCAAGATCGACGTCAATTGGCTCCAGTACGCGGCGGGCTTTCTGCCGGTCGCTATCGTTTTGCTGATACTGGTCCCGCTGCTCGTCTACACGATCTATCCCCCGGAAATCAAGACGAGCAAGGAAATTCCGCAATGGGCGAGCGGCGAACTGGCAAAGATGGGCAGCATCAGCCGACAGGAAATCATAATGATCGTGCTCGTCGTCCTGGCGATTTTCCTGTGGATCACCGGGTCGAACACGCTCATTTCGTTGCCGTACTTTGGCACGAACTTTATTAACGCGACGACTGTGGTACTGGTCGGCATCGCGTTGATGCTCGTCACTGGCGTTGTCACGTGGGAAGAGATCCTTGCCAACAGGAACGCGTGGAACGTGCTGGTGTGGTTTGCCACGCTCGTCACCATGGCAGCCGGATTGAACACCGTCGGTTTTGTCGCCTGGTTTGCCAAACTGGCTTCTGCGCCGATGAAGGGGATGGACCCGATCATGATCATCGTTCTGCTCGTCGCGTTGTTCTTCTTCATCCACTACTTTTTCGCATCGCTCACGGCGCATACCAATGCCGTCTTGCCCTTGGTCCTTGGAGTTGGTGTTGCGCTCTTGCCGGTGAACCTGCTGATGGCGTTTGCCTTGCTGCTCGTCTATTCGCTTGGTTTGATGGGGGTGATCTCGCCTTATGCGACGGGACCTTCCCCGGTCTACTACGGCAGTGGCTACATCTCGCGCATTGATTTCTGGAAGTTGGGCTTGATCTTCGGCATCATCTTCATCGCGGCGCTGCTGATCATCGGCATCCCGTATCTCACTGCGGTCAAACTGTAACGCCAAAACCACAAACGACGAGCCCTGACGAAAAGTCTGTCAGGGCTCGTTTTGTTGGGGGATTAGGAAAACGTCACTTGTCAATGGGATTTCTGGGTTCGTAGGGTGGCGGGTCGGCGGGGCGACATCCCAGACACGGCTCGAGCAGGCGCGGCAGGATCGGCTGAAGCGAAAATGTCGGAATAGGCAGCGGTGTCCACATGGGCAGGGGGAATAACGTCGGCGTGGCTGTCGGCGTTGCGGCGGTCGGTTGCAGCGCGGGGGTGCCGGTCAGAGTGATGCGCCCCTCGATCTTGGGACTGAGCGGCGCGTTCATGGACTTTATATAATCTGTCAGCGCCTGATCAATTGGGACGTCGCCGCCGTTCACGTTCTTGCCCTTCTTGAACATCGCATAATCATCGCCGCCGCCTGCCATATAGTCGTTCGTGACGACGCGGTACATCGCGTTCCGGTCGAGCGGCTTGAAGCCATCCTTTGCATTGCCGATCTGCGCGTCCATCACGCGCGAGCCGACCGGCTTGCCCAGATCCGCGTTGAATTTCAGACCGGCGACTTGGGCAAACCGTCCGGTGCCGCCGCTCGCGCCGATGCGACTGACGCCGTTTTCCAACGCGGCAAGCACATCCGCGCCCGATAAATCGAACTGCACCAGCCGATTGCCGAAGGGCAGGGCTTCGAGAATCGCGCCGTAGGAAATATCCCCGGCTTTGATGCCCGTGCGAATGCCGCCGCCGTTCACGATCGCGGCCTGCGTCTTGTCCATCGCTGTCGCCCACAGCGCCGCGTCGGCAACCAGGTTGCCAAAGTTCGCTTCCCGAGAACGCAATACACCCGCATCCCCTTCGAGGTCAACCGTCGTCTTGCCGATGATTTGTCTTTTCAAATCGTCGAGCGGCTTGCCCAGATCGGCAAGTTTCTTCGCGACATCTGGGTCGTCTGCGATTTTGCTGTCCACGAAAATTGGCTGACCCTCAAAGCCGGTCACGTTACCCTTGGCATCGAACGTCAAATCAACCTTGCCGAGCAGCCGCCCGAACTCGAAATCCTGAACGACGAGGGTCATGCCGCCGTTCGGCGTTTTCACCGCCATTGGGTACTGCCCACTCGGCGCGCCGAGTGACTTGTCAAGTTTCGCCGGATCTCCCAGGAGCGTGTGCGTGTGACCACCGACGATGAGATCAATGCCATCCACCTTCGCCGCCAGATCGAGATCAGGGGCGTAACCGCGATGACTGAGCAGAACGATCTTGTTGACGCCTTGCCTGGTCAATTCGGCGACGATGTCCTTCGCAGTCTGCACCGCGTCCTTCATCTTGACGTTCGAGCCAATGTTCGTGCTGCTCAGCAAATCGTCGAGAATCATTCCAAAGACGCCAATTTTTTCTCCACCGATTTCCTTGACGACGAACGGCAGCAGTTTCCCGGCAAGCGCCGGCTCGCTCGACACGTCAACGTTTGCCAGCACGATGGGGAATTTCGCGCCGCTCGCAAAATTATCGGCGAACACCTTGGGACCCAGATCGAATTCGTGATTGCCCGGTGCGACCACGTCATAGCCGAGCAGATTATAGAAATCGCGTCCCTCTTGCATGCGGTACTGGACAAAGTAAAGCGTGCCTTGCGAAATATCTCCCGCGTCGAGCAGCAGCGTGTTTGGATTTGCGGCGCGCAGTTGTTTGACGAGCGTCGCGCGGCGCGCAATGCCGCCCTGCGAGACATTGGAATACGTCATCGCTTCCCAGTGTCCGTGCATGTCGTTCGTATGCAGGATGGTGAGATTGTAACTGCTGGTCTGCGCGCTGACTGGCGCGCCCAGCCAGAGCGTGCCTAAAAGCGCGAGCGTGATCAATGCGATGAAAAGTTTGATTTTCATGGGTCCTCCTGTGTGATCTGGAGACGAAGCATGGAGAATATTGCTTCGTCCGCGAATCCACGCGAATAGAGAAAAGATTAGCGAAGATGCGCAGAGATTCACGGGCCACATCGCGAAGCATCCTGTAAGGACTGTTTGGTTTCAGCGTGTCCGCGATGGGTAATGCACTTGCGAAATTCTGTCGCGCCACCCGCAAGAACTAGCGCAATAAACAGTATGCCGATTTCAAGTGCCGCGTTCGTCGCGAAAAAATTCGACGCCGCGGTGATGTACTTGAAATCGCTGGGCGTTGCAAAGAGATAATGCACGAGCGGCAGCGCGAGATAACTCCAGCAGATTCCCGCAAAGAAAATCGCGCGCGCGCTAGGCATTGCGGCGCGCCGCCACTGGCGCGCAAAACTCATCCCGATCAGCCATGCCGCGCCAAAAACGATACTGCCGATGGCAATTCCGTACCAAACTGGCGCGGCGATGGATCGCACTTTGTCCGTCATCTCGATTACGCGCACGGTGGTCAGCGGCAGGATCAATCCGAATCCGTCGAGCGCGAGCCACCCAAGCGCGCGCGGATTTTCTGCCGCCAGCGCGCCGGGCGTCAGCGCGACTATCAACCCCACCAGCGTCACGATCACGCACGCCAGCGCGAGGTTCGGCGGCAGCGTCGGCGCGTTCTGCGTCGTCGTGATTAGCACGATACCGACGACGAGCGGCAGCGCGCTCACCGCCCACACACGCGACCACTCCGGCGCGCGATAGCTCTTGACGATACGCGCGAGTGCCAAGTTCACGGCGATGTCCAGCAGCATCACCGCACCACACGCGACCAGCCCCGCCATGACGTAGCGGCTCGTAGTGACGTCGTCGAACGGCGTCGCGCCGAGGTGGTTGTACAGAAACACTGCGTAGCGGTCATCCAGCGCGAACCATTTGTAAAAGAGCGCGAGGACGAGGAGGGTGATGGGGGTGGCGTGGGCGAGAATCAACACGCTAGATCAACCCTTCCTCTTTCGCGCGCTGATACTTGTCCTCAATCATCGCCGCCAACTCTCGCTCGATTCCGCAATATATCGCGATCCGCAGCGCGTTGTGCAGTACGTCCATTACTTCCTTTGCCAATTTCTGTCTGTCCGGCTCGCCGTGCTTTTCGCGCTTG
>Ga0233423_10001451_pt1 | contig 11967 bp, 11 predicted proteins | sample Watercolumn_Mata_FD_180713 | JGI IMG/M metagenome (GOLD analysis project Ga0233423, IMG submission 180713) | Freshwater microbial communities from Lake Matano, South Sulawesi, Indonesia - Watercolumn_Matano_2014_112_MG | ecosystem: Environmental > Aquatic > Freshwater > Lake | place: Indonesia... | reverse complement strand
TGGAGGATATTGTGACGGCTGTGCCCTGTTTACCAAAGACGACAAGCTGGAAGCAACAATCAGGTCTGTCATCAATCATGGAATGAAGATGAAATACTATTATCGGGAGGTGGGTGTGAACTCCAGGCTTGATACTCTTCAGGCAGCTGTTTTAAGAGTCAAGCTCAGGTACCTGGACAGATACAGTGAAGCAAGGTGTAATGCTGCCTCATTCTATGACAAGGCATTTGCATCTTATACCCCTATCATAACTCCGTTCAGGGCTGCATACAGCACACACATATTTCACCAGTATACAATCAGGCTGAATGGTATCGACAGGGACGGCCTGATGAAATACCTTCATGAAAAAGGTATACCTTCCATGATTTATTACCCTGTGCCTTTGCATCTGCAGGAAGCTTACAGGGATCTCAATTATCATTCAGGAGACCTCCCTGTGAGTGAAGAATTAGCCAGGACTGTCCTTTCCCTCCCCATGCATACTGAACTTACAGATCAGCACCTGAACTATATTACTGACCACGTGATTAAATTCATTAAAACATACCAATCCTGACCCATGGGAAAAAATTATTATGCACATGAGACAGCTGTTATTGACGACGGTTGTGAAATTGGAGAAGGAACACGTATCTGGCATTTCACTCATGTGATGACAAATTCAAGAATAGGAAATAAATGCAGCCTTGGCCAGAATGTCCTTGTTTCTACTGATGTTATCCTGGGAAACAATGTTAAGGTTCAGAATAACGTTTCCATTTATACAGGAGTGATCTGTGAAGATGATGTATTTCTTGGCCCTTCAATGGTTTTCACCAATGTCATCAACCCAAGGAGTGCCGTCATCCGGAAGAATGAGTACAAAAGAACGCTGGTTGGCAAAGGAGCAACAATCGGCGCCAATGCAACTATTATTTGTGGAATCGATCTTGGTAAGTACTGTTTTGTCGGTGCAGGTGCGGTGGTCACAAAATCTGTTAAACCTTATTCGCTGGTTCTTGGCAATCCGGCACGCCATGCTGGCTGGATGAGCGAATATGGCCATCGCCTGCATTTTGATGCAAATGGTATTGCGGTCTGCCCTGAAAGTAAAGAAACTTACAGGCTTGATAACGGTGAAATAGCAAAGGTCATTTAGAAATGGAATTGTATATTTGCAGTCTTAATATTTCTTATGGCAGAAGTCCAAAGATATAATTTTGCCATTATTGGTGTTGCCGGGTTTATTGCTGTCAGACACCTTAAAGCTATTAAGGAGACCGGTAATAACCTGGTTGCCGCGCTTGATATTCATGATAGCGTCGGGATAATTGATGGTTATTTCCCGGAAACTGATTTTTTTATTGAATTTGAACGCTTTGACAGGCATATTGATAAACTGAGACGACAGGGTACCAATGTTGACTTCGTCAGTATATGTTCACCCAACTATCTTCATGACTCGCACATTCGTTTTGCACTGAGAAGCGGGGCTAATGCAATATGTGAAAAACCAATCGTACTGAATCCCTGGAATATTGATGCTATTAAGGAATATGGAAATGAAACCGGTAAAAAAGTTTTTAATATCCTTCAGCTGCGTCTTCATCCTTCTATACAGGCTCTGCGTAATACAATTTTAAACGGCCCCCGCAATAAAATTTATAATATTGACCTGACATATATTACAAGTCGTGGTAACTGGTATCATTACTCATGGAAAGGAAATGTACAGAAATCCGGGGGTATTGCTACAAACATAGGGGTGCATTTTTTTGATATGCTTATCTGGATATTTGGTGATGTCCGGGAATCGGAGGTTCATCTTTCCCAGAACAACAAAGCTTCAGGATTACTTAGGCTCGAACGTGCAAATGTCCGCTGGTTCCTGAGCATTGACTATAATGACCTGTTTCTTATCAGTAAAAAGAACGGTCAAAGGACCTATCGCAGTATAATCATTGATAACCAGGAGATTGAATTTAGCGAAGGTTTTACTGACCTGCATACAAGATCATACCAGGAATTGCTTGCAGGCAGGGGATTTGGGCTTGAGGATGCCAGGAAATCAATTGAGGCGGTTTATACCATCAGAAATTCGATACCTGTCGTACCAGGTACTGATTACCACCCGTTGTTAAAAATGCTCCATTAAAATTTTACATTTCTTTATACCATCAAGTACTTATTTAAGATTATTATATGTTTCAGGAACTTACAGAGAAAAAGAAGAAGCTTGCTGTAGTAGGACTGGGTTATGTCGGTCTTCCAATTGCATTGGAATTTGCCAGAAAATTATCCGTTATTGGATTTGATATCAAACCGGACCGGATCGAATTAATGAAGAAAAAGATAGATCCAAGCAATGAACTCTCCTCCGAAACTTTTAACGGTTGTGATATTTTATTTACTTCAGATATTAATATTCTGAAAAAAGCCAGCTTTTATATAATTGCTGTACCTACCCCGATCAACCATCATAAATTACCTGATCTTGAACCTCTGATTAAGGCTACGAAGACAGTAAGTAAATGCATCAAATCCGGTGATTATGTTGTTTATGAATCTACAGTCTATCCCGGATGCACGGAAGAAGACTGTATCCCTATCCTTGAGCAGGGATCCGGTTTGAATGCAGGTAAAGATTTTAAGGTAGGCTATTCCCCGGAAAGGATAAACCCAGGGGATACCAAACATACTCTGACCAGTATCCTGAAAGTTACCTCAGGTATAGATGATGAATCTGCCCGGGTAATCACTGATGTGTATAAACTGATTATTACAGCAGGAGTATATCAGGCCAGTTCCATCAAAGTTGCCGAGGCTGCCAAGATCATCGAGAATACCCAGCGCGACATCAATATTGCCTTCATGAATGAACTCTCGATGATTTTTAACCACATGAAAATTAATACCTATGAAGTGCTGGAAGCTGCAGGTACCAAGTGGAATTTTCTGCCATTCATCCCTGGTCTTGTTGGCGGCCATTGTATAGGTGTTGATCCATATTATCTTTCCTATAAAGCACTTCAGTTTGGACATCATGCCCTGATAATCAATTCAGGAAGAGCGATCAATGATGGGATGGGATCATATATAGTCAGGCAGATCATGAAAAAGCTAATTTCTTCAGGAAAGGATCTCAGAAATCATAAGGTTCTTATCATGGGGATAACTTTCAAGGAGAATGTCAGCGATATTCGCAACTCCAAAGTTGTAGATATGTACAGGGAATTTACTTCATTTGGTTTTTCAGTTGATGTAACTGATCCCCGTGCAGTATCTGAAGAGGTCCAAATGGAATATGGTTTTGATCTGATTGGTGAACCATATAAAAAATACGATGTTATTGTCCTCGCTGTAAACCATAAAGAATATTTGGATTATCCGGAAACCTATTACAGGAATCTGGGCAAACCAGGCTTTGTGTTTGTCGATATTAAAGGCGTGTTCAGGACAAAGAATAAATTTGAGAATTACTGGAGTTTGTAGATGAAAGGATTAATTTTAGTAACCGGTGGCACAGGTTATATCGGGTCTCATACTGCTGTCGAACTGATCCAGTCAGGATATGAAGTTATTATCGTTGATAATTTATTTAATTCCCGCAGAGATGTTCTTGAAGGAATCCGGGAAATAACAGGGCATACTCCTCATTTTGAGGAATTTGACCTGTGCGACAAGTACCTGACGGACCAGTTGTTCAGTAAGTATAAACATATAAGTGCTGTCATACATTTTGCTGCCTACAAATCTGTTGGTGAATCAGTTCAGAAGCCCCTTGAATATTATGAAAACAATCTGATGTCACTTGTCAACCTGCTGAAATCCATGCAGGCACACAAGGTGCCATTCCTGGTATTTTCGTCATCCTGCACTGTTTATGGTGAACCAGACTATCTGCCGGTAACTGAAGAATCAACAATAAAGAATGCAAATTCACCTTATGGAAATACCAAGCAAATATCTGAAGAGATCATTGCTGATTTTATCCGTTCAGGTGCGTTATTGAATGCAATTTCATTAAGGTACTTCAATCCTATTGGAGCTCATTCGTCAGCCAGGATCGGTGAGCTTCCTCAGGGCATACCTAATAACCTTGTTCCCTTCATAACCCAGACAGCAGCAGGCATACATAAAGAACTGGTGGTTTTCGGAGATGATTATAACACTCCCGATGGCTCTGCTATAAGAGATTATATTAATGTTGTAGACCTTTCACAAGCACATGTTGTGGCTATTGAAAGACTGCTTCAAAAAGTGAACAGGTCAGGTTATGAGGTTTTTAACCTTGGTACAGGAGCAGGTGTTTCCGTCCTGGAACTTATAAAAGCTTTTGAAAAGGCTACAGGTATTAAAATAAAGTACAGAATTGCCGGTCGCAGGGAAGGAGATGTGGAAAAAGTCTATGCAGATACTTCCCTTGCCAATAAGCTTCTGGGCTGGAAAACTAGGATCTCACTTGAAGAAACACTTGCATCAGCCTGGAACTGGGAAAAGAAATACAGGAATCTGGAATAAACAAGAAATCCTGTTACATGAAAAAAACTATTATAATTACTGGTGGTGCCGGATTTATCGGATCGCATGTTGTCAGGTTGTTCGTCAGGAAATATCCTGATTACCTGATTGTCAACCTTGATCTTCTCACCTATGCCGGTAATCTTGAAAACCTTGCAGATTTAGAAAATGCCGGCAATTATAGTTTTATTAAAGCTGATGTAGCTGATCCTGTTTTCATACCCCGCCTGTTTAAGGAACTGCAGCCAGACGGGATTATCCACCTTGCAGCAGAATCACATGTTGACAGATCAATCCTGGATCCGGAATCTTTCGTCCGGACAAATATTTTAGGAACAGTTAACCTTCTTGACGCCTCCAGGAATACCTGGCATAGGAATGTAGATGGAAAACGTTTTTACCACATATCCACTGATGAAGTATTCGGCTCACTGGGAAAGGAAGGTGTCTTTACAGAATCCACACCTTATGATCCCAGAAGTCCGTATTCCGCATCAAAAGCCAGCTCAGATCACCTGGTACGCGCATATTTTCATACCTATGGTCTGCCCTTTGTAATTTCAAATTGTTCGAATAATTATGGCCCTAACCAGTTCCCCGAAAAACTGATACCCCTTGCACTGAACAATATAAAGAATAATAAACCTGTTCCAGTATATGGAAAAGGTGAAAATATAAGGGACTGGCTTTATGTTATTGACCATGCCAGGGCTATTGATAGTATTTTCCACAAAGGACGGACAGGCGAAACCTATAATATAGGCACCAGGAATGAATGGAAAAACATTGATCTTATCAGGTTATTATGTGAGATAATGGACGGCAAACTTGGCCGCCAGCCCGGCAGTTCTGCAAAACTTATACAATTCGTTGCCGACAGGCCCGGTCATGACCTTAGGTATGCCATTGATCCCCATAAGTTAAATACTGAACTGGACTGGCACCCATCCTTCACTTTTCATGAAGGGCTGGAACAAACAATTGACTGGTATCTGAATAATGAAGAATGGCTGAGACATGTACTGACCGGGGAATATGAGAAATACTATGAAAAGCAGTACTCGAAAAGATAAACTTTATTCAACCGTTACTGATTTGGCCAGATTCCTTGGTTGATCAACATTACAACCCCTCATCACCGCGATATGGTAAGATAACAGCTGCAGGGGTATAACGGCAAGCAGCGAGGTGAGCACTTCACTTGTCTCAGGTATTTCCAGTACATGATCAGCCATGTTGCGGATGATGGTATCTCCTTCTGTGACAATTGAAATCACCTTCCCGTTGCGTGCTTTTACTTCTTGGATATTGCTGACTATTTTTTCGTAGGACTTATCTTTCGGAGCAATCACCACTACCGGCATATTCCAGTCAATCAGGGCAATAGGACCATGCTTCATCTCTGCAGCCGGATATCCCTCAGCATGAATATAGGATATCTCTTTCAACTTAAGAGCACCTTCGAGAGCCACCGGGAAACAGTATCCTCGTCCCAGGTATAAGAAATTGTTGGCCAACCTGTATAATTCAGCCAGGTGCCTGTAATCATCATTATAGGAAAGCAGTCTTTCAATTTTTGATGGTATAAGGGTAAGCTCCCTAATCATAGCTTTGTAATATTCACCCGTTATTATTCCTTTCTTATGTCCCACCAGCATGGCTATCATCGCCAGCACAGTAACCTGGGCTGTAAATGCCTTGGTGGAAGCAACTCCAATTTCCGGTCCTGCATGAGTATAGACACCGGCATGGGTTTCCCTGGGAATACTCGATCCCACGACATTACAAATTCCCAGTACAAGAGCTCCGGCTTCCCTGGCAATATGCACTGCTGCAAGCGTGTCAGCCGTCTCACCGCTCTGACTAATGGCAATAACCACATCATCTTTATAGATCAGAGGATTCCTGTACCGGAATTCGGAAGCATATTCCACCTCGACCTGGATCCTTGCCAGATCTTCAAACAGGTACTCGCCGACCAGTCCCGCGTGCCATGATGTTCCGCAACCAATGATAATGATCCTCCTGGCTTCGGTAATCTTTGGGAGGACACTATATAACCCTCCCAGGTGAATGGCAGAACGGTCAGGCGCTATCCTTCCCCTGAAAGTGTCTTCTATGGAACGGGGTTGTTCGAATATTTCTTTTAGCATAAAATGATCATACCCGTTTTTTTCAATAACTGCAATATCAAGATCCAGCATATGAACTTTGGGTTCCAGCTTGTCATTGCTGATGGTTTTGAGCAAAAGTTCATCTTTCCTGATAATGGCAACATTATCGTTATTAAGATAAATGACACTGTTGGTATATTCAATGATAGGAGTGGCGTCTGAAGCTAAAAAATATTCCTGTTCACCTATCCCGATAACCAGGGGACTACCTTTCCTGGCTGCTATCATCATGTCCTTCTCATTTTTGCAAAGGACAACCAGTCCGTATGCGCCAACTACCTTTGTGAGGGCAAGACGGACAGCAATCTCGGCTGAGGTCCTGCCCTTTAGGTAGATATATTCGATCAGATTGGCCAGCACTTCTGTATCTGTCTCGCTTTTGAAACGGTAACCTCTGTCTGTCAGCTTTTTCTTAAGAACAGCGTAGTTCTCTATTATCCCATTATGAATAATAACAAAATGCCCGTTCATGGATACATGAGGGTGGGCATTAGTGTCGCTTGGTTCGCCATGAGTAGCCCATCGCGTATGACCAATGCCGATTTTACCACTCAGATCCTGACTCAATACATACTCTTCCAGTTCTGAAACCTTTCCTTTCTTTTTGTAGACCTTTATCTTATCATCAAGAATAGATATACCTGCCGAATCATACCCTCTGTATTCAAGCCTTTTAAGTCCATTGATAAGGATCGGGTATACCTCTTTGTTACCTATATATCCCACAATGCCACACATTTGCTTTTTATAATCTGGTATAGGTAAGTTTAAGCTTCATCCTGTAACCGGAGGAATGGTTCCCTCCTTTAAGCACCACCCTGTTTGCAGTATTTGAATTATTCCCGGCACTAAGGACAAGATCTGAATTCTTGATCATCCCGGTTAAATAACTCTGTATATGGATCTTTATATTAAAGGTATAGGAATCATTATCCTTATCATATCCGCCACCAAACAAATCTGAATTAAGGTAATAATCATACATATAGTTATACTTATGATCATCCCCGATCCACATCAGGTTTAAACCCACCGGAAACTTATCTGGATCCTGTTCAAGGAAAGTACTGGTTACTGGTGTAAGTATCAACTCCGCATTATTAATGGCAATAGGACCATTAGTTGTAATAGAATCGAGCCAGGAGCTTAATTGAGGAAATCTGATGATTGCACTTACTCCTCCCATGCTTTGCAGGAATATGACGCTGTCATTTTCAACGTGATTGTTCAGGAAACTTTCCAGTATTGCCCCGGAATAATTATGACTGAATATATTGATATTTTGACCAAAATTCCTGCCCAGGTAAAAGAACCTGCTGCTGGTGTCATCATCATTTTTAAAATATAAAGAAAATCGTGAAAGGGAATTGGTCATACTTGTATAGAGTATGGAGCCTTCTTCACCTGACAGATCCCCGGTGGTAAGATAAAATCCCCTGAACATTTCCTGGAACAGGCTGTTAGTTTTGAATGTTGTGTCTTCAGCTGTAAGAAAACGGTTTTTCAGATCCTCATCTGTAATATAAATCTTCAGCAGTGTGTCTCCTGAATGTGCGATTCCTGAACCAATGGGATCTGCTCTAAACTTTCCTTCAGTACTAAAATCAGAATAATAAACAGTGTCATATCTCAGTGGGTCAGTGAATTCGTAAGCAGTGATCTGGTGTATTGCATTTGAATCCCCATAAAAATCATTTACATAAATAAAAAGAATTGCTGAATCTATGACCGGATTTGAACCAAAATCCATTACCATACCGGGTGCTTCAACCTGTGTAATAAATGAAGCTGTTGAAAGCCCGAACACGGGATCCTGATGCTTGCCCAACAATTGTACTGATTTATCACTTGATATGACTGAATCTCCCAGGCGGGTAAATGACTGAATCACTTCAGCAGTATCAAGGTTTACAAAAAAGTTATCGGAATCAGGCAACAGGTCCCTTCCCAGCTCATCAGGATCTTTGTCTCCGCATCCCGAAACAAATACCAGGCAGGAAACAATAAAAACTATAAGGGAAATGGGTGATTGTAAAAAGGCAGGGAAATCAGTCCTCATCATTTCTCTCTGTTAAAATATCATTATAGAAATCTGCATAGGTGTCAACATAATTCTCTGAAGAATTATAATTAAGAACGGGTTTTTTAAGTACCTTGATATATTCTTTCAAAGCTTTATTTATTCTGGAACTGCCCATGATTACAGCATCTGACATTTTAATGGCATTCTTGCACAGGCTGACATAATCAGGACGTTCCAGACCAGTAACATCTTCCTTTGTAATTCCTTCAATCATCAGCTTCCTTTTAAAATCAGGATTTAACAAATTGTCGAAACTATCATTATATACAGAATAAACGACTTTTGAATCCATATACAGGGGATCCTCATGATAGGCCTTCTTCAGGTAGAGTGGTATAAGAGAAGTAATCCAGCCATGGCAATGAACGATATCGGGTGACCACCGGAGCTTTCTTACTGTCTCAAGCACACCCCTGGCAAAGAATATCACCCGCTCATCATTATCTTCAAAGAACTTATTCTGTTTATCCCTGAATAAAGATTTCCTGTGAAAATAGTCTTCATTATCAATAAAATACACCTGCATCCGCGCAGTTTGGATAGATGCAACCTTAATAATCAGGGGATGATCAGTATCATCAATGATGAGATTCATTCCAGACAACCTGATTACTTCGTGTAATTGATTCCTGCGCTCATTGATCGATCCGTATTTTGGCATAAATGTCCGGATCTCTTTCCCCTTTTCCTGGATTCCCTGGGGCAGGTAACGGCTTATTCTGGACATTTCAGTTTCCGGGAGGTAAGGAGTAATTTCTTGTGATACGAATAATACTTTATGATTCTTCATAAACCTCTTCTGAAAAGTCATGCAAATTTACTAAAAAATTATTAAGATTGTTAACTTATCCACAGGTTATTAACAGTTTAAGAAGCTTGTAGCATTGTCGTATGGCTTGAAACATAACTTTTAATTCCAATTTTGTCATGATCATCACCGCAAAAACTCATGAGGTTGAAATCATAATTTCCGATTTCAGGAAACAGGGAAAGACCATAGGTCTGGTACCTACCATGGGAGCCCTGCATGAGGGGCACCTTTCGCTTTTAAACCTGTCAAAAGCACAAAATGATATTACTGTAGCCAGCATATTCGTCAATCCGACACAGTTTACTGAAAAACACGATTTTGTTTCCTATCCACGCACTTTAGAAAATGATATCCGGCTACTGGAAAATAAGAATTGTAGTCTTTTATTTTCCCCGGAGACAGAAGAGATGTATCCGCAGGAGGACAAGCGTGTTTTTGATTTAAACGGACTGGATGCTGTCATGGAAGGTGTATCAAGACCTGGTCATTTTAATGGTGTTGCACAGATTGTCACCAAGTTGTTTGAACTGTTGCGCCCCCATCGTGCCTATTTTGGAGAAAAAGATTTTCAGCAGCTAACGATTATCCGCCATATGACCCGGCTCATGAACTATCCTGTTGAAATAGTACCCTGTCCTATTATAAGGGAACCTGACGGTTTGGCTATGAGTTCCAGGAACCGGTTGCTCACTCCGGAGCAACGTCGTTCTGCTGCAATCATCCCTCAGGTGCTTGCCGAAGCAAAGAAAATGCGGCCATCTCAGGGTGTCAGGGAAGTCAAAGATTATGTTGCTGCAAGGTTAAAAGATCGTGATGATGTCAGGCTGGATTATTTTGAAATTGTTGAACCTGAATATCTTAAATCAATTTCAGACTGGAAACAAACAGATATTCCAGTAGGTTGTCTAGCGGTAAAAGTCGGGAAAGTACGCTTGATAGATAATATAAAATTTTCTTAGTACTTTTGTGCCGCTATGAATATAGAAGTTGTAAAATCAAAAATCCATATGGTTACTGTTACTGAAACGGTATTACAGTACGTGGGCAGTCTTACCATTGATGAAGACCTTATGGATGCAGCTAATCTGATAGCTAATGAGAAGGTTCAGATCCTGAATGTCAACAATGGTGAAAGATTTGATACTTATATCATCACAGGCAAAAGAAACTCAGGCATCGTTTGCCTGAACGGACCGGCAGCCAGAAAAGCGGCTGTGGGTGATGTGATCATTGTTATCTCCTATGCATCCATGGATTTTGAAGAAGCAAAGACCTTCAAGCCGGCAATCATATTTCCTGATACAAAAACCAATAAACTAATCTGATCTTTCCTTGAAGAAAGCTGTTCTCAAAATCCTCAGGTCCCTACTGTTCCTGGGATTGGCCCTGCTCCTATTATATTTTGCGTTCCGGGGTATAGATGTAAGGATTCTTTGGGAAGATTTTATTCATGCCCGGTATGGGTGGATACTGCTTTCTATACTTTTTGCCACCCTTGCATTCATAAGTCGGGCATACCGCTGGAATCTGCTTATTGAACCACTTGGTTACAAACCTTCACTTAAAGACATATTCCTTTCTCTTATGACGGGTTATCTTGCCAATTATGCCTTCCCAAGGATAGGTGAGATCACCAGGTGCGGAGTATTGGCGAAAACTGCAAAAATCCCTGCCGACAAGCTTTTAGGTACAGTTATCATTGAGCGGTTAATCGATATGATGATGGTCTTTATTTTATTGTTTGTCCTGCTCATAGGTCGCTTTGATTTTTTTGGAAATTTTATGCAACAGAATATCCTTGCCCCAGTATGGAACAAATTCAGTGAATTCTCAGAAAAATCTGTTGTATTCTGGATTATTCTATCAGCAGTGATACTGATCCTGGCCTTGCTTATCTTTTTAATTCTTCGTGCCCGCCCTGATTCAAACCCTTTTATCCTGAGGATGAGGAAAATCATTAAAGGAATGATTTCTGGTCTAAAGACTATCTTCAGAATGAAGAGATCCTGGGAGTTTATCCTTCATTCAATACTTATCTGGAGTGCTTACTGGCTCATGACCTGGGTTGCTGTCTTCCTCATGCCTGCAACAGAAAATTTAAAACTTATTGACGGCCTGTTCATTCTTGTCATAGGTAGCTTTGGCTTTATTGCTCCTGTGCAGGGTGGCATCGGCGCCTTTCACTGGATTGTTTCTGTAGGCCTGACTCTTTATGGGATATCCAGGGCAGATGGACTGGCCTTCGCAACTATTCTCCATGGTTCTCAAACACTGTGGACAATTTTTCTTGGTTCATTATCCATGTTATTGCTATTTTTGAGAAGGAAAAAATTATCTGCAAATTACTGACAATGGGCAACAGCGATAAATTGCTCAGTAATTTGCAGATAATTTTT
>Ga0233423_10001447_pt1 | contig 11978 bp, 14 predicted proteins | sample Watercolumn_Mata_FD_180713 | JGI IMG/M metagenome (GOLD analysis project Ga0233423, IMG submission 180713) | Freshwater microbial communities from Lake Matano, South Sulawesi, Indonesia - Watercolumn_Matano_2014_112_MG | ecosystem: Environmental > Aquatic > Freshwater > Lake | place: Indonesia... | reverse complement strand
CCTCCGTAAATCATAAGAGAAACTAATAAGATTGCGCCATTCTTTATCCAATTTCAATCTTTTAGAATCCTCCACAATGTTTTTAAATCCCACCGGAAAGATTCCCAATAAATATTCCAAGCTTAATGTTGCATACAAACAAGCCTTATAGCCCATTTCTCCAGCCTCCTTTTCTTTGTTAACTCTTAAAAAATATAGTCCGGTCATTGCCCTTTCAGTGGTTGCGCAGGCTTCCCTGTAAGCATCAATCAAATCTACACTAGGGAGACGCAGGTTTTCTATTGTTTTCTTGCCCCAAATTGTTTTTGAGGTGAGAATTAGGCGCCTTACAAAAGCACTTTTTGTCCAGGGGTTGTCTATTTTAAGACTTTTAAGATCCCTTAAATAATAGGGATATATTCTGAAATAAAGATCTTTTTTTGAGTATTTTTCGGCAATACCTCTTAAAACTTTAGAAATACTCCCCCTTTTTCTTTTAATAACCCCGATTTCAATATCCGATGTTCCTGGTATAAAATCCGGACCATTATAGCTTCCATATGTAAAAATTGAAGCTGGATTTGTTTTTTGAACAATCTCATTTTTTACCTTTTCTATTAAATTATCAGATTCTATTCTTTTCATAGATTTTATTATTTATTAAAAATCCCTCATTAATTTAACCCAATCCCTTACTCCTAAAGTCTCTGCCCTTTGAGAAGGCTGTATATCATTGTCCATGAGCCACTGTCCTACCTCAATCTTACCCAACCCCAATCCTTTGGCCAGATTATTAGCCAGTTGTTTCCTGGGCTGGGAAAACCCCGCCTTAACTATCTTAAAAAACAACCCAACCTCATCAGAAGAAACCAAAGGCTCTTTCAAAGACACCCTGATTATAACTGAATCAACATTAGGAACAGGATAGAAAGACTTCTTAGGTATATATGATACTATCCTAGCATCAGCATATACCTGGACAGAAACAGAAAGAATGCTCATTTTAGGAGGTTTAGCGCAAATCCTCTGTCCCACCTCTTTTTGGACAACCAACACCATTTGGGAAGGCTTAATCTTAGATTCCAGAAACCTCCTCATAAAATGAGCTGTCAGGTAAAAGGGAAGATTAGCCACAATCTTGTATTCCTTTAGCCCCAGCTCCTCAACATCAAGCTTTAAAGCATCCTTTTCAATGATTCCCAGGTTCTTAAGGCCTAATTCCTTGAGATGGCTTATCATATTCCTGTCTTTTTCTACAGCAATCACTTTCTTGGCTCTTTTAGCCAGCTCCACAGTTAAAACCCCTAATCCGGGACCCACCTCCAATACAATATCAGAAGAACTGATATTTCCAGCCTCAATAACCTTCTGAACAGCCCTTTCATCTATTAAAAAGTTCTGACCCAGCTTCTTAGAAGGCCTTAATTCCTGTTTTTTAAGCAGATCCAGGGTTTTTCTCTTTAAAATCAGGCTCATGAACCCATATTAACATAATCTAATTGACTTAACATGGTTGTTTATGTTATATTTAAGCATATGAGAAAGAACCAGCTTAAATTTAACCTCCAAGTCTCTTTTTTAAAGGAAGGCAATCAATATATAGCATATACGCCTGCATTAGACCTTTCTACTTCGGGCAAAAGCTATGCTGAGGCAAAAAAGAGGTTTGAAGAAGCAGTTGATATTTTCTTCGAAGAACTGGTTAAAAAGGGGACCTTAGAAGAGGTTCTGCTTGATTTGGGCTGGAGGAGAACTCAGGCCAAATGGAATCCTCCCTTAGTGGTTTCCCAGGAATCCCAACCTATTCAGGTGTCAGCATAGCAATATGGCTCATCTGGCCCCTATAAACTGGAAAAAATTCGAGAAATTCCTGTTTTTTATCGGATGCCATTTTGAAAGGGAAAAAGGGGACCACAGGATATACTGGCGAGAAGGACTTAAAAGACCGGTAGTCATACCACGTAAAGGAGATCTGCCGGTTTTTATTATCAGGAATAATCTTAGAATTCTAAGGATTGAGCCCGAAGATTATCTTGAGATACTAAAAAGAGCCTAGATTCCCTATTTTTGCCCCCAAAACAAGCCTGGATAAGGTGTGGATAAAAACCTTGACTTTAGCCCAGGAAAGGGTAAATTAAGTGTTGCAGACTATGACTTCCTTATTCAGGCAAGTTTTAGGTTTTTTAAGGAATATGAGGGGATCTAAAAGAGGTCCCTTGCTCTGTTTGGCCTTGATTACAGTTATTTTAACAGGATTAGTTTCGTTCAGGTCAGGCTTTTTGCCCCAACCCCTTGTTGAAAAAGGGCGTTTTTGTTTGGCAGCCATCTCAAATGCAGTTACTGGAGCTGATAAAAAGGGAATCTGTTTTGACACCCAGACCGCTGTATTGTCAGAATCATTCCTCAATACCTCCCAAAGGGCTCTGCCTGAATCGCCAGAGCTTCTTTTAATGGGAGACGGCAGCTTGAAATCAGCTGCTCCCCCCACCACCTTCTCTTCCCAGGCCCTGGGAGCTTTAGTGGGAGGATATGAGCAGGAAGACGTGAAGAAAGTAATCACGGAATACACGGTGGAGCAGGGAGAAACAATCTCTTTAATAGCTGAAAAGTTCGGAATCAGCGTCAATACCATACTTTGGGCCAATAATTTGAGCAAGGGCTCTACGCTCAAACCAGGCCAGACCATCATAGTGCCTCCTGTTTCAGGAGTTATCCATCATGTTAAGTCAGGGGACACGGTTTCTTCCATTGCCAAGAAATACAAAGGCAAGGCAGAAGACGTGGTTTCCTTTAACAGCCTTTCCAGTGAAAATGACATATATGTGGGGGACATTGTCTTTGTGCCCAGCGGCACAATGCCCGCAGCCACCCAGAATATTGCGCCCCAGACCATTGCTGTTGCTGACAGCTATTTCATCTGCCCCATATCAGCGCCCTGCAGGGTAAGCCAGAGATTGCACTGGTACAATGCTGTTGATTTCAGCCACAGCAAATGTGGAGACTTCATTTTCGCGGCTGCCGGAGGCACAGTGCTCAAAGTAAAGCTGACGGAATCAATTTCCAGATGGGCTCTGGGAGGAGGAGGCAACACCATCACCATCCTGCATCCTAATGGGGTGGTAACCAGCTACGGGCATGTTGCGGCCAGCCTAGTGAGTGTTGGAGACCAGGTTTCCCAGGGACAGGTCATTGCTTTGATGGGAGGCAAGCCGGGAACCCCTGGAGCAGGGCTTTCAACAGGCTGCCACGTGCATTTTGCGGTTTCAGGAGCCAAGAATCCTTTCAGATAAAGAAACCAAACAAAAACACCCGTCAGAGAACGAGTGCTTTTTTATTTAGGGACGCTAATTGCAGTCTTTGCAAGTTCTGGCTTCAGGGCAGGCTTTAAGCCTTTCTTCGTTTATCTCTTTCTTGCATTTCTCGCAGAAGCCGTACTTGCCCTTTTTGATTTTATCCAAAGCCAGATTGATATTCCGAAGCCTTATTTCCAAGCTGTGCTCTATGGGCAGCAAAGTTGAATACTCTTCCACTTCGTCAGCAGCCCTTTCCAGAGCCGAGCTGCCCGAATCATTGTCCCAGTGGGGGAACTTGGTGTTCCAGTCGCCCTCTATCTTTTCATCTTTCTGGGCAAACCTCTCCAGCTCCTTTTCCAGGCCGGCTTTATCTTTTTCCAGCCTCTCTTTTAATTGCTCTATAGTTTTTTTATCCATGATTTGTTATTGTATCAGTTCTTTTAATTTTGCCCAGTCAAAGTTGAAGGGATCCTGCTTTTTCTCCGGGGAAATTTGGCTGTTGCCCAGGATATTGGTTTCAAGAATGCCGTATTCCTGCTGCAGCTGCTTGATCAGGCTGGCCAGAACCAGATACTGGGTCTGGCTGGGAGCTTCCAGCTGGTTGTAAAGCACCTCAATTCCTATGGAATAGTAGTTAATCACGTTCTTTCTTGTTCCGTCAGGCATCTGGCCTGTTCCCGCCTGGTAAGCCACTGATTTCTCGGGAACCAGCAGATAGACGGTTCCATCCTGGTCAATGACATAATGGTTGGCCACCCTGTACTTTTTATACCCGTTGATTATGGCATCGAAACTGTATCCTTCGCTGGTTGAGGCATACGGAGAATGGATAATTATGGTGTCTATGGTCCTGGCTGTTTTAAGGGTGCGGTAGCCCCAGGTGACCAGGGATTCTTGGACCACGATTTCAGGCAGAACAACCTCTTCTGTCGTGGTTGCTGTAGTAGTGGCTGCTTCTTCGGTTGAGGTGGGGGTAACAGTGATTTCCTGGGCCTGCTGTTCGGGTTCTTTCTTCTGTTTGGAGATGAAGTAGAAAATTCCAGAGACAAAAACCAGGAATATCAGGACAAAGGCCACCCTGACCGCCATCTTTTTGGAAAAGAATTCCTTAAGGTCGAATTTCTTTGCTTCTGCTTTCTTGGGCAGGGGCTGGGGCATTAACCCGGCCGGCTTCACTATCTCCTCCTCTATCGCTTTCTTTTCCGGCAAAGGAGCTGGTCTCGGAGGTGGGGGAACAAAAGTTTCTTTTCTTGGCTCTGGCGGAACATATTCTTTTCTGGGCTCTGGAGGGGCGTATTCTTTCCTGGGTTCCTGCGGGGTAAATTTAGGAGGCTGTGGAGCAAAATCCCTTCTGGGTTCCTGGGGAACAAACTTTGGCGGCTGAGGGACAAACTCTCTTTTAGGCTCCTGGGGAGGAGCCGGAGCAACAGGCTCCTTTTTAGGCTCAAAAGGAACTGCTTTGGGCTGCTCTTTTTGGGGAAAAGGCTTGGCTCCCGTTTCAGGATTCAAAGACATGACCCTTTGCTTTTCCTGCTGGGCCTCAGCTTCCCTTAAAGAGGAAACATCCTTTTTCATAGTCACGATCTCCTCCCTTTTGAGCAGCTCTTTTTTCTCGTCTTGCGTGTCCTCCATATTATTTAGATTATTGTTTTTTAGCTTCTTTTAAAGACAGATTAATCCTGCCCTGGTCGTCAATGGAGATTACCTTGACAGGTATCATGTCTCCGATTTTGACTATGTCTTCCACCTTGGCCACCCTGTAGTTGGCCAGCTGGGAAATATGGACCAGTCCTTCCTGGCCGGGCAATATTTCCACAAAAGCCCCGAAATTGAGGATCCTGGTCACCCTGCCCTGGAATAATTCCCCCACCATCACCTCCCTGGTGATATTTTTTATCCAGGAAAGAGCTTTTTCCCCGGCGCTTTCTTTTTCAGCGGTGATGAAAATCTTTCCGCTGTCCTCAATATCAATGGAAACTCCGCACTCGTCTATTATCTGGTTGATGACCTTTCCTCCCGGACCTATCACCTCCCTGATTTTTTCCGGATTGATCTGGAGGATTAAAACCCTGGGCGCAAAAGGAGAGAGCTGGGCTCTGGGCTTGTCTATTGCTCCGGCCATAACCTTTAAAATCTTGAGTCTGGCTTCTTTGGCTCCTTCCAAAGTTTTTTTAATTATATCATCTCCTATGCCGTCTGTTTTAACGTCCATCTGCATGGCAGTGATCCCGTTCTCTGTTCCGGTTACCTTAAAGTCCATGTCCCCGTGGTGGTCTTCGGCACCCTGGATATCAGTCAGTATCTTGTAGGTTCCTTTGCCGTCGTGAATCAGGCCCATGGCAATTCCTGTGACAGGTCTCTTGATGGGCACCCCCGCATCCATTAAAGCCAAGCTGGCGCTGGTGGGCGAAGCCATGGAAGTGGAACCATTGGAAGAAAGGATTTCAGTAACTATCCTGATGGTGTAAGGGAATTCATCAAAATTAGGTATCACTGGCAAAAGAGCCTTTTCTCCCAGCATGCCGTGCCCTATTTCCCTTCTGCCAGGCCCTCTCATGGGCTTAACCTCTCCCGAGCAGTAGGGAGGGAAGTTGTAGTGGTGCATGAAATGCTTCTTGCCCCTGATTTCCATGCCTTCCATGACCTTAACGTCTCCGGGAGCTCCCAGGGTCAGGATGGACAAGGACCTGGTCAGGCCCCTGGAAAAGAGCCCTGAGCCATGGGTCCTGGGCAGGATTCCCACTTCTGCCTGAAGCGGCCTGATTTCATCCAGTTTTCTTCCGTCAGGCCTTTTGTCGTGCTTTATGATGTTTTCATGAAGCATGTCATTGACCTTTTCCTCGAAGAATTCCTTGGCATATCCGCCTTTCTTGCCTCCGGGAGGAGGTTCGGGATATGCTTCTTTAATGAATTCTATTAAGTCAGCCTTGAGGTTGTCTATTCCGTTTTTATCCCCGGAATAAACGGCTTTTTCTATCTTGCCGGCCAGGAATCCGCTGATTTCCATTTCCAGCACCCTGTCTCTGGGGCTTTCCTCTAGGACAGTTTTTTCTTTCCCCACTTTTTTTATCACTCCTTCCTGAAATTCAATCAGCTGTTTCAGGCCGGGCTTGGCAAATTTAATAGCATCAATAATCAAATCTTCCTGGACCTCGTTGGCCTCCCCCTCCATCATATTAATAATAATGTCGTCTTCGGCCTGGTTGCCCAGTAATTTTGCCAAAGGAGAGGAAATAGCAGCCAGGGCGATATCCATTTCTTTCTTGGCCCTTTGTTCGTAGCTGGGATTAATTATCAAATTTCCATTAGTCTTTCCTATCCTTAAAGAAGCAATGGGTCCTGACCAGGGAATGTTGGAAATGGAAAGAGCCAAAGAGGCTGCCATGAGCCCTATCACATCAGGGTCGTTTTCCCCGTCCCAGGACAAACAAGTCACCACTACCTGGACTTCTTTTTTTAAGCCCTTAGGGAACCTGGGCCTGATGGCCCTGTCAATGAATCTGGCAGTTAAAATAGCCTCGTCAGAAGGCCTGCTTTCCCTTCTGACATACCTGGAACCCAGGATTTTTCCGGCAGCATAGAACCTTTCCTCGTATTCAACGGTTAAAGGGAAGAAATCAATTCCTTCCCTTTCAAAATCAGACATTACGGCTGTGGCCAAGACCAGAGTGTCCCCGTACTGGACCATGACGCTGCCCGAGGCCTGTTCGGCCATTTTCCTTGTTTCAACTTTTAATTTTTTCCCCCCGATTTCTGTTTCGAAAACTGAGCTCATTTTTTTAATAGGTATTTTGCCGGGTCTTTGCCTAGGTCTACGAATTCATCGGCTATGTCCTTGAGTTTGGCAGAGGATGTCTTGCCGAAAGCGATTATTTCCACTCTTTTGCCCTGGTTCTGGAGGTATTCCACCAGCTGGATGAAGTCCCCGTCCCCCGAAGCCAGAACAATGGTGTCTATGCTGGGCGCAATCCTTATGGCATCAACCGTGATGCCCACGTCCCAGTCAGCCTTTTTCATTCCTCCGAAGAATTCCTGCAGATCCCTGACCCTGGTTTCAATTCCCAGCTTGGTGATGGCTTCAAAGAAAGGCTTTTCTTCCCCTGTCTTGGTCCTGACCACGTAGGCAAAGGCCCTGATTAAAGTTCTCTGGCTGACAGCAGCTTTTAAAACCTCTTTGAAATTGACCTTTGAGCCGTAAAGGTTTCTGGCAGAGTGGTAAAGGTTCTGGACATCCATGAGCACAGCCACTCTTTGATCAGGATGCTTTATAATTGACATGTTATTTTTTAAGCCCTATCTTTTCCAGGATGGTATTGTACCTCCTGGTATCTTCTTTTTTGAGGTAGGCCAGCAGGGCCCTTCTCTTGGAAACCATTTTCAAGAGCCCCTTCTTGGAATGAAGGTCCTTGGCGTGCTTTTTCAGATGCAAAAGCAGCTGCTTGATTTCCTCGCTGATGATTGCTATCTGGACTTCCGGAGAACCGGTGTCCAGGTCATGCAGCTTGTACTTCTTGATGATGTTTGATTTCTGTTCGGTTGAAAGCATGTGTTTTTGTTTAGTGCCCCCACCAGGACTCGAACCTGGAACAAACTGCTTAAGAGGCAGCTACTCTACCATTGAGTTATGGGGGCTTCAATCACTGGCAGTTTATCTGGAACCAGCCCTTTTCCAGCCCTGTCCAGGAACTGACTCCTATCACGAAAAAGAATGCGTTAATGATAATCCAGGCCCCGAAAACAATCAAGAGCCCGATGACCACGGCCTTGATTATGGACTTGCCTTTTTCCACATTGGAAAGGTTTTCTCCGGCTATCAGCACATATCCTCCTCCCATCACCATCATCAGGGCTGCAACAGGGGGCACCAGGCAGAAAAGTATGAAATTGATGATGTTGTTGAAAAGCACGAAGAGGTGGCAGAACTTGCAGGGATTGCCCGTTTCACCACAGGGCACTATGGGTCCGGAACAGGCTCCGGCCAGAGCCAGGCCTGCGGAAAACACAAAAAACAGGCTCAGGAAAACAAGGGAGAACGTTTTGAAATTTCGCGCTTTTAATTTTTTTATTTGCATGTTCTTAATGCCCTCGCCAGGACTTGAACCTGGAATCTTCTGTTCCGAAGACAGACATGTTGTCCATTACACCACGAGGGCTCAAATTGATATTGAGCCGACCTCAGATATCAGGACAATTATATCTTAACAGAATAATTGAAAAAAACAAGCTTTTAAGATACGATTAAAAAATGACTATTCCCAAGGAAGTCAAAACAGTAATTTCCTTTCTCAAGAAAAAAGGTTTTGAAGCCTATGCCGTAGGCGGCTGCGTCAGGGATTTTTTATCTGGCCAAGAGCCCCAGGACTGGGATATCACCACCAATGCTAAACCCGAAGAGATCAGAAAAATCTTTCCAGACAGCTTTTACGAGAACAGGTTTTTCACGGTCACTGTCAGGACCAAAAGCAAAAAGCAGGAATTAAAAGAAATAGAGGTTACTACCTTCCGTTCTGAAGCCAAGTACAGCGACAAGAGGCATCCGGAAGAGGTTAAGTTTGCCAAAACCCTGGAAGAGGACTTGTCCAGAAGGGATTTTACCATCAATGCCATGGCTTTGGACTTGATTTCCGATAAGAACATCAAAACCATAGATCCTTTTAAGGGAAAACAGGATTTGGAAGCCAAAATAATCAGGGCAGTGGGAAATCCGGAACAAAGGTTTGAAGAAGACGCATTGCGCATGGTCAGGGCAGCCAGGTTTAGCACAACCCTTGGCTCTGACTGGAAAATAGAGGAGAAAACAGCCTTGGCCATCAAGAAAAACAGCTCTGGTTTAAAGATAATTTCCCAGGAAAGGGTAAGGGATGAATTGCTTAAAATCATCAGCTCTGAAAGGGCTGCCAAAGGAATAGAGCTCTTAAGGACCCTGGGATTATTAGCCCATATCATACCTGAACTGGAGCAGGGCTACGGGGTAGGACAGAACAAGCACCATACTTATGAGTGCTATCAGCACAATCTGCTTTCCTTGGATTTTGCAGCCAAGAAAGGATTTAACAATCTAGTCAGGATTGCAGCCCTGCTTCATGACGTAGGAAAGCCTAAATCGAAGAGAGGAGAAGGCCCTGACTCCACTTTCTACGGGCATGAGATTATAGGGGCCAAGATGACCTACCAGATTTTAACCAGACTGAAGTTTCCCAAGAAAGACATTGAAAAAATAGTTAAGCTGGTCAGATACCATTTGTTCTACTATAATGCCGGAGAGGTTTCCGAGAGCTCTGTGCGCAGGCTGGTTTCTCTAGTGGGGCCGGAGAATATGGAAGAGTTATTACAGGTCAGGATGGCTGACAGGATAGGGTCAGGGGTTCCCAAAGCAGAACCTTATAAGCTCAGGCATTTAAAATATATTGTTGAGAAAGTGTCCCAGGATCCCATTTCAGCTAAGATGCTCAAAGTTTCAGGAAATGATGTAATGAAGCTACTAAGCATAAACCCAGGGCCCAAAGTAGGACAAATCCTTGATGTCCTATTAGGATATGTGTTGGCTGACCCTAAAAAGAACAAGAAAGATTTTTTGGAAAAGGAAATCAAGAAACTGGGTAAGATATCTGAAAAAGAGCTTTTGGGATTAGTGGGGAAAGCCAAGAAAGACAAGGAAGGCCTAGAAATGAAAAGAGATGAGATGACCAAGAAAAAATACTGGGTAAGTTAAGCAGGGCGTAGTCTAGTAGCTAAGACGCCGGTTTCGGGAACCGGAGATCGAGAGTGCAAATCTCTCCGCCCTGACAAGCTACATTCGAAACCGAATAGCCCGATAAAACATATGGATACATTCATATTCAAATCAATTCTGGTTTTTTTGGCAGTGGTTTTAGGAGACATACTCTGGGTTTTATATATAAGGAGATCGGGCGAGGGCAGGGCCCTAAGCGCTGCTGTCTTTGGTACTCTTATCTGGATATTTGGAGCCTTTGTGGTTATTAATTATATGGAGGACAAAAGACTCATTATTTTTGCTGTCCTGGGTGCTTTTATAGGGACCTATCTGGCAGTTAAGTTTGATTCCAAGAAATGAACCAAAAGCTTCTCATATTTGATTTTTCCGGAACACTGGCCTATTTCCCCAAACATGATCCCAAGGAATACTTTTCCACTTTGGCCGCCTTGGGTTTAAGGTTAGTAACCCCTGAAGATATGAAGAAATTCGGAAAGGTGTTTGAGGAGGGTTTGGTTCTGTCAAAAAACTGGCCTGATTTCGGGAAAAGAATGTCAGACGGGTTTAATTTAAACCCAAACCAGGAAAACACAGAGAAACTGTCTGCTTTTTTCAAAGAAAAGAATGCCCCCGTACTATATGATGATGCCAAAGGCATTAATGACCTACCTTTTCCTAAGGCAATACTCTCAGCAGCTGCCAGATTTCTTATTGAATCTCTATTTCAAGAAGGATTTGAGTCATTTGGTCCCAATGAAACCAAGTTTTTAAAACCAGACCCCAGGGCTTTCCTGTGTGTCCTGAAAAAGATGGGTTTCAAACCCCAAGATGCAATAATGATCGGAGATGAAGTGGAAAGGGACCTGGTTCCGGCTCAAGATTTAGGCATGAAAGTTATTTTAGTGGACAGGGAGGACAAGATTGAGACTGATTTGCCAAAAATCAAATCATTGCTAGAGTTAAGCAGCGTCCTAGAGGGCCTATAGTATAGTGGTAATACGCGGCATTCGCATTGCCGAGACGTGAGTTCGATTCTCACTGGGTCCAAATGTGAAAAATCTCTTTGCTCCGTCCCATATTGACAAAATCTATAAATGAAGTATAATATGGACACAAGGAGCAAAGCTCTTTGTCAGGTGAATCATGGTATTACAAGGAAAGGTTTCAGATTTTGACCAGCGCCAAAGATGGGGCAAGATAGTCCCTTTTGGCCTTGAGAAGGGCGTAGAGAAAAAGATCATGTTCTTTTTTCCGGATCAGCGCGCCTTTGTAAGGGACGAGAACGGCCGGGAAAGCATTGACCCGAATAGGCTTAGGATACACCACGTCCAGAAGGGAGACCATATCTTCTTCGAGCCGGGTCCGGTTATTGCTGGCATGCAAACAGCTAGCGTCTGGGCCCTGGACCGCAAACCCAAGGAACAGGAAGTAAATCTTCCCGAGCCGGTTCCCCAGCCCCAGCCAGTTGTACGGGCTCCGGCTGAAGTAAAGAATCCTGATCAGACGATCAGTGTAGCAAAACTGCTGGACACGAGCTACCCCAAAGGCGGTGTTGGAGGAGTAAAGCCAGAGAAAAGGCGAAAGGTTTCTCCTGGGCGTGTCCAAAAGAGCAGCGGAGGAGAAACCCACTATCTGCGGTCCCTCTCTAATTTACAGAGAGAACTGGGAAATAAGCATATACCCAAACCAGCCGTTCAGGTTATGCCCGTCCAGGACGTTCCTACCGAGGTTCAAAAACCTATTCAGGAGCTTGCCCAGGAAAAACCCGCAGCACCAGTTCTGGCGCCCAAGGCAGCGCCCAAGAAGCAGCCCGCTGCACCAGTGGTAAAGAAGCCAGTTTATCAAGCAAGGGTTTCCTACAGAGAGGGAACAAGGAGACTGGTTGATTTAAACCAACAGGGGACCATTACTCTAGGAGCGAGTGTATGAGCCCCCTTTTTTATTTGACCTGGTCTCTTGGATTTAGTAAAATTAGCTAACAGGTTTTTTTA
>Ga0233423_10001446_pt1 | contig 11981 bp, 10 predicted proteins | sample Watercolumn_Mata_FD_180713 | JGI IMG/M metagenome (GOLD analysis project Ga0233423, IMG submission 180713) | Freshwater microbial communities from Lake Matano, South Sulawesi, Indonesia - Watercolumn_Matano_2014_112_MG | ecosystem: Environmental > Aquatic > Freshwater > Lake | place: Indonesia... | reverse complement strand
CTTGATATCTGCGCGCCCATCGTAGGGATCAACAATTTGGTGATCATCTGTCTCCAGACCTATCGCGATGGCATTCATCGTAAAATCTCTCCGCGCCAGATCTTCCTTAATGTTGTCTGCGAACACCACTAAGTCCGGATGCCGATGATCCGAATAGCCGCCCTCTTTTCTGAAGGTGGTAATCTCCACCACTCGTAAGCCTTCCTCCTCGGAGCCAGTTTTTACCAACACTGTTCCAAACTCATTCTCATAAACACTCTCGGGAAATATTCTTTGGACCTCTTCCGGAGCTGCATCTGTCGCAATGTCCCAATCCTCCGGCTTAATATTCATTAGGAAGTCTCGGACGCAACCACCGACCAAATAAGCCTTGTAATTGGCTTTTTTTAAAGCTCCGGCTAAATCTTTTACTTCCGCGGGAATTTCCATACAGCGTTAAGTCCGAACACTTACAATTATACAGCTGAGAGGGTGCAACTTTGTCCGCGCGGGAGGAATCGAACCTCCAACCTTCTCCTTAAGAGGGAGCTGCTCTGCCAGTTAAGCTACGCGCGGGTGCGTCGTGTCCCCGGAGGGATTCCCCTCGATCCCACTCGGGGTAAACGAACCCCCCAATGGCTGGTTCGCCCCGCAAATTGCCTTTGTGCCTCCGGAGGGATTCGAACCCCCAATTCCAGGTTCGAAGCCTGACGTGATATCCATTTCACTACAGAGGCAACTGCGGGGTAAAAAGCCCGAGTGATACCTGCCCCGTATACAGTTTACTGTTGTTCGGGGTCCATTTCACCACGGGGACAGTCTCCGCCGGCTGGCTCCGCCGGCTGGCGGACCGCCTTCACGATATCAAAACCTCACCCATTTTCAAATCTACATCTATCTCAACTGGGCAGTCTTTTTCAGTTTCCGCTGAAAGCGCCATTCGTTAAGCGGACCAGAGCCAATGACCGTTAGCCCCGCCACAATTGATTCGGTTGAGCCGATAACGGCGAGAGCCCACCCGTTGTGCATTACTCCAGCCAAGCTGCCGATAATACCCATCACCGGCGCCATAGACGCACCCATGATTAATCCCAGACGCGCTGGATTGGTGAAGTCTTGGACGAAGGTGATACGATTAAGCTCCTTTCGCGTGACAAAACTAGCTTTATTCTCCTGCTGAAGACGACGTAGGTTTTTTCTATACATAAAGAAGGACTGAATAGCCGTAACTAAAGACAGAGCTACGGCGGATAGGCCGAAGACAATGCCAGCTGCGATTAGTTTTCCCTCCTGGATAAGGGGTTCTACTTGAAAGGCGCCGTAAGTGGCGAGGGCAAAAACCGGAACTAGAATCCGCCCCCGCTTGGCCAACTCGCGCCAACCAAAGCCCGATCCACGCAGGGCCATTATTTCGGCGGTTTCGCCAATTAGATCATCAGTTGAGGCCGCGAACACCTTGCCAATACCAGACATAAATTTTTCCAAAACATGCGCGATCGGACCAATAAAAAGGAGTGCCTTGAGAATAGTCTGGGCGATGTGGGTGCGCTCCCGCGCGTTATCGGCGACCACTCGGTAAACTGCGTAGTTAACGCAGAGCGGATAGATCAGCTCAGACAGCTCGGTCATAAACTTTTGCTCCCTTGGATCAATGCCAATGTTCTCCTCATCAATTAAAACCAAGCGCTTAAAGCGAAGACGGTCGTGGACCAATAGGTCCACCGCCTTATCTAAGTCCTCTCCGTGTTGTTTTGCTCGCTTATAATCCTCGGGTGAGAAGATCGGTAGGTGTTTATCCTTTAAAAGTTTCGGCAGCCAGGTAACTATGTAGTTGTGTTGGCTATAAACGCTGATGGCGTTGATGGCTTTTAGAACATCTTCGTTGGTACGCAGAATAGTTCGGATACCGATGGCCTTACCTGCTTCTAAAATTGCCTTAATTCTTTTTTCGTACTTGGGGTATTGGGCAATGATGTAGCGAATTTCTAGGGGCAGATAGTCCGGCCACTTTAATTCTTCCGCCAAAGAAACGATCTCCATACGATAAGACCCCATTGGGGATTTCTTAGGAGGCCGCGTGATTCTTTCGAAAAATGACATCTAACATCTATAGTTTACCTCCTCCTACTCTCAGATAAAAACAAAAGGCTCCGATATTAGTCGGAGTCTTTTGTTTTTCCACTCGGTGCCATCCTCTCATGAGCTCGCGAAGGGGGGTTCGCAAGCTCATGAGAGGGGCAGAGTGTTCACCTGGATGGGTGAAGTGGGGTGGGTCCAGATGTGACTCCGCCCCTCCCTCTGCCCGGCGAGCCGCCGTGTTGTGTCATGAGGGTGGTGAAGTTCACTACACGGGGTGCATGCACCCCTCCTTTCTCCTCATGGGGATTGTGTTGCCGACAGAAAACGCCCCCGGTTTCTCTGTCGGCAACACGAATAAATTGGAAGGTACTATAACGAAGCTCAATATACCACGATAAACCTCGTCTGTCAAGCCCCGATTTCGTCCTTTCGGACTCATCAGCCCGGACATACATCCGAGAATCGGGGGAGGGTGCGTGGTAAGCCGCACCCTCCGTAATGAACCGTCTACCAGACCCGTGGGGGGATCGGCTCGATGAGCTCGAACGCCTCCAGGAGTTCCTGAACGGTCGTCCGGAACTTGCGCTCCTGACGCGCTGTCTCGCCGTCCTGGATCTCGTAGTGGTTCGAGAAGGGCACGTAAAAGTGCCCCTCGAACACCTGGTGCCCCTTGAGCAGCCGGTCCAACAGCTCGTGGGTGCCAGTCACGAAGTCCCGGAAGCGGTCCGTCCGGTAGTCCTCATCTCGGACGAAGGTGAAGATCGGACGGGGAAGGGGCGGGAACTCCTTCAGGGCACAGCCCCGCTCCCGCTCCCACTCCTCGATCACCTCCAGGTAGACACGGATCCGATCCATGACTTCCTGCGTCACAACGGCGATGGTGCCGTTGTTCGTGCAGCGGTAAAAAATGGCCACAGCGAGTCTCTCCTCTTCTGGTCCTCTGTTCCACCGACCGTGTGTCGGTGGGATTCGGGTCCTTCGCCTTTGGCTCTGCCGGCATCTTACCCTGCCAGTCTCACCTCAAGCAGTTTGGCTGCGAATATCCCGGCCAAACTGCCAGAGGTGAAACTATATATTAAAAAGTACTCATGGGGGCTCTTTCTTATCCCCCTACCTAAGCCCACAATTTTTATGAATTTAGGTAGGTGGAGGAAATGTTTGGGTGTCCTCCAATCACCCAGCAGTTGACCCCCTTGGTAGCTAGGTCTCGGCCGCAAGCCGCTCCTCCCACCGGTCGAGCTCCTCCGACAAGAACTGTCGGAAGCCCTCGACACCCCCCTCTTCCACCAGGCTGAATTGAAGGGTGCTGATGTACAAGTCCTCCTCGGTCATGAGTTGGACCAGCCGGTCAAAGCGCGCTTCGATCTCTTCCCGAGGCACTCCAGCCCAAAAGGCGATGGCTGCGTCCGGCAGAAAGCCGTCGCTGAGAGAGCCGGGGTATCCCTCCCCGTTGGCGAAGGCCTCCAGACGCTGGTCCAGCCAGCGGAGCATGAGCTCCGGGTCGGCCTGGATCTCCTCCCGAAGGTAGGAGACGCTGTCTTGTGCCACCTCCGCCCAGGACTTGGCGATATCCACCCGGATCCCGGTGATCTCCAGCTCCTCCCGGAGAGTCTGGATTTCCCCCCGAAGCTCCTCGAGCCCCTCCTCGAGGCGCGCCGTTTCGCTCGCCGCGCTCATCAGGGCTCCCCAAACGAGCTGCTGCCCCAAGGAAGGTGCCGCCGGCTCCTCGATCGGCGCCGGCGCCGACTCCCCGCCGCACCCCGCGATCAGCAGGGCGAAGATCGCAACCAGAGTCATTGCCAGGACCTTCTTCACGGTCCCTTTCCTCCTCCTCCCCACGGACGGGGAGGCTAGTTTGTTTGTGCGCAGGATGAAGAATGGCCACGAATTTCACGACCATTTTTCATCCTGCATTTTTGAAATGTACAGTGTGTTCTCTATAACACAAAACCGCCCGAAAGTCAAGGACGGTTTAATGTAGCGATGTCTACTATTGTGTGAAGGCCTAAACCTCCCCCAGTTCCCTTTTTAACTCCCTAGACGGCTCCTCCATTTGTTTATAAAGATAGCCGTCACCGGTATCGTGCCATCTTCTGTGAGCCGCCTGGTTCCACGCCTTGATAATTGCCTGGACCTCCTCAATAGTTAACCCTACTACTCCGCGAAGGTTTTGCCCCTGTTCTTCCTGATAGCGCCAGAGAAGCGCATCGGCCGCCTCTGCCACCTGGGCGGTTTCCAGAGCGTCTCCGCGCTCCGCCACTACTCTTCCCCATTCGGTAATTATTCTAAGCAGATCCGCTTTTGTTACCTTTTTGCCGGGTTTTGCGAGCTCAACTTTTGTATAGGACGACCCGCCGCTTTTTTCGTTAATCTCGTCCAGAGCAGCCCGGGCCGCGAGGCCCAGTCCAAGTTCTATGTAATCACACACGCGACTGGCACTCCGCTGGTCTCCTGTTTCCTGTCGCTGTTTACTCACTCTCTCTTCTTGTCTTTTCTCCCTGGCGGATTTTTTGGGTGCGGCAACACTTTCCCCTGGTCCGGCGGGGTTATGTTTTGCCCTTTCCTCTTGGGCGCGGGCATCAGTTATCTTCACCCGCCACTCAAGATAGTCCTGCAGTTCAGGCATAAGTTCCCTATACTCGCCTAGTTCAAAGGTGACGCTGGTCAGCTCCTCATCCAAACCACCTCTCTCTGCCTGTTTTAACAGCAGCTCTACCAAACTAATGAAAGTAGCCGCCGCCTTGGCTTTTTCCTTAGACCGAACTTCCTCATTCTCTCCAGGTGGATTCTCATAAATGCTCAGTGCCCGATCTGCCCACGCCCTCCAGGCTGCCGCGGGCGGTGACTGGCCATCGTAGAGATATTTTGATGGACCCTTGTCAGATTTTATGACCAAGGTTTCAAGGCCGGTGGACTTGAGATTCTGATAGATTTGCCGTTTCAGCTCCTCGGAGCCAGTTCCCTCAATGCTGGCAAGATCCTCCTCGCCCAAGAGTCCCGTCTTTTCTTCCCCTGGTTCGTCCTCGCCCCGAAGTAGTTTTTCCTCCGCAACAGTAGCCATGGGAATTTCTATCCCATCGTATTCTTAATAAATTCCACCTCCCGCTGAAGCCTGTTCTCAAGATCAAGCGCGAAGTCCGGAACCAGCGAAGCGTAGTGCTCTACCCTTTCCTCGGCATTCCCTCCGCTAAGCGCTTTTCTGACATCTTCTTTCTGCTCAGGGTTCAGCCGGGTGAATAGAGTTTCCAGGGCCAGCTGATACAACCTGTCCCGCAGCTGCTCGGCCGCCTTCTTTTTCTCTTCTTCCCCCAGGGCACTAAGGCGCGGCGACCCGGTTATAACAGACTCTACTAAACTCTCCAGATATTTTTCTAATTTGTCGTCCATATTTTTATTGATTTAACATCCACGCCGGGGCACTTGGGTACTTCGCCCTCAACAGCTTCAAATACTGTTCAAGCCCCCCCGCCCTCTCCATTAGCGCCTGCTGTTGCCCCAATTGCAGTGGATATCCAATTCTCAGCGCATTGTCGTCAAAATTGCCAAGCGGGCTATCCAACCCCCATTCTGTTACATCTACGCCGGACATGTGACAGAGATCATAATCCAACAACCCGATTTCTGCGGTTGAAAGAGAGTAGCCCTCGTTGCTATACCACTTGTCAACCTCCAGCCAGGGGTTGGAGCCCTCGGGTAGAGGAACGCCCTTCGGCGCATCAAAAAACTCTTCCGGCTTAACGGCATCTACGAACGGCTTCTGGGCATCTACGAACTCCGTTCCGCTCGGTTTTGGGCTGTCAACAAATTCGGTAGCGCTTGGTTTGGGGGCATCAATGAATTCCTCACCCAGACCACCGGGGCCAGTCTGTCCACCGCCCACCTCAATTACCGAACTTCCGCCCGAAACTTCTATTGAACTCGTCGGCGGAGGATACCCCCCATCAACCGGCTGTGGTGGTCCCCCGGCCGGTCTCGCGTCATGTCCGCCAAAAGGCCACCAATCAACCCTATCCGCCAGCCACGCGCCAATGGTGCCACCAACAGCACCAACCACGGCTCCTCTTAAAACAGCTCCCCACATTTTCTTTCTGTTAGTTCGCTTGGCCGACATAACTTCATCTATCAAACGATTGGTGTTTTCCCTGTCCTGCAGAGTATCCATCTGGACAACTGCATCCGGCTCCTCAACTACTCCCTCTTCTCTGTGGCGGGTGCTGGTTACGATACTCAACAATTCCATCGTATCCAGGTGTCCCCCCTCCGTACGAGCCGCGTGCTTCCTAATACCCACCAGCATATATCTCCTCTGGTCCTGGAGAAGCTCCAGCTCACGCCTCGTGGTTCTGGCCTGTTTTCTGTCCATTCCCTCAGTCCCGGTACTCATCAGCTCCGCTATTCGCCGATCCACCCTCCCTATCCCATCGTAGAGAGCCTCAACGCTAACTTCACCCGAACCGCGTTCTCTCATGCTCCCAAGAAGCTCCCGATACTGTCTCCGGTCATACATAAACCTTCTAAAGCCGCCGACTACTGCGCCTGCCGTACCACCAGCAAGAATGGCTGGGACAAAGCCGGCCACGCCCGCCAGGGCTGTACGCATCGCACCCCTGATAACATAACCAGCGCCCACACCCGCCGCGAATTCACCTATTGGCAGACCAAAGATTCTCTTTCCCCTAAGCCTGGCCTTTATTCCCTCCCGCGGTCCCTCCGGGGGTTGGGGAACTGGAATACCTTTTTCTATATGGCTGTAGCCGATTGCCCTCAGAAACTCCTCTCTGGCTGCAGCCACCTGTTCATCTGTCCACCCATTTTGTGCTTTGAAAGTAGCCAGCCGCGATTCATACTCAGCTATAATGTCATCAACCGCATCCTGATAATCAAAACCTTCCCGGAGATATCTTATTCCTAATTCCTGAAGTCCTTTAATATCAACGGCTTTAAGCGCTTTCTGGAAGCGGGCGCGAGCGTCACCAGCCTCCGGGGTGCCCTTTTCCGGACCCCCTTCGCTTCCCTTCCTCCCCTCAGCGATATCTTCCACGGTCACGGCGCTATGTGCCGACTCCAACAGGGCGATCAATCTCTGCCGTAGAATTTCAGCATCTACTCTTTTGCCATCCTCGCCCTCCATATAACCCTCTCCGCCGAACCAGGCGTGGGCGAGATACCGAAGCTGATCGTAGGGTAAAGTCTCTACGTGTTCTCTTAGCTGCTCAACAGTTTTATATTTTAAATCCTCTAAGAGCCTGGCTGACGCGGCGAACTCGGTTTTTACCGCCTCGTCAACTTCCTTCCCGACCCTCCCCGCATCCTGCTCCAGCTCGTTCATCAATTGTTCTATCCTGGCCCGCTTTTCCGCCGGGGATGAGTGTTTAGACTCAAGACCCCTCTCGAAAAGAAAAACTCCTGCTCTCTCCAAATAGGCATCGTCATCCAAACCAACTAATTCGGCTCTCATTTTTTTCCAGTCCTCGGGAGATAACTCTTCAAATCTATGATAGAGAGCTACACCGGCCCTGTATCCCTGATCCAGACCCTCGCCGATAGGTGCTTCAACTACCTCCAGACGCACCCCAGGACCGACCGCCCTCTCTGCAGCCGCCTCGCTCCCAACCACTTCCGCCTCCGCCACCTCCTCGGCGGCATCCCCTATTCTCTCAGGTTTCATTGGTATCAGTATATAGTCACCCAACACCATAAATCAAAAAGCTGTCCATAATACCTGGTAAAATAATAGGGATGGCTGAGGTTAAACTCCTGACTCCCCTGGAGGAAGTAATGGGGGGCACTCAAAAACGATTTTTAAGACACTTGAGGCGGATGGACATCAGGACTGTTAAAAATCTGCTCTGGCATTTCCCCATCCGTTATGAAGACCGGAGCGAGTTTCTGAAGATTTCTGAGCTGAAAAGTGGCGAGGACGCCACTATCCAAGCCGTTGTCCAAAGCGCCCATACTCGCTATATCCCAGGGCGCAGATTATCCGTTACCGATGTCCGTATTGCCGATGAAGAGGGCGGCACCCTAATCCTTTCCTTTTTTAATCAGTCCTATGTGGCTAATACGCTCAAAGAGGGGCGAGTAGCGAACTTTTCGGGCAGGGTCGCGGAGTATAAAGGAAAACTGACGCTTAAATCTCCTGTTTATGAGCTAACCGAGATAAGAGGCAGAAAAAAAGAGACTCAACACACCGGCCGATTGGTGCCCGTTTACCGAGAGACTAAGGGATTAACTTCGCGAGGGCTACGGTTTGTCATTAAACCACTCCTGGACAACCTGGAAGTGCTGTCTGAATACATTCCGGCAAAAATCTTGCGCACGCTCGGTCTGCCGGATATTAATAGGGCCCTCCAACAAATTCACTTTCCGAATGGGGAGGTGGATGGACTCAATGCTCTCCGTAGTTTTGCCTTCCGCGATTTATTTCTGCTCCAGCTCCGGAACGTAGAGGAAAAACGACGCCTGCGTAGACAAAGAGCTTACCCGGCTAAATACAGCGAAGGGGGGTTAAAAAAAATCGTGTCGTTTTTGCCTTTTGAATTGACTACTCCCCAGCAGAAAACGTTGGACGAAATTCTGAGAGATATTAAGAAATCCCACCCGATGAATCGCCTGCTCCAGGGAGATGTCGGCTCGGGAAAAACGATTATCGCCGGCATCGCTGCCCTACTGACGGTCAAGAACGGCTATCAGGCAGTTTTTATGGCTCCGACCGAGATCCTCGCCCGCCAACACTTCCGAACACTTATTAAATTTTTTGAGGAATATGAGGGCGGCATCGCGCTCCTACTATCCAAAGAGGCCCGAATTTTTTACGGCGAGGGACTAGAAACAAACATCAAAAAGGTGGAGCTTAACAAGAAGATCCGCTCCGGCAGAGTCGGAATAGTGGTAGGCACTCACGCCGTTATCCAAAAAAGCGTCCGCTTCAAGAGCCTAGCTTTGGCTGTAGTAGACGAACAGCACCGCTTTGGAGTCGGTCAGCGCGCTCTGCTCGCCGGCGGCGAAGAAATATTCCCCCACTTCCTCTCTATGAGCGCCACACCCATCCCGCGCACCCTGACGATGACCATCTTCGGCAACCTGGATCTGTCTCTAATCGACGAACTACCCAAGGGGCGTAAACCCATTACCACCAAAGTGGTTGATCCGCAGAATCGCAGTAAGGCGTACAACTTCATCCGTCAGCAAGTCAAAGTCGGCCGGCAGGTCTTTGTCATCTGCCCCCGCATCGAGGAGCCGGAAACTAAGGAAGCAGAGCTCACCTCCAGACAAAAGGCGGCTTGGGCAGTCAGGGCGGTAAAGGTTGAGTATGAGAAGTTGGCAAAGCAGATCTTCCCCGACCTAAGGGTGGGCATGCTCCATGGCAAAATGAAGACTCAGGAAAAAGCAGCCACGATGCACGCTTTCGCTGAGGGAAAAATTGACATTCTGGTTTCTACCTCAGTAGTGGAAGTGGGTGTAGATGTACCCAACGCTACCATTATGATGATTGAAGGCGCTGACCGCTTTGGACTAGCTCAACTCTATCAATTTCGCGGGCGCGTCGGACGGGGGGAACACCAATCTTTTTGTCTGCTTTTCACCGATTCAAAATCCAGCATCGTTCAGGAGCGTCTTCAATCGCTGGTTACCGCTAAAAACGGATTCGAGCTGGCGGAGGTGGATCTAAAGTTGCGCGGACCGGGTGAATTCCTGGGCGATGCCCAGACCGGCATGCCTGACCTGGCGCTGAAAGCGCTCCAAAACCCCGAACTCCTCAAAACCGCGCAAGATAAAGCGGAAGAGTTGTTAAATGAGGACCCCGATTTTGAAAACTACCCCCTCCTCAAAAGGAAACTCGCGCAGTTCAAGCGCGAGATACATCTGGAGTAAAGTTCGCCCCCAGAGCTGCTCCTGTTGTCCACGCAGCCCCCTTTAGGGGCTGCCTCTATCAGTCAACCCCTGTCCCGTCGCAGACCTTACTGGCAGGTAATCAGGGGGCAACTCTGGGTAGGCTCACCGTCTATGAACGTAGCGCGTTTTAGCCAAAAAATCAAGGCCTTGAATTACCCCCAATTATATCCTCGTAAATATTCAGCACCGCCTTAACCGCATCCCCGGCGGAGATATTATTTTGTTTATAAAACACGTCGCAGACATCTCCCGCTGCCCAAATGCCAGCGTCGGAGGTCCGCTGGGTTTTGTGATCCACTATTATCTCTCCCCGTTCATTCAGCTTAACTAATCCCCCTACAATATCGCTGTTGGGCACCGCCCCGATTTCCACAAAAACCCCCTCTAACTTAAGTTCCCTAACTTCGCCGGAGGAGCCGTCTTTATACTTAAGCCCGGAAACAAACTCCCTGCCCAGAACCTCCTGAACTTCAGCGTTATAGATAATCTCAACCTTATCCGAATCCCCCACCCACTTTCTAGCAACCTCGTCTCCGCGCAGCTGAGCGCTCCTCTCCAATAAGTAGATCTTTGAAGCGTAGGACAGCAAATCCACAACCGCCTCCAGACCAGCATTGCCTCCACCGATAACCGCGACGGCTTTGCCCTGGAAAATCGGCGCATCGCAAGTGGAACAATAAACGACCCCCTTCCCTTCATATTTTTCGGCTCCAGGCACTTCCAGCTTGCGACGCCGGCTGCCCGAGACAACCAGCACTCTTTCTGCCTCGTATACTTTTCTATCTTGAGTTGATACCTTATAACGCCCGCCGCTTACCTTTTCCACCGCGCTTACTCGCTCACCCTCAGCTATCTTAACTGTGTCTCCGTAGGCTTTGATGTGCTCCTCCAGCTTCTTAGCCAGATCGAGACCGGAGATGGAACGTTCGCCTATCCAGTTCTGGATATCACTTGATGTAGAAGACTGTCCGCCAAATTCTTCGGTGATCAAAAGCGTATCTATTTTTTTTCGGGCAGCATAAACACCCGCCGCCACTCCTCCGGGACCACCGCCAACAATTATCAGCTGATACATAGCACTACATATTATAGAGCTTCTTCCCAAAACAAAACCCCTCCAATAGCGGTCGGAGGGGTTTTAGAGATCTTATTCGCTAAGCCAGCCTAAGCGACCGGTGGGGCCTCGCCTCCTCCGGCTGGAGCTCCTTCAACGGGAGCGGCCGCAGGCGCTTCGGGTGCCACCGGGGCTTCCCCTGGCGCAGAAGGCATTGGCTGTGTAGCGGGAGCAACCGGTGGGGTGTCCACCGGGGCGCCCGTCACCGGCTGATCATTTTGCATCCTGATATCCATTGGTATACCGCAGACCGGGCAGGTTCCGGCTTGGTCGTTCGTCTGGTAGCACTGTCTGCATTCGTAAGCCATGTCTGCCCGAAGTTTTAGGCGACCTTTAGCGCTTTTTGGATTCTGGCCTGATTGAAACCGATCAAGATCTGGCCATCAATGTCAAACACCGGCACTGCCATCTGCCTGGATTTCTTGATCATCTCCTTCATAGCCGACCGGTCTTTAGTGATGTCTATCTCAACAAAAGAAATGCCTTTTGACCGAAAGAACTCCTTAGCCGCCTTGCAGTACTTACAAAGAGGTGTGGTATACATCTTTATGGTCATGGGGCCAGGGGGATGTTATTGAGTTGGCTGAGCGGCGGCGGCCTCCTTGGACTTCTTAATAACCTGCATTACCTGGCTGTCACTGCCAACCTTGCCGATGAAGATTACCTGATCGCGATTTAGCTGCAGCTTATCCGGACCCCAAAAGGCCACCAGGTTCAGGGGAACAACTTGAAGAATAGTCTTGGTTGAGTCGTTGGGGTCAGCCATAGGCTGAATTACATGAACATCACCCAACTGCAATTTCGGAAACCGGTATAGCTGACCAAAGTAGGTATCACCGTTGGTTAGGTGGACAGCAACGTAGGAACGACCAAAAATCTTGTCCCAGTAGATAAATCCCAAAACCACCAGGGC
>Ga0233423_10001445_pt1 | contig 11982 bp, 11 predicted proteins | sample Watercolumn_Mata_FD_180713 | JGI IMG/M metagenome (GOLD analysis project Ga0233423, IMG submission 180713) | Freshwater microbial communities from Lake Matano, South Sulawesi, Indonesia - Watercolumn_Matano_2014_112_MG | ecosystem: Environmental > Aquatic > Freshwater > Lake | place: Indonesia... | reverse complement strand
GCCACACAGTTCGTTAAACTATCTATGCCCTGCGCCGGAAGCAAGGCTTCATTGAAGTGCATAAAATGGCTGATTACTAACTTTAAATGTGGTACAAGATTTGGGGGTCAGGTCAGTAGCCCCACGGAGCGGATTTTTCCCCCCGGGGAAAAACAGCGGGTGGACCGGGGCGACGGAGTATCGGCGATTGGCGTACAAAAAACAGGAACCGGGAAAAAGTATGCCATTCAGATCAAGGCATATCCGGAAGAGAGAAAAGAGGATGCCATAGGATTCGCAGAAGATCTCGGAAGGAAACAAACGGGTATTCACGTGGAGAAAGTGCGTATTCAGGGACGGGGTTTTTGGTACAGGATACTCCTTGGACATTTTGGGAGTGTTGAAGAAGCATCCAGTTATATGAAAGAAAATCGGATAGTTGATTCGTATCCGGACAGTTTTGTTCAACGGAAAACAAAGAACGTCTTGCAGGACTCTCATCGAAGTGAAGGGGAAAAAGCGGCATCCGCCTTGTAAACGGGGTGAAATGGGCAACGGATCGGCGATGAGATCCTGTAAATGTCACAGGGAAATATGGGAGACAAAGGGAAAACATGCGGGATATGCGGAGATTTGAAGATCTTTGCTACCTGTTCGTGTTGTGGAATTGCAACCTGTGAGAAGTGTACATGTTATGAACTGGTAATCTCGGGATGCTGTTTCGCGTCACCGACGTATTACTGCGTGAGCTGTGTCCAGAATCCTGTGAACGGCCGGGATGTGGGATCCGGGTGACTTGGAACGTACTCAGTGGGGAGCACTATTGTAGTATGGATATTATGAAGACATTGATTCTCGGTTGGTCTCTGGTCCTTTCTTCCACGTTGTTTTTTAAGGGGGCAAACAATGCGTCCATATTTGCGGCAGTGCTCTACAGGAGCACCGAGCAGGAATCCTCGCTCTTGTGGATTACGCCTCTTTACGTGTTTTGTGTCTGGCTTGCGGGATGCGTGGTTATATTGTCACTCTGTGTGATCACAAAGGGTATATTGAATCGCTCTACTGACAGGGAGCGTTGAGCGTGCTAGTTATCGCAGGAGTCCTTCCTGCGGTCTTCGGGCATTCAGAGATATATGCCAAATCTGGGAAGGATAAACCTGCTCACAATAAACCATCCGATGACAACTAAAGCAAAAACCCACCACTCCACTGCTCTTTTCCTTCTGTCATGTGGTCCGCAATGAAATTCCCGGGTATTCATTACGAAGCGCCGGTCTGCGGGAGGGATTTTTCATTTGACGGTCAGTCCAATCACACGGTAATTGAATTCGTAGTTCAGTGCACCGCTCCAATCTTCCTGGAAAATGCTTTTATAGCGGGTACCGTCAACAGGTCCGACGGGTTTGCCATAGGTGTAAAACCAGTTGACGATGGGACTTCCCGTGAAGCCTAATGCGATCCAGTATGAACCGGGCATGAGGATCGAGCTGTTCCGGCTGAAATCGAAATCAGCCCACCGGTATCCCGGTTTCAAAGAGAGCTCATCGAGGTTGATAAAATCGCTGGTCACTATGGGAGCACCCGGTTTACCCTGATTGTCCTGGAAAACGTCGATCCAGAGCCATCCGTCGCCTCCGAACTTATGCAGGGCCAGTCCTATTTTTCGCAATTTGACGGGTTTCCTCAGAACGACAACCTGGGCGTACTGGGTGAGATTCGTCGTCACGTATTCTGCCGTCTCCACGAGAAAGTTTCTGGACATTTCGAATTGGTCCGCACCGGCAGCTTTCGTTACCCGGGGGAATGCGAAGTCAATGTCTTCTGGAAACTCTAAATTGCCGAAGACAAAAGGGACTTCATAGCGGAATTCCTTTTTTTCTTCTTCGGTGATTACCGGCAGCGGCGGTGGTGGTTTGACTTCAATCTGTTTAAACTCTGCCTTCACCAGTGGGGAGAGCAACAGATTCTTTGGGCCGTAGCTCTGCCGGTCACCTTTCACAGTGACCTGATCGTTGTTGAAATTTCCGGCAATGGTCTCCTGAAGTTTTGGTTTTTGCGCTTCTCTTGCCTGCACCCATCGGAGAAGACCGTCATTTTTCGTTTCGTTGTTGTCGACACCGACCTCGATGCGGATGTATCGGTTCGAGACGAAGAGCATGGTGTTCTGCGGGTCGAACGGCACCCATCCCAGCTCTGGAAACCAGACTTCAATCCAGGAATGGCGCCCCTGCCCCATTTTGAAGGTCAGGACTCCTTTTTCCCATGCGATATTGAAGGGTTGATTGAACGTCACACCGTTGACTATGCGGACGGGAATCCCGATAGCCCTGAGTATTGCGGCACTGAGATGCGAAAAATTCTGGCAGTTTCCCTTACCCGATTCCAGTGAATAGAGAGCGTCGTACCTGGCGGGGGGGTTTACATAGTGTACATGATCCACTACCCAGCTGATAACCCGCTGCACCGCGTCGAACTCGGTTCTCACATCTGATGTGAGTTGTTCTGCCAGCTCGCGGATGCGTGGATCGTTGGACTGTATCTGCTCCGTGGCTTTGAGATAGTCCCTGTGTGCCGGGTCAACTTTCATCAGCGGGAAGGGGGCTTGCGTTGTAAGCTGGGGCAGGTTTGTTTCACTCTGGGCATTGCAGGTCAGGCGCACGTCAATGGTATCCGGCGGTTTTGACCATGTTGCGACAACGATCTGATTCCCCCTGCTGTCGGTATGGGTTTTTTTATCCTGGGGCTGTGGGGAAAAGGTAAGTTTGAATTCTTTAATCTCCTGGCGAAAGGTGGGTGAATGGAAACTTTGAGGAACCACAAAACTGAGCACCATCCTCCTTACGCCGTCACCCCCGGTCACCTGCTCCTGGAGTTCGTAATAAATATTCGAATCCATGTTGCCTTTCACAGTATAATTTTCGGCGATAGACGGACAAGACCATACGCTCATGAAGACGAGTACCAATGCACCCAACAAAATTCTCATGATGTCTCTCCTTTCAAAACATTGCGGGCTTGCAGATTACTTCCTTCACTTTGAGATCGAAGAAACGGGCACTGTTCGCCGGTCGGAGCACGAGCGCCGCATCGGCTCCTCTCGACGTTCCTCCCACAGATATGATATCCTCATCTGTTCTTACGAGACCTGCGTCTGCAGCCATCAGGGTGAGCTCTAATGCCACCTTGACGCCCTGGCCGAATATGCGCAGCGTGTAGGCCATGATTTCATCTATCTGATACGTGGATAACGTGTTTCTCACGGCGCGCCCCACTCCCCCGAAGGCGTGCTGGCAGGTAAGAACAGTAATACCGTGAGATTCCAATTCCTGCCGATCCTGTTCGGAGAGCTCCTGAAAATCGGGCTTCACATAGCCGGTAACGTGAGTCACTGCAATAATCCTAACATCTTTGCCGAGAATCTTCAACGCTTCAAAAGCAGTTCGTCCGCTGCAGGTAGCAATGAGGATCTTTCTGATGGAAAGTTCCTTCGCTCTCCGGGACACCGCTTCCAGTACCGCTTTCGTATTTTTTCCTCCCGGTTTGTTGAAGTAACGGCACGGCACATCATAGTATAACAAAGGTGATTCAACCATGATTTCCAACCTCCGCAAGAGTTTTTTTATAAAGAGTACGGTTGTGGTAGAAATTGTTTCATATTACTGGGAAATATAGGCAAGCGATTATTCCGTGTCAATCATAAAGAGGGCGCGCTGAAAAACGTCCGCTCTGTTATTTCGACCCTTTCGCCTTTTTGAATCGGGGTTCAAGACTCTCAAGGGGGGGTCTCCGGGGCCAAAATAGTATTTGACAAAATATTATTAGTGTATAGCTTAAACGACAGTTCTTTATGACTATCACACACTGTGGGTGATTTGAAAGGAGCCAATAATGTTTCAGGTGACAGAAAAAGCGGCCGAGATGATTAGGGAGTTTCTCAAAGACAGAGGTGAGGAACATATCATCAGGATCATGATGAATGAGGGTGGGTGAGCCGGGCCCTCTCTGGGAATGGCTCTGGATGAGCCGAAAGACGGTGATGAAGTATTCAAGGAAAACGGTATCACCTTCCTGATCAACAGGGAACTCTTGGAACTGGTCAAGCCGATTACGGTGGATTACATTTCCACCCGCATGGGATCAGGATTTAAGGTTTCGTCGAACCTGGACAGCACAAGTTCGTGCGGCAGGTCATGTAGTTGTTGAAATCCAGAGGTGCTAATGAGTGAAGAGGGGAAAAAGGAATCTTTCCTGCGACTTGCCGACGATTTCATAAAAGAGAAGCGGTACGGAGATGCGATTGTGCTGTATCGGAAATTGGTCGACATGTACCCGGGTGAGAATTCCCTTCTCCTCTCCCTCGCATGGGCTTATCATGACAACGGAATGCTGGATGATGCAGTAGACTGCTTTGAGCGGCTCCTCAGTCTTGAACTGCAGGAGGAAGTCTTTACCGGGTTTGCCTATGATGAACTTGTGCGGATCTACAAGGAGAAGAGCGACTACGGGCGCCTCGTCAGCGTCTGTGAACAGGTCGCAGCTGCGCAGCCGGATGACATCGGCATCTTGGGTGAGCTGGGCGATGCGTACCTGAGAGCGGGCAGGTTTGATGATTCCGTCGGCGTGTTTGAGAAAATGGCTGTGATGGAACCTGATGCATCGGCCGTTTTTTGCAGTCTGGGGAATGCACTCATTGCCTCAGGAAATTTAGATGCAGCTGAGGAGGCATATCGGAAGGCTGTTGAGATTGATCCTTCGGAGGCTGCCTCTTATTTTAGCAGAATGGCTTATGTGTATTTCGATGCGGGCCACGTTGAAAGGGCAGAAATGGCTTTCAGAAAATGCCTTGAGTTCCGGGATGATGAATCCATCTATTACTGCGGTCTGGGTGACGTCCTGATCAGTCAGGGGAGACTCGTTGAGGCGGAGCGCGCGTATGAACGGGCCACGGAACTTAATCAATCCTCAGCAGGGGTTTACTACAACCGGTTGGGAAATACCCTTGCCAGAGCGAATTACCATCTTCAGGCGATAGAGACTTTCAAAAAAGCCATTGCTGCGGATTCCCGGAACCCCTTCTACTATGTCCACCTTGCGGAGTCGTATGTGGCAGTTGGCCTTTCCGATATGGCGGAAAAAATGTACCGTCAAGCAGAAGCTCTGAAATGAGCGGTCAGACTCGTCCCTTCTTTTTCATTATTTCCTTAAAGACATAGTAAAAGGAAGCATTTTCGGCAATGCCGTGCTTGAGTATATTGGTGAAGTCGTCGAGGTTTTTCCTGTTGATGATCATATTCACACTCTTATTAAATGCTTCCATGTTATCCATGGTATGGAATCTGTCGCTTATCATGGCGACAAACGTTTGTCTCCGCGTGCTCATGTTAAGCTGGGCAAGGTAATTGAGCACTGCGTTGGTTGCAGGGTTTTGTGTATCAAAATGTTCGTTCACTATGATTATATTGTAAACATGAAACCTCATATTTTTCAGGGCGTCTTTTGCAGATCCCGCTTCTGTGCTCAGATACCCCATGTCTTTCATAGCCGTACTGATCGTTTCTCTTAATGGCGCGTCGGATTCACAGATGAGAGCCGTTTCCGCATCCAGTTCCACAAAGTCGAACGGTCTGTCCAGCGCATCGTAAGAATCGAGCGCCACATCGCTCATGATGGATTTTTCTTCTTCCATAATGTTATCCTCACTTCATTATCTACCACGGTTTTTTTGGTTTACCGTAGTCTTTATCTACTTGAAGTTTGCCTGCCAGATCTGTTGTCTTTTCACCTCTTGCGCTCTTCACAGAATCAATACCACGGCCGACGATTCCTTTATTTGAGGCGTAGGCCTTTGCCGTCTCTTCGGTGATAAGTCCCTCTCTGTACAGGTCGACGATGTAATCGTCGAAGGTGATCATGCCGAAGGCCTTACCTGCCTGTATGATTTCGTAAAAGGTCTTCCCCTCTGATTCCCCGTGGAGGATCGTATCCTTGACCCTAAGGTTTGAACCCATTACTTCAAAGGCGGCAACACGGCCTCCTCCCTCTTTCGGGAGTAACCTCTGGCATACGATCCAGCGCACCGTATCGGCGAGGCGTATCCGGATCTGATTTTCCTCTTCTGTGGAAAACATACCCAGGATTCGGTTTATGGTCTGGCCTGCGTCGACGGTGTGGAGCGTACTCAGCACCAGGTGTCCCGTTTCCGCGGCGCTGAGGGCAATCTCCACGGTTTCCCTGTCCCTCATTTCACCAACTAAGATGACCTTCGGCGCCTGACGGAGAGCGGCACGAAGTCCGCTGGCGAAAGAGTCGAAGTCATTGCCCAGCTCCCTCTGGTTAAATGTTGATTTTTTATGAGGATGGGAAAATTCCACCGGATCTTCGAGGGTGACGACGTGAACGGATTTCTGTTCATTGATTTCATTCAGCACTGCTGCGAGCGATGTGGATTTACCGCTTCCCGTAGCGCCGGTGACAAGGATTATCCCATTTTTTTCCTGGGCTATTTTGAGAAAGGCCTCGGGCAGGTTCAATTCCTGACAGGTAGGAATTCTGGATTCCAGTTTTCTGAGAACGATGGAGTAGTTGCCCCGCTGCGAAAATATGTTGACCCGGAAACGGGCCTTTCCCGGGAGTTCGTATGAACAATCGCATGACCCCTCACTGAGGAGAATCTCCGTGAGGCGGCGATCCTGATTGACCAGGTTCAGGGCAAATACCTCGGTTTGAAAAGGGCTTAACTGTGCAAAAGGCGGGTCTAATTCCACAGGAGTCAGCTGCCCGGAACTCTCCACCTGGAATGGCCTCCCTACGGTTAGGTTCAGGTCAGAAACGTTTTTATGTGAGTCCAACATTTTATTCAAAATAAAGTCGATTTCCTGTTTTCTCATTTTGCGTATCTCCTTCCCCGCGTCAGGCCTCAGTGAAGTCAGCAGGCGGAGCCTTCAACAGGGGCCTGAATCTGCCTTTATCGTTGGCCTTCATGTACGCGTCTTCCGGTCCAATCCATCCCTTGTTAACGAGATCCATAATGGCATCGTCCAATAGTTGCATCCCGTATTTTTTTCCTGTTTGAATCATGGAAGGAATCTGAAAGGTTTTGGATTCACGGATGAGGTTTCTCACCGCTGAGTTGGCAATCATAATCTCCAGCGCTGCACAGCGTCCCTTCTTGTCAATCCGCTTGAAGAGAACCTGGGAGATCACCGCTCGAATTCCATCAGCGAGAGAGGATCGAATCTGCATCTGTTCTTCTGCGGGAAAAACCTCGATAATCCTGTCAACGGTCCTTGCGGCGCTGGTGGTATGAAGTGTACCGAAAACCAAGTGCCCGGTATTTGCCGCTTCGCACGCCAGGGATATCGTCTCCAGGTCCCGCATCTCACCGACAAGAATAATATCGGGGTCCTCACGAAGCGCTCCCCGCAACGCCGAAGTAAAAGTCTTGGTGTGAAGTCCCACTTCCCTGTGGTTCACAATACAGCTCTTGCTCACATGAACGAATTCAATAGGGTCTTCTATCGTGATAATGTGATCTTTCCTGGCGCGGTTCGCTTCGTCAATGATGGCAGCCAAGGTTGTTGATTTTCCACTTCCCGTAGGACCCGTTACCAGGACCAGCCCTCGCGGGAGAGTGGCCAGCTTGGGCAGGACGGGAGGAAGCCCCAGTTCCTGGCAGCTCATAATTTTGCTCGGGATTTCCCTGAATACGGCTGCGACACCGTATTTCTGCTGAAAGAAATTGGCGCGGTACCGTGCGAGATTGGGTATCTCATACGCGAAGTCCACATCTCCTGTTTCCTCAAACTGCTTGATTTTGTGTTCCGGGGCAATTTCGTAAAGCATCGCTTTGAGATCGTCATTTTCCAGCACATTGAATTTTATTCGTTCCATATCGCCCCGTATCCGAAGGGCCGGCTGCTGGCCTGAGACTAAGTGCAGGTCCGACGCTCCCTGTTCATTCATCAGTTGAAAAAAGGCATCGATTTTTGCCATGAAAAAGGCCTCCTTTGAAAGTGTAATTGGTGCTTCGTGTTAAATGATACATACCTGATCTTTTCGCGACCGGAATTACGATTTTAAGACGTTACGGGAGAAATAAATTTTGTTGTCTGATTTTTATGAGATTTTTATTCCGTGTCACGGAGTATAGGAAAAGGACGTATGTTTGTCAAGATGAAAAGCCATTGAGTAACTATAGCTTGACATGGGTTGTGACGATCATATATATTACCGCCACTTTGAGAGGGTTGGGCAGAGACAGCAGTGAAAGATGTGGGGATGTAGCTCAACTGGGAGAGCGCGGCGTTCGCAATGCCGAGGTCAGGGGTTCGATCCCCCTCATCTCCACCAGAATAACACAATAGGGACAGGCAATTTTTCAGTAACGTACTGAAAGATTGCCTGTTTTTTTATTTGAATATCTTTGCCAGTCGCCTCTTCTTCCTCTTCTTCCACTTGCCTCCATGATAGGCGTAGCTTGCGAGGAGCGGCAGCACTGAGGTGGCCTCGGCATAGACCATCTGTTCATGGGCCATATCCACCTTGCCCCACGATGTGGCCTCTTTCAGGGTGGAGCTGGAACAGGCTCCGTCCCTGACATCCGCCACGGTAATCTGTATGGCGTATTTGTGCATGGGGACTTCCATCCCCAATATCTCGGCGCAGATAACCGAATCCTGGGCGAAGTTCTTGGGAACGCCCCCGCCAATGATAAAGAGCCCCGTTGTCTTTGTCTTGATCTTAATCATTGTCAGCTCACGAAAATCCTTCACGGAATCGATAGAAACGTGCTTATCAGGATTGCGGTGCTGGTGCAGAACGAGGCCGAAACCGGCACTGCTGTCGGAGAAGGCGGGACAGAAGATGGGTATGTCATTTTTATAAGCGACCTGGACCAGGGAATCTTTTTTGACGGTCCGTGTGGTCAAAAAACGTCCCATTTCACGGATAAATTCCCGTGATGAGTAAGGCCCCGGGGGCAGAGAATCGGCGATGTCAGTGATCGTCCTGTCGCAGATCTGAAGTTCTTCTTCGTCAATGAAGGTATCGTATATCCTGTCAATATATAGCTTTCTCAACTCCCGGTCGTTTACAAGGGGTGTTCCCTGGTAGTGCCTGAATCCCAATGCTTCGAAGAAATCCATGTCGACAATCGCGGCACCCGTGGCAACGATTACATCCACCATGTTGTATTTTGCGAGATCCGTGTAGATCTGCATGCAACCGGCCGCACTCGCGCTCCCGGCTATGGTGAGAATGATGGCGCAGTTCCTGTCCGTGAGCATCATGTCGTAGATCTCCGCGGCCACAGCCAAGTCTTTTGCTGAAAAGGACATTCCTCTCATGGCATCAATGATATCCCCTGCGTTGAAAGAGGTGATGTCGATGTGCCGAACCGGTGTCTTCAGGTAATCTCTCTTTTTCATAACCTCCTCGTGATAAATCCGGTACTGCTGTTTCGGGTTTATTAAACCATGGTTGGTAAAATGTCAATTACGACCTTTTCCGGCAACAATGGGACTTCATCTCATGGAGATGCATCCGGGATGGGAAAGGAAAAACGCCCGGTTCATGTAATGCGGGTTGCTCAAAAAATCGGTCTTGTCATCGGGTCTAATATCTGGTAGTCCTCAAAAAAGAGACATTGTTCATGAAGCAGATTTTCACCGTCACGGAATTAAATGAGAATGTCAAACGCCTGCTGGAGGCAAGCTTCGACGCTCTCTGGGTTGAAGGAGAGGTTTCCAATCTCCGCCGTCCCGCATCGGGTCATGCATACTTTATTCTCAAGGATGAAAAGAGCCAGATCAGGGCTGTGATTTTCAGATCCCTCCCGGTGGCGAGGCAGTTTCCATGGGCCCGTCCGATGCAGTTCGAACTTGAAGAGGGGATGAGCGTCATCTGCGGTGGGAGATTGAGCGTGTATCATCCGCGGGGCGAGTACCAGTTGATTGTGGAGGTCGTCGAACCCAAAGGACTCGGCGCCCTTCAAAAGGCCTTCGAACAACTGAAAGCACGCCTGCAGGCAGAAGGACTTTTCGATCCTGTTCATAAAAAGAGAATTCCGTTTCTTCCCCAGAGGGTTGGGGTGATCACATCCCCCACGGGAGCGGTTATCAGAGATATCCTTCATATTACTGCGCGGCGATTTCCCTCTGTGGACATTCTCATTGCTCCCGTGAGAGTACAGGGTTCGGAGGCGCCTCCCGAGATTATCAGGGCAATTGCAGATATGCACGCGGTGGGAAATATTGACGTCATCATCCTGGCGAGGGGAGGAGGGTCGCTGGAAGATCTTGCTGCCTTCAATGATGAAGGTGTCGCCCGGGAGATATTTCGTTCCCGAATTCCTGTGATTTCCGCCATAGGTCATGAAATCGATTATACGATTGCCGATTTTGTGGCAGATCTCAGAGCCCCGACACCTTCGGCTGCGGCCGAGTTGGTCATGCCCGTGAAAAAAGAGATCGTTGCTTCATTGGAAACGCTGAGGTCGCGGCTGATCAATTGTATGCTTCGCATGGGGGAGAAGGTTCAGGGGAAGGTGACATCCCTGAAAGGTCGTCTGAGGGATCCCAGGAGAGCGATTCACGATTTCCGCATTCTGGTTGATGACAGGACGGAGAGGTTAATGCTGAGCCTTGACCATGTGCGGGCCATGCAGAGACCGAAACTGCTCAATCTTGAGATTCGCCTGCATCACGCAACCCCGATTTCGCAGATCCGTGATCGCCAATTAGCCCTTGAAAGTCTCCGAAAGAGTGTGATAGCCGGATGGCAGACTATCGTCGGGCGCCTCAGGATGCGTATGGAAACGAGCGCCGCTGTTCTCGATACATTGAGTCCTCTGTCTGTTTTAAGGAGGGGTTATGGGATTATTAGAACGCTGCCTGAAGGGATCATTGTGAAAAACGCCGCGGCGGTTACTGTGGATAGCAAGGTTGATGTCAAGGTTTCGTCAGGCAGCTTTCACGCGAAAGTAACGGAGGTAAAACAGGAGTAAGAAGTCATGGCGAAAGAAAAGTTTGAAGAGGCGCTGGGGAAGTTAGAAGAGATAGTGAAGAGAATGGAATCCGGAGATATGAGTCTGGAAGAATCTCTCAGGGCTTTTGAGGAGGGAATAAAACTTGCCCGTTTATGTTCCCGGAAGCTGGACGAAGCCGAGCGACGCGTGGAAATTCTTCTCAAGCAGGAAGAGGGACTCGTTGTCAAACCGTTTCAGGTGGAAGAAGAATGAATGAGGGGCAGCATGAGGCGTTGAGGGAATATTTGAGCGCGAGGAGAAGGATTGTCGATGAGGCTCTTGACAGGTTTCTTCCGGGAGAGGATGTATACCCTCCATCCATTTTTATGGCGGTGAGATACAGTCTCTTCGCGGGGGGAAAACGAATAAGGCCCATCCTGTGCCTCGCATCTGCGGAAGCGGTGGGAGGTAAAATCGAGACGGTCCTTCCTGTGGCCTGCGCCCTGGAGCTGATCCATACATACTCTCTTATTCATGATGATCTCCCCGCGATTGACAACGATGATTACAGGAGGGGGAGGCTCACAAATCACAAGGTGTTCGGGGAAAATATTGCGATTCTTGCGGGTGACGCCCTTCTCACGGAAGCGTTTCATCTGATGTCTGAGCGCAATCTGATGGAAGCGGTTCCCCCGGAAAAACTGCTCACGGTGATTCACGATATTGCCAGAGCTGCCGGGTATTTCGGCATGGTAGGGGGGCAGGTGGTGGATGTCCAGTCGGAGGGGAAGAGAGTTGATCTTGACACCCTGTACTATATTCATACGCGGAAAACGGGGGCATTGATCATCTCTTCTGTAAAGGCTGGCGCTCTTCTATCCAGTGCCGGTGAGGATGAACTCAAAGCCCTTTCTTCGTATGCCGGGGATGTAGGATTTGCCTTTCAGATTGCAGATGATATCCTGAACGTGGAAGGTGACAGGAAGATGATGGGGAAGGATACGGGGAGCGATGCGGATAGGGGTAAGGTGACGTTCCCA
>Ga0233423_10001444_pt1 | contig 11993 bp, 10 predicted proteins | sample Watercolumn_Mata_FD_180713 | JGI IMG/M metagenome (GOLD analysis project Ga0233423, IMG submission 180713) | Freshwater microbial communities from Lake Matano, South Sulawesi, Indonesia - Watercolumn_Matano_2014_112_MG | ecosystem: Environmental > Aquatic > Freshwater > Lake | place: Indonesia... | reverse complement strand
GGAAATTTCTTTGCAAGGCTGTAGCAATCTGCCATCCAGAGAACCTGGTCAGTGGTTTGTTCTGTGACCATGATTTTTCCAATCTCCATAATGGGTTTACTCACCGTATCTGCTTACGTATTTGTTTATTACCCATTTGGCTTGATTGCCAAACCGCCTGCAGATGTTGCTAAACAACAAAATCGGCTCTAGCCCGGCGGCCACTGCATCTGGCGCCCACCTAGGATGTGTATATGCACATGGCCTACTGATTGCCCGCCATCAGCTCCGGTGTTGACCACGACTCTAAACCCATTGCCAAGCCCTTTTTTGTGGGCGATCTGGGCTGCTTTTACAAACAAGTGCCCCATCAGCATTTGATCATCGACCTTGGCGATGTCGTCAAAATGGCGTCGCGGTATGACCAGGGTGTGTATGGGCGCCTTGGGATCGATGTCATCGATGGCAAAATAGTTCTCGTCGCTATCAACATATGGTACTTGCATGCGACCGTCGGCCATTTTGCAAAACAAGCAATCCAGAGACTTATCTTCTGGCATTAGTTTGACTCCTATATAGACTTTAAAATTTAGCTCTAATTTCTAACAGTAGCGGCTAAGTTTGATCGGGGCGTGGCAGATTACTTTAGAATCTCGTTTATTCTATTGTCTCTAACTATGGACTCAGGGAGCTCTAATGACCAGCGATCAGAATATCTTGCCAAGGTTTTTGCAACTGCAAAAGTCCTTGATATCCAATCTTAGATTGAAGGACGTTCTTGATCAGTCACTTATTTTGCTGACAGAGATGTCTGCTGGGGCCAAGGTCGCGATATATTTTGCCGACCATCAAAGCAACCTGTTCAGGTTGATGGCGGCCAAGGGATATTCCGAAGGCACGCTTAACGACGCCAAGCTAATTCCATATAGCACCGAGAGCCTGCTCAAGTATCTCTACCAAAAAAAGATAGTGATCACTGCCACAGATCATAAGCAGGCTCCAGCTCTGTCAAGCACGATCATGCAAAAAGAAGGCTCCCAAGGCCAGATTGCCATACCTCTGGTATCTGCCGGCAATATGATCGGTGCCTGCCTGATGGATGTCAACAATGCCAATGTCCTGTCTTTTGCAGAGTTTTTGAGAGAAATGGCCGATGTTTGTGCGGTGGCTATTTCCAATGCTGTCGCTTACGGTCGTAGCGAATATGAGAGAGAAAGGCTCAATATGCTTTACAAGAGCACTTGTGCGCTCAATCAAAGCTCGCTAGAGATCAATCAGGTCTTGCAGATCGCGGCTGATACTGCTCTTGTTTTAGGCAATACGCCTAGTTGCGCCGTCCTCTTGCTAGAGCCAGATGCTGACGAGTTTCAGTTGGCAGCCTTCAAAGGATTGGATGGCGAGAGCCTCAAAGAATTTAACATGTCCGCGCGCAAATCGATTGCTGGCAGCTGTCTAAGGTCCGGCATGACCGAGACCTATGGCGATGGCTCGCGTGAACCTTTCGGTATGCCGAGAGCCATGGGGGGCCGTATCTTTGCCTCCTGCGTTGCTTTTCCGCTTATTTGGCAAGATCGCAAAATTGGCGTGCTCGAGGTATTTTCTACCGAAGAAAAATCCTTTCAAAAAGAAAATATCGAGCTTTTGGAGTCTCTAGCTTCTCAGGTGGCGGCTTCGCTCAATACTGCTCTAGCTCATGAGACCGTGGCTTCTCAGACGATCAACGATGCGCATACTGGCCTTGCTAATCGCGTTTATTTTCAGCACGCGCTTTCCAAGGAGGTCGATCGCTGTCTGAGGCACAGTCACGATCTTTCTATCCTCATGGTTGATATCGATCATCTAAGCCAGATCAACGAAATGCTAGGCCAAGCCCGAGGAGATGAGGCGATCAAGCATGTCGCAGCCATCATCAAAGAGACATTGCGCGAAATTGATATACCGGCTCGATATGGCGGCGAGGAGTTTGCTGTGCTTTTGCCTGAGACAAATCGCAACAATGCTTATGAGGTAGCGCAGAGACTGAGAGAAAAGATCAAAGCCAAACCAGCTCCTGGAATAGGCTTGATCACTGTCTCTATTGGTATCGCTGCCTGCCCTGCCAATCACGACACGGCAGACAAGACCCTCGAAGAAGCTGAAAAGGCGCTCAATATAGCCAAATATAAGGGACGTGACCGGGTAGTCTCGGCTGACCCCGAAAAATTTACCGATCCGGACTCGATCAGTTGGGATCGCTTAGCTGCCGATGCCCGACTGGCAGTTATCGCCGAGCGCCAGAACCGCATGCAGAGCCGTCTTACTGCTGCTCCAGAGTATGCTACTTGGATGGCTAAACCAGCCACCCTGACAGCCAAGAAAAAATCTGCACCCGTAGACTTTTAATTTCTCTCTCTCAAAACCTTAAGAAAATTAGCAAGACCCAGGATGCAAGACCGATTGGTCTATACACTTTTACTTGTCAGAGCCGGATATACAGGCGCTCGCCAAATGAGCTGCGTTAGGTGGATCCTGCGACTCTGACTTTAGAGACCTAAATACTAATTGCATTAAGCAATAGGAGGATTGAGCATTGGCTACTGCATCTGCAAACAAACTTCAATTGAAACCTTTGGCTGATCGTGTTGTTCTCAAGAAAGTTGACGCCGAAGAAAAAACCGCAGGTGGCATCGTTCTTCCCGATACTGCTAAAGAAAAGCCGCAACAAGGCGAAGTACTCGCAGTCGGTCCTGGTCGCGTCGATGAAAAGGGCAACCGTGCCGCCCTCGAAGTCAAAGTAGGCGACAAGGTGCTTTTCGCTAAGTATTCCGGTACCGAGATCAAGATCGATGGCGTCGAATACCTGATCATCGAAGAAAAGCATATTCTCGCTGTAGTTGGCTAATTTAACCCTATTTACGCACCAATTTTTTCAACTCTAGGAGAGAAACAGAAAATATGGCTAAGCAAATCGTTTACGGAGAAGTTGCTCGTCGCGCTCTCGAGCGTGGTCTCGATCACGTCGCCAATACCGTCAAACTGACCCTCGGACCTGCCGGTCGCAACGTAGTGCTCGAAAAGAAATTTGGCGCACCGCAAATCATCAATGATGGCGTATCCATCGCCAAAGAAATCGAACTCGAAGACCACAACGAAAACGCTGGCGCTCAGCTGATCCGCGAAGTCTGCTCCAGAACCAACGACAACGCTGGCGACGGCACCACCACTGCTGCCGTACTCGCTCAAGCCATGGTCAAAGAAGGTTTGAGAAACGTAGCCGCCGGCGCCAACCCGATGGTCCTCAAGCGCGGTATCAACAAGGCTGCTGATGCTGCAGTCGCTGAGATCAAGCGCATTTCCAAGCCTGTCGAAGGCAAACTTGAAATCACTCAAGTTGCTACCATCTCCGCCGGTAACGACGAAGAAGTAGGCAAGATCATCGCCGACGCCATGGAAAAAGTAGGCAAGGACGGCGTCATCACCGTAGAAGAAAGCAAGTCGATCGCTACCGAACTCGAAGTAGTAGAAGGCATGCAGTTTGATAAGGGTTATGTATCGGCCTACTTTGTAACCGATGCTGAAAAAATGGAAGCTGTCCTCGATGAGCCCTACATCCTCTGCGTAGACAAGAAAGTAAACCTGCTCGCCGACCTCGTTCCTGTTCTCGAGAAGGTTGCTCGCTCGGGTCGTCCTTTCCTCCTCCTCGCTGAAGATGTCGAAGGCGAAGCTCTCGCTACCCTCGTCGTCAACCACCTCCGTAAAGTACTCAATTGCTGCGCAGTCAAGGCTCCTGGCTTTGGCGATCGCAGAAAAGAAATGCTCAAGGACATCGCTATTTTGACTGGCGGTCAAGTGATCTCTGAAGAAGCTGGCGTCAAGCTCGAGACCGTAACCATCGAAATGCTCGGCCGCGCTCGTCAAGTCCGCATCAACAAGGACAAGACCACCATTGTCGCTGGCAATGAAACCAAAGCAGAAGTCGAAAAGCGTGTAGCCGTCATCAAGCGTCAGATCGAAGAATCCGACAGCGAATTTGACAAAGAAAAGCTGCAAGAGCGTCTCGCCAAATTGGCTGGTGGCGTTGCCGTTATCAAAGTCGGCGCAGCGACCGAGACCGAATTGAAAGATCGCAAACTCCGTATGGAAGATGCCCTCAACGCAACCAGAGCTGCAGTCGAAGAAGGTTATGTACCTGGCGGCGGTACCGCACTCCTCGGTTTGACCAAGGTACTCGACAAAGAGAAAGAAAAACTCTCTGGCGACGAGCGCACTGGTTTTGAGATCGTCGTAAGAGCTTTCGAAGCTCCTGTACGTCAGATCGCCGACAATGCTGGCCTCCCCGGCGAAGTCGTTGTTGAACGCGTTAAAGAGCAAAAAGAAGGCTTTGGCTTCAACGCTATGACCTTCGAATACGTAGACATGGCTAAGGCCGGTATCATCGATCCCGCCAAGGTCGAACGCTGCGCAGTACAAAACGCTGCTTCCATCGCTGCAATGTTCCTCACCACCGAAGCTCTCGTAGTCGACGTGCCTGAAGAAAAAAAGGCAATGGGCATGCCCGCAGGCGCCGGCATGGGTGACTTCTAAGACTGACCACAGTTTTAGGACTTGACCCGGCTTAAAGCCTGGAAAATTTTAAGGCCGGTAGAAGGAACGAAACGTTTCTCTACCGGCCTTAAAATTATTGTTTTTTGTGCAAAACAAAAGGCGAGAGCCGTAGCTCTCGCCCCTTGTTTGTCATTGCAAAAAAAATAGAATCGTTTAGGATGCTATTTAACTTGCAATGTTCCTGGCTACAGCTATCCAAACGGGGTTTATGCGATTGGATTGCTGTCTCTCTGTCACTTGCTTGCTTTACTATCCTATGATTTCATCTCTGCCTTTGCGACTAGATTTTCCAATACTTTTTTGCAGGCTAACCTATAAAAATGATGTCAAGGTATATACTTGTTTTATGGATCAATCAAAAAAATTGTCTCTAGCGCTTGTGTTCTGCTTGTTTTGCACAATTTGTGCGCCGTTTGCATTTGCTATATCTGACAAACTATTTGATAGTCCCATGTTCGATTCGGATAAGTCGGATCTTTTTAATCAGATCAAGCGCGGCAGCTTATTTGATAATGGAGCAAAAGAAAGGTCAGAGACTGCAGCACAAAAGACGCAGCAGGCAGCAGATCGAGCTGCCAGAGAAAGCCGGATCAAAGAGTTTAAACGTGAAGGTGACGATAGGCTGTATAGCCAGATGAAGACCGTGGGCAACTGGATCGACAACTGGATCATGTACAACCATAGGTTTCCAGAGCAGGGTGACGAGCAAGCCAATGCTACCAATCAACTCAATATGCTCGTGCCTAATAATCCCTACCAGGTCGGCAATCTGTCAGTGGTTGCCGGCGCTGATGTCAATGAGACCCTGGCTGAGACCAATGAGTATGCCGCACCACAGCCGGTGGCAGGCGAGACTTGGTCTGGCAATGCTCGAGTGAGGCTCGAACTCGACTGGAGTTTGAGTGTTGGCGAAATCGAAGAGTTTAGTAAGGAGCCGCCCCTTACCTGGCAAGCACCGCCGGGCACCATTACGGTTGCATGCAACAATCAATATCTCTTTGTTGTTTGGGGTGCTGGAGCTGATGGCAAGCCTATCCGCGACCCTCTAACCAACCGTGTGCGCATGGTGATTGCCAACTACCAAAACTGGACCACGCAACCCATGGACGCGCAATCGAATTAGAAAAATTCGCGCAAGCAAATTAGAAATATGTCTTAGCTCGAAAAGCCTATACCGAGCCTGTCTAGCATAAACAAGACCAGGTTAGGTTTGTGCCCTGCATCTACCTTGCGCAAAGAGCTAGTTACAATTTTTATGGCCAGAGAGCGTAATGGTTCTGGAGGATAGGGCATTGGCTTTTTTTTGGCCAGATCGAGATCCAATAGCTCAGATTTGGCATCGAGAGCCATGTGCGCCAGGATCTTGCCTGCCACTCTCGTACTGCCAATGCCGTGACCAGTATAGCCGAGAGCATATAGCAACCGACCGTCCAATTGATGACCAAAAAACGGTGTCAGTCGGGTGGTGCTTGCTATTGGGCCGCCCCAGGCATAATCAAAGGTCGTTTGTATTTGGGGAAAATGGCGATCGAAGCTCTCTTGTAGCTCTCGATAATGCCGCATCGAATGATCGAAGGCAGCATCTACTCGATTGCCATAGTATGACGCGTCGCTTGTGCCCCACAGTATCCTGTCGTCCTTTAAAAGGCGGTAGTAATTAAAGAAGGTCCTACCATCCATGATGCCTTCTTTATTTTGCCATCCGAGCTGTTTTTTTTGCTCAGGGAGCAGAGGCTGCGAGACGATGATGTAGTCGTATAAAGGGACGAAGCGGTGCAGGAGACCAGGCAATAAATGGTGACTGTAGGCATCTGTGGCCAGCACCACTCTCTTGCAATCTATCTGCTTATTATCCAAGATCAGCCTGGCACCGCCAGTGGTTTTTTGTATGCTTTTGACCGGAGTGTCCTCTCTTATGTTTACACCAACTGCTTGCAAGTCTGTTTGCAGACGATCGACCAATGAAATGGGATTGATGATCCCTCCGCCTGGCACATAGAGTGAGCCTTTGTACAGTGGAGAATCCAGACGCTGTCTTGTTTGGGCTTGATCAAGGCAGCGATAGCCATCGATGCCCAATTGGCTCGCCGCAGCCATGGTTTGTAGATTGTCCTCGAGGTGAGTTTCATTGAGGGCCATCTGTAGTTGTCCAGAACGAACAAAATCGCAATCTGTAGCATAAGCCGCCAATTCATCGATATTGGCCAGGCCGATTTGCGCCAGCCGTGCTGCTTGTGCCTGGCCAAAGTGTTTTTGGGCTAGCTGGTGATTGTGGTCGATGCAGTTGGAGACCATGCCAGCGTTACGGCCTGTACCCCCGTATCCGGTTTGCTTTTGCTCCAGGATAGTGATCCTTGTCTCAGGGGCTAGAGCCTTGATAAAATGCGCCGTCCACAAGCCTGTAAATCCTGCACCAACGACTGCTATATCGCAATCGTCAGGGTGGTGGAGACTTGGTGGTGATTTTTTTTGGCGAGTCGCCAGCCAATAACTGGCCTCCTCGATCGGGCGAACGGCTAGAGCGGCAAAATCGGTCCTCATGGATGGCGCTCACTGAGCAAAACGACAGCCTGGGCTTCGACTGCCTGGCCCTGACCGGTGGCATCAAGGCCTTCTTTGGTCTTGGCTTTGATGCTTATCTGTCCGATCTCCAATGCCAGCACATCAGCGATGCGCTGGCGCATTGGCATTATATGCGGTGCCAATTTTGGCGCTTCGAGTATGATCGAGCTATCTATATTTTGGACTGTAAAACCGGCGTTTGTAACCATTTCTTGTGCGCGCGCAAGAAGGATAGTCGAATCGATATTGGCAAACTCTTGTTTTTTAGGTGAGAAATGAGTGCCTATATCGCCGAGACATGCTGCTCCGAGCATGGCGTCTATGATTGCATGGAGGAGGGCGTCAGCGTCGGAGTGTCCGAGAGCGCCCCGATCGTGCGGTATCTCGACGCCCCCCAATATCAATGGCCTGCCAGCCACGAGCTGGTGTATGTCGTAGCCCTGGCCGACGCGCATGATTTATTTGATTACTAGCATTTGCGTGCCAGTCTCCACCGTTTGACCTGATTTGACAGTGATATCGCTGACAGTGCCTTCTTTATCGGCAAATATCTCCGACTCCATTTTCATGGCTTCAAAGATCATCAGGCGATCTCCTTGTTTGACTGTTTGACCTTGCTTGACCAGGAGCTCTTTGACCAGGCCATGCATGGTGGCAGATATGATGCCTGCCGAGTGAGAGTTGGCGCTCACCGCCGCTGCTCGGGTAGCAGGTGCCGATCGTTTGCTCGCAGATGCTTTAGGCAGAGCTGTAGCAGTTGCGGCGCTCGAATGAGAAACGAGTTCGGCGACCTGGACCTTAAATTGCTTTTGATCAACATCTATCTCAAAAGTCCTCGGCTCCGTCCGAACTGGCTGGGTCGGGTCAGCTGGCTTCGCAGCCTGAGCCTGATGCACCATCCCCATTTGTCTGGCTGTTTCTATGTAGTCTTTTGCAAAAGGCTTGATAAAATCCTGCTCTACATAAGTAGTGTAGATCTCACCTGCTCTAAATCTCGGGTCATCCAGCATCGCCATATGAAACGGCAGTGTGGTTGCTACACCTTCGATCTTGAAATGCTTGAGGGCGACCTTGGTCCTCTCGATGGCTTCTTCTCTGTTTCTGCCCCAGACTATTAGTTTTGCCAGGAGAGAATCATAGAATGGGAGAATCTGATAGCCAGGATAGCAGCCCGTGTCGATGCGAACCCAGGGATGGTGCGGCATCTCAAATCGCGTCAATGTGCCGGGAGAGGGCATGAAATTTTTGAAGGGATCTTCTTCATTGATTCGGCATTCGATAGCATGGCCGTAGGCTTTGACCTGGTCTTGGGTAAAGGAGAGCTTTTCTCCCATTGCTACTTTGATCTGTTCTTTAACAAGATCGATGCCCGTGATCATTTCGGAGATAGGATGCTCCACCTGGATGCGGGTGTTGACCTCGAGAAAATAAAAGTCGTTGCCGGAGACCATGCACTCTACGGTACCGGCCGAATCATATCCGAGAGCGGCACCGGCTCTGACAGCGGCATCCAATAGCCTTGCGCGCAATTTTTCGTCCAGTTTGGCCGCTGGTGTTTCTTCTAATAGCTTTTGGTGGCGTCTCTGGCTAGTGCAATCGCGTTCAAAAACGTGGCAGACATTGCCGTGCGAATCGCCGATGATTTGTACTTCTATGTGACGGGGGAGATCCAGGTATTTTTCGACATAGACTTCTGCCGAGCCAAAATACGAGGCTCCTTCACGTTGAGCGCCTGCTAAAGCCTGCTCGACATCTTCGGCTTTGCGCACGACTCTCAGGCCACGGCCCCCACCGCCTGCACTGGCCTTGATGGCTATTGGGTAACCGTATTTTTCACCGAGGGCCTTGACCTCATCTACCGTGGAGACTGGATCGGTGGTGCCCGGTACTACTGGCACGCCTGCTTTGTCCATCACTCTGCGTGACTCGATCTTTGAGCCCATGCGCTCTATGACTTCAGCCTTGGGCCCGATAAATCTGATACCGGCTTCGGTGCATTTGCGAGCAAACCCTGCGTTTTCGGAGAGAAAACCGTAGCCGGGATGGATGCCGGAGACACCAGCCTTTTTGGCGATCTCAAGGATTTGCTCCTGATCCAGATAGGCCTGAGAGGGTTGGCCTGCCAGGCAAAATGCTTCATCGGCCATGCTTACATGCCGAGCTGGGCGGTCGGGTTCGGAAAAAATCGCTACGGTGATGATGCCTAATTCGCGACAGGCCTGAATCACCCTGACGGCGATCTCGCCGCGGTTTGCGATCAGGATTTTTTCAAATTTTGCCATTTTGTCTATCCTTCTTGCTTGTGTCCAAACACGCTAGCCAGCTTTTTGACACTAATGATAGGGGGCCTGTCTTTATATATTTGTGAAAAGAAGTCTAAGATTATTTTTCCAAATTTGGCGTAAATTCATCATCGCGCCAAGCTTGCGCTTGACAGCCGCCTCTATAGTGCACTGGTGACAGTCGGACAAGTGTTTGGAGGCCCCAAGACTGCTTGCTGGAGGATGCTAATATCTGCATATTGGTTTTTTGGAAACATCGGAGATCTGGGGGACTGCATGGTCAGCGCATCTAAGTTTCACTCGGTCTTTATGGCGGGTGGCGGATTCATGGGATCGGCAATCGCTTTTTTGATTGCATCCAAGACCGACGCAAAGGTCTATGTCTATGATATATCGCAGGAGCAGCTAGCAAAAAGCAGCGCGAGCGTTGACAAGTTTGGCAAGAGTTCTCAAGACAAGGGCTTTATAACAGCAGACGACTTTGCCGATTTAAAAAAGCGCATTTCGTTTACCACTGACCTCCAGGATGCAAAGCACTGCTCTTTAGTGATCGAGGCCATTGCCGAAAATCTTGAAGCCAAAAAGAAGCTTTTCGGCAAGCTTGACGCCATCTGTCCTGCCGAATGCATCTTTGCTTCCAACACTTCTTCATTGCCAATCACCAGCCTTGCTGCCGCCACCAAACGCTCCGGGCAGTTTATTGGCATGCATTTCTTTTCACCTGCCCATGTGATGAAGCTCGTAGAGCTCATCAACGGTTTCGATACAAGTCAAGAAACCTTGGCCAAGGTACGCGCCTTTGGCGAGCAACTAGGCAAGACCATCATTCAGGCTAAGGATTATCCTGGCTTCATCACCACTCGACTGGGTCTCGTGCTCATCAACGAGGCAGCTTTTGCCTTAATGGAAGGTCTGTCGACGGCTGAGGACATAGACTGTGGTATGACCCTTGGATACAACCATCCTATGGGGCCCCTGGCGCTGGCCGATTTTATAGGCCTGGATATCTGTCTCCATATCCTCGAGACATTGCACGAAGGATTTGGAGATCCTAAATACAGGCCCTGTCCCATCATCAAGCAGCTGGTTTCGGCTGGGCATCTCGGCAAAAAGACCGGTAGAGGCTTTTATCAGTACTGAGACTTTTCGTAAGAGCAAGTTCTAATTACCGACCAAGGCGGCGATCTGCATGCTACTCACCATCATCTTTATCAATACTCTCTTTATCATGGCTCTTTACGCCCTGACCTTGGCTTTTTACATCCTGCTGAAGCCAGTCGAGCCAGCCAATTTTGTCTTGCGCAAAAGTGGTTCAGATAATAAAGAAATGCCCTTGGTGTCCGTCCTTGTGCCTGCTCGCAACGAAGAGACCAAGATCGGACGCTGTATCGAATCTCTGTTGGCACAAGACTATCCCAACTTTGAGTTGATCGTCATCGATGATCGATCAACCGATTCGACCGGCGAGATCATTGCTAGATTGGCGGAGCGAGATCCACGCATCAAGTTTGTCAAAGGCAAGGATGCACCATCCGGATGGATCGGCAAGTGCAACGCACTAGCTCATGCCGTCGGCTATGCCAGTGGCGACTGGTTTGTCTTTACCGATGCCGATACTTATCACCACAAAAACAGTATTGCCGATGCCGTCAAGCACGGTATCGATCACAAGATCGATTTGATGAGCTTTGTACCCAATCAAGAGTTGGGCAGTGCACCAGAAAAACTGATCATGCCTGTTTTGCTTTCATCTTTTTTGATTGGCGATCCTTTTCACTCGGTCAACGACCCGCGTGCTCAACGCGCTTATGCCTATGGTCAATACATACTCTGCCGTCGCAGCTCATACCTTGCCGTCGGTGGACACCGCAGCGTGCGTGACGAGATCGTCGAGGATCATGCCCTTGCTCGAGTCTTTAAAGAAAAAGGCTTCAAAATCGAAGTCGCTGACGGTAAGAGCCTCTACAAAGTGCGGATGTATACTGATCTAGAAAGCCTCTGGCAAGGCTGGACCAAAAATCTCTACTCTTTCATCGATAGCAAGCCGCATTATCTAGTGCTCCTGCTGTCTATGATGAATACGGTCATCATCGCGCCCTGGCTCTGGCTTGCCTATGTGATCTGGTTGTACTCCACTGGGGATGCTCCGGACTTTACCTGGAGGCTAGCTGCGCTGGTCGTGGTCCAATTGGGAGTAATGGCCCTCTGGCAAAAGCGGACGAGCGAACATCACGAGGGCTCGCGCTGGTATCACTTTTTTATGCAGCCGATCGGTTGCATTATGGTCAATGCTCTGTACCTTCACTCGGCCTATCTCGTGCATTCTGGCTCGCAGGTAAACTGGAAGGGCCGTCGCTATGTCGTCAATACACATAAGACGATCGAGCCGTCGGATGCCGATGCTACAGCGTCGACGCCTGCTGTCTATAAAGTCGGCGACGTACCCGAATAACGCTGATGTCTGAAGAGCACAAGAGTCCCTCCAAGGCACAATTGCAAAAGATAGTGCGAGACAAGATATCATTGGATGTCCACTGTATGGATGCCAATGGTACTCGCTATGTCGGTGTGCTCAAATGGTTCGAC
>Ga0233423_10001443_pt1 | contig 12000 bp, 9 predicted proteins | sample Watercolumn_Mata_FD_180713 | JGI IMG/M metagenome (GOLD analysis project Ga0233423, IMG submission 180713) | Freshwater microbial communities from Lake Matano, South Sulawesi, Indonesia - Watercolumn_Matano_2014_112_MG | ecosystem: Environmental > Aquatic > Freshwater > Lake | place: Indonesia... | reverse complement strand
GGGAGATGGTGACCCGGCCTTCCTCCAGTGGTTGGCGCAGCACCTCCAGGGTGGCGCGCTTGAACTCCGGCAACTCGTCCAAAAACAGCACGCCGTTGTGGGCCAGGCTCACTTCCCCGGGGCGGGGCTGGGTGCCGCCGCCGATGAGCCCCGCGTCGGAGATGGTGTGGTGGGGGGATCGAAAGGGCCGGGCGGTGACCAGGGCCTGCCCCGGCGGTAAGCGCCCCATGATGCTGTAAACCTTGGAGGTCTCCAGGGCCTCCTCGAAGCTCAAAGGCGGCAGGATGCTGGGCAGCCGGCGGGCCAACATGGTCTTACCCGCGCCCGGCGGCCCCACCATCAAGACGTTGTGGCCCCCGGCGGCAGCGATGAGTAGGGCTCGTTTCACCGGCTCCTGGCCCCGAACCTCGTTCAAGTCCAGGTCGTCGGCAGGCTCCCGGGGCTGCGTCTCCGGGGGCGGCGGCGCCGGCGTCAAGTGCTGGCGTCCCGCCAAAAACTCCACCACCTGGGCCAGGTTGTCTGCGGCATAGACCTCAATGCCGGTGACCACCCCGGCCTCCGGGGCGTTGTCCCCGGGCAGGATCAAGGCCAGGTTCGCCTCCCGGGTGGCCAGGGCCATGGACAGCACCCCCCGGGTGGGCTTCAGGCGGCCGTCCAGGGAAAGTTCCCCAAAGATGAGGTAGTTATCCAGATTTTCCGGAGGCACCACCCCCTGGGCGCACAAGATGCCCACGGCCACCGGCAGGTCGAAACCGGTACCTTCCTTGCGTACGTCCGCGGGCGCCAGATTGACGGTGATGCGGTTTGAGGGAAATTTATAGCCGGAATTCTTGAGGGCCGCCTTGACCCGGAAGCCGCTCTCCTTGACCGCGGTCTCAGGCAAGCCCACCATGTTGAAGGCGAAGAGACCCGGGGCCAGGTCCACCTCCACCTCCACCAGGAAGGCATCCACTCCCTTAAGAGCCCCACTTTTTACCCGGGCCAACATCGCCGCCTCCCAGGGTAAGGCCGTTTAGATATAGGGGGCTGGGTTGGGTCAGGCCCCGGTTTATCGCTGGTGCCAGTTCGGCTGGGGCAGAGAGCGTCAACCCTGGGGAGAAAAATTCGCAGCCTGGCCGAGGTCCCCTGATTATTTTTGGTCTCTTTTCTGAGACCTTTTTAATTAGTATTTACCCATTTTAAAGAGAGGCCAAATTGTGGCGCCAATCATTGTTGCTACTAATAAAGTTATGATAGCGACGGCAATGATATTCTCTCTAGTAAATATCGATGTTTGATTTGTAAGTCTTACATTTGTATAAGGCCATATTTTTCTGGTATCGTAGAATACAAAAAATATCCATATAAATACCAAGGCTACCACTTCAAGGTGATAATATACTTGGTTTATTTTGCGAGAAACCACTATGCTACTTATTAACATCAAGGTTATGACGAATGTAATAAAGCGTTCCATGGAAATTAGCGGCCAATACCAGGCGGTCTTGGTTCCCAAATATTTACAAATTTTCACATACTTATCATTTACCCAGGCCGGGTCTTTACCTTCGACATTGATTTTTATCGAATATTTACTGAAATCTAGCAGGATGTTCTTGTCGATATCACCCATACTGTCCCAACTTTCAATCCAGAAGGCCAGATCAGTGATTTTTTCGGGCAAGTCTGGTTGTTTAAAAAAGCCCTCCAGGGAATTGGCAAATATGCGGGTATCACCTAGGCTGGTGGAGATATGGAAATGCCTTTCAATCTCATTTGTAGTAAAGGTTTCCTGGATTATGGCGGTTAAAGGTAAAAGATCGTCTTTGTGGAGAACACAGGGCTTTAAGGTGCCTTTTTTTTCATAAATTTCGTTAATATTTACCATTCCTCCCCCATCAGCGGAAATAGAGTTGAAAATAAGTCGGACAATTTATTTAATAATAAAGACGGCGCTGAAAACGTCTCCCCAACTGAAATAGAGATGTTCTTCAGAAAGGGATTAGCTAATAAATTGTTTAATCGGCGAGGCGCTACCAAGGTCTCCAAAAGATGTTCTTAAAACTCCTAAGGAACCCCACCTTCTGCTAACAAATCTTCCAGGAGTTTATCAGAATAGCCATAACATAGAGATGGTTTAACCACCGAAATCTGCTTTATGCCCTTTATCTTACTAATTTGTTTTGGTGACTTTATGGGTTCTACCTGGGTAACTATCGGAGACTTACTCAAGATAAAGCCCGACCGCAGGCCATAGATATCAAAAATAGTGCCGTTGACAAACCACCCCAGTTGTTTCCCATTGGAGCCATAAACCTTGTCTTCAGACAAATAAGCCACCGCCCGGCCATTCCACAGATAGATAGTCTTCCCGTCATCGGCAATATAGGCCACCGGTTTGCCATTTTTGTTGAAGAGGGTCGTTTCCATTTTTCGTAAACTCCTTCCCTGACCGGCCAGCAACCATGGGCTGCGGCAGAAATACCTGCTTCAACCACCCCCATGGTACGCATGTTCAATCTTCATACAACGGTCCATGACCACCTGCAAGCCTGCTTTCCGGGCCCGGCGGGCGGCGTCTTCGGCAACCAGGCCCAGTTGCATCCAGACCACCTTGGCCCCCACTTCTATGGCCTCCGAGACAATGGCGGGGATCGCCTCCGGCTGGCGGAAGATATCCACCACCTCCACGGGAAAAGGAATATCCTTGAGGCTGGGGTAGGACTTCTCCCCCAGGATTTCGGTTTGGCCGGGGTTGACCGGCACGATGCGATAGCCGTGCTGCTGTAAGTAATGGGCCACCTGGTAGCTGGGCCGCTGGGGATCGGTGGACAGGCCCACCAGGGCCACCACCCGGTAGTTTTTCAAGATGGCGGCGATTTCCTCCGAGCTGGCCTGGAGTTGCTGATGCCCGGGGTTCGGCGGCATAAAGGCTCCTGGGCTGATCTCCTGAAACCCTGACTTTCCGTTAATTCACCACCTTGGAGGACGCCACTTTGAGGTGGTTTGGCAGGCGGAGTTACGGCCAGGGGCCAAAGATCTAAGCCGCGGGCTGTCCCCCGCCGGAATTTAGCTGGCGTCCCCAAAGAGGCCGGTACACCTCTTTGGCGGAGTTACTTCAAAACGTAAGGGTAGTGCCCTCCGTAACGATTCTTTCTTGGAGTTCCAAAGCTTTTTCCAGCTTTAAGACCGTCTTGACGTATTGGTAGCCGAACTTTAGAAGTTCTTCGTCATCGTCCCAGATCTTCTCCAGGATGTCCTCGTCCACCTGAAAGAGTTCCAGAAAGCGGCTTTTAAAGACAAAGCGCCGAAACTGGTCCAGGTCGTACATTACCATATAAAACAGTTTGTTGCCCCTTTCATCGGTGACCGGTCCCCCATCCTGGCCGCGGCGCAGCATCATGGTCTTCCACTCCAGATTCATGGCGTCGTATTTGTCCACGCCCTGGTCGGCCCGCCAGGAGGCTATGGTCCACTCTGCGTCCTCTTCATAACCCTTGCAGTGCTCTTCGCGGACAAAGAAGTAGAACTCCTCCACTCCTTGTTCGGTAATGAGAGTCCCCTGGCCGACGGGGTAGTAGCGGCAGGTGGCCGGCCGGTCGCTATAGACGGTGCAGCCGGTGACCGGCCGCACAAATGGGCACCGGCCTTCAAACCTGGGCATGTCCATGATGACCATGGGCAGACCCGACTTGTCATGGGGCTCGGTGCGGGTATAGGCTTTTAGAAAATCGCCGGCCTTGAGGCGCAGACGTTCTTTCAAGCGCAATATGTCATAGGGGGTGAGGATGATGGTGGTGGTACCGCAGCACTCGGTGAAACAAGAAACGCCCGGATGGCAGCGGAATTTGAAGCGGCTGTCCTTGGTGAGTTGGACAGGCTGCACCACCGACATGTTCAAGTCAACCATAAACTACTCCTTAAGACTTAATTATTAAACAGCCACATTTTATCAGAAATTTTGACTAAATAAAGTTTCTTTAATCGAGGGCCAGGGCCAAGGGGAGTAAGACATTGGTCAGGCTAGACCCCTCAGGCAGCCAGGAGCCTGCCGCCATTTTGGGGTATCAAGGCGGGAGGAAGAATACCCCCGGAGATCTGAGGGCGGAGGGCTAACGAGACCGCAAAAAATTGGGATTATTTACGGATAAGCTCTAAGTGAAAAATTTTCAGAGGCTTATAAATGGAGTTCGAGGGCCGCGCCTGAGAGGCCCCCAAAAGTGAGACCCTTTTTAGGAGAGGGTGGGGGAGGGTAGCAAGTGGCCCACCGGACCTTGACCCCCTCCCCCAAAAGCTCTGCCTACTTCCTTAGTGCTCTTCGCCCGCAGCGGCTTCCAGCTCCCGACGCATGGCCATGTCGAAGAGCACCCGCTCCCGGGCCTTGTCGATGCCCAGGGTTTTGCGTTTGGCGTCGATGTGGGCGATCATCTTGGCGGCCATCTTTTCCGGATCCGCCTCAAAATCCCACTTGCCCCCGTACTCTTCTTCGATACCCTTGAAAAGGTAATCCTGGAGGATCTCGGAGCCGGTGGTGGGCCAGGTCACGCCAAAGAGAGTATAAACTCCCGAGGCCACGAAATATTGACCAATAGCTATAGCCTTCTCACTCATCCACTCCGGCGCCGCGCCCGCGGCGGGCAGGTCGCTGATGTCGGTGCCCAGCCCCCCGGCCTTGACGCAGGCGGGGGCCGCCATGAGGATGCGGGAGTTGTCCACGCAGGCCCCCATGTGCAGCACCGGCGGGATGCCCACGGTCTCGCAGACCTCCGCCAGCCCCGGGCCGCAGTATTGGGAAGCCGCCTCCGGGGTCAGCAGCCCGTATTTGCCCGCGGCCATGGCCGCGCAGCCGGTGGACAGGACAATGACGTCGTTTTTCAGCAGCTCCTTGATGAGGGTCAGGTGCGAGCTGTCCTGGGTGGTGCGGCAGTTGTTGCAGCCCACCACCCCGGCCACGCCCCGAATGCGGCCGCCAATGATGTTGTCGTTCAAGGTATAGTAGGAACCGCGGATGGAGCCCCCCAACAGATACTGGATGGTCTCATAGCTAAAACCCACCACAGTGGGGGAGCTGGCCTGGGGGATCAGCACCGGGGCCCGACGGTTGGGATAGTTGTCAATGGCTTCCCGGAGCACCTTACGGGCGATGTCCAGGGCGTGATGGTCGTCAAAGGGGATGTGCAGGGCCGCGCCCTGCATCATGGCCCGGTCGTCGGTGGTGATGATCTTGGTGTGGTAGCACTTGGCCACGTTGGCCAGGGCCTGCATCTCGCACTGCACGTCCACCACCAGGGCGTCCACCGCGCCGGTAATTACCGCCAGTTCCTGGTGCAGGTAATTGCCCGCCACCGGCACCCCGTGGCGCATGAGCACCTCGTTGGCGGAGCAGCACATGCCCGCCAGCTGGATGCCTTTGGCCCCCTTGCTCTTGGCGTAGTCGATGAGCTCCGGCTCCTGGGAAGCCACGTAGAGCATCTCCGGCAACAATGGCTCGTGGCCGTGCATCACCACGTTGACGTGGTCTTCTTTGAGCACCCCCAGGTTGATTTCCCCGGCGATGGGCACCGGACACCCGAAGAGGATGTCCTGGAGGTCGGTGGAGATCATGGAGCCCGACCAGCCGTCCGCCAGGGCGCAGCGGGTGGCCTGCTTGATGAGGTTGTGGTAGTCCTGGTCCACCCCCATGTGGGTGCGGTGCATCAACTCCACCACCTCGATGTCCACGCCCCGGGGCACCACCCCATGTTTGCGCCAGATCTCCTGGCGTTTCTTGGGGGCCCGGCGCACATAGTTGATTTCCCCGTCCTGCTGCCCGAACTCCGCCAGGACCTTGGGGCCCAGTTCTTTGGCGATGTCTTCGGCGGCGCGGGGTTTGGCGTCCTCACCTTCACCCTCGGCGATGGGCACGTCCCAATCCCGGGCCACCCGGCGCAGCTTGGCCACGTCCTTGATCTTATAGCCCTGGGTGCGGCCGTGGGCCACTTCGATGAACAGCTTGGCCACGCCCCGGGCGTGGTCGCTGTGAGACGCGGTGCCCGCGGCCACCATGCGGGCGAAGTTGCGGGCCACAATGGTCTCGGCGGTGGCGCCGCACAGGCCCATGCGCTGTTTCTTCTCTGCCGCGCCTTCTTCTCCCGGCTTCTTCTTGGGTGGCGGCACCCGGCAGGGGCCCTGAGCGCAGATGCGGCAGCACGCACCTTCGATGCCGATGGGACAGGGCTTCATGGTCTGGGCGCGATCCCAAATGGTTTCCACACCCTCTGCCTGGGCCTTCTTGAGCATCTCCTGGGCCGCGGCGTCCATGGATAATTTACCAAACTCCGGTTCGGCCATAATTTACTCCTTGTGCCAACAGGTTAGCTTTTTTAATAAACCCGGTATTCAAATTATATACCTATAATAATATCTATACAAATTTATGTCGAGGTATGCAAGAAATTTTAGGGGGCGGGGAAAAGGAGGCGAACTACGCGAAAGCCGATGTAGCCGTCGGCATAATGGGGGGGTGCGCCCTGGCGCGCGGCGCAGCGCAAGTCCCGGGCCCGGGACAGCCAGGAACCACCTTTGAGCAGGCGCAAGACCCCTGGCTTAAAAGGCCCGGCCGTGCCCAAAGGGGTATAGCGGTCCAGGCACCATTCGGCCACGTTGCCGGCCAGGTCGTAAAGGCCGAAGCCATTGGCGGGAAAGGACTCCACCGGCGCGGTGAGGCGAAAGCCGGTGGCGCCGGGGTTGTTGGTCTGGTAATTGGCGCGGTAGAGGCCGCCGGCATCCGGGTTCTCAGCACCCCAGGGGAAAGGCTGGCCGGTGAGGCCCCCCCGGGCCGCGACCTCCCACTGGGCCTCAGTAGGCAGGCGGTAGGGCACGCCGGTCACCTGCGTGAGCCATTGACAGAAGGCCTGGGCGTCATGCCAACTCACCCCCACCACCGGCTGGGAGGGATGGTTTAAGTTCTTGTCCTCCCAGTACAGGGGGGGAGGGTGATTGGTGGCCTTGAGAAAGCGGCCGTACTGGGCGTTGGTGACCTCGGTCACCGCGATATAAAAGGGCGGCAGGGTGACCCGGTGGGGCCGGGCTTCGTCGGCATAGCGGCCGGGCTCATCATCCGGACTCCCTAAAAGATAGGACCCGCCGGGGATGAGTCGGAAGCGCAGACCCTGGGCTTCCAGGGTTTCCTGGGCCTGGGCGCCACAGATGGACAGCACCAGCCAGCAAACTAAAAAGAACCAGGTTTTAGGGTTTCGGTGGGCGCTTTTCAGTTGCCGGGCTCTGGGCACCTTTTCGAGATATTTCATTAGGGATAAGATAAGTTAAATTTTTTAGAAACTTAATAAGTTTCTATTTATAAAAGCACTCTCCACTTTTCACTAGCAGCTAAAAACGTTTCAAAACTTCCGGACGTCCCCTATTCTCTTTCCCTATTTGACTATTATCTTATCTTCTATCGCCATTTGCCGCCAGAAAGAGGCCTTCTCCTGGCCACGGACCCCGGCTACTTTGCCTGAGGCATAGATTACCTCATATAACTGATATTGATCGCCCGACCCATTCTCCGGATGGTCAGAATCTACCGCGCGGGCGCCATAAGTCTCCACCCGTTCCTTGATTCCCAGCAGTTGGCGACGCGCCATAATAGTATCTATCACTTGAAATACCCCTAGTGCCAGCCAGGCTATAGGCCCTGCTGCATCTCCGGAGATGCGAATTACTAATCGGGAACCCGCGTCCCCGGGCATTACCAGGAGGTCGATAACCATGCGAACTCTTGACCCTAGAAACTGTTCCCCACTGAGCCACCAGACCATTTCCCGACCGGGTTCAAGGTAACGGAGATAACCTATCGCCGAGGCATCCCCCAGTTGCGGTTCAGGTATCCAGGAAACCAGGTGTCGAGCCGAAGTCTTGCCCCCATTGTCCAAACGCTCAATACTGTACCAACCTGCACCCCGGCCAAGTTGAGCCAGCCAGGGCCAGACGATCTCCGGCGGCCTGTTGATAGAAATAGCCCGAGTCATAGCGACGCGAGTTGCAGGACCGCCATCGAGGTAAGTGTCTCCAACCATTGGCCTGGCGCACTCTGCCGCGGTGGCGCCCCAACGCGTTCCCCAGGCGGTAAAGACCTTATAGAGAATTACGCTCCCCAGCATTACGGCCGCAACGACCATTATCGTCAGTGAATTCATCTTCTACTCTCTTTCCGGCTGCGCCGCTTTGGCAGAATTTGCACGGGTTATTTTGAGACTGTTGCGAAAGTCTTTTGAGCCGAGATTATGAAGCAACCTTGGCTGCCGCAGTCAAAAATGGTTTTACGGACCTCTTGGCTCGAGAAAAATCTTCCAAAGTTTTTGTTATTGAAGCCGATTCCTTTCAGCCATGGCACGTTAGCACAATTTTCCATGAATTTGTAATCCCACCAGCCAGAAAGGGTATTTTTTCAATAACTTTGCAACACCTGCCCCTCAGAACCCAGATACCTCAATGCGAGGGGGCTTATGAACCCCAGGCCAGCACCGCGCGGTAATGGGGAGCCAGGGGAAAGGTTAAGCTAGACCCTATCTTGCCAAACCCTTCCCTTATCACCAAGCCAGTAAAAACTGTAGATATAATCTCCTTTGCATTGGGCAATTTCTTTTAAGTAATTTAGTAAACTCAATGGCCATCTTTTTTGCTGTAAAACGGGAAAGTGAAACGCATCCTGGCTACAGCAATTAGGGAAAAATTGAAACATGCCACCGTATATTTACGCCTTTGCTCCAGGCAAAAGTTTCTCGGGTGGCAAATGACCACATGCGGCGTTTGGAGATGGAATGATGCTAAGGGCGGGAAGCGCTGTGCTTTCCCGCCCTTCGGGCTTAGGGACGAGGGGACGAAAATCTTTCGGCAATATCACCCCACCCAGGGGTTTGGATCACCGATTGCTGCCGGCGGTGGACGGCGTGGCGGCGAATTTTTTATAGAGTTCGGGGGCCAAGGTGCGAAAGGCTTGGTCGGCCTGTTCCCCGCCGATGTTGGTAACGAAAACCATGGCGAAGTCGCGTTGGGGGTCGAGCCAGATTTGGGCCAGGTTTTTGGTGTTGGAGCCGCTGTGGGATTTGAGGCGGTTGGGCGCCCAATCAACGGTGAGTTCGCCCCACCCCAGGGCGTATTTCCCCCCCTTGGGGGTGCCGGGTTTGGCCCCCGGCTTGTCCGGGATCGCGATAACCGGGGTGTGTAACTTCCGTAGGGTTTCCGGACGGACCAGGGCCGGGCCGCGTTTGCCTTCGCCGGCATTCCAGCCGGCCCAGGTGGCGAAATCGAGGACGGACATATGGGCGTTGCCGGCGGGTCCAATTATAGGCGGAACGTCACCATTGGGGCCGGCAAGGAACGCCTTTAGTTTCCCAGCGATCTTGAGGTGACCCACAGGCGCGTCGATGCGCCCCAGGGAGGACTGCGCTCCCAGGCCCCCAGTCTTGAGGTCCAGGGGGATAAAAATCCGTTCGGTGATCAGTTCTTCCCAGGTTTTGCCGGTAAGGCGCTCCAGCATGGCGCCGGCCAGGACATAGTTCATGTTGGCGTAGGCGAATTTGGCGCCCGGCTTGGCCGCCAGGGGCTTCTTGCTCCATTGCCGGACTACCCAGTAGCGCATTTCATCCAGATTGCCATCCTGGCTCAGGCTTTTGGTGATCAAGTTTTCCAGGGCCTGGTTGTCAGGGGGAATGCCGCTGGTGTGGGACAGGAGTTGCACGAGGGTGACCTCCCGAAGCCCGGGGGTCATGGTGGCGGACAACTCCGGGAAAACCTCGGCCACGGTGCTGTCCCACCGGAGCTTATTTTCCTCCACCAGCATGGCAGCCAACAAAGCGGTCATGGCCTTGGTATCGGAACCGATATGGAAGCGGTCGTTGAGGGTCACCGGCATGGCGGCGCCGGCCCGACGCGTCCCCACCGCACCGGAGGCGATGATTTTCCCGTCCTGGACCACCGCGGCAGCCAAGGCGGGCAGATCGTAACGCGCCAGATAGGGGGTTAGCAGCTCGTCGAGAGAGGTCTGGGCGCCGGCAACGCCCACCGAGCCAAAGAATATCGCCAGGGCCAGGACTATACGCATGGAGTAATGGCGGGACATGGATAAGTCCTCCTCCTCAAGGGGCTTGGGCACGACTGACTTATTATAATGACGAATTTGGCCATGATCGCATAATCTTCGGGGGAAAACATCTTTTTTTGCATATGCCCCCTCCCTTTATCGCCACAAATTAGGACCATTTCCGGAGCCTTAGAACCGTCAAATTTAGATTTTGAATCAGTGGGCCTTACCCCCAATTCGGACGGGTTGGCAAGAAAGGTTTAAGTGGTGGAGTTAATGCTTGTTACTTTCGGATGATAAGTTAAGCATATCAGCAAGCCAAATGCCGGGAGTAGCAGTGCGGAGATATAGCAGTAATCGATAATTGTCTTAAAATTCCCAGCGCAGGCCGGCGTTGACTGATTGAGCGGTGTAGTTGCCCCGGCCCACTTCGGCGTTGTAGTTGACCTGGGCGTACAGGTTTTTCGTCACCCCCACCGTGACGTTGCCCCCCACTAGCGCAAAATTCCGCTTGGCCGCGTCGGTCTGGAAGGTGAAGGTGCTGCTCCCCTGGCTCAGGTTGGCGTTGAGGCCCCGGCTGCCGTTGGCGAACTCATGTTGGTAGAAGGCGTAGCCCTGAGGCACCACCCTCACCGCGCCCACCTTGAGGGGGACGGTAACTCGCCCGCCCAACCCGGTTTGCAAGGAATTGGCGCTCTGGGCGGCGACCTTCAAGTTGAGGGCCCCGGCCCCGTGTTCCGTGAAGCCGTCCACCCACAGGGCGGAGTAGGCTAAGGTGGCGGAGGGGGTGAGGATGAACCGGCTTAATCTGAGGTCATAGCCGGTCTCCCCATAAAGGTTGAACTGGTGCCCGGCGGTGGAACTCGAGGCGGTGCGGTCCAGGCCGCCGAAATTGATCCCCCGCTTCAGGTTATAGAGGTTGAGAGCATAGCCCAGGGAGCCGTAGGCGTAGAGGGAGCCGGGGAAATAAGCGGCATAGGCGTTGAAGGGCACGGTACTGGCGTTGACGTTGCCCCCAGAGCCGTAAAAACTGGAACTGCTGTTGTTGTAGCCCGTAGCCAGGCCCACCAGGAGATTGTCCCGCAGGCGGTAGTCGGCTCCGGCAGTAAAGCCGCCCAGGGAGAAGTTATAGCCCGTCTGATTGACCGAGGTTTTTTGACTGCCGAAAGCGGTTCCGCCCTCGGCAAACAGGCCCCAGCGACTCTCCGGGGCCTTAAACTCCTTACGGGCACTGACCAGATTGGAGAGGGAGGCGCCGTTGTAGGCCAGCATCAGGCCATCCAGCTTGGAGTAATTGAAATTGAGGCTCCCGGAATCGAGACTGGCGCCCTCGCCGCGCATCCCTTGGATAAACCGCAGGTTGGTAGTGCGGGAGGCCAGATTGCGCATTTGAAAGGTGGACGCGGCAAAACCCAGGTTGGATAGGGCCCCAGCCTTATCTGGGGAAATCTGCTTGTAGGCATTTTGCACGCTGGCGCTGTCGGGCAGATAGTCAATGGCGTTGAGGACCGTATCCAGATCCCCGGTGGTCGCCCCGGCGACGCTGTTGAGCATGGTCCCCACCCGCTGCTGGTTGGAATTCAGGCTTAAGCCGGCGTTGGTGTACTGGCGCTGCACCCACAGGTCCACGCTGTTGGAGTTGTACCGCGCCTGCCAGAACAGGGTGGGGCTGATCTGCTGGTTGGCAATGGTAGTGAAAGCACCGGTAACCCCGCCGGTGGCCGTGATGACGCCGGGAAAGACCTGGTTGCCCCGGGGCTTATATCCCCCCAGCAGGTTGGGGGCGATGGTGCCCGCCAGAGTAGCGGTGCCGGGCGCCCCGGTGACGCTGATTTTGAGACCGTTGCAAAATGGATGATTCCAGACGTTTCTTTTTATGAAGAGACGCCGGTTAAGAGTTCAAATTGACGATTTGTTGGCTACTAAAACGATTTCACCTCGATTTTTAAAGACTTACT
>Ga0233423_10001442_pt1 | contig 12014 bp, 12 predicted proteins | sample Watercolumn_Mata_FD_180713 | JGI IMG/M metagenome (GOLD analysis project Ga0233423, IMG submission 180713) | Freshwater microbial communities from Lake Matano, South Sulawesi, Indonesia - Watercolumn_Matano_2014_112_MG | ecosystem: Environmental > Aquatic > Freshwater > Lake | place: Indonesia... | reverse complement strand
GCTGACCTTCATTGCGGTAGAGAAAGAGATCCTCAACTCGCTCATCGAATTCCACAAGTATGTTCCAGAGAAGCATCAGAAGGCAAGAATAAGACAGCTCTCAGTCTCTACCGCAATGAAGGTCAGCATACCAACAGTGGAGGGGGACTTGTCGCTCGGTGAGGCTTCGCGGAGGATGATTAAGGAGCATCTGCCTGGGCTGATAATCACCGAGCCCTCAAAAGTCGTGGGCATACTCTCCCCAGAGGAAGTACTTGAGTACATTGTTGGCAGTTTTCCAGAGGAGCTGTAGGCTCTTTGCCCTTCATCGTGGACGCGATGCTGGGTAAGCTTGCGAGGTGGCTTAGGATAATTGGACATGACACGGTGTACGACCCATCCCTAGACGATGAGGCCATGATCAGCGTGGCAAAGAGGGAGGGGCGGACGCTCGTCACGAGGGACGCCAACCTCTTCAGAAGGGCAACGAAAGAAGGGGCAACATCTATCCTCATCAACTCCCACACCCTCCCAGAGGAGTTGGTCGAGATGTCGCAGTCCCTCAAAGGAGGGTTCGCTGGCTCCAGGTGTACGCTCTGCAATGCCCCCCTCATCGAGGTCGAGAGATCCGCCGTCTCTGATGAAAAGGTTCCGAAGATAAGCCCGCTGTGGCTGTGTCCATCATGTGGAAAGGTTTATTGGCACGGTGGTCATTGGAAGGGCATAAGCAAGACCCTCACGGTTCTGCGTCATGGGTGATGCCCTTGTTCTCGCTCGAGGAAGGCACATTTCTTGTGAAGCTCGCCAGGAACGTGGTGACAAAGCACGTCACGGAGTCCACCAAAATAACTCCACCAACTCCCCCCTCAAAGCGCATGAACGAGAAGTCTGGCGTCTTCGTGACGATAGAGAAGGTCTACAAGGGCGAGAGGGTGTTGCGGGGCTGCATCGGCTACCCTCTGCCGCATATGCCCCTGGTCGAAGCCACCATCGACTCCGCCATAAGCGCGGCGGTTAACGACCCGCGCTTCGAGCCCCTCCAACTCGAGGAGCTCTCGGAGGTGGTCTTTGAGGTAAGCATACTCACGCCACCCGTCCTTCTCCAGACCAAGGATCCGAAGGAATACCCGAGGCTCATCAAGGTTGGAAGGGATGGGCTCATCATCGAGAAGGGCTACTACAAAGGGCTACTCCTGCCTCAGGTTCCAGTTGAATATGGGTGGGACGAGGAGACCTTCCTCTCGGAGTGCTGCATGAAGGCTGGTCTGCCTCCCGACAGCTGGCTCTCACGGGAAGTAAAGGTTTACGCTTTCAGTGCCGAGGTCTTCACCGAGGATCGCCCCGGCGGGGAAGTGGTGCCCAAGAAGCTGTAACGAGCTTATGGAGACCTTTTAGATGAGGATCTACTTTGCCCCATGTGGCATAGCGCTCGGGCACGCGGGGAGGTGCATCCCCATAGCCAAGACCTTCAAGAAACGAGGGCACAGCGTCTTCTTCTCCACATACGGAGAGGCGGTGGATTTCGTAAGGAAGGCAGGCTTTCCGGTCGAGGGCGTTCCTCCAATCAAGGTCTTCGAGAAGGAGGACGGCACGTTCAACTTTCGCAGGACGCTGTCCATCGGACCTAGAAGCCTACTCATATTCGCCCGTCAGACCGGCGCAGAACTCAATCTGATCGAGCACTTCAAACCGGATCTGGTGATATCCGACAGCCGACTCTCCACAGTCCTCGCCGCCAGGATGAGGCGGATAATCCCCATTCTCATGCTGCACCAGCTCAGGGTAATGATACCGCATTCGAAACCTATCACTGACAAATACAAGCAGGACATCAAGAGCTACGTGGAGAGGCTCGGTCTCGAGATTCTGGGGAGCCTCTGGAAATTGAGCAAAGTCATAATCGTTCCGGACTTCCCTCCCCCCTACACCATCGCCAAGGCCAACGTCGTACCGTCTTATCAGTACATAAAAAAACTCAGACTTGTGGGACCGATCATCCCCAAGTACCCCGGCGAGCTGCCCCCCGCTGAAGAGATAAAGAAGGAACTCGGGTTCGACGACCGCCCTCTGATATTTGCGGCAATGAGCGGGACCTTGGCTGAGAAGAGGCTTATTGCAGGGCGGTTGACCGAGATCTTCAACGAGTTCCCTGACCGCTACAATATAGTGATCACGAAAGGTCTCTCAAATATCAAAACTTCTAACGGGTCAGGCGGTAATGGTCCTTCTAACAAGAGGCTGAGGGTCTACAATTGGGTCGATGACAGGTACCTGTACCTAAAGGCATGTGATCTCCTCGTGACCAGGGGTGGTCATAACACGGTGTCCGAGGCCATCTACTATGGTAAGCCAATGGTCGTCATACCTACGCCGGTCCACTCCGAACATCAGGCCATCGCCGAGTCTCTAGTCAAGATGAACCTCGCCCTCTCCCTCCAGCAAGACTCCCTCTCCAAGGACGCCCTCTTCACGACCGTTAGTAATATGATTGAGTCCTCACGTTTCTCGTCAAAAGTGAGCGATGCCCAGCGATTTGCGGCGCAGTTCAACGCGGTAGAGTCGATCTACAAGACTGCATGCGACGTACTTCACGTCTCCTACTGAAATAAAAATAGATTATTGGGTGGCTTGCTTACTGCATCGAGATAAGGGTCGTTGTCCTCAGCAGTCCGTCTACCCTTCTAAGCTCCTCCACCCTTTTGCTCAGCTCTTTCACATCATTGGTGACAACTTTGACGATGACGTCATACTCACCGAAGACCACGGTCCCTTCAGCGACGTCCTTCACTTTGAGGCACTCCTCAAGCACTTCCTTCTCTCTGCCTATCTGACAGACACCTAATATGTATGCTGAAAAGCTCACTCTAAAACCCCCAAAATTCTGTTATTTTTATACCTTAAATTGTTAATAATCTTTTGCATAGGGTTGTCATTACCACCGAACTACCAACCCACTGAGGTCGTGAGACGGGACACATTTTTTAGAGGGCGCAGTTATTCTTACTATATCACGAAAGCGGTGTACTCGATGATTATGCTTCCTCTCCTGATGCTGATGCTCGTAGGTGGGGGACCATTGGGGGGGTCCGTCTACAACTACAACATTACTATTACGGTTGTGAACGGGCAGAACACGATGGCGCCAGACACCTTCTCCACTTCCTACTACTATCTCCTAAATCAAAACATTTTCAAGAACAGCACACTGCAGACGGTGATCCTTAAATCTGTAAGGTTTGACGGCGCATCTGTCGGATGGCAAACCTCTTCAGACGATGATGGGAACACCATGATCAAAATACTCACAGACGAACCTCTAGAGCCTAGGAAGAACGCCACATTGGAGTTATCCTTCAGAATATATCTCAGGAATGCGACCTATGACCTCTCTGATATCGGCAACATCTCCGAGATACCGCACGATATGGTGAGCCCGTATCCCCTCACAGGGATATGGAACCTATCCAAGATGGCGAACCCCTCTGAAGTAGTGGCGACTGCGACGTCGATTAAGGGGGACGAAGAGAACGCCCTCCAAGTGGTGCTGAGGATGCTCCGGTGGTTCGAGGATAATATGGTCTATGCCTCAAACCTGACCGATCCGCAGGACGTGTGGCAGATCTTTGCTACGCGCAGCGGCGACTGCGACGATCAAGCAAACCTCTTCGTCCTGTTTTGTAGGATCAACAGCATACCTGCGTACACCTCGTTAGGGCCGGTGTACCTGCCGGGCGTAGACCTGCAGACCGATCACAACTTGAGGTTCAACCTCACGAACGTGGCCTGGCACGGCTGGGCAATGGTATTCTTACCCACAAATAGTGGGGGACAATGGTTCCCGGTGGACCTTACGTTTTTTTACGGCGCAACCTTTCAGAGTGGCCACCTGAGGAGCGACAACATCATCAATCATATAAACGGCTCTGCCTTTGCGTTCTGGAACGCGGTTGAATACGCGTCGGTCAATTCCACTGATTACGTCAGAGATACTGTCAGCCAGAGAAGGAACATCATTAATTCGGATGCCATGTGGATTGAGAACCATGTCATGGTTCCGGCAGAGGGTGAGTATCCTCCCCCCCCTCCAACCGTTTACGACAGTACGGGTCTATATTTTATGCTGTTGGCACTCACCACCCTGCTGGCTATGGTGGTTAGAACCTTTGTTCTCCGTAGACCTCGAAGTGCAAAACCCTCTTGAGGTCCCTCCTCTGTCTCGCCTCATGCGTCTCCCCGGGGACACCAATGGGAATTATTGCAACGGGCCTGATGCCTTTAGGTATCTTGAGCACCCTCCTGACCTCGCCCTCGTCGAAGGCCCCCACCCAGCACGAACCGTATCCCAGGGCCGTGGAAGCCAAGAGAATGTTCTGGACGGCGGCCGCGGTGTCCTGTATGCAATAGAGCCTGCTTCCCCTCTCTCCATAGTGCAGGGCAGAGGCCTCCTCCTTGGCGCATACCGTGATTATTACTGGCGCCTCCTCCATCCAGTACTGCCCGAGGGCTGCCGCTGCTAGCTCCCTCCTGACCTCCGCACCCGTCGTGACTATGAATTCCCAAGGCTGTATGTCGCCGGCAGAGGGGGCCAGGATCGCGGCGTTGAGGATCCTCGTTAGATCCTCCTTCTTTACGGGCTTACCCTTGAACGCCCTGACGCTCCTCCTCCTCTCTATGGTCTCGAAGAGTTCCAAACATCGCACCATAAATATTTCTGCCTCTCTGTTCTTAATTATGTTATGCAAGGAAAAACAAGAGGTCTTGTGGACCTCTACCATCGCCTCCTCTCACCCAGAGTCGCCGCGCTCATAGTCACCCTCCATGAGGACGGTCTCCCGAACGTTATGGTCGCCGCGTGGCATACCCCTGTCTCCATCAAACCTCCGATACTTGCTGTATCCATCGCGCCCGGAAGACTAACGCACAGACTCATCCAGAATGCCCTGGGCTGTATCGAGTGCACCCTGAATAGAATCTTAGAGATGGGGGATCACTCCGTAGTATTCGGAAATGTCGTGGCAACCTACGCAAAGGGATTTAAAGAGGTCTGGATCTCCTCCTCCCCCCTCCTTCACCTCGGATCTGATTACTACATGACGATGGGCCAGCGGTTAGAATTAAAAAATGATGAACCAAAATAAAATAAAATGTCAATATAACAAACATCCCTGTTAAAATAAAACGAAAGCATGGTTTAACATCATAAAATTGGGATTTTTTGGGAACGCTTATATACATTACGAATTGATATTATCCCAGTTAAAGCATAAGGAGGAAAATTTTTGACAGAGGAAAAAGTAATAACTCCACAAGGCTATAAAGAAAACCCGGACCTAATGCCACTGCCAGCCGCAGAGCGAGCCAAGGGATACAACCTACTTACATTCGTACTGATGATGTTCAGCATGAACACCTGCATCCCCATGTTCTTCCTCGGTCCCATCGGCGCTGGTCTAGGAATGGACTTATGGCAGGCGTGCGTTGGCGGCTTCATAGGTAACTTGGCAGCCGTCATAGCCATGTATCTCAACGGCTCAGTAGGTGTGAAGTACGGCATACCCTTCCCGGTGCAACTCAGGGAGTCCTTCGGATTCCGAGGATTGCACATCCCAGTTCTCTTGAGAGGATTCGCCGGGACCATGTGGTTCGGTATTGAGGCGTGGGCAGGCTCCTACGCGCTGACCCTGATCGCCTTGTTCGCTATGGGAATGCCCGCAGCTACGGCCATCACTGAGGCATTCACGTGGCTCATAGTTGCTCTGCTGTTCTACCTCGGAACCTTCGTCCTCGTCATGAGGCTCGGGCTCAAGGGCATCGGAAAGATGGCCGACTATGCTGGTCCGCTGATGCTCCTCTACTTCATCTGGCTCGTCTGGTTCCTTGCAAGCACCCCAGAGTTCGCTCCTAACATACCGAACCTATTCGTGAGCACCGCCTCGTACTTCAGCCTCAACTTCCTGTTATACCTCGCCGTCCAGACGAACTGGTGGGCTACCGTGGCCCTCAACATATCCGACCTTTCACGAGGCATAAATCCGAAGAAGCCTGGAGCCTTTTTCGGAGGTCTTTTCATCGGCATAGTGATCTGCCAGGTTATAGGCACCGCGCTGGGATATGCCGCCGTAGGACTGACGGGAACAATACTGCCGCAAGACATCATCCTGAAGTACGCGCCAGGCGCAATTGCCATCGTCGTCGGTCTCCTATTCGCCTTCTTGGCGCCTTGGTCCACTGACATCACCGCGAACGCTCCGCCACTCATCGACATACTCATGGCAACACTGAAGATGAGGTGGAAGACCGCCGTCGTCGTGGCCGCCGCCATCGCCTTCTTCGCAGCGCCGTGGTGGGCCGTTGCCAAGGCAGCGGACTACACCGGCTACATGACCAGCTGGGCATCGAACTATGGAATCCTGCTGGGTCCGCTCGCCGGCGTAATGATAGGGAACTACTGGTTCACGCGCAAGCGAACCTATGACCTACAAAAGCTATACACCTTCGGTCCGAATGGTTGCTGGTATAAGGGCGGATGGAGCATGTCCTCCTACGTAACAGTGCTCATCACGTGGGTTCTCTGCTACGGTATCGCGTGGGCAACCAACCAGCTCGCGTGGTTCGGTGGAATTCCGTGGCCTGGCGGCGTGATCTGGTACTTTGCGATAGTGATCTCCTTTATCTTCAAGGTGTTGCTAGACAAGGCATTCAATGAATAAAACCCTCCCTTTTTCTTTTTATTTTTTTTGAAATTGTAATCGATCTAACCGTGCCCCCCACTACTGGGCATAAATCTACCAACAATCTCTCTCAGGATCGGTTGGGTCAAAGCTTAAATCACCCCTGAAAAATAGAGAAGGTTGCTCCCCCTGGGTTGACGGAATCTTTGGGGCAGCATAGTCCAATAGCAATGTAAAGATTCTTGTTGGGTGATGATATTGTCTGAGAGTGAGACCAAGAACCTCGCAGAGCTGAAGAAGGATCTCGAGGAGCGGATCTCAAGGACAGAGCGGGAGCTGAACCTCTTGAGGCTCTCGCTGAAGCTTGTGGACGAGGCCCTCGCCGCGGTGAGCTTCCAGCCCGCCAGCAGGCTAATCGAGCGCCCCGAGCCCGAGGCGCCTAAGGCCGTACCGGAACCAAAGGTGGCAGTGGCACCAAAGGTTGTGGTCGAACCCAAACCCCCCAAAGAGGTTGCCGCGCCTCCCCCCACGCCAGTCGCCGAGCAGTCCTTCCCAATAAAATCAAAGACCGGGGAGGACCTGGGCACCATGTACATCGGAAAGAACTACGTCCGTATAGCCCCGAGGCCTGACCTTACCTTCAGCGTGAGGACGCCTCCCTTCCAGTCCTTCTTCGTGGACCGCGTCATAGGCGAGATGCGCAGGAAGGACGAGATGGCTGCGGACGCAGGGGCGAAGGACCCCTCATCCATGATCGAGTATGATATCAAACTGGACGGGGACACCATCAAGGAGATAGCTGTTAGGAACATAGACGAGGACGCCCGGGTGAGGGAGCTGAGGAGCTCGATAAGGTGGACGCTGGAGCGGATGCTTGAGAAGACCCTTAGACCCTGAAATTAGTCAGCGCACCGAGCAGGCCGCAACGACCTCTGGCAGGTCCGACAGATTATCTATGAGGAAGTCTGGTTCGTAGGCTTTCAGCTCGTCAGCCGTCCTTATTCCTGTGGTTACGGCAACGACCCTCACCCCCAGATCCTTGCAGGGCTTTATGTCCATCTCGGTGTCCCCAACGACGATGGCCTCTCCCCTCCTGACGCCGAGCCTGCTCAGGACGGTATCCAAATGGATGGGGCTGGGCTTCGGTTTTGTCACCATGTCCCTCGCAATTACTGTATCAAAAAAGCCTTCCAGCCCGTGCCTCCTCAGCGCTATGCGGGTCGCCTCGCTGTTGTTGTAGGTGAACACTGCCAGCCTTAGCCCCATGGACTTGAGCGCCATCAGGGTCTCCCTCGCATTCGGGAGGAGTTCGGTTACCGCCGCGGCCCTGATCTCGTACTCCATGGGTATCCTCTCTCCCTCCTTGATCAGCCCCTCTATCCAGGATGGGTCCTTTCCGGTCGTTGAGAAGTAGGTCCTTATGCCGTCTCTTATGGACGAGAAGGAACTGGTCGGGCTCAGCAAGCCCTCCTGCAGCCCGTTCTTGACGAAGTACTTGATGACATCCTCCTTTATCCTCCTGCTATCCAGATTGAACTTCATCAGTACGCCGTCCAAGTCAAAGATTATGGCCTTCAGCACAGTCTCCACCTGAGACAATACCCTCTTACTATCCGCTAATAAATAATTGGCGGGCGCCGTCGCGGGCTAAGGCCACGGGTAAATAGTTAAGTATCGAGAAGGCAAATACAAATTGAAAGTTCTCGGCTTCATGTGGTGGTTGTTTGTACTACAGCGAGCTGGTTGAGGTATACGACAAGGTGAGCCAAACAACCAAGAGGTTGGAGATCACCGACATACTGGTCGACCTCCTGAAGAGGTGCCCCCCAGAGATCATAGATAAGGTCGTCTACCTCACGCAGGGGAGGCTCTACCCAGAGTTCATTCCCTTGGAATTGGGCGTCGCAGACCGGCTTATCATAAGGTGCATCGCTCAGGCCACCGCCACAAAGGAGTCGGAGGTGGACAGGCTTTACAAGAGCATCGGCGACCTGGGCAGCGTGGCCAACGAACTCCTCTCAAAGAGCAGCAAGCAGGTCACACTCGATCTCTTCTCTGCCAAAAGGGGAGGCAGCAAGGTAACGGTGGAGCATGTCTACGAGAACCTCGACAAGATTGCTAGGGCTCAGGGGGAGGGCTCCCAGGAGGAGAAGATCCGCCTCCTCTCAGACCTGCTGAGGGACTCCGCGCCCAGGGAGGCCATGTACATCGTCAGGACGGTCTCGGGCGCCCTCAGGCTCGGGGTCGCGGATATGACAATACTGGACGCCATGGCGATAGCCTTCACCGGCTCAAAGGCGGCCCGCCCCCCAATCGAGAGGGCCTACAACATGAGCAGCGACCTCGGCATGGTCGCCAAGACCCTCGTGGAGAGAGGCCTCAAGACACTAAAGAGGTTCAGACCCTCGCCGGGCAGACCCATATTCTCCATGCTTGCCGAGCGCCTCTCCTCCCCAGCCGAGATTCTGGAGAAGATGGGCGGGAGGTGCGCCGTGGAGTACAAGTACGACGGGGAGAGGGTGCAGATCCACCGTTATCCAGAGGACGGCAGGGTCGAGCTCTTTTCAAGGCGGCTTGAGAACATCACCCACCAATTCAAGGACATAACGCATCTAGCCTCCGAGGGGATAGCCCCCAAGTCCTACATCGTGGAGGGAGAGATCGTCGCGGTGGACCCAGAGACCGGCGAGCTCCTCCCCTTCCAGCAGCTCATGCACAGGAGGAGGAAGTACGGCGTTGAGGAGGCCATGGCGGCATACCCCGCCTCGCTCAGGCTCTTCGACGTCCTCTACGTCGATGGCAAGGACTTCACGACCAAGACCTACCCCGCGAGGAGGTCCGCCCTCTCAGGGATCGTAAAGGAGAGCGGCCGGCTTCGCCTCGCCGAGCAGAGGGTGGTGGACAAACCCGAGGCACTGGAGACCTTCTTCGAGGAGGCCATCTCCAACGGCTGCGAGGGGCTGGTCGCAAAGTCCCTCGGTGAGGAGTCCGTCTACAAGGCTGGGGCTCGTGGCTGGCTCTGGATAAAGTACAAGAGAGAGTACAAGAGCGAGATGATGGACACCGTCGACTTGGTTGCCGTGGGCGGGTTCATGGGCACCGGCAAGAGGGCTGGGCACGTAGGGACGCTCCTGCTGGCTGCCTACGACGAGTCTGCTGATGTCTTCAGAACAGTCTGCAGGTGCAGCACTGGCTTCACGGACGAGGACATAAAGAACATGCGCAAGCTTCTCGAGAAGGACATCATCCCCCACAGGCACGGGCGCGTCGACTCGAAGATAACCCCAGATATCTGGGTCGTCCCGTCAAAGGTGCTTGAGATACTGGGCGCCGAGATCACGCTCTCGCCCATCCACACTTGCGGACTTGGTGCCATAAGGAAGGGTGCTGGTCTTGCCATCCGCTTCCCGCGCTTCACCGGCAACTGGAGGACCGACAAGAGTCCGGAGGACGCCACTACCGTAAACGAGATCATAGAGATGTACAAGAAACAGCTGAAGAAGATAAGCGAGTAACCAAAGGAAAGTTAATAAGCAGGATTTCTTCAGAGTGGGCTTGGGCAGAAGTGAAGGAACTGACCCTAAATCAGGTCTTTTTACGGAAGCCCTAAAGTCAAGAAGGAGGGAAGAATGTGGGATACTACCGTGAGGGTCAGCGAAAGTTTAGCGGTCCGAGACGTGGCCCAGCCAGCTTCGGTCCTAAGCCAGTAGAAGAGGGCAAGGAATACGAAGTAGACATCAAGGAGATGAGCAGGCGCGGCGAAGGCATAGCCAGAGTAGAGGGCTTTGTGGTCTTCGTTCCGAACACAAAGGCTGGCGACCATGTTAAGGTAAAGGTAACCACGGTTTCAAACCGATTCGCTACCGCTGAGGTCGTCCAGTAAAGTGTGATAACTGTCAATTCTTGGCAGTTACACCGCCTTCTTTTTTTCTTGTTTTAATTCCCATTCCTCGCCCTCATGTAGGGCTCACGCTCAGGACTGTTGAATAATCTTTTTACCAACTTCACCCCCTCTAGTAAGTGGTGTTCCCCCTTGCTCCGCATACGTTACCCCTTCGGCGAACTTGAGGTCGCAGACGACCTGATGGTCTCTCTGAATGGAAGGGCCTTGGAGCCCGGCTCCAGGACCCTGAGAGAGATGTATGAGGTCCTCTGCAATCCAAAAGCCGTGACGCTCCCTGGAGACAAGGTCCTCTATCGGATGTTCCGCAATGCGATTCATGAGAAGCACGCAGAGATATTCCAGAAGAGGAGGATCCGTTTCGACATCACCGTAATGGCGCCCCTGCTCCTCGGCGAGGAACTCAACAAGACCCTTGGGCACTACCACCCCAAGGCCACGGACGACCTGACCTACCCCGAGATCTATCAGGTTCTCCACGGGCAGGCCACCTACCTACTCCAGAGGGCCTACGGCGGTGTCATCACCGACTTTATCGTCCTCGAGGTTGCAGCTGGCGATGCCGTCCTCATCCCGCCCAACTACGGACACGCCACCGTGAACTCCGGCGAGGAACCGCTGGTCATGGCAAACTTGGTCTCGGACGCATTCTCCTCTCTTTATGAGGGCTACATAACCAAGGGCGGCGCGGCCTATTACCTGCTGAAGGGAGAGAGGATAATGCCAAACCCCAAGTATTGCCGACTGCCTGAACCCAAATTCTCCAAGGAGAGGTTTACCGTTTCGAAGGATCTATACACAGACTTTATATCCTGTCCTTCCTGCTTCTCTTACCTCAACGATCCATCCAAACTTGAGGGCCTGATCTAAGAACGCCGATCGCCTCAAACGAACGGAACAGATGCCCGATCTCAAGATTTTTAAATGCCCCCAACCTAGATTCACGCAGAGGGCTTCTCAAATGGCGAGTAAACCTCCTTTTTATACCATGGACAACTTCAACCTCGGGGGGAAGAAGGTTCTGCTCAGAGTGGACATCAACTCCCCCGTCGATCCGAAAACTGGTCGGATAACCGACGACACTCGGATAAAGAGCCACGCGGAAACCATCAAAGAACTGTTGGAAATGGGCGCCTCGGTCACCGTCCTGGCGCACCAGGGTAGGCCCGGCGACAGTGACTTCACCACGCTCGCAGCCCACTCCCAGCTCCTCTCGAATTACCTAAAAACCAACGTAAATTACGTTGAGGACCTGTTCGGTCCGTCTGCCCGATCCTCCATATCCTCCGCAAAGCCGGGCGAGGTCGTACTCCTTGAGAATGTAAGGTTCTACTCGGAGGAGAACATTGAGAAGGTCCCAGAGGCCCAAGCGAGGACGTTCCTTGTAAGATATCTGGCTCCCCTCTTCTCGGTCTACATGAACGATGCCTTCGCCACAGCTCACAGGTCCCACCCGTCCTTGA
>Ga0233423_10001441_pt1 | contig 12016 bp, 10 predicted proteins | sample Watercolumn_Mata_FD_180713 | JGI IMG/M metagenome (GOLD analysis project Ga0233423, IMG submission 180713) | Freshwater microbial communities from Lake Matano, South Sulawesi, Indonesia - Watercolumn_Matano_2014_112_MG | ecosystem: Environmental > Aquatic > Freshwater > Lake | place: Indonesia... | reverse complement strand
GCGTATTATCCACAGCCGCAAATGCAGCAAGCCAATTTTCAACAGGCTCAATATCAGCAAGCTTTTTATCCGCAGCCTCAATATCCGCCGTCGCAGGCCGCACAATATCCGCAAGCGCCATTTGGCCAGTTTGCGCAAGCACCTGCCTATCCTCCGACTTATGCCACCTCTCCTGACTTTTTTACCACCGCCGGGACGGTGCCGCTCAATGGGGGTGCCACTACAGAAGGTGCGGGATATATTGTTTCGCCTTTGTCAGACCTCGTCAAAAAGCGGCCCAACATAATGCTCGGCACGTTTTTGCTCGAGTCCGGTATAGTGCCCAAGCATACGGTAGACGCTGCCTTGCAGGTGCAAACTATGGTCAGTCAGGGCACGCTTTCTGCAATCAAAGCAGCGGAGGCAGTGCGCAGAGCCCATACCAGGGGAGGTGCTCTGGAGCCTGAGGTGTCTGAGTCCATCTACAAACCCAACGAAGCCGTAGTTAGAGTAAAGCCGCAGCTGGGGCAGGTCCTGGTTATGGCGGGTATTATAAGTGCCGCGCAGCTCAAGATGGCCTTGCACTTACAGGATGAGATGCGGTCTGGCCAACTGGATATGGATAGTGCTTGTGCTCGTTTGCAAGCAGTGCCGGCCGCTGCTGGATCTGCAAATGTGGCCGCTCCAAGCGCAAACCCGAGTGCCGATCCTGCCAAAGTCCAAGCGGCCATGGCATTATTGTTTCAGTCAGGCTTGATCGACAAATCTCAAGGTCTCGATCTCAATGGCAATCCCGATCCCAAGCGCGTAGACCCTTTAACCCTTGATGCTGCTCTAGTTGCTCAGTCCAGGATCGACTCGGGGAGCATGCGCATCGATAAGGCGATCATGACCTTGCATTATTGCCAGCGCATGCGCGTTCCTTTTGACGAAGCAGTAAGCGAAATGGCCAACTGATGCTTTATCTCGGCTTTGGGCAGGCTGCCCGGCATCATGCCGAGTTTGTGCAATCCAGTGCAAAGACAGATAGTCATGACGATCTTTTTGCCACTACTCGTGATATCACAAACAAGCAAGGACTGGTCAAAGATCTGCAGGTGGCTTTGCTAGATATAGCAGACCACTGTGCTATCGAGATGGCTGCAGATGGTCAAAAAGTGTTGGTCAGTCTCCCTCCTGATGCCCCAGAGCAGGACAGGCTTGCGGCATTGGTATCGCGACGCAAAGCCTTGATCTATTTGTCGAGTACTGGTGTCTACGGGACTAATGGGCGCAAAGAGATCGACCTCGAAACCCCGCCTCTGGCCGATAATCCTCAAGCCGAGGCGAGGCTTGCTGCAGAAGCGATCTGGCTGGCAGCAGGTGCTGTGATCTTGAGACTGCCAGGATTGTACGATCGACAAAATAATGTGGTGTCTCGCATTTTGCAAGGCAAATACCGAATCCCGGGGGACGGCAGCAATTATGTTAGCCGCATACACCTGGAGGATCTAGCCAGGATCATTGATCTGTCGTTTGCTTTGCCGCCAGGTCAGATCTGGCTGGTGGGCGATCAATGCCCAGCAACGCATCTTGAGATTGCCTCCTATGTGTGCAAGGAGATTGGCATAGACCTGCCAGATTTTGCGCCACTAGATGAGGTGCACTATACCATGAGATCAGATCGCCGGGTTGACGGACGAGCCTTGCTCGATAAATTAGGCTATCGGCTGATTTATCCTGATTTCCGTGCTGGATTGAAGGAGGCGATCTCCTCAAAAAATGCGTCTTTTGTTGACAAAAAATGGGAATGAAAATATGGTATTGCCTACGGTTACATCCACCTCGATATTTTCTCCCCGGGGTGCCAGGTAAAACAGGTAACCGGTCCTTGATTCGTAAGGCTCCAGATATACTGGCAGCATGTCGGTCTGCCTGATGGCTTCTTGCCTGATCAAGCCAGTATCGCTGCGATTGTCATCGTCTTGATAGCGTAAATAAACGTTTTCTCTCGAGGTCTCATTGCCCAGACCTTTTGGCGTGATGTGCGATATACCCGACCATTCTCCCCAAACGCCAAAGAGGTTGGGGCCTCTAAAGAGATCGTGACCTTCTTTAGGGACAAATCCTCTGTACTGACGAGATTTTTGCAAGTTTGCCAGCCAGGGCCTGGTGCTGGTGAGATCCCAGATATTGGCTTCGCGTCGCACGCGATCGATTCGCAAATGCGACACCTCCTCGAGGCTATTTGTCTTACGTGTTAGGGCCTGACCTTTGACGATCGGTTCGATGCGAAAAGCGCTGGCTTTGCCTAGCGCCACCAGTTTACGATGGTCATCCATATTGGTGACACACATCAATACGGCAATTAATTCCCACAGATCTATGACTGTAGCACCTACCCTCACATTGTTTGCAAGGGTGTATCTAAAGGGAAATTGACTATCGATTATCTCGTGAGAGCGGGGATTGCTCGCTTGCCATTGATAGACGACCTCGCTGTCCCGCCCAGCCGACAATTGAGGTGAGCTTGCTTTGTCTCTGATCTTGTCCGATTGTTGATAGAGATCGTCGGCTCGGTCGTCGTGACCCTGCATCCGCTCAGCCAGGGCGCGATATCGCAGAGCATCTGCTAGATCTAGATCGAGATGGCCAGGGTATTGTCTAAAGATCGTTATGGCCTGATCGAAAGGTATGTCTGCATCTATAAAGAGCTTTTGCTGAGCCAGGCTTCTTGCCTCCAAAAGCGAGAGGCCGGCAATCAATTGCTCTTTTTGCTCAGACTGAGATATAGACTCTAGCAGGCCCAGTCCTCTGCGGGCTTCCGTCATGGCTGCTTGAGGCTGTCCGCTCAAAAGTAGACCTTGTGCCCTGCAAGCGTGGATCTGCCCTGTCAAAAGTCGGGGGCCTTCGACTTTTGGGCTCAACTGGAGCTTTTTCTCCAAACCGCTCAGTAAGGTCAAGGCTTCTTTGTAGCGGTCCTGATGCAAAAGACATTGGGCTAGCATGATGCGGGATTGTACAAATCGTTCTGCACTGCTGCCTGCATTTGACGTGGACTTGACTGCGCGGTCGACAAAGGGTCTTGCTTGATCAAACTTGCGTTCATTGATCAAGCGGGCGGCTTCTGTATCCAGGCGGTCAAAGTCTTTTTGATGCGCCCTATCGCTATTTGCAGCAAGCGCTGAAGAAAATATGATCCCAGGGCCCAGGATCAAGCACGAAGAAACAAATGAGAGTCTCAAATATGGACGCCTTGGGCTGCGATTAAGCAAAATAAAATGGCTCCAGAGTCTGACAGGGTTTATTCTAGAGGAGTGACTGTATTTTGGGCATTATTTTAGGATCTACCTAATTTTTGCTATCACTGAGTCAGATCTAAATGAAAAAATCCGCATCTAAGGCTATTCTCGTGTCGGCATCTTTGCTCCTTGGCCTTGGCGCACCTTGTCTCAGATCTTTTCAAGGAGCAGCATGTTTTGCTGCTCATTCAAAGACGGTCAAGAGCAAAAAAACTCACAGATCCACTCAACCAAAGTCACTCGACCCGGTCAAGTCCGCCAAAGCCAAAGAGATGTTGGCGCAAGGCACCCAAAGATTTAAGCAGGGCAGTCATTACGAAGCAGAGGCCCTTTTTAAATCAGTGCTCTGCATCGATCCAAACAACGCTGATGCTTTTTACAATCTTGGCGCATTAAAAGAGCATAGGCAAGATCTGGTTGAGGCCTTGAGCAATTACAGAGCGGCCCTGGCACTAAAACCGCAGGATAGGCAGATCCAGGATGCAGTGCACTCAGTCGAGCTTGCCATGTCAAGGCAGGGCCAAATCGCCTTGCAAGCAAATCAAGCAGACTCTGAGTCTCCATTTTTAGGTCTTGCACCTGATTTTAGGAAGCAAAAAGTACTTACCGATCTTTTTCCGGATAGACCGCCAAACGGTATAGTAGATGGCGGTCCTGATAATATCGCTGCGCCAAGCGGTGATGGCCCCTTCAAATTGCGAGGTCAACAAGACGCCTTAAATGCAGGAGCTGGGGCAAGCGCACTGCCAGTGGTGCCTGTCGTGCAGGCGTCCGCCCAGCAGCCTGTAATGCAGCAAACCAAGAGCAGGCCGGTAGTGCGCGCGGCAGTCAATCAGGCACTCAATGTCGGCACTTCTTATGCCCTGCGCTCAGTTGGCTTGCATTGCCCTCTCTGTCACATAGTGCGCTTTCGCTTTTGATATGCTCAATCGATGCTGTGTTTTAGTATCAATGCAAGCAATCTTGCTGATAGCAATTTGCTCTGCTCCCCCTGTTTTTGCTCAAGGGTGCATGCACTTTAGTGAAGCTGACTCTCAAACGCGCATAGCGAGACCTGATCCAAGCAATGCAAGAGCTCTCTTGCATTTTGAAAGATGGAAAGCGCGCTATGTGCGTCCAGTCATGTGCGGCATGGTCTTTTGCGGTGGTAGCTGTGCTAGTTATAGTGATGCATGTTTACTGTGGCAGAGGCCTATCTTGCAAATCCAAGAAAGCCTCGCTTTTGGCGAGGCTCCTTGATACCAGTTTGCATTGATCGATCCGATCTAGATCTGAAGCCTATGCTTTGGCGTCTGTCGCCGTTCGGGACTGAAAAGACGGCTTAAAGGAGCCACGCGGTCCTCTCCGCATGTGCCTCGAGTGATGACCGTGCTTGTAGCGCATTACTTGTCTTTGTTCGGGCGTCAAGATCTCTGCGCTGGCGATACGGAATGAAGTAAGCGAATTGGAGATATCAGTTTGCAAGCTGGTGACTTTTTGTTGTTCTGCCTGGATTGCAGCTTTGTCGATTGTGGGCTGTGTCAGCAGATCCTTCATCTTGCGCTTGCTCGCATCCAGGGCTACTTTTTTTGAGCCTAGCTCATCCTTCAACTTGTTATGTAGTTGAAACATGCTTTCTTTTTGAGCATCGGTAAGTTTAAACTTTGCGCAGTCTGGTCGAGCACCGCTGTCAGCGACTTGAGGTGCTTTTGTAAATGTCGCGTCATCAGCAGAAAATGCAGGTGCGATACTACATATGGTAGCCAGGCAAAGCGTGGCTAGAGCAATATTTGCTTTCATCGGATAGACTCCTTATACAATTGTCTTGATTTTTTTGATCTTGATGGGCCTCGCCCATCGGCATGTGTACTTAGACGACGGTACTATCCAAAAAGTTCAAAGCCTAAATCAATTTTTTTAGATCTTTTTGAGATTGAACGCCCCTCCTATATAGATAGAAGGGGCGTTCAAATTTGCTTGGATTGATCAGGGCTATTAAGCCTTGTCTTGTTTAGACCACTTCGGCGTCGATTACGTCGTCGTTGCTGCCGGATTGCTTGGCCCTGCCGCCATTAGTCGCGCTAGCGCCTACCGGCTCTTTGGCTTCCGCACCTGGAGCTTGTCCCTGACTCTTAGACTGAGCTTCTTGTTGGATCTCCATCATGGTCTTTTGCAATTCGTCGAAGCTCGATGTCAGACTTGCCAGATCGGCATTTTCCTTCATCTGTTTCTTCAGAGATTCGATTTGCATCTGTGCCTTGCTCTTGGTGGTATCGCCAATGAGGGCGCCAAAATCAGTCAGGCTTGTTTCGACGGCGTAGATCAAGCTATCGGCATCGTTGCGTTTTTGCGCAAGATCCTTGGCTTTTTCGTCTTCTTTGGCATGCATTTGAGCTTCGTTCATCATGCGTTCGATATCTTCTTTGGATAGATTGCTCGAGGCCGTGATGGTGATTTTTTGCTCTTTGCCTGTATTGAGGTCCTTGGCCTTGACCGACACTATACCGTTGGCGTCGATATCGAAAGAGACCTCGATTTTTGGCATGCCTCTACGTTGCGGTGGGATACCGTCAAGCATAAAGTTGCCGAGTTTTTTGTTGTCTCTTGCGATCGGTCTTTCACCTTGAAAAACCTGGATCTCTACATTGACCTGATTATCTTCGGCTGTCGAAAATTCTTGTGATTTATGACAGGGAATGGTCGTGTTGCGTTCTACAAGTCTGGTGAAGACTCCGCCCATAGTCTCGATGCCCAGCGATAGAGGAGTGACGTCTAGCAAGACCATTTGCTTGACTTCGCCTGCCAGTACGCCAGCCTGAACCGCTGCACCGATTGCAACAACTTCATCGGGATTGACGGATTGATTGGGTTCCTTTCCGCCGGTCAAAGATTTGACCAGCTCTTGGACAGCAGGTATGCGGGTCGAACCTCCCACTAAAACGATCTCATCGATATCGTTATAGGTAAGTTTGGCATCGGCCATGGCTTGTTCCACGGGCTTGCGGCAACGCTCGACCAGATCGCGAGTAAGCTCGTTAAACTTGGAGCGGGTGAGTTTGGTCTCCAAATGCTTGGGACCGGTCTCATTAGCGGTGACGAAAGGCAATGAAATAGTTGTTTCGGTGACCGAAGATAATTCGATTTTTGCTTTTTCGGCAGCTTCGGTCAAACGTTGCAGGGCCTGGGCATCTTTCAAAAGATCAATGCCTTCGTCCTTTTTAAACTGTTCAGCGAGCCAGAGTACGACTTTGCGGTCAAAATCATCGCCACCCAAATGGGTGTCGCCGGAGGTAGATTTGACTTCTAATATTCCTTCGCCGGTTTCTAGGATCGATACGTCAAAGGTCCCGCCACCAAGGTCAAAGACTAAGACAGTTTCTTCGGTTTTGCTATTGAGACCATAAGCCAGTGCCGCGGCGGTAGGTTCGTTTATGATGCGCAAAACATCCAGCCCAGCGATAGCACCCGCATTTTTTGTAGCCATGCGTTGGCTATCATTAAAGTATGCAGGCACGGTAATCACAGCGCTAGTCACTTTTTCGCCAAGATATTTTTCGGCGTCTTCTTTGAGCTTGCGCAAGACCATGGCCGAGACTTCTTCGGGGCTATAGTCTTTGCCGCCCATGGTGACTTTGACACCACCTTCGGGGCTAGCTTTTACCTTGTAGGCTACTTGGGCCTGTTCCGACTCTACTTCGTTGTGATGGCGGCCCATAAAACGCTTGATCGAATAAACGGTATTTTGTGGATTGACTACAGCCTGACGGCGAGCCAATTGACCTACCAGTCTTTCTCCTGATTTGTTAACGGCCACTACCGAAGGAGTGGTCCTGGCGCCTTCGACGTTGGCTATAACGGTGGGTTGGCCCCCTTCCATCACGGCGACGACAGAGTTTGTAGTGCCAAGATCGATACCAACTGCTTTACCCATATTTGTCCCCTCGCTTATCAAGGTCTAATTTAGCTGCAATGCATGTCGCTATTTTCAATCTATTGACTGTTATGGGCGGGAGCCGTTTTTTGTAGCTTTCCTTAATGATTAGCGTATCAATATCTGCGCTAACATCTATAGCCTTAGTGTTGATCCGGGTTTTAAAGTCTTGGTACTCAAATTTTTGCAGTCTAAAGCCAAATCAGCGGTCTTATTGCTGTTTTTGTCCTGTCTCATTGTCTTGGGCTCTTTGGCTGCCGAGGCCAGGCAGCGTAAAAAGACGGTGATCGCCGACCCTGATACCAGGCTCGAAGACAAGGTTTCCCCAGCATTCGCTCCCTCAGCCGCGACATCCCCGCAATCCATCACCGATCCTACTACCCAGGTTCAGTTCGCTCCTGGGCTCGAAGTAATCTTTCACATATACGAGGGCCTGGACAATCAATGGCGCCATGTTGGTGATTATGATTTTACGGCCAGGGTCGAAGAGACATCCGGGGCCGGCTATATCTACGAATGGCGTATGGGCGAGCCCGTCAGGGGATCTGGCTCCAGGCGGACAGAAAGCAATGATGTCAAACACTCGCGCAAGGTCTCTCTCTTTTATCCCAAACACGAAAACTGCACGCTAGTCGACTTTACAAACGCTCTTCGCATTTCTGACGACCTTTACAGAGATCTAAAAGCAGGCAAAAAGTCTGATTTTACGATCGATGGTCCAGAAACAGTGATGATATTGCATGCAGAGGCCGTACCTCTGCCTCATACAATCAAAGGTGAAGGCCTCGAGACTATCCAGATGAATATCGAGGGTAAGGTCTGTCCTGTGCGTTGTATTAAGGCTGTCTGTGACAATGGCTGGACTTATTGGATCCTGGATAATCCCCGTTTTCCCCTCATGGTGCAAGGCAATGCTCCATTTCGCTGGGTGACTGCTCTCAATCACGCCTATGGCAACGGAGACGCCGACAAAGAAGCTCGCAACATATTTGATCAGCTCAAAGATGGTGGGATCGCGACCTCTTATCTGATCTTGTTCGACTTTGACAAGGATACTCTCAGACCTCTTTCCAAGGAAATATTGCAGTCTCTTTCCAAATACCTCAAGCAAGATCCCACTCTCAAGCTCCAGATCGAAGGTCACACCTGTACTATTGGCGGCTATGACTACAATATGGGCCTGTCAGGCCGCCGTGCACGCTCGGTCAAACGCTATCTGGTCGATGTCTGCAATATCGAAGATTACAGGCTCAAGCCCGTAGGCTTTGGTTATACGAGACCGGACAAGCCGAACGATACCGAATACGGCCGTTCTAGGAACAGGCGAGTGGTGTTTCGCAAGATCAAATAGTGGCATATAGATACAGGCTCCAAATGAGGCGTCTGTCATCGATATAAGCAAGATCCTGGCCATTAAAGACGACAGTGTACCGGCTCCTTCCGAGGGGGTGGCAGCCAAGCTTGCTCGCGAACTCGACCTGTTTTCCGAGGTTGGTGCCAAGTCGAGGGACCGTGTCCAGCATGCCGTGGACAATCCTATCGAGACCGCAGTCAAAGTAGGTGCAGCTGCAGCTCTGGGCGTCGGCCTGGCTGTCATGACACGCAATCCCGGTCCTCTCAAGCTTGCCGCCGAGTCTCTTGGTCTAGGTTTTGGGGCTGCCACAGGAGTGCAACTGGTCGGAGGTGGCAGAGAGCTTGGGAGTGCCATGCAATCGAGCTGGATTACAGATCGCGATCAGGCGGTTAATCGGGCCAGGGTGAGCGATGGATTGGCAGCTATCGGTGTCGACACTATTTTGATGGGCACTGGAGGAGCATTGGGCAGCATCTCCACGCAGGCCTTCTTTAGTCGGCAAGCGGCTCGCATGGTAGAGATCCCTATGCTCAAACTCGGTCAAAATGCAGACATGACTCACACTCTTGCGGTGGGGCGGTATTCTGAAATGGGGCGTCTATATACCCAGATGTCCAATCGAGTAGGTCGTCTGGAGGTGCTCGCTCAACCGAGGGGTGCAGATGCGGTTGCTGGACGTTATGGCTCTGCTTTTGCTGTCGGACGCGATGGTAAGCTGGTTACAAACCATCATGTGGTGGATAATGCCCTAGAAGTCACCGTATTTGATGGCACTGGCCGAGCTCATAAAGCCAGCGTGCTGGCCACAAGCGAGCTGGACGACCTGGCTGTGATCCAGCTCAAGGACAGGCGGTCTATAAAGAGTTTTGAGCCTGTGGATTTGGGCACATCAGCAATCATAAAGGGCAATCAAGGCCAGGATCTCTTGTACTCGATGGGTTTTCCTAACGGCTGGCAAAGACCTTATCTTTCTCCAGGATCCACTATCAAAGTAGGGCGGGTAGACCCCCTTAACATGAAGATCCTGCTGCATTCTGAGAATGGCAATAGCGGTGGTCCAATATTTGATAATAAAGGCAAGCTCGTGGGTATTCTCAAACAAAGTGAGCGCAGCAATGCAGATCATACATTGATGACTCCGGTCGAACGTCTCAATGTTTTGCTTGAGTCGTTAAAGACGAGCGAACAGAGCAGGGCCCGATTGCCAGTCGCAGTTGCCTCCCATCATCGCTATACCATCGGCGATCCTGCAAAGGCCAAAGCAAACCTGCAAAAACTATTTACCGACGAGATGCTGGCGGATAAGACTGGCGGGGTTTTTCACAGCAAGATTACTCGTACTCCAATCAATGCAGGACATGGTCAGCTCCAAGAATTGGTCCTTCGCACTCAATATCGCCCGGCCTCTCGTGAGGTCGTCGTAGAGCCGATCGCTGTCGGTAACAAGGCGCTTGACTCCGAGGCGCTTGAAGCTGTCTGGCCAGGCACCAATATCAAAATCAAAGACGCGAGCTTGACACTAAAGCTTGATCGCAATCTCAATCCTGTATCTATGACGGCCACCAACGACCCTACCATGGCCCTCAAAAGGGCCTTTGACTACAAAAGCTCCGGCAATTATCTCTCCGGGCTGGTCGGCATCCAAAATGCTACTACGCTTGGTTTTAAGACCCGCAATGGTATCTCGGGGATGCTGCAGCGTTTTGGCGATCTCAGTCTTTGAGCATCGCTACTAGATAAGCTCTCTGCCATTGGTTTGCCATTATGTCCTCTTTGCGTATGAACACCTGCCAGATTATTGGAGTGACAGGTGTTGCTAACGACTCGAGATCTTGTAACAGGCAAGCGTTGGTTTTTTCATCGATTTGTAGCAAGCAAACCAGAGTAGTGCTGTGATCGATTAGATGCTTGTAGTGCCAATCGTCTGCTCTTTTTAGATCAAAGCTGATCCCAGACATGGCAAAGGCTGCAACCTGATGGCCGCGATCAGCAATCCTGGATGCAAGTGGTCCATCCATATCGATAAGTGCTATATTGCAGCCCGACGGCTCAGGCTGATCGACCTCGATTTCATCATAAAAAGACGTGTTTGTGTGCCAGATCAATTTAAAAGCATCTCGATCCTTTGCATTGATATTTGCAAGATCGCGATTACGAAAGATATCTACAGCCACACCGCTTAGACTGGCATGTGCATGGGATGTGTTTATAAAGATTACTCTGCCGCAATAGACCATTGGTCTGTGCTTTTTGTCCTCAGGGCGGTGCGCTTTGTCCGCTAGTTGAGGGTCATATTTCCAGACTATATTTGCAGGCTGGTTGGGATCTGACGGTAGGTTTATCAGCATGATGAGATATTATAGAGTTTTTGCGATTGTAGGAAAGAACGTATGTCCATAGCCAAGCTCTATGCAATTTTACTGACGGCGACTCTGATTGCGCTTTTGCCTCTCGGGGCGGCTTTTTCTCTGCCAGCCAAGCCTGTCTCTGCGCCTAATCCAAATCCGTCGAGCAAGGTGTATGAGGGTTTTTTGGTAGATCGCGCCTGCGCTGCGATGTACAAGCATGATGGTGGCAATATAGCTCAAAAGGCAAGTTCTCACACGCGAACCTGCTGTCTCGAACCCAGTTGCTCCGAGGCTGGGTATTCGCTCTATGTAAGTAAAGATCAAGCCTGGTTTGATCTCGATGATAAGGGCAATCAATTGGCTCGAGAGCTGATCAAAAAGTCAAAGATCGTCAAGGGCATTAAGGTCCAGGTCACAGGCGAGATCAAGCGGGGCGAACTCCGTACCAATACCATCCACGAGCTCTAATCCAAAAAATATGCACCATATTCTTACGATCACCACTGCGACTTTGTTTGCCACTGCTATGTCTATCGCCATTGATTGGTCTTCACCTGTTACGGCAGCAGAATACACCATGCATGTCTCTAGCAAGACATTTAAAGACGGTCAGGTCATACCCAAGGAAAATACAGCCGATGGTGCCGATCGCGCGCCGCAGCTTGCCTGGAGCAACACTCCAGGCAAAGCACAGTCGATAGCAATCTGCGTCACCGATCCAGACGCGCCGGCCGGCGAATGGTGGCACTACATTGCCATCAATCTACCCGGGGGCGATGGAGGGCTGGCTACAGGCAAATGGGGCCTAAATGATAGTCAGGCCAAGCCTTTGCTAGGGAAAAACGATTTTGGCAATTATGCCTACAATGGTCCGAGTCCTCCTGCAGGCAAGGAGCACCACTACTATTTTAAGGTGTTTGCTCTGGATACTCGATTTGATAATGTGGACAGCCGCAAGCTAAATAAAGAAACTTTTGAACGATTGATTGGTGGCCATGTGCTTGCAAAAGGTAAGCTGATGGGCATCTACAAACGTTGATCGGTCAAGCTACGGCGAGCTAATGCCGCTCCTATGAGTGGGGGAAATGCATCGGGAGTGGTGGCAAATGTGGGTATGTCCATTTGCGCAAAGGCCATGGCCATG
>Ga0233423_10001440_pt1 | contig 12016 bp, 10 predicted proteins | sample Watercolumn_Mata_FD_180713 | JGI IMG/M metagenome (GOLD analysis project Ga0233423, IMG submission 180713) | Freshwater microbial communities from Lake Matano, South Sulawesi, Indonesia - Watercolumn_Matano_2014_112_MG | ecosystem: Environmental > Aquatic > Freshwater > Lake | place: Indonesia... | reverse complement strand
TTATTACTCAGTGCAGAAAATAGCTCAACTTTTATATGAATTTATGTTATAAATATTGCATGGAAAAGATCGATGCCCGGTCTATATCTCCTTCAGCACAAGAGCATTTGCGCCGCATGGCGGTGAAGGCGGTCATGGCAGGCGCCAAACAAAAAGAAATTGCCAAGATGTTGGGCGTAACACGCCACACCATCTGTCGCTGGGTGAGAGCCTACCGCCACCAGGGGAAGGAAGCCCTCAAAGCCAAGAAGAAAGGCCGTCCCACCGGGGGGAAACTGCTGCCCTGGCAGGCTGCCCAAATTGCCAAGGCGGTCATGGATCATCATCCGGAACAACTCAAGTTGCCTTTTTTTCTCTGGACCCGGGAGGCGGTGGCTCTGCTCATCAAACGCCGTTTTGGCGTGCAGTTGTCGGTCTGGACCGTGGGTCGTTACCTGAAACGCTGGGGCTTCACCCCCCAGAAACCGGCACGGCGTGCCTGGGAACAAAACCCGGAGCAGGTCCGGCAATGGCTGGAGCAAGAGTACCCCACGATTCGCCGGCAAGCCCAACGGGAGAAGGCCCAGATTTATTGGGGTGATGAAATGGGACTGCGGTCCGATCATGCCGTGGGACGCTCCTATGGCCTCAAAGGTCAGACACCGGTGATACTGGCCACCGGCCAGCGCTTCGGCTGCAACATGATTTCCGCCATTACCAACCAGGGGCGCTTAAACTTCATGGTGTTCAAAGAGCGTTTCACTGCCCAAGTGTTCCTGGAGTTTCTCCGGCGCCTGCTCCGCCAGAGTGATCGCCGGGTCTATCTCATTATTGACCGTCACCCGGTGCATCGCTCCCGCCGGGTGCAGAACTGGGTCAAGGAGAATGAAGAGCGGCTTCGGCTGGTTTTTCTGCCCAGCTATAGTCCGGAGCTCAACCCGGATGAATTGCTCAATCAGGATGTCAAAAGCAATGCCCTGGGTCGTCAACGCCCCGGCAACCAAACGGAGTTGATGGGCAAAGTCAGGAGCTACCTCCGCAGCCGTCAATGCAAACCGGATATCGTCGCCAATTTTTTCCAAGGGAAACACGTCCGGTATGCAGCATGAAAAGTTGATCAATTAAACGCTCTGAGTAATATTTACTCCTTCGACATCAAACTCATAGGCTTCGTTATTTAAAACAACAAGCACAAGTACTCGGATATGAACTTACTCCGATTGTAGTCTAATCTTCTGGAATGCCAAGTAATGATAAAGGTCGATACGAAAATGAGGCCTCCCAGCGCGCGCACAAACATGACCCCACGTCAGTAAGCACAACGAATTGTCGGCGGTTAAGGTGAACTCCTTAACCAGACCACGCATATAAAACTTTCTAAAATCCTGACGTGAGATTCCTGGATATCTTGAGATTGATGCTGAGTACTATCAGCTGAACAGCATTCTCATATAAACTTCGCTGAGAAAGATATTGTCCCCGGTTAATAAGGAACCACGGCCAAACTCGGTTCACCGCCATTGGCGCCGCATGATGTCCAGGATGACCGGGTCCATGGCGGCCAAGCCCCGGCGGGCCAAGGCGGCCAGATGCCGCAGGGTGTCTTCGGGGCTGACGCCGATGAACCCGTCGGTGGGCTTGACCACGACGCCCTGAAGGGACAATAGGGCGCTCTTTACCGCCGAGGCGACGGCCTCACCCACCTTGAGGGCGCAGCCGGTTTTGGCACCGTCACAGATCAGCATGGCGGTACTTTCCAGGTGGTTCATCAGCGCCCCGCCGATTTGCTCCACCGTGCCTCCCAGCAGGTAGGCGACCCCGGCAGCCACGCCGGCCCCGCTGGCGACGGCGCAGCCGCACATGGCGCTGAGTCGGCCGGTCAGGGCCTTGATGGAACAGGTGACCAGGTAGCTCAAAGTAACCGCCTTCATGATCCCCCGACCTTGATGGAGTTCGGGATAGCCGGCTGTGGCCACAATGGGGATGCCGGCGGCAATGCCATGGTTGCCGCTGCCGGCCAGAGTCATGGCCGGCAGCATGACCCCACCCATGCGGGAATCGATGCCAGCGGCGGTGAGCATGCCGGCGCTCGAGGCCATATCCGGTTTGAGGAGTCCCTGGTGGACCAGGCGCTGCTGGGCATGGCCCACGCCGAGGCCCGGGCCGTGTCGCAAGCCGTATTCCACCAGCCGCTGATTCATGTCGATCCCGGTCTGGATGTAGGAGAGGTCGTCGGCGTCTAGATCCGTCAGGAGATTCACCATTTCGCCTAACGAGAGGGAAGTCAGCCAGTCTTCTAACCCATCCAGGTTCTCATCCTCCCGGCCGCTGCGGCTCAATAAAGGGTGAGTCTCCTGGCGCTGACCGTCCAGGGTAAGGGATTCCAGGTGGTCGTGGCGGCCGGTGATAAGGGAGGCGGCGGTGTGGGATCCGGCGGTAATCACCGTCTGGACGTAAATTCCCTGATGGCTCTCCTTGAGGTTGACCCTGACTTTGTCGTCTTGTAAGAGAGCCTGGGCCCGGCCCAAGGCCTCCGGGTCCATCCGGCTGAATACCTGGAGCCGGAGTCGGGGGTCGCCGGCGACGGCCCCCAGGGCCGCGGCCAGACCGTGACCGCACTCGCCGCCGGTACCGGGGATGATGACCCTTAGGGCGTTCTTATAGAGGTTGGGGTCAAGGGTGACTTCGATGGCATCAAGCTCTGAGGAATTCAGGAGAGAGGCGGCCGCGGCCGCCCCTAGACCTATGGCAGCGGGTTCAGTACAGCCAAAACCCGGGCCGGTCTCCAGGTGCAGCAAATTCCGAACCCGGTTGTGCAGGATTTCCTTGACGGTGAAGTTCACAGTAAACTCCCGGACCTGGGCTAGTGCCTCGGGACGCGGGTCATTCCCGTCTCTGAGATGGGTGTCGGCCAACAGTGCCAGATGTAGCTCCGGGCCTGCGGCCCATGCACTCAAGGGCCAAGACAGCCTTCCCCCGCCCAGACAGCAACCAGACCCAGTCCCAAATGGTTTCGGGGACCTTTCTCTTAGTTTAACCCGGACAGGTATTTTCGGTTTGTCGGCATCTTACACGAAAAAGTTTAGGGATTATAACCACATCTTACCCCGATACCGTCTAAATATCGTTGACCTTTGCCAAGATATCCTTTTATATTGAAAAAATTCACATTTGCATGCAAAACGAAGGGGTAAGCCGATGAACAATACTATTACCAGGGTTGCAGGGATTGAAGTCGGCCATTGGACCGACCTGGATGCGGCCACCGGCTGCACGGTCATTGTTTGTCGGCACGGGGCGGTGGGTGGCGTGGACGTGCGTGGCTCCGCACCCGGGACCCGGGAGACAGACTTTTTGCGCCCTGTCAACCTCATGGAAAAAGCACACGCAATTGTGTTAAGCGGCGGCAGTGCTTATGGTCTTGATGCCGCCAGCGGAGTAATGCGCTGGCTGGAAGAACAGGGTATTGGCTTTAACGTGGGCGTGGCGGTAGTCCCTCTCGTCGCTTCAGCTGTACTTTTCGACCTGACCATTGGCCGGTCAGACGTACGGCCTGGTCCGGAGGCCGGGTACGCCGCCTGTCAGGCAGCCATAGATGGACCGGTCGCAGAAGGTTGTATCGGCGCGGGGACTGGCGCCACGGTTGGCAAACTGCTGGGGCCCCAGTTTGCCACCAAGAGCGGACTGGGTTCAGCAGCACGCCGTATCGCTGGCGATATCACGGTGGGCGCTCTAGTAGCGGTCAATGCCTTTGGTGATGTGGTGGACCCGGCCACCGGAAAGCTTATTGCCGGTACTCGCGATCCTAAGGGTCAGGGTTTTATAAACACCATGAAACGGCTACATGGTGAGTTGGGTCAGACAATGTTGGGTTTCCCTTCCAACACTACCCTTGCCGTTGTGGCAACGGATGCAGTGCTTTCCAAGGAAGGAACCAACAAGATGGCGCAGATGGCCCACGATGGCCTGGCCCAGGCCATTCGCCCCATTCACACCATGGTGGATGGAGATACCGTCTTCGCCTTAGCCACCGGGCAGCAAACTAAAGCGCCAGTGAATGTGAGTGTTGTAGGTGCGGTGGCGGCTGCAGTGCTGGCCGAAGCTGTGGTGCGGGCCGTCAACCAAGCCACCTTACTCGCCGCCATACCGGCAGCCAGGGACATGCCCTAATTCAGATCAGGACTAACGTTTTTTTGTAATTCTACCGATCCCTCTGCAAAATTGACCCATGCCACCCCCTCTGCCATGCTGAGTGAAAGCAAGAATTTCGTATTTGAGACCTCTGCGAAATCATGATGTGGAAGAAGACATGCTTGAAGCCACGCCCGGCGCCCATAACCAGGTAGATATAACTTTAACCGCCCTCAGACGCTGGCTATGGCCGTATTTCGCGGTCTACCCTTTCTTTATTGCAACAATCTTGTTAGCCCTGATGTTCGAGGCTCTTTTCAATGTCGCCTTGCCCATCTGTTTCAAGCTTATCATTGACTATGCCCTGATCGGCAACGACATGGTTGTTGAGATAGGGAAAGCAGTTGATAAGGCGAGGATCACGACCATCATAATCCTGCTCGGGATAGGCGTACCCCTGGTGACAGGGGTCGGCATCGGCCGCTGTTACCTGACGCAATCCATGACTGCGAATATCATTCGCGATATTCGGTTGCGTATGTTCGATCACCTGCAACGTCTGTCGATGTCGTTCTTCGCACAGCGGCAAATGGGCGATCTTCTCTCGCGCTTCTCCGGAGACCTCGTGACAGTAGAGACGATGCTCATCGGCTTCGTCTCCTGGGTGTTGTTTCCTGTCGTGAATGTCGTTATCAGCACTGTCATACTCATGACCCTCTCCTGGAAGCTGGCCTTGGTTTCCCTGCTTGTCTGGCCGCTCTGCCTTTTTGTTCCCAATCTCTTTGCAAACACTGCCAGCCAGGCTGCCTACCAAAAGAAGAAGGACGAGGCTCAGGTGTTAGCCGTGGTTCAGGAGAATCTCGACGCCCGCACGGTGATTCGGTCCTACAGGCTGGAGCAATGGTCGCGCGATATATTTTCCGGGAAAAACGCCCAGCTCTGCGCCAGCACGCGGCGCTACGGTTTTCTGAGCGCCCTGATAGAACACATTTCGGTTGTCGGCATCATAACCATACACGTCATTGTTCTGGGCCTCGGCGCCTATATGGCGTGGCAGGGAAGCATGACCATCGGCTCCCTGGCTGCCTTCCAGGGTATTTTCCTCGCCATGAGCACCTATCTTACCTGGGTAACCCAATACATGCCTCAAATGCTTCAGGCGGCAGGAGCGGTGGCGCGGCTTGAGGAGATCATACGGGAGGTTCCGGAGGTGGCGGATGCGCCTGACGCACTCCCCCTACCAGGCTTTGCCGGGGACATCAGGCTCAATAATGTCACCTTCGGCTACACGCCGGCGATGCACAACCTTGAGAATGTTTCCGTCACCATAAAACGGGGCGAACGAGTCGCCTTTGTCGGCGCCAGCGGCTCCGGCAAGTCTACCATCCTCAATCTGGTCATGCGTTTTTACGACCCGCAGGCCGGCTCGGTGACCATAGACGGGATCGATGTGCGCCAGGTAACGCAGGCGTCGTTGCGGGCGCGCATGGGCGTCGTTTTCCAGGAAAGTTTCCTCTTCAATCTCTCGATTAGGGAAAACCTGCGGCTGGGTCGTGCTGACGCCACGGACGCCGAGGTCGAGACGGCGGCGCGGGCCGCCGAAATACACCAGGCGATCAAGGAGATGCCTAAGCGCTATGATACCATGGTCGGCGAGCGCGGCGGCACTCTCTCCGGTGGCCAGCGCCAGCGCCTGGCCATCGCCCGCGCCCTGCTCAACAACCCGGAGATACTCATCCTCGACGAAGCGACCTCAGCGTTGGATACTGTTACCGAAGAGGCGATCAGCGCGACGCTGGAGCAGGTCGGGAGATCGCGCACCGTGCTCATGGTCTCCCATCGCCTGGAGTCAGTGCGCCACATGGATCGGATTGTAGTCTTAGATCATGGCCGGATCGTCGAGCAGGGACGCCATGACGAGCTCATTGCACAAGACGGATGCTACGCCAGACTCTGGCTCACGCAGGGCGGCTCCTCGATGAGCGAAGATGGTTCTGAGGCGAAGGCAAGCGTGTAACCCCGGCGCGATTATCCGTTGTTCGCAAGGCTGCCGGAGTCTGATCTGGGCGATCTGGCCAGCCGGCCCCCTCCTCACCGTACATTATCCTGGCGGAGCCGTTGTTACAGCCCAAGGAAAGAGCAAGGAGCGTATCTTCCTCAGGCAAACCACCGACCCCGAACCCTGGCACCGGGAGGTCTACCGGGCCTTGGCCCTCCCCGCCAAACCTTTGCGCACCAAAAGACTGCAGGCCTGAAAAGAAGTAGTGGCCATAAAATTTTCCCGAACGGCGTACTATGCTGAATTAACAGGGTTTTTGCAATAGTGACGGTAAACTTGGGATAGGGCTCGCGATAACTGCCGAGTTTGGCAAGCTCTGAGACCTCGTGCTAAGCAAATTAATTCATGAAATTTACTTTGGATAGTCTTGGGCAATAGGTATATGTTAAAATTGATCCAGCCCATGCGCAAGCTGATAGCAGCCTGCGAATAACCAGGCTGGTAAATAGACGCCAAGCTATGCAACCGCTCAGACCCCGGCCGCCCTCCGGTGGCCGCCTGATTGCTTCGATCCTGATCTTTTTTTGCTTCTGGACTCCCCTTCCCCTGGGGGCGGCCCCAGAAATCCGCCTGGGAGAAATTAATCCTCTATCCGGCCACCTGGCAAAACACGGCCTGGAAATCCACCAGGGTATTCTCTATGCAGTGGAGGAAGCCAATGCCCAGGGTGGGGTGGTAGGACGCCACGTGGCGCTTCTCAGCCGAGATGACCAGAGCAAACCGGATGTGGCGGTCAATCAGGCGCAGGACTTGATCTTCCGGGGAAAAGTGACAGGTTTGGTGGGAGGATACGTGGATTCACTGGTGGGGCCTATCAGCCAGCAGGCCGCCAGGCATCAGGTACCCTATGTAGCCTCGGCCAGCCTCCAGCAAGCTATCACAGGGAATAAAAACCCCTTCTTCTTTCGCGTTTCACGCCTGGAAGGCATCGTGCAGCCTTTGATCCGGTTTCTCAGCCAGACCTTGAGCTACCGACGGGTAGCGGTACTGTATGCCGCTTTCCCGGGGGCCACCGAGTTTGCCAACAGCCTCCGAGCCAATCTACGCCAGATGCGCACTGACACCATTCTCCAGGAAAAGTTTCGCCCCGGCTTGCCGGATTTTTCCGTATTCCTTCTCAAGTTGCCTCATACCCAGGTTGAGGTGCTGATCAGCGGTGGCTTTTATGCCGATAATTTGATCCTGGTGCGGCAGTTGCGAGAGCGGCCCTTGGGCCTGAAGGCTTTTATTGCCCCTTGGGGGGTGGCATATCAGAGTTTTATCGACGAGGTGGGACCAGCCTCTGAAGGGCTTTTCGGCACCTGTCCCTGGAACCCGGGCATCACCCAGCCGGGAACCGAAAAGGCGTCCCAGGCCTTTGTGGAAGGGTTTCGAGAAAAATTTGGCAAAGAGCCCAACACCACGACCATGCACGGATACACTTCCGCTCGGGCCCTGCTGGCCGCCATCGAAAATGTTCTCAAAGCAGGAGCCCAGCCCTCCGGGGAGGCCATCCGCCAAGCCCTGGCCAGGCTTGACCTCCATTTGCCCATGGAGAGGCTGACCTTTGATGAACATGGCAACCCCCAGCATTATCAGCATGTCATAGTCCAGATTCAAAAACAGCGGCTGGTGGTGGTTTACCCACCGGAAAGGGCCACGGGCCAGGTGGATTTCAGCCTCGCAGCCCGCTGAGACGGGACTATTGTGGACCAAAGGCACTTTTTCCGCTTTCCTGGTCTTCCTGTCCCGTAATCTTTTCCACTTAGGGATGTTGGTCGCCGTTGCAAGGAGTTTGTGATTATGTGGGTTGGGGTCCCCATCATCTTTACCGGTTTTTCCCTGGGTTCTTTTTATGCCCTCATAGCCCTGGGTTTTTCCCTGATCCTCGGCATCGCCCGGGCTTTCAATCTGGCCCACGGGGAGATGATCGTACTTTCTGGCTATCTCGCCTATGTGTTGTGGCAGTTTTTCCAGGTTTCCTTCTTCTGGATCTTGCCCATCTGCTCCTTGGTTCTGCTGGGCCTGACGATTCCCTTGTACTACTTACTCCGGCGGTTGCCAGAGCCTTACGGTTTAAACACCTTAATGGTGACCCTGGGTCTGTCTTTGCTGCTGCAAAATCTTCTTTTGGCCTGTTTTTCCGCCGATTACCGCCTGATGAAGTTGGATAGGCCCTTATTAACCATCCCCGGGTTGGATTTTCGTGTTCCCCTGCCCCAATTGATGCTCATTATCCTGGCGCTTCTGGCCACCGCGGTGGTCCACTTGGTGCTGCAGCACACCTTTTTAGGCAAGGCCTTGCGGGCCACCATCCAGGACCAGGAGGCCGCCCAGACGGCCGGGATCAATGTCCACCATATGGCGCTGGTCGCCTTTGGCTTGGGGGGCCTGCTCATCGGCCTGGCCGGCCCCCTCCTAGCGCAAAATATGTACATCTATCCTGCCGCCGGCGCCGAGGCGACCATGATCGCCATCGTGGTCACCATCTTTGCTGGCTTGGGCCAGATCCGGGCCCTTCTCTTAGGGGGTTGGGTTCTGGGCCTCACGCAGTCGGTGGCGGTCTTTGCACTGGGCAGCAACTGGCGCGAGATGGTGGGCGCGGTCCTGTTGATCCTGCTTCTCTATTTCCGGCCGGAAGGAATTTCCCTGAAGAAGGAGCATTGAGCCGGTACTACCTTTGTCCGCAACCAGCCGGGTTGGTCCGATGGCAGTTGATTTGCAAAAGATGGTGGCCGGTCTTATTGAAGCATCACCGAAATGGTTTTTATGAGGAAAATTCGCGCCTCGTTCCTGCCAGCCGCAGCCGGAGTACTGCTCCTGGCCCTCTGGCCTCTCGTTTTCCCAGGGGCGACTCAGGTCCACCAGGTGCTGGGGCTTACCTGCCTTTTTGGCACCCTGGCCCTGGCTTGGAACATTTACGCCCTCTCCGGGGCCATCTCCCTGGGACATGCAGCCTTTTTCGGCCTGGGGGCTTATGCTTCGGCCCTCCTCAACCACTATTACCATTGGTCGCCGCTTTTCACCATTCCTTTGGGGGCACTGGCCAGCGTCGCGTTTGCGGTTTTCTGGAGCCTGGGTTTTAGGCGGCTTCGGGGCGTCTACCTGGGTTTGGCATCCATGGCGGCGATGGAAATCCCCAAAGCCATCGTGGACAATTGGGACCGCCTCACTTATGGCTCCATGGGGATAATGGGCCTGGACCCACTGCCAACCCTTGCTTTGGGAGGCCACGCGGTTAATTTTGGCACGAATATTACGGCCCGGTACTACCTGTTGCTGGCCATTATGCTCCTGGCGGCGCGGTTAAACCTGGAGGCCATCCACTCCAGGTGGGGCTGGATTTTGCGGGCCGTCCGGGAAAACGAAACCGCCGCGACCATGCTCGGCATTGCGGCCAACCGGGAAAGGGCCAAGGCCCTGATGATTAGTTCTTATTTGTCGGGCATCACCGGCGCCCTTTATGTCCATATCGTGGGACTGGTGGAGCCGGCCATGGTCTTTAACCTCCACCTGTCGGTGCTCCCGCTGATTTTCAGTATTTTTGGCGGCCATACGCGAGTTTGGGGGCCGGTCCTGGGAGCGCTCATCCTCTATCCCTTGGAACAACTCTTCCTCATGCCCTTGCTTCCCATGGGCCATTCCGCCCTTTACGGACTGGTCATCATTTTGACCATTTTCTTGTTTCCCACCGGAATTGCCTCATGGCTGCCATCGGCCCCCAAGTCTGTCTAGCGGTTCGGCAGATCAATAAATCTTTTGGGGACCGGACCATTCTCCGGGAGGTCTCCTTTTCCCTGGCGGAAGGCGAGATCCTGGGCCTCATCGGCCCCAATGGCGCCGGCAAAACCACCCTTTTCAACATAATCAGCGGCTGGCAGAAGCCCGCCTCCGGCAGCTTAGTCTTCTTCGGTCAGGAGACTACCACCTGGCCGCCCGAACGCCTGAGCCGGGCAGGTCTGGCCAGGACCTTCCAGGTTCCCCAGATTTTTCCGGAAATGACCGCCTTGGAAAACGTCCTCCTGGGCGCCTGGCTGAAAGGGAAGCCGCTCCCTTCCTTCAAACAGGCTCATGTAGAAGCCGACTATTGTCTCTCCCTGGTTGGACTCATGGATAAGCGGCACACCAGGGCCCGGGATCTGCCCTTGCCGCAGCAACGCCTGCTGGAACTGGCCCGGGCTCTGGCCACCGGACCACGGCTGCTCCTCCTGGACGAGATTGCCGCGGGCTTCAGTCAGAGTGCGCTGCAACGTCTGACGGCTGGGCTGCTCAAATTGAGGGACCAGGGGCTCACACTTCTCCTCACCGACCACCTTTTCATCCTCATGGAGGCGATGGCCGACCGGGTCCTGGCCCTGGACCGGGGGGAGATCATCGCCCAGGGGCCGCCTTCCTCTTTGATCCACCACCCGGAAGTGGTTTCCGCTTACCTGGGCGCCCGGAGCGGGTCGGAAGCTGAAGGGGCCGCCTGATGTCGGACGACATCACTTCTTCGCCCCTTCTTGTCGTGCAGCACCTTTCGGTCTCCCAACCAGCGGCCCCAGTGCTGGTAGATTTGAGTTTTACCTGCTGCCCCCACCAGATCGTGGCCATCGTCGGCATCGAGGGCGCCGGCAAAACCACTCTTCTCAAAACCATTGGGGGTCTGCGGCGGGCGCAGGCGGGCCACATATTTTTCGCGGGTGAGCCCGTGGAGGCATTGCCTTCCTGGGAGATGGTGCACCGGGGGGTCATCTATGTGCCGGAGGGGATGCGCGTCTTTCACGGGATGACTGTTTTGGAAAACCTGGAAGTGGGGGCCTATCTGGTCCGTAGCCAACTGAAAGCCAGGCTGGATCAGGTCTGCCAAATCTTTCCGGAACTCAAGGATCGACTGCAGGCCCCGGCCGGCATCTTGAGCGGCGGCCAGCAGCGCATGGTTACCCTGGCCCGCGGCCTCATGTCGTCGCCTCGCCTCCTCATGCTGGACGAACCCTTCATGGGGTTAAGCCCCAAGCTGGTGGAAAGATTTTCCAACTCCTTCCGGGACCTGGTGCAAGACGGCGTCACCCTGCTGATTTCCGGGCAACTGATCCAACGGGTTATAAACCTGGCGGAGAGGGCCTACGTCCTGGAAAAAGGCCGCATCACCCTCTCCGGGACCGGTCCCCATCTGCTGCAAGACCCCCACTTACAAGAGATCATCCTTCCGATGTAAGGGTTGCTTCTGGATTTGCCTCCCCAGGAGTTATCAACCTTACGGTCATCCCAAACCCACCACAATCTATAGAAAAAACAGGATCTATTACGTACAGCTGCCCTCTGTACGCACCTGGCCAAAAAGAAAACGGTTGTTGATATGTGGTTCAAACATATATTTCCCAGAAGCTAAACAACATGAATGCTTAAATCAAACTCCCGGTAGATTAACCCCTCCTGACTTGGCATAAGGCAGAGCATCTCCGACTCCCAGGTTTCCCGGGAAACCTTACGTTTGGCCGAGATGGCGTCCTCCACCGGATAAAAGCCGTCGGCGTGCCGGGCCCGGCCCTGGCAGTCCTCCCAGAGTTCGCACGTCTCGCAGTCCCGGCCCTCACAGCGTTCCAGCACGTCCAGAACGCACCATTTAAAGATGCGATAACCGCTCTGGGCCGCATCGGTGATGACCTTGTTCATCAAGCCGTACGCCCGGTGCATGGTCGAGTAAATGTGGGTGCTGGCCCGGATACCCCTGGCCGACTTGGGGATCAGCAGGGCGGCCTCGAAAATCCGGTCTTCAAACTCGTCAATCTCATCCAGCCGTAATTTTTGGGGGTGAGGGCCCCGGACGCTCTTGGTGGAGGCCGTGAGGATTTGGATGTTGGACCAGTTCGTCAGGTGGGACCGGGT
>Ga0233423_10001439_pt1 | contig 12019 bp, 8 predicted proteins | sample Watercolumn_Mata_FD_180713 | JGI IMG/M metagenome (GOLD analysis project Ga0233423, IMG submission 180713) | Freshwater microbial communities from Lake Matano, South Sulawesi, Indonesia - Watercolumn_Matano_2014_112_MG | ecosystem: Environmental > Aquatic > Freshwater > Lake | place: Indonesia... | reverse complement strand
CTCCTGGATCAGCCGGAAGAAAAGTTGACTTTAACGGCCCTGTTGACCCGGGCCCAGGCCCTTAGGCGGCTGGAGCGGTTTCCGGAGGCTTCGGAGGTCCTGAAGGACGCCCAACGGCGTTACCAACAGGAGCCCGGGGTTTGGCTGGAGACCGCGGCCCTGGCCAGGGCCTGCGAGGACGAGCGCGCCGCGCGGCGGGCCCTGGGGGCCTGCCTGAACCTGCGCCCCGGCTTCCGGCGGGCCCGGGCGCTGCTGGCGGAAATGGACGGCCGCGTATGAAGATCTGGGACACCAACCTCCAGGCCCTGAAGGCCAGGGATCAAACCGGAGATCTCCTCCCGGAGCTGCCCCCGGGGCCGCCCGCGGCGCGCAGGGTCACCCTGGTGCCCGGCCCTTGTCCGACTTTGCAGGTGCCGGGGGCCAAGGGCCGGCCCGTCACCCTGCACAGCCCCCGGGAAGCCTGGAAGGAGGCCGAGGCCCTGGCCGCCAGGGCGCCGGTGGCTCCTTCCCGGCCGCTGCTGGCCTTAGGCTTGGGCCTGGGGTACCATCTGCTGAAGCTGCTCCCCCGCCTGGCCCCGGAGCAGCCCCTGGTGGTGGTGGAACAGGACCCGGAAATCCTCTGGGCCGCGCTCCAGAGCCTGGACTTAACGCCGCTTTTGGCCCGGCCCCGGACCGCGTTGGTGGTTCATCCCGAAGCCCTGGAAGCCGTCAGCCACCTGCAAACCCGCCTGCGTCTGGGCAACGGCGGCGGCGCTCCCCTCCTATGGGGGCATCCCGCGTCGCTCCGGGCCGCCAACGCCTTCTATGAAGAAGTGATCGCCGCCTTTCAAACCCCCAGGGCCGCGCCCAGCCGGTCTCGGAGCCTGAAAAAGGAGAAATTGCGGGTCCTGGTGGTAAATCCCGATTACTTTCTGATCCCGGAGGTCTCCCGGGCCTTCCAGCAATTGGGGCACGAGCAGCAGGTCCTCCTCTTCGACAAAAGGGAGGAGGACGGGGGAAAAGTGCTGCAGCGCATCCTGGACCGGGTGGCGGATTATGCCCCGGACCTGCTCTTTACCATCAACCACCTGGGCTTTGACCGGGAGGGCCTGCTGATCGAGGCCCTGACCCGCCTGCGGCTGCCTTCGGTCTCCTGGTATGTGGATTCCCCGGCCATCATCCTCAATCTCTACGCCGGCCCCAAGAGCGACCTGTCGTACATCTTCGTCTGGGACCCCACCTATGTGCCGGAGGTCAAGGCCCTGGGGTTTTCCCAGGTCTTCACCCTGCCTTTGGGGACCAGCCCCGAGACTTTCTATCCCCAGCCGGTTGCCGACCTGAACCGCTGGCGGGCCCCGGCGGCTTTTGTGGGCAATTCCATGACCGAGACGTTGGCCAAGAAGCTGGAGCGGCTGCCTTCTTCCCCCGAGTTTCTGGAGATATTCCGGCAACTCCAGGATGCTTACCGGGCTCAGCCCTATCGCCGCCTCGACCTGCTCCTGGAGGAGCGGGGATTGGCGCAACATCCATTAATCCTGGGGCTTAACCCCGTCCAAAGGACGGACCTGGAGGCCGGGGTCATTTTTTCCGCCACCAGGGACTACCGCCTGGAATGCGTCCGGCAGTTGGCCCCTTTTAAGCCCGCGATCTATGGCGATTCCGGCTGGCGGGAGCTTTTGGGGGCCTCTTTACGGCTCGGCCCGGTGGTCAGTTATTACGAGGACTTGCCTGCCATTTATGGGGCCACGACCGTCAATTTCAATGCCACCAGCATGCAGATGAAGGCCGCGGTCAACCAGCGGGTCTTTGACGTGCCCGCGGCCGGGGGCTTCCTGCTCACCGATTTTAAGGAACAACTGGCGGAAGTCCTGGAACCGGGGAAAGAAACGGTCTGTTACCACCATCCCGAGGAGATACCGGAGTTGGTGCGGTTTTACCTGGACCGCCCCGAGGCCCGGCGGCGGATCGTGGAGCGGGGCCGGGCCAGGATTTTGCGGGAGCATACCTACCGCCACCGGATTCAAGAGATGCTGGCGGTGCTGCGGAGGAATATGTGAATCCGCTGCCGGTTTTAAAAGAAACCAGGGAAGATATCGGCCCCATTCAGGCTCTGCCGGGTTTGTCGGGCGCATCATCCCCGAGAAATATTCTGGTCTTGCAACTGGCCCGGCTGGGGGACTTGGTGCAGACCTGGCCTTTGCTCAGCCGTTTGCGCCGGGCCTATCCCGGAGCCAGGCTCACCCTGCTGACGGACCGCCGGTTGCTGCCTTTGCAAGCCGCAGGGCCGGAGGTGGACGAGGTTATCGGGTTTGACTTTCTGCAACTGGGCTCCCTGGCTGCCGCCAACTGGCCCGGGGCCTACCTATTGCTGGCCGGCTTGCACCGGGACTTGCAGACCCGGCGGTTCGATCTGGTCTTCAATCTCAACTTCTCCCGGCTCAGCCTCCTGTTGACGCATCTTTTAGGGGCTCGGGCCAAGGGGTATCTACCGGCCGCAGGGGGCCGGGAATTCTCCCGGGAGCCCTGGCTGGCCTGGATCTACAGCCTGGTGCACGCCCGGCGTTTCAACCGCTTTCACCTGACGGACGTCTTTCGCCATCTGGCGCCGGAGTCCGGCATGGCCCCGGCCATGGGGCGAGCCGGGGCCGGGCTCAAGGAAGAGCCGGTCATCGCCCTGCAACTGGCCACCCGCCACGAGCGGCGCACCTGGCCGCTGGAACACTTTGCCCGGCTGGCGGAATATCTGGCCAGCCAACTTTCGGCCCGGGTTTTATTGTTGGGCACCAGGGCCGAACGCTCCCTGGGAGAAAAGCTCCGGGCCGCGCTGCCCCCTCAGCTCCGGGAACGGGTGGTCAATCTCCAGGGCCAAACCGGCCTGGAAGAACTGGTGGGGCAACTTAAACAAACCCACTTCCTGGTCAGCGGCGATACCGGCACCCTGCACCTGGCCGCGGCCTTAGGCGTCCCCACCGCGGCCCTTTTCCTGGGTCCGGCCCTGTGCTTCGAGACCGGCCCTTACGGTCCCGGCCATTACGTCCTCCAGGCCGAGCCTCCTTGCCACCCCTGCACCGAGGCCGCGTCCCCCTGTCCGGAAGAAGGCCCGATTTGCCTGGAGATGCTGCCGCCCGAGGCGGTGGGCCGGCTCGTCTCCGGCTTGGTGGAGACGGTGACCGCGGCCAGGGACCTGCCCCTGCCCGCCGGCTCAAGGCTCTATGGCAGTGAAATGGATGCCTTCGGAGTCTGCTACCAATACCTGGGAGAGGAACCCCTCCGCTTCCCGGACCTGGTGGGTGACGCCTACCGCCGGGCAGGAGTATGGCTGGCGGAGGCAGGAAAAGAATTTCGGGGATGGGGCCGGGGGCCGGTGGCACGGGGAGGAAAATTATCCTCCCCGGATGTACCGGCGCTGGAGGCGCTGTTAGCCTCTTTGAACCAAGACCGGCCGGTTCCCCCGGAGCTGCCGGAAGCGGCCGCGGCGCTGCGCCCCCTGCTGGCCTTTCAGGCGGAAATGCAGCGGCAGGGGCGGGAAGAATTGTTTGCGGGGGTCAAGGCGGTTTTTGCCGCGGAGTTGGAAAACCGGATGTCTAACACGAGGTAATATAAATGAGTCTCTGGGAAAAGAACCTGGAAGTCTTGCGTCAAGTGGCCCCCGACCTGGCCGCCGCTTTAACCGCTGCCGTCGTCCCTGAGGATCACCAGGCCCTCCCGTCCCGGGCCGGGCCGCCTTACCTCCAGGTGGGCAAGCAGCGCCTCACCTCCTCCTATGACCCGGTCAAGGAAGGCCGGGATTGGGCCCAATCCCTGGGAGAAGCCGCCGGACCCCTCGTCATCTTCGGCCTGGGGCTGGGGTATCATATTCTGCCACTGCTGGCCCAAGGGCAAGACATATGGGTGGTGGAGCCCTCCGCGCCAGTGGCCCGCCTGGCCCTGGAGCATCAGGACTTGACACCCCTGTTGGCGAAAAACGGCCTGCGTCTGGGCACGGATTTCACCAACCTGCCCGTGGGCGCCCGCCTGGTGGAGCATACCCCCACCCGCCGGCTGCATCCCGGCCCCCACCGCCGCCTGGTCCGCTATCTGGCCGGGGAGGACGGCGCACCGGGGCCTTTGCGCATCCTGGTGGTGGGCCCTCTCTACGGCGGTTCACACCCCATCGCCCGCTACAGCGCCCGGGGCTTTAAGGAGCTGGGGCACGAGACGGAGTTCCTGGATTTCGCTCCCTTTTTTGCCGGTTACCAGGCCCTGGCCCGGGTCACCAAGGACCGGCGGGCCGAGCATCATCTGAAACAAGAGCTGCTGCGCCTTTTGGGGGAGACCATCATCGCCCGGGTCCGGGATTTTAAGCCGGACCTGGTCTTCGCCCTGGCCCAATCCCCGGTGGACCGGCCCCTGCTCAAGGCCTTGAAAGCGGAAGCCCCCCTGGTAGCCTACTGGTTCGTGGAGGACTTCCAGGTGCTCACCTATTGGCAGGAGCTGGCCCCGGAAGTGGACGTCTTTTTCACCCTCCAGCAGGAGCCTTTTTTCTCCGAACTCAAGAACCGGGGCGTTAAAAACTATGCCTGCCTGCCCCTGGCCGCGGACCTGGAGGCCTATCATCCCCTGGAGTTGAACCCGAAGGAAAAACGCCGCTTCGGGTCGGCCCTGTCTTTTGTGGGCGCGGGCTATTACAACCGCCGCCAGTTTTTCCATGGCCTCACCGATTTCGATTTCAAGGTCTGGGGCTCGGAATGGGACCTGAACTCTCCCCTCGCCCCCTGCATCCAAGACCGGGCGGCCCGGGTCTCAGAAGAGGACTCCAACAAGATCTTCAACGCCAGCCGGATCAATCTCAATCTCCATTCCTCTCCCTTTCACGCAGGGGTCAACCCCCAGGGGGATTATGTGAATCCCCGGGTCTTCGATCTGGCCGCGTGCGGGGCCTTTCAACTTGTGGATCGGCGCTCCCAGTTGCCGGAGTTCTTCACCCCCGATAAGGAGGTGGCCGTCTTCACCTCCCTGGCCGAAGCCCGGGAGAAGATTTCCTATTACCTGGCCCATGAAGACGAGCGCCGCGCCATGGCCGCGGCCGCTAAGGCGCGGGTCCTGAAGGAGCACACCTATGCCCGGCGCCTGGCCGGGGCCCTGGAGATCATCCAGGACCTCCATCCCGGGGTCCTGCCCCGGCGGCAGCTTGAGGGTGCTGCGCCCCAGCTCCAGTCCTGCTTCCCGGCGGATCATCCGGTGCAGGCCCTGTTGGACGCTTTGCCCGAGGGCGTGCCTCCCGACCTGGACGGTTTGGTGAGCCGCATCAAGGAAAGCGAGGAGCCTCTCACCGAGCCGGAAGCCATCCTCTGGTTTCTCCATGAGTTCCGCCGGGGACTGCAAGGCCGCGGCGCCAACGGAGGGAGCTGATGGACATCCTGGTGATCAACCTGATGCGCCTGGGGGATCTGGTCCAGTCCTCCCCCGTGCTCCGGGGCCTGAGGAACCGCTATCCGGGAGCCCGGATTACCCTGGCGGCCCAAGATCTCTTCCGGGAAACCGCGGAGCTGCTGCCCGGGGTGGACCGGCTCCTGCCTTTTCCCACCCGCCGACTGGCCCCGCTGCTGGATGGGGAGGGGTCCTGGCCCGAGGGCTACCGCGTGTTGGCCCGGTGGCTGGCCGACCATCTCGAACCCCGCCCGGACCTGGTGGTGAACCTCACCCCCACGATCATGGGGGCCATCCTCTCTTTCCTGTGCGGCGCCGGGGAGGTGCGGGGCTTCGCTCTCAACGGCGACAGGCGCTTTCTCACCCGGCCTGGTTGGATGAATTATCTGATGGTTACTTCCCGGGCCCGGCGGGCCAATGCCTTCAACCTGGTGGACATCTTCGCCAAAGGCGCGGGCCTGCAACCGGACGGCCGGGGTCTGGAGGTGCAAATCCCCGCCGACGCCCGGGACCAGGCCGGGGCCTTCCTGGCGGGATTGTCCCTGGCCCCGGGAACGTCCCTGGTGGGCCTGCTCCCCGGCGCGTCCCAGCCCCAGCGTTGCTGGCCGGCGGAAAATTTTGCCGAGGTGGGCCGCAAACTCCTGGCCGGCCGGCCCTGCCACTTTTTTATCCTCGGCAGCCGGAGCGAGGCCCGGTTGGGCGAGAAACTGGCCGGGCTCCTGCCTGCAGGCACCACGACCCTATGCGCCGGGGGCACCTCCATCGCCGGGCTGGCGGCCTTGATTTCCCGGCTTGACCTGCTGATCACCAACGACACCGGCCCCATGCACCTGGCCGCGGCGGTGAAGACCCCGGTTTTGGCCTTTTTCCTGGCCGGAGCCCGGGTCCGGGACACCGGGCCGGTGGGAGAGGGCCACCTGGCCCTGGAACCCCGGCTGGATTGCCACCCTTGCCATTACCCGGATTCCTGCTCCTTGTGCAAATGCCACAGCGCCATCTCCCCGGAGGCAGTGACCGCCTGGGCCCTTAACCTCCTGGAGAAGCGGCCCTTGGTCCCGGTCCCGGAGGCCTCTATCTGGCGCGGCCTCCAGGTCTATCTGTCCACCTTCGACCCCACGGGCCATCATGCCCATCTTCCTTTGATCCGCCGCGCCTTGGACCGGAACAATTTCTGGACTTTGGTCCACCGGGCCGCCTGGCCCCGCTTCCTGGACGGGAACGGAGGTTCGGGGGACGAACCGAGGCGCTGGCTCGGGCGAGTCTTAAGCGGGTGCTTCCTGCCGCCTGCGGACGACCTGGGATTGGCCGCGAGCCACCGGGACCTGGCGGAGCTGCTGGAGCTCACGGCCCGGGGCGAGCGGCTCGCCTGCCGGCTCCGGGATCTTCCCCCGGAGCGCCGCTCACCGTCATTTCTTTGGCAGCAGGCGGAGGCCATCCGGGGGATCGACCCGGAATTACACCGGCTGGCGGTGGGTTCGCCGGAGATTGCCGCCTTTATCGAGTATTATTTTCTGGAGCAGCGGGGGAGTGTGGAAACTGACGTCAGTCTTTTGGCGCGTCAATTGGCCCAGGCCTACCGGGGTCTGCGCCAGGTCGGTAAATCCTGCCTGGCTGCAATTGGGGAAATAGCTAGTTGTAATCCGGATATAGATAGCCATATCAACGTGTTGCCGGAAATGGCACATCTTGTGCAAAGATTAACTCCAAAGAAGGATCAAATTCTCGAGGTGGCGCCATGCAAGTAACCATCAACCATCAAAACCTGGCGGTGGATTTTTCCCACCTGCGCAACCTGGAAGAAGCCCTGGTGGAGCTTAATGAGAAATTCATTCCCGAGGGCCAGCAGCTCTTTCAGGTAGAGGTGAACGGCCAGTTTTTCACGGAACGCTATCCCCGGGAATCCCGCTACGTCACTCTGGGAGAGGTGTCCACCCTGGATTTGAAGACCGTCTCCGATGAGGAACTGGCCCGCTCCATCCTGGCCGACGCCGCGGTCCAGGTGGAGACCCTGGCCCAGGCCCTGGAAAAAAGCGCCGCGCTCTTCCGCCTGGCCGCAGAAGATGAAGCCAACCATTATTTCGCCCAGGTGCTGGAAGCGCTGCGCTGGCTGCTGCAGACCGGAGAAGGGGCCTGTAAGGTCCTGGACGTGGACCTTAAAGAGGTGTCCTCCCCTCAAATCGGGGATGTCTCCGATTTCCTAAAACGTTTTCAGGACCTGCTGGAAGAGATGCTCCAGGTCTATGAAGAAGAAGATTACATCCTCCTGGCGGATTTGATGGAATACGAACTCCTGCCCATGGTGAAACAATGGCAAAAGATTCTCTCACAACTCTCACGCCGTTAACCCGGAATCGGGTGGCGCTGCTCCAAGACCTCACCCGGGCCATCACCGCGGCGGTGCTCCAGGACGATATGGACCGGGCCGCCAACCTCTTGGACCAGCGGCAGACGGTGCTGCAACACCTGGACTGGTCCAGGCCCGCCGAAGACCTGGGGGACGACCTCCGGGAGCTTTGGAGCCTTGACCAATCCCTCATGACCTTCTGCCAATCCTGGCGGGAAGCCCTGGATGAACGCCTGCAAACCCTCACTCTCAGCCAGCATCTGCGCCAAAAATACGCGCCTCCGGTTTCCGAAGCCCGTTTTGTAGACTTTCGTAAGTAAAAAGGCGGAGCTCAGGCTCCGCCTTGGGCAGGTTCAAACAGCCGGGACCCGGCAGCCGGGGAAAATTAAGGCAACCTGGTTTGGCTGTCGGTTTTGGCATCCTTGAGCTGGCTCGCGGTTAAGTTCAGTGCCCCGGATAAATCGGTTCCGGATAAATCAGCCCCCCTCAGATCAGCGTCAATAAACATGGCTCGGCTGACTTTGGCCCCGTGCAATTTGGCCCCCCGCAGATTGACCCCTCCGAGGAAGCTGTCTTCCAGATTAGCCCCGGAGAGATCGGCTCTCTCCAGGTTCGCCTCCCGCAACTCGGTCAATGACAGGTCGGCCCCCTGGAGTTTGGCATCCTGTAAATTGGCCCTAACCAGGAACGCACCTTTCAAAGCCGCGTCTCGGAGATCGTAGCCATCCAAGCGTTGCGCCAGCAGCCGGTAGTTGTGGTCCAGAGGCAATTTCAAACTCCGGATCATTTTCTCATCATAAAATGCCAGGCTCCAGTTCCTGGCGGCTTTCAATTGCTCTTCCTTTAGCCCCTTGGCCCCGTGCAATTTGGCCCACTGCAGATTGGCTCCCTTCAGGTCGGTTTTTTCGAGGTTAGCTCCCTGGAAATTGGCAAGCCGCAGGCGACACTCAGAGAGTTGCGCCTTGGTAAGGTTAGCCTTATTAAAATTACTTCTGTAAAGATTGGCTTTTCCGAGGTCGGCCCCCAGGAGATTTGCTCCGGTAAAATCAAAGTTAGATAAATCCACTTCCTGTAAATTCGCATAAACCAGATTCAACCCGGAGAAGTTCCTGGCCTTTAGCAAGTCACCGTGGTTCTTGGGCAGTCCCAATTTTTCGGTTAGGGGGCCGTCATAGCGGGCAAGAACCCAGGCCTTGGCTTCTATGATTTGATTCTCTTCCAGGTTTTTGGCTCCGGTGAAGTCGGCCCCCTGAAGGTTGGCCGCCCTAAAGATAGTCCCTTTGAGCTTGGCGCCCTGGAGATTGGCGGCTAGCAGGTTTGCTTCCGCCAAAACCGCCAACTCCAGGTTGGCCTCGCTGAGATTGGCTGCCACCAGGTAGGCTTGATAAAGGTTGGCTCTATAAAGGCAGGCCTTTTTCAAGTTGGCCCGAAATAGATGGGATTTTTCCAGAATGGCGGCGCGCCATGGCTCTCCGGATTCACCCAACTTGGCTTCCCGCAGGTCGGCTCCCCGCAGGTAAGCTCCTTGCATGTTGGCTTCGCGCAGATCAGCCTTGGCCAAAAACGCGCCTTTGGCCTCGGCGTGTCTGAGATCCCGGTTCGCCAACTGCGCGCCCCGGGCCAATGGAATTTCTGTATCCGCCCCTTGGTCTCCTGGTGTTCCACGGCTCTCGGCAAATCTGGTGGAGACGTCTTTTTCCTCAAAATTAACCACGGTTTTAAGGCCGAAGACCTCGAAGGCCGTTAGCACCATCCAGCGGTTAAATGGCGGCGGTCTCCTCGGGTCCGATATGCCGTGGATGAACCCATCGGAGCAAGTAAACAGAAGAAAAAGAACCGGACCGGCAACCACCACGTTCCGTAGGATTCCAGATACCTTCCCGCCTCGTTTTTTGCCGTTTTCGCCCCGGAGGGTGATCCTGGCAAGACGGCAGGACCAAACGCCGAACAAGATAGTCAAGGTGATAATGACTATGTGGTATACGGTGACGCCGGGATGACGCACATAAAGATATCTGCCCCATAAGAGGACCATGGTAATGGGAAGAAAAAACCAGCCCAAAAAAACTGCTAACCATTTCTGCAGGAACCCCTGGAAAGTGCGGCGGTCTTCGAGTGTTCGGAGGCGGAGGAAGTTAGAAGAGGGCAGCCAATTGAACAGCCAGGGATAGACCTTCTGGTCCACCTGGTTGCCATCGGGGAAAACCGCAGGCAGATTCGCCAAAGCCCCCCATAAATGTTGCAGGTTGAAGTGGAAGTAGATATAGATCGCCAAAAGTAGAAAAGGCGCGGCCAGATAAAAGTAAAACACGTCCATGCTCACCCCCAGGAGGGGTAGTGTGGTGGAGCCGGCATTGGTAAGGAGGACGACATCCGAGGCGGTAAATACCGTTATTCCTGTGTACACGCAGGCCGTGAGCATGGCCATGAACAGAACGCTGGTGACGCTCGAGGCATCTTTGATATTCCCCAGGCCCGCAAATTCCCGCTGCTCCTCAGGCAACCGGCAATCCTTCAGGTTGGCCCTGGCTAAATTTAAGGCAGCAAGCCCCCAGGTGTCGGAAAGATCAGCCCCCTGGAGGTCGGCATCCTGGAATTTTACATCCCGGAGATTGGCCCCTTGGAATTGGGCGCCGGAAAGATCGCTCCTTGCCAGATTTTCTCCCATCAAATTGAGGTTTCGGAAGTCATAATTAGACAAAGCAGCCTTTTGGCCTCGCTTACCCCTGGTGTCCAGCCACTGGCGGTGTGCGTTGAGAATCAGGCGCAGTTCTGCAGGTATTGCGCGGAATGGGGGGGAGTCAGACTTGCCCTGGGAAGTGTTGTTCTCAGGCATGGTCTCTACCTCCGTGAGTTTGGCGGGGAGTACATTGAGAGCAAGCCAATCCGCTCACGTTTCGGCGCGGCGGGGAATAAGCCGGCTTCCTTAACCGATATCGGCCTGCTCAGCTTCTAAGGTTTAGTGGGTTATTCCAGTCGGGCGTTCCTCCTTTTCCGAGCCCGGGCCGTTCTTCCTTTTAAATACACCATAGCACATAGATTGTAAAAAATTATAGAGGAAAAATCGCCAGACTCGGAATGGCAGGAATGCGGGCAAAATTCCTTGGGAAAGAGTGTCGGTGGCAGGTGAGGGTTGATGAAGGGGAGCCGGAGTCCGGCTGGGGTTGGCAGCGGGGGGAGGGGGCAATAAATTCCCCCAGGGAGCCGCATTCACGCCTAGCTCCCTGGGGGAAAAAAATCACCAGCGGGCGTCAAAGAGATTGGTGATCTGGTAAATTAAGCCGCTTTTGTTTTGGTTCTCTTCGGCGGCCATGTCTACCTGGCACTTGTTGATATAGTCTTTAACTTCTGCCTGTTTGGGAAAGTCGGGGTATTCCTGGGCCAGCGCCTGAAAGCGATCCAGGGAGGCCTTATACCGCTTGGTCTTATAGTAAAACTCCGCGATATAAAATTCGTGCTCCGCCAGGTCCAGGCGGCAGCGGGCCATATATTTCTCCACCTGGCCGATGTACTCGGAATTGGGGTATTTCTGCTTCAGGCGGCGAAATTCCTGGAGGGCTTTGAAGGTATAGGTCTGGTCCCGGTCGATGGTGGAGCGCTGCCGGTAGTAACACATGCCCTGGCGGAAAACGGCATAAGGAACGGCCTTATTGGTGGGGTGAAGTTTTTCGAATTCTTTGTAAGCCTGCAAAGCCTCATCCCATTTCTTATTATAATAATAGGCGTCGGCTACCTTGATTTGGGCCAGCAGGGCTTGCTCGCTGTAAGGATACCGGTCCCGCACCATTTCGAAGGTCTCGATGGCATCGTCGTATTTCTTCTTCTTCATCTGCTGGATGCCTTCTTCGGCCATGACGTCCGGCGGCTTTTCCGGCCTCTTTTTGCTGAACCAGCCTTTCACGGTGCTGCAACCGCCGAGATGGGCGGCCAGAACCAATACCAACAAAAATTGGATAAATTTTTTCATAGTCATAAATCTTAGACCCTATTTACGTTGAAAAGTTACAAATCACTAATCTGTTTAGATTAAAGATTATTTTAAACGAAAAACGAAAAAATGAAAAACCCAAAAACGGTCTCATCTCCGGCGGTGTTCGGTCAGGTAAGCCTCTGCGGCAAACGCGGCGGTGGCGCCGTCACCCACTGCGGTGGAGATTTGCCGTAGAAGTTTGTTCCGTACATCCCCGGCTGCAAAAATACCAGGGACGGAGGTAGCCATATTGGCGTCGGTGAAAACAAATCCCCATTCATCCAGGGGTACGCGGCCCTCGAGCCAGGCGGTGTTGG
>Ga0233423_10001438_pt1 | contig 12021 bp, 11 predicted proteins | sample Watercolumn_Mata_FD_180713 | JGI IMG/M metagenome (GOLD analysis project Ga0233423, IMG submission 180713) | Freshwater microbial communities from Lake Matano, South Sulawesi, Indonesia - Watercolumn_Matano_2014_112_MG | ecosystem: Environmental > Aquatic > Freshwater > Lake | place: Indonesia... | reverse complement strand
GGGCGGGTGAGCCACTGCTCCCCCGCCCTCCCCTCAAATCACTTCTTCCCCCCTCTCGGCGTCAGTTTCAGCAGGGCGGCGATTTGGCCCGCCAGGTCCGCGGTTTTGGCTTCCGGCGCTTCGGTTTTCGGGGTCAGCAGTTGCGGCCGGTTCTGGTATTCCGGCTTGGGGGTCACTTCGAATTCCGGAGGAAAGGAGTTGTCGAAGTACATCTGCTGAAAGCCGATGAATTTAAGGTGGTGCGCGGTGGCGTCCAGCACCGCCACTTCGTCCCGGCCCAGCAGTCCGGTCTTTATGGCCGCCCGCAGGCCCGCCAGGGACTCGCCCCCCTGGGTGCAGGCGATGTGGCCGCAGCGGTTGGCCAGGAGCATGGAGTCCATGATCTCCTGCTCGGTGACCTGGACCACGGCCACGCTGGCCTCTCCGGCCCGGCGGGTGTATTCCTCGGCCAGGCGGATGACCCGGGGCATGGACACCGGGTTGCCGATCATGGCCGCCTGGGCCACGCTGGGCTTGACCGCCACCGGCATGAAGACCCGCTTGCTTTTGTCGGCTTGGGCGTAATAGCGGAACACCGGGTCGGCGTGGTGGGACTGCACCCCGATGACGCGGGGCAGTTGCTCAATAATTTGCAAATCGTGGAGCCGCAAGAACCCCTGCATGATGGCAGTGATGTTGCCGGCATTGCCGATGGGCACCAGCACCGCTTTTTTGGTCAGGTCATAGTCAAACCCCTGGGCGATCTCAAAGGCGTAGGACTCCTGGCCGCGGATGCGCCAGGGGTTTTTGGAGTTGAGCAGGGCCACCTGGTAGTTGTCGGCCAGGGCCTCCACCACTTTCATGCAGTCGTCGAAGACCCCGGGGATCTCCAGCACCCGGGCGCCACTGCCCAGGGGCTGGGCCAGTTGCTGGGGGGTGACCTTGCCGTGGGGCAGGAGCACTGCGCTGGCCACCTTGTCCCCCAGGTAGGCGGCGTAGAGGGCCGCGGAGGCGGAGGTGTCGCCGGTGGAAGCGCAGATGGCCAGCAGGCGGCCGGCGCCAGGCTGGCGCACCAGGTAATTGAGATAGCTCAAGGCCGCGGCCATGCCCCGGTCTTTAAACGAAGCGCTGGGGTTCTGGCCGTCGTTTTTAAAATAAAAAGGCGCGCCCACCTGGGCGACAAGCTGCTCGTTGGCGGCCACCTGGGGGGTGTGGCCCTCACCCAGATAGATGACGTCCTCTAAAGGAATGACCGGGGCGATGAGTTCGTAGTAGAGAAAAATGCCATTTAGGGCCGGCACATTTAGCATCTGGCGGTAGTCGAACAGCCGCCGCCAGAAGGTGCCGGGCTGCTGGGCCAGCCGGGCCGCGCCCCGATCTTCCAGGAGGAACAGGCCGCGGCACTGGGGACAGGTGTACAGCAGTTCGGTGATGCCGTATTCTGCCGCGCACTCGAGACAGCGGTATACCATGTCCCCGGTAGGGGAGGGGATGAGGTGGGGGCGGATATCTTCGGGGAATTCTGCGATCTTCAAGGAGCCTCCAGGTACGGATAATCATTAACTTTATTTATACGGTCCCCCAAACTTAACTTACAACAGATTACCCTGATTTTCCTCCGGGGTAGCCCCTTTTCGCTTGGGGACAGCTTTCTTGAAAGTGGCCTGGATGCTCCACTCCGGATACTGCAACTTTTTCCCGGCAAAAAGCTCAGCAATGGTCAGAATCTGCAAACGGGGGAAGCGGCGGCCGGGGGGATGCTCAGAATCATAGAAACCTGCCGCCGCGGCCTCTTCCCGCATTCTGCGGGTAGGCGCTCTCAAAGTAAGGAACCCGCCTATGGCAGCCTGTTCCCGTTCCAGGGCGCCCTTTAATTCCATAATCTGGCTGACGCCCACCTGACCGCTTTTTACCTGGACAATTATTTTGTGGTACTTGCCGCCGGTCTTTTCCTGAAAATAGATGACCCCGTCAATGCTGCGGTCCGCGCCCTTCTTTTTATCCTGGGCCGGGCGGGCGTCCACCATATCCAAGGCCCACCATTCGAATTTATAGCGGTCTTCCAGGGCCAGTGCTTCGGCGCTCTTTAAGTCTACCGGTTCGCCGATCACTTCATAAACCGGAGGTTCGGTGGGAAAGGTGTCGCTTAAGCGCCTTTTGATCAATTTGATGGCCAGGTGGGTGATGTCGATGCCGATCCAGCGCCGTTTAAGCCTTTCGGCCACCGCGACCGCAGTGCCGCAGCCGCAGAAGGGATCAAGCACCAAATCGCCTTCGTGGCTGCTGGCTTTAATAATTCTCTCCAGGAGGGCTTCGGGCTTCTGGGTGGGATAGCCGAGACGTTCTTTTGCTTGGGGGTTTATGGGCGGAATATCCGTCCACATGTCTTGTAAGGGAACACCCTTAACTTCATCTAAATATCTCTTATATGCTGGCCAGCCTCCGCCGGGCGGCCAGTAAATCCTACCTGCAGCGTCCAATTCTGACAATTTTTCAATGGAGAATTTCCAGTGATTGCCCTTGGCTGTTACATCAAAGCCGCGCCAGGGCATACCAGATGATCCCCGTCTGACTCCAAAGGCGGTCAGATTGTCTGCTCTCCAGCGACGACCATCGGGGTCAGTCTGAGTATAGTGGGATTTAAGATATTTTTCGTCATATTTGGTGTGTATCGGGTTCCATATATAAGCATCCGATTTGCTGTAAAAAAATAGCACATCATGGACCGGACCATACCGCCTAGCGCTACTATGAGCGCTAGTCCGTTTCCAGCTTATTTCATTACGGAAATTGCGCGGGGAAAAGATGCTGTCCAAAAGCATTTTGATGAAATGGCTGGCAGTCGGATCACAATGCAGATAAAGACTACCGTTGGGTTTCAACACCCGGTGGAGTTCCACAAGGCGGATGGCCATCATGGTGAGGTAGGCCATCATGTCGTTGCTTCCCAGAAAGGAGCGCAGGGCCAGGAGGAGGTCGGCCAGCTTCTTGGGGCCCAATTTCACCACGTCGTCAAAGGCTTCTTCCGATTCCTTGCCCCAGTGCCAGGTGTCCTCGAAGGCGGTGATTTGGGCGCCGGATTTGGTGCCGTTTTTCTCCGCAAAGAGGATGTTATAAGTGGCGTTGGAGTTGAACGGCGGGTCCAGATAAATCAAGTCCACGCTGGCCACCGGGATATGCTTTCTCAGCACCTCCAGGTTGTCCCCGAAATAGAGCTGATTCCTCCAGTGCTCCATATACCTTATTCCCCGCACCGGCGAGACGCCGGTGCCACTAGATAGTAGTTGGTTATTGGGGAAGGGGACCAGGGGTCGCAGACCCCTGCCCCCTCCCCCCAACTCAACTACTTAAACTCACACCGTCAGGTGGTATTTTTTCAGTTTATATTGCAGCAGGCTTTTGGTGATGCCCAGCATTTCCGCGGCCCGAACCTGCACCTGGCCGCTCATCTCCAGGGCCCGGCGGATCATCTGCTCCTCGATGGCTTCCAGGGCCTCGGGTAAGGGCGTATGCAAGGGGATAAAGCGGTCCACGTCCAGCTTTTCTTCCACCGGGGTGGGCGCCAGTTCTCCGGGCAAATCATGGGGGTGATCAAGTTGTTGGCGCACAGGATGACGGCCCGTTCCACGACATTCTCCAGTTCCCGCACGTTCCCGGGCCAGGGGTACTGGAGCAGCAGCTTTTCGGCCTCGGGAGTGATGCGCACCTTGTCCCGCAGGTTTTCCTGGACATACTTGTTGATGAAATGCACGGTGAGTAGGGGGATGTCTTCCGGGCGTTGGCGCAGCGGGGGAATGTGCAGATGCACCACGTTGAGGCGATAAAACAAATCTTCCCGAAAGCGGCCGGCCTCCACCTCTTCTTTTAATTCCCGGTTGGAGGCCGCCACCAGGCGCACATCCACCTTGATGGTGCGGGTGCCCCCCACCCGTTCGAACTCCATTTCCTGCAGCACCCGCAGGAGCTTCACCTGCAGGGCCTGGGACATTTCCGCCACTTCGTCCAAAAACAGGGTGCCGCCGTCGGCCAGTTCGAACCGGCCTTTGCGCATGGCCACCGCGTGGGTGAAGGCGCCCCGCTCGTGGCCGAAGAGTTCGGACTCCAGCAGGGTCTCGGTCAGGGCCGCGCAGTTCACGGAAACAAAGGTTTTGGGGGCCCGGCTGCTCACCTGGTGGATGGCCCGGGCCACCAGCTCCTTGCCGGTGCCGCTTTCGCCGGTGACCAGCACCGTGGCCTTGGATTGGGCCACCTTTTTGACCATGGCCAGGATGTCCTGCATCACCTTGCTTTTGGCCACAATGTTGGGGAAGTTGTAGCGCTTTTCCAACTCCTGGGTGAGCAGGCGGTTTTTAAGGATGAGGTGGCGGTGCTCCAAGGCCTTGGCGATGGTTACCAGGATTTCTTCATTTTTAAAGGGTTTCAAGAGGTAATCAAAAGCCCCCTCTTTCATGGCCCGGACCGCCTTCTCCACGGTGCCGAAAGCGGTCATGATCACCACCGGCAGCTCCGGATAGAGGCGGTGCAAGGTGGCCAGCAGCTCGATGCCGCTCATCTTGGGCATCTTCATGTCGGTGAGGACCAGGTCCAGGTCGGTGCGGTCGGCGATTTTTAAGGCCTCCGGCCCGCTCAAGGCGGTGAGCACTTCATAGCCGGCCTCCTCCAGCAAGGCCTCCATGACCGTCAGATAATTGCTCTCGTCGTCTACGACTAAAATGGTATCCATAGGTATTTGCCCCGCTTGTTTAAAAGGGCGACATCTTCCAGATATGTTTTGGGGAGGGCCGGGGGGCTGGGTAACCCCGCCCCTGGGTCTGCGGCCTCCCCCCTTAACCCGCCTAATTCACAGACAGCTCCGGCAGGGTGATGGTCACCGTAGTGCCGTGCCCCGGGGTGCTGTCGATCCTGATGGTCCCCTGGTGGCTTTCGATAATACTTTTCACTATGGGCAGTCCCAGCCCGCTGCCTTTCTCCTTGGTGGTAAAGAAGGGGTTAAAGATCTTTTTCAAGGTCTCCGGGTCTATGCCTTCGCCGTGGTCCGCAAAGCGAATTTCCCCGCCGCGACCATTGCGGCCCAACTTCGTGGACACGGTAAGTCTCCCACCGTGGGGCATGGCCTGGATGGCATTCAACAGGATATTTAAAAAGGCCTGATGCAAGAGGTCCGCGTCGGCCGGCAGGGCCCGGCCGTTTAACTGGTACTGGCGGGTGATGGTAATGCCCCGGCGCTGGATTTCCGGCTGCAACAATTCCAGGCTGCGATTAATAACCCCTTCCAGGTCGCAGGGACGCAGGTTGGGGACGCGGGGTCGGGAGAAATCCAAAAATTCCGTCACCTTTTCATTGAGGCGATTGACTTCTTCCACAATGATGCTGGCCAGGCGGCTTTGGGGTTCATAGCGGGCCAGCTTCTCCTCCAACAGCTCCGCGGTGGAGCTGATGATTCCTAAGGGATTGCGGATTTCGTGGGCCACCCCCGCGGTCATTTCGCCCAAGGCCGCCAGGCGCTCCGACTGGTGCAGCTGGGCCTCCAGTTGCCGCTGTTCCTCCTGGCGCCTTTCTAAAATGACCTCCGCCTGCTTGACGATTTGCCGCAAAACGATGAACAGCAGGCCCATGATCACCACCAGGGTGACCAAAATGATCAGACGGAACTTGGCGATTTCCCTCAGGTCCTGGGAGATGTTCTGGGTGATCTCAAAAACCCCCACCACCGGCCCCATTTGGGGGCCCAGTTTCTCCTCCAGGCGAAAGGGAATATAGGCCTTGAGGCGGTGGGCCTCGGAGGTGCCGGGCCACAGGATACTCCATAAGGGGCTATAGCCGGGCATTTCAAAATAGTGCTCTCCAGCCAGGGCCTTTTGCACCCCGATAACATCGTCGCACTTCTTCCCCAAAGGTAAGTCATCGGTACTGTAGGAAAATACCCCTTCCTGGTCATACTGGTTGAGTTGCTCCACGTGGAAGCCATGGATGGTGTTGCGCATCACCACGTCCAGACGTTTATACTGCTCCGGGTCGGAAATGGTGATGCGGCCCCCCTTTTCGTAGGCCGTGGGCAGGACAAACTGTTGAAAAACCTGGTGGTTAAGGTTAGAGGCCAGCAGTAAGATGTAGTCTTCGTTTTTCTTCAGGGCCATCTGTTGCGCCCTTAACGTCAGGAGCAAGGTGAGGATGACGGTGAAAACGAGGATGACCACAAAGCCGGGGATGGAAAAGAACTTTACCAGCCGGAAGGTCTGGGGGTCCTTCCCCAATGGCCACCAGGAAGGTTTGCGGTCAAAGAGTTTCATGGCTGGTCAAGTAATGAGATATTTCTCCAACGGGGGCGGCGCCCCCTCAAACTCTTGCCGGAAGACCTCAAAGCCGGCGCGGCCCATCAGGCCATAGGTGGTCTGCTTGCCACCCTCGACCCCCGGTTGGTCCAAAGGATTAACTTGAAAAAGGCCGGCCGCGGCCACAGTCACCACTTCCAAAAGATAAATCAACTGGCCGATGGTAAAGGCGTTGATCTCCGGCAGGCGCAAGGTGAGGCTGGGCCTGCCCGCCTGCCGGAGATTATAGGCGGTGGCCTGCTGCTCCGCTTTAAAGAGTTCGTTTAAGGAGCGGCCTCCCAAGTAACTCAATTGGGGGTCGGCAAACAGGTCCGGCAACTCCAGACGATGCTGAAAATCCCCTACTTCCAGGAAGGTTATTAGTTTGTCCTGTGGCCCTTCCATATAAAGCTGCAGTTGAGAATGCTGGTCGGTGACCCCCAGGGCCCGCACCGGGGTGGTGCCCGCGTGGATGGTGCTGCCGTTGAGGGCAAATTTTTTCCCCAGGCTTTCGGCCCAGAGCTGGCAGAACCAGTCGGCCAGGCCGGTGAGCGCCGTGGCGTAGGGCATGATCACCAGGATGCTCCGCTGTTTGAGGCTGGCAAAGAGGTAATAGAGGGACGCCAGGCGATAGGCCAGGTGCTCCTGGGGCGGAGCCGCCTTGAGGCGTACATCCATGAAGCGGGCTCCGGCCAGGAGTTCCTCTACCTCGATGCCCACCAGGACCGCGGGCAGCAACCCCACCGCGGTCAGCACCGAAAAGCGCCCCCCCACGTTGGGGGGGATGCTCAGAGAGGGAAAGTCTTCTTGAGCCACCAGGCGCCGTAAGGGGCCTTTCTCCGGATCGGTGGTGACGACGAGGCGCTCTCGGGCCTTGTCCGCGCCTACCCGGCTTTGGAGCAGGCTATAGACAAACAGGAACTGGGCCAGGGTTTCCGCGGTACTCCCTGATTTGCTTATAACATTAAAGGCGGTGCGCCGCAACTCCAGGCCGTCCAACAGGCCATAGAAGAAATCCGCGTCGATGTTGTCCGCCACCCAGAGGCTGGGGCGATGCCGGCGCCGGGCCAGGGGGAAAAGGTTGTACTGGGGATGGCACAAGGCCTGGTGCAAGGCCCGGGCCCCCAGGGCCGACCCGCCGATACCCAAGACCACAAAGCTCCAGCACCACTCCAGGAGGGGTTTGGCGACGTGGCGGATTTCCTCGAGGACCTCCACCTGGTACGGCAAGTCCATAAAACCCAGGCGACCGCTGGCCCGGCCCGCGGCCAATTCCTGGTCGATGGCGGCCAGGCGGGGGACCAGGGCCTCCAGGTCCGCTTCTTTAAGGCCATGCTCCCCTACAAACTCGCTCATGGCATAATTATAATCAAGGCTAAGGGCCTGGCTGGCAACCCACTTGGGGTCCTGGAAACGCTTCATGAACTATCTCCCCTCGGCAGCGCGGCCAGCCTTCCCCAGACCTGGGCCTGGGGTCCGACCGCTCCTTGAGAAAATGTAGCCCAGACTTAAGGGAGATTCAAGGAGAAATGCCGCCCGCCAGGTCCCTTCCGGCTCTCTGAAGGCCTGTCACGGCAGGGGTAAAGGCAAGTCCTGAGGGAAGTAGATGCCGGGCCACGGACAGCCTCCCGGAGGCCCGGGCTGCGACCCCACCTTTACAATCTAGAAAAAATATTGACAGTGGCTGGGGCCAACTCAGGGGGAAACCCCTTTTTAGTAAGCTAGTTATCCCGTTTTTCTCACCGAATGGAGCCTGACCCATTTTCCCTCCCAAAGAAACTTGGCAACCAACTATTCTTCTTCTAACCCAAGAGGACTGAGGTTAGTCTGGGGGGTTGGGTTTAGGCAAATTTAAGGGCCAGAAAGTTCCCGCCCCACTTGGCGGCTCTGCTTATGGGCCTGGCATGACCATTGCTAATTCTATCTGGGGGATTTGCGCTGAGGGAAATTTATGAAGTTTTTTGGGGGCCTGGGCTCCTTTCCCTAGGTTACTCCCCCGGTGGCGGTGCTTAACCTTGACATCTGGATGGCGCCCCCTTAGGATACCCGGCTAAGGGGCCTAAATCTGGTAGGATTTTCGAAAAACCTGGGGTAACATAAATCAAATAAACCAAGATTAATCATTAGGGTGCCCCCATGGAAGCGCAATACTTCAAGAAATTATGGTGGAATATTATCTTAGCCACCTTGAGTTTTTCGGTAATCCCCTTGTTCGTCCTGGGGGTGGTCATTTACCAGCAGTTCAGCTTCTCATACACGGCCAAGATCACCGATAATTTAAAAACCCTGGTGGAAAACCGGTGCAGCGCCGTTGACCTTTTTTTTGAGGAACGGCTGTCCCAGCTTATCAGTTTGGCCAACACCCATACCCTGGAGAGATTGGCGGATGAAGATTATTTAAACAAGGTGTTCAACATTATTCAGACGCGCTCCAAGTCTTTTTTAGACCTGGGGGTCATTGACCAGGAAGGGAACCACCTGGCTTACGTGGGGCCCTACTATAACATCTTGAAAGATGTCAATTACAAAAACGAAGACTGGTTTGGTGCGGTGATGTCCACCGGCACTTACATAAGCGACGTCTTCATGGGGTTTCGGAAAATTCCCCACTTCATCATTGCCGTGATGGTGCGGGAAAAAAACCGCGTCTGGATTCTTAGGGCCACCATTGACTCCGACATCCTGGAAAATCTGGTGCGCGCCGCCCAGTTGGGCAAAAAAGGGGACGCGTTTATCATCAACCGGGAAAACATCTTGCAGACCGCTCCCCGCTTCAGCGGCAAACTCCTGGAACATCCCAACACACCCAACTTCGCCGCGGCCACCGGCACCCAGGTGGAGGAATTACCCATTGAGGGGGTAGACAATCTCTTCGCCACCAGCGTCATCAAGAACAAGAAGTGGGTGCTGGTGGTCCGGGAAGACCCCAAGGAGCAACTGACCCCGCTGCTGCGGGCCAGATTTCTCGCGGGCCTGATCGGCCTGGGGGGGGTGTTGTTGATTGTTATCGGCGCGGTCTTCACCACCAGGTCCATGATGAAGGAACTGATGGAGATGGAACGCAAAAAAGCGGTGAGTGACGAAATCTCCATCCAGTCCAGCAAGCTGGCGGCCCTGGGAAAAATGGCCGCGGGCATCGCCCATGAAATCAACAATCCTTTGGCCGTCATCGGGGAAAAAGCGGGCTGGCTGAAGGACTTGCTGGCCATGGAAGATATTTCCCACAGCCCGCATTTTCAGGAATTTGCCGACGCGGTGCACAAGATCGAATACCACATCGTGCGGGCCAAAACCGTCACCCACCGCCTCCTGGGCTTTGCCCGGCGCATGGAGCCGGTGGCGGAGAAAGTAAATGTCAACGCGGTTATGGACGAGGCCATCGACTTTTTAGAGAATGAAGCCCGTTACCGCAGCATTGACATCCAGACCGATTACATCCCCAACCTCCCTTTAACCCTCAGCGACCCGGCGCAACTCCAGCAGGTCTTTTTGAATATCCTCAATAATGCCATCGACGCCATCGGTAAAGACGGTGAAATCTTGATCAAAACCAAATACATCGCTAAAAATAATGAAATTGCCGTGACAATCCACGATAATGGTCCGGGGATTCCCAAAGAGATGCTGGATAAAATTTTTGATCCCTTCTTCACCACCAAAGAGGTGGGCAAAGGCACCGGCCTGGGTCTGTCCATTTCCTACGGCATTGTGGAAAAGTTGGGGGGCAGAATCATGGTGGCCAGTGAAGAAGGCCAGGGGACCACATTCACTATCTACTTGCCTATAAGAGATTAACCTTTAAACGAGGTGCCTGATGGATAAATTCAGAGTGCTGGTGGTTGATGATGAACTGGATTTCCTAGAAACCATCGTCAAACGTCTTAAGACCCGCAAGATAGACGTCACCGGGGTCGACAGCGGTGTCAAGGCCTTATCTTTACTTAATGACCAGGACTTTGACGTGGTCATCCTGGACGTCAAGATGCCGGGGCTGGACGGCATCGACACCTTGAGGGAGATGAAGAAGAAAAAGCCTCTCGTGGAAGTAATCATGCTCACCGGCCATGCCTCGGTGGAGTCCGGCATTCAAGGTATGCAATTGGGGGCTTTTGACTATGTCATGAAACCCGTGGCCTTGGATGAGCTGTTGGAGAAGATGCGCCAGGCTTACGAGAGAAAGTTGATCTCCGAAGGCAAGGCCTAAGCCGCCAGACGCAGCCGGCTCATCCTTTTCCCTGACGGGGCCCGAACTGTGGGGGGAGACGCCTTCCCTTCAGAGGTAGGCCGCCCCCGGGTCCTTCCCCAGACCTGGAGCTGACCTGCAAGCACCCAGCCCCGTTCCGAAAAGGAGAGCTTCCCCCGGATTGGCAGCGGCCCCTTAGCCAACCTTCCCCTTTACCAGGAATAATTACATGCCGGCAAAACCCAAATGGTTCCTTGACGAGCGTATTCTCCAGTCTCAAAAGCTGGCCGCCATCGGGGAACTGTCCACGGGTATTGCCCATGAAATCAACAACCCGCTGGCCATCATTCGCCAAGAAGCCGAATGGATCCAGCATCTTCTCAAAAATAAGGAAAAGCTCGACGCCAAAGCAGTGGGGGAGCTCAAGGGCGCCCTGCACCAGATTGTCCAGCAGGTGGACCGCTGCAAGGATATCACCCACCGTTTGCTGGACTTCGCCCGCAAGCGGAAGCCCATCATTCAGGCGGTGGAAGTAAATAAAATCATTGAGGACATGGCGCTTTTAGTGGAAAGGGAAGCCAAGCACAATAAAATCCAGATCATCAGAGACTATGAGAAAAATTTGCCCCTCATTCATAGTGACGGTCCACAGCTCCGGCAGGTGGTCTTAAATCTCCTTAACAACGCGGTGCAAGCCATTGACAAAGGCGGCGTGGTCACCGTCGCCACCCGCATGGCCGCAGAGGATACCATTGACCTGATGGTCAGCGACACCGGCTGCGGCATCCCCGAGGAGCATCTGGAGAAGATCTTTGATCCGTTTTTTTCCACCAAGCCTGAGGGGCGCGGCACGGGTTTGGGCCTGTCCATCTGCCTGGGCATCCTCCAGAGACTGGGGGGCCGCATCTCTGTGGTCAGCACCGTGGGGCAAGGCACCACCTTCACCATCAACCTCCCCCGCGAACCCCGGACAGGTGGCCGCCATTAGTGACCCCCCCAAGATCTTATTGGTGGACGACGAGGAGCGGTTCCGCACCACTTTGCGCAAGATGCTGACGGCGCAGGGCCTAGCGGTGACCGCGGCGGGGAGCGGCCCGGAAGCCCTGGAGGAACTGAGAAACCACGCTTATGACGTGATCCTCCTGGACATCCGCATGCCCGGCATGGACGGGTTGGAAACCCTGACGCAGATCAAGAAGCTCAGGCCGGACACGGAGGTCATCATGCTCACCGGCCACGCCTCGGTGGACCTGGCCCTGGAGATCAACAAACGCGGCGGCTACGACTACCTGCTGAAACCCTGCCCCTTAGAAGAAATTCTGCTAAAAATCGACGCGGCCTTTGAACGCAAGCTGACGAGACAAAAAAGGACCCTGGGGGGAGAGGGCTAAGGTTTCCACAGGCGAGACGCCTGTGCCACTGGACCTTACCCCTTATAAGTTAATTTTGGCCTGGGGCAGGCGGGGCCGACGGCCCCGCCTGCCCCAGGCCCCCTTATGCGGGTTGGGTGGGGGGTGTGGGGGGAGATTGTAAGTGGAACTCAGTTCC
>Ga0233423_10001437_pt1 | contig 12022 bp, 10 predicted proteins | sample Watercolumn_Mata_FD_180713 | JGI IMG/M metagenome (GOLD analysis project Ga0233423, IMG submission 180713) | Freshwater microbial communities from Lake Matano, South Sulawesi, Indonesia - Watercolumn_Matano_2014_112_MG | ecosystem: Environmental > Aquatic > Freshwater > Lake | place: Indonesia... | reverse complement strand
CCGCGCCCAGGACAAGCCGGCCGAACACAAGCCCCCCGCTCAACAGCCGGCCGACATCAAGACCAACGTCGACGAGGTCCGGGCCATTCCCCGGACGAAGGACTCGATGCCGGGCCTCTTCCCCGGCCGGGTCGTCAAGGTCGAGACCGGCCAGGCCGTGGCCGACGGCCGGATCGACGCCGGGCGGGTCGAAAAGGCCGTCGCCCGGGGGATGGCCGAGTTGACCGGGGAATCCGACCCGGCCAGGGCCTGGGCGCTCTTCGTCAAGCCCCAGGACATCGTCGGGATAAAAATCAACCCCATCGGCGGAAAGACGATCTCGACCAAGCCCGAGGTCGTGGACGCGGTCATCGCCGGCCTCCTAGCGGCGGGCGTCCCGAAGTCGAACAGCGTCATCTGGGACCGGCGCCTCCACCAGATGCCGGACGCGGGCTTCACGGCCGAGCGGTTTCCGGGCGTCGCCCTGGCCGGGACCGAGATGCGCGGCCCGAACAACGACTTCTACGACGAAGCGGGCGAGCTCTGGGCCAAGGACAATATTGACCGCCAGGCGAAGTTCTACTTCGCCGACCTGGAGATGCCCTACAACAAGAACCTCCTCGCGGCCATGCTCAACCAGGGGAAGGAGTCGTACTTCACCAAGGTCGTCACCCAGAAGGTCACCAAGATCATCAACGTCCCCATCCTCAAGAACTCGGGCGGGACAGCCACCCTCTGCCTGAAAAACCTGGCCTACGGGGCGCTCAGCAACACCTCCCGCCTGCATAAAATCTGGGCCAAATCGGTCGCCGAGCCGAACGGCTTCCCCTATCTTCGGGACAAGGCCGTCCTCAACATCGTTGACGCCCTCCAGGCCCAGTACGACAAGGGGCCGGGGCCGAACCCGCAGTTCGTCTATGACGCCGGCCTGATGATGTTCGGGACCGACCCCGTGGCCGTCGACGCGGTCGCCCACGAGTATCTCGTCAAGGTCCGGGTCGAAAAGGGCGTCCAGCAATTCGACAACGCCCGGAACCGGGAATACCTCGACCTCGCCGCCGGCTTGGGCCTCGGAGTCGCCGCCAGGGATAAGATCACCCTGAGGGAAATCGCCCTCGGCTAGGCCGACGATGTCCGCTCCGACCGCGGCCGCCGTCCTGGCGGCGGGTTTCTGGCTGGCCGCCCAAGGGACCGCCCCCTCTCCCCTCCTTCCCCCGGCGTCCGAACTCCCCGGAGGATGGATGGCCGCTTCCCCGCCGGAAATCTACGAGAGGGAAGGCCTGTACGGATATATCAATGGCGGGTCGGAGATATTCCTCCAGTACGATTTTCGGAGAGTCGACGTCGGAAGGTACAGGAAGGACGAGGCGGGGCGGACGAAGGACATCACCCTCGATGTGTTCCGAATGGGCTCGGACCGCGAGGCGTTCGGAATCTTCTCGATCCAGCGCCAAGGCGGAGAGCAGAGTCTCGACCTCGGCGGCGCGCCGAATTGGGTCTCCCCCTCCCAGGCCTCCCTCGCCGCCGGGCCGGTCTTCGTCAACCTCGTCGGGGCCGAAACGTCGGCCGAGGATATGGCCGAGTTCCTCCGGCTCGTGGGAAAGCGTCTCTCGGACGCCGGACACCGGCCCTTTCGCCCCGAAGGGCACCCCGGCCCCTGGACCGGCCTCCCCCGGAAGGACCTCCAGGAGGACACCCTCCGCTATCTCCAAGGTCCGCTCGCCGCCCAAGGGGAATCCGAAATCCTGGCCGCGCCGTTCTGGGGGTTCGGCTCGGGAACGGCCGGGGCTTCGGCCCGGTATTCGCCCGACGGCCGAAAGCTCGTCCTCCTCGAATTCCCGGCCGAGCCGGCCGCCCTTCTCGAACCCGTCCGGGGCGTCTTCGCCCAATACCTGACCGAGGTCAGGGCGGAGGGCTCGGTCTTGGAGGGAAGAACTGCCGCCGGCCAGGTCTTTCTCTTCGGCCAACGCGGGCGGCGGGCGGCCCTCGTCTTCGGGAAAAAGGACGGCCACGGAGCCCGGGCGCTTCTCGCCGAAACCCTGAAATAGCCGAGTTCAGTCGGCCAGGACGGCCGTCTCGTAAAGAAATCTCTTGTAGCGGGAGATGACGTCCAGGGCCAGGGCGTCCTGGTCGATGGCCAGGATCTCCTTGGCCGAGGCGTGGTCGAGGAAGGCCATCGTCTTCTCCTCCAACGGAGCCCCGGGCGCCTTTCGGCCCCGGAGAGTCAGCTTGAGCTTCAGCTCGACGGCCTGCTTGGGCAGCCAAAGGACGTACTGAAACTGGTCTTCCTTGGAGCGGGGGAAGCGGACGTCGAACTCGACCGAAGAGCCCTTGGTCCAGCTCGACCGGCCCTTCATTTCGTAGCGGCCGAACTCCTCGGCCAGGGCCTCGAAGGCCGGCTCGGCGACATAGTCGCAGAACCGGTCGAATTGGGCGACCGCTTCGCCCCGGCAGCGGTCGATGACCTGGAGGTCTTCGAAACAGCTCCGGAGGTCGGTCCTCCAGTCGGGCTTGTCCATGGCCGAAAGCATCATAGCACACGTCCGGAAAAACGGAAACGCGCCGGAGAGGGAGAAGGCCGGCTGTATAGCAAAAGGGGGTGATGTTTTTGAGGGAACTCTCTCCAGCCGGCGCGAGAGAGTCTGGCCGAATTATACCCCCTTCGGGGGAAGATTTCAACCGGCCCGGCCGGCTAGCGATGGGCCCTGGAAAAGACGGCTTCGAGGACGGCGGGAACGGAGATCTCGGCCACGTCCGGGGCGCTCAGGACCCGGACGTCCCCTTCGGGCCGCCAGGCGTCCTTGAATTCGTCCCGGAAAAGGGCCACGACCGGGGCGCCGCAGGCCGCGGCGAGATGAGTGACCCCCGAATCGTTGCCCAGGTAGAGGTCCGCCGTGGCCAGACATCCGGCAAGGTCCGCCAGAGGCGGGTTCGGCCTCCAGGTCCAGCCTTCGGGAAGCGTCCGCTCCCGAATGTCCTCCTCCAGTCCAGCCTCGGCCTCGCCGGTCGCGAGAAGGCCGCCAAACCCCCCTTCGGCCAGGCGGGAGACGACGGCCAGAAAGCGGTCGAGGGGCCAGCGCTTGCTCCGGCCGCCGCTCCCCGGATGGACGACGGCGAACCGCGCCCTCCCCTCCCCCGGCCCGGCGAGCGCCCGCCCCCGGCTCTCCGTCCCGCCGCCCGCCGGAAGCCGGGCGCATTCCTCGAACGGATACGCCGGAGCGCCGCGGCCCCTGAAAAAACGTTCGGTCTTCTCGAAAAAGGCCCGGACGAGCGGCCGGGGTTCGCGGGGGTCGCAGCGGAAAACGACGAGCCCCGGACCTGGGGACGGCTCGCGGTCCGGCTCTTCGCCGCCCGGGGCCCCATGAAACCAGCCGAGGACGAGGTCGGCGGGGCCGGGGGCGGGTACGACGACCTCCGGCGACGGGGGCGAGGCCGGGCCTTCGGCGAGCCCGGCGGCCAGGAGCGGGGCCCAGGAGCGGCCGTCGGCCGAGACGGCTTCGTCGACCAGGCCCGCCCGCTCGAGAAGGAGGCCGTAGTCCCGCCGGCCGACCAGGACGAGCCGCGACCCGGGCAACGCCCGCCGGACGAGGCCGATCGAGGGGAGGGCGACGAGAAGGTCGCCCAATCCGCCCAGCCGGACGAGGACGGCCCGGGAGGGGAAGAGGCCGGCTGTGTCTAACAGCAGAAAAGGGAAAAATGACATATTCAGGAAGGAAAAAGTTTTCTCCAGCCGGCGAAAGAAAACTTTATTCGATTATAGGGAAGGAAAAACGAAAAGTCAAACCTTGGCCGGCGGGGCGTCGGGGAGGCAGCCGTACTCCCGCTTTTTGTCGATGTGGTGCTTGATCGTCTTTCCCTTGACGAGGTAGATGACGTCCTCCCCGATGTTCGTCGCGTGGTCGGCGATCCGCTCGAGGTTCCGGCCGACGAGGATGAGGGCCACGGCTCGGGCGATCGTCGACGGGTCCTGCATCATGTAGGTCAGGAGCTCCCGGAAGACCTGGTCGTCGAGGGCGTCGATCTCGTCGTCACGCTCGCAGACCCGCCGGGCCAGGCATTCGTCTCGGTTGATGAAGGCGTTGATCGAATCGCGGACCATGGCCTGGACGAGCCGGGCCATCCGGGGGATGTCGATGAGCGGCTTGAGGAGGGGCATCTTGGCCAGCTCGAGGGCCTGCTCGGCGAGGTTGACCGACAGGTCGCCCATCCGCTCGAGGTCGCTCCCGATCTTCATGGCCGAGGTGATGAGCCGGAGGTCGCCGGCCATCGGCTGGCGGAGGGCCAGAAGCCGGAGGCAGGTCTCGTCGATCTCGACGTCGAGGAGGTTGACCGTCTCCTCCCGCCTGAGGATTTCGCGGGCGGGCTCTTCCTTCCGCTCGGTCAAGGCCTCGATCGAAAGCTCGACGTCTTCCTCGACGAGCGCCGCCATCCGGAGAAGCTTCTCCTTGAGGTTATTCAACTCTTCGTCGAACAGTCGTTCCATGGGCGCCTCCGGGGGTCGGCCATCCTCGGCCGTGCCCCCCATTTTCGGATAAATCCGCCCGCCGCGCAAGCCCGGCCGGCGGTCAGGATAAGGCCCGGGGGTGAAGAGACGATGAAGGCCGGAGGAACGTTCGGCGAATTTGACAGGGCCCGGAGGGCCCCTTTATAATTGAGCTTGACCGTTCCGAACCCGAAGAGAGGAAGCCGAGTCCCCGAAGATGACGAAATCGAAGAGGACTAGCGACCGGGCCCTCCTCTTGGCGGCGGCGGGGTTCCTCCTCTTCGGAAAAACGGCCTTCCCCCCCCTTCCCGCCCCTCCCCAGAAATCCGCCGCCCTCCAGGTCAAGGGCTCGGACACGATGGTCAACCTGGGGCAGGCCTGGGCCGAGGCGTTCGTCAAGAGGCATCCCGAAACGAACGTCGCCGTCACCGGAGGCGGGTCGGGCACCGGCATCGCCGCCCTGATCAACGGGACCTGCGACCTCGCCGAGTCGTCCCGGGCCCTCGAGGATAAGGAAATCCAGCAGGCGAAAGCCAAAGGGTTCGTCATCCGCCAGGAGGTCGTCGCCCTGGACGGGATCGTGGTCGTCGTCCATCCGTCCAACCCCGTCGGCCGCCTGACCATGGAGGAACTCCGCGAGGTCTTCCTGGGGGGGATCAAGCGATGGAAAACGGTCGGCGGCCCGGACTGGCCCATCGTCCTCCTCTCCCGCGAGGTGAACTCCGGAACCCACATTTTCTTCAAGGAGCACGTCCTCCGGGGGGGGAAATCCAAGGGTCCCGAGGAGTTCGCCCCGGCCGCCCTGATGATGCCCTCCTCCTTCGCCATCGCCGAGGAGGTCGCCCACAACGAAAACACGGTCGGCTATTACGGCCTGGGATACATCAGCCCCCGCCAGAAAGTCGTCGCCGTGGCCAGGGACGAGAAATCCCCGTTCATCACCCCGAACGTCGAGACCGTCCGGACGAACGCCTACCCCATCTCCCGGCCCCTCTATCTCTTCACCCGGGGCGAGCCGAGCGGGCCCGTCAAGGCGTTCCTCGACTTCGCCCTCTCCCCCGAGGGGCAGGACATCGTCGTCAAGACCGATTTCGTGCCCGTGAAGTGAAGACCCGATGAAGGCTTCTCTCCGGAAAGCCAAGGAATTCGCGGTCGAGAAGCTCATCCTCCTCTCCGGCCTCGCCTCGGTCCTCTTCGTCGCCCTGATCTTCGTTTTTCTGCTCCGGGAAGGCGTCGCCGTCCTCAAGCACGCCTCCTTCGGCGCCTTCCTGGGCGGCACGTTCTGGTATCCGATCTCGAGCCCGGCCAGGCTCGGCATCCTCCCCCTCATCCTCGGCTCGCTCCTCGTGACGGCCGGGGCCATCCTCATCGCCGTCCCCCTCGGGATCGCGGCCGCCTTCTACATCGCCGAGGTCGCCCCCCGCCGGCTCCGGGCCGTCCTCAAATCGTGCGTCGAGGTCCTGGCGGCCATCCCCTCGGTCGTCCTCGGCTTCCTGGGGATCACCCTTCTCGTCCCCTTCCTCAAGCGGTTTCTCGGGCTGCCGACGGGCCTGACGGCCTTCGCCGGCTCTCTCATGCTGGCCTTCATGGCCCTGCCGACGATCATCTCGATCAGCGAGGATGCGATCAACGCCGTCCCCCGGGAGTACAAGGAAGGGGCGATCGCCCTCGGGGCGACCCACTGGCAGACCCTCGTCCGGGTCGTCATCCACGGGGCCCTGCCCGGGATCATCGCCGCCTCGATGCTCGGCGTCGGGCGGGTCTTCGGAGAGACGATGGCCGTGATGATGGTCACGGGCAACGCCGCCGTCATCCCCGAGACGATCTTCGCCCCCGTCCGGACGCTCACGGCGACGATCGCCGCCGAGATGGGGGAGGCGGCCAAGGGGACGCCTCATTACTCCGCCCTCTTCGCCGTCGGGATCGTCCTGTTCGTCATCTCCTTCGCCATCAACCTGACCGCCGACCTGTTCCTCAACCGGGGGAAGAAGCGATGAGGAACGAGACCCTCAAGGAGCGGCTGGGGTTCGGCGTCCTTCTTTTGGCCGCCCTGGTCGTCGTCGTTCCCGTCCTGGCCATTGTCGCCCTCATCGTCCTCAAGGGATGGGGCGCCCTGTCCTGGAAATTCCTGTTCACCATGCCGCTCGACGGGATGAGGGCCGGGGGGATCTTCCCGGCGATCATCGGGACCTTCTACCTCGTCATCGTCTCGATCGCCTTCTCCCTCCCGGTCGGGGTCATGGCCGCCATCTATCTCAGCGAATACGCCCGCGACAACGCCCTGACCCGGACGATCAACCTGGCGATCATCAACCTGGCCGGCGTCTCCTCGGTCGTCTACGGCCTGTTCGGCCTGAGCCTGTTCGTCGTTTTTCTGAAGTTCGGGGTGTCGATCATCGCCGGCGCCCTGACCCTGGGGATCATGACCTTGCCGGTCATCATCACCACGACCCGGGAGGCCCTCCGGGCCGTGCCTCACTCCTACCGGGAAGTCAGCCGCTCCCTGGGGGCCTCGCGCTGGCAGACCGTCCGGCACACCGTCCTCCCCCGGGCCCTCCCCGGAATTCTGACCGGGGCGATCCTGAGCGTGGGCCGGGTCGCCGGAGAGACCGCCCCGATCCTGTTCACCGTGGCCGCCTTCTACCTGCCCAAGCTTCCGACCTCCCTTTCGGACCAGGCCATGGCCCTGCCCTATCACCTCTACGTCATCACCACCCAGATCCCCGGGATCCCGGAGGGCTTCCGGTACGGCACGGCCCTCGTCCTCATCAGCCTCGTCCTCGTCATGAACATCGCGGCCAGCGTCCTGCGGTCCCGTTACAGGAAGAGGCGATGACCTCCGGCCGGCCGAAAATCTCGGTCCGCGACCTCGTCGTGACCTACGGCCGGACCCGAGCCCTGAACGGGCTCTCGGTCGACGTCCGGGCTCATGAGATCCTGACCGTCATCGGCCCGGCGAATTCGGGCAAGACCTCGTTCCTCCGCTGTCTCAACCGGATGATCGACCTCGACCTCCAGGCCCGGGTGAAGGGCTCGATCACCCTGGACGAAATCGACATCCGGCGCGGGATTCCGGCCGAGGACCTCCGCCAGCGGGTCGGGATGATCTTCGCCATGCCCATCCCCCTCCCCCTCTCGATCCGGGACAACGTCGCCTACGGGCCCCGGATGTCGGGCCTCCGCGACAAGGCCGCCCTCGACCGGGTCGTCGAGGACGGCCTCCGGGCGGCTTATCTCTGGGACGAGGTCAAGGACCGGCTCGGCCAGCCGGCCCTGAAGCTCTCCGGGGGACAGCAGCAGCGGCTCTGCATCGCCCGGACCCTGGCCCTCGACCCCGAGGTCATCCTGTTCGACGAGCCGACCTCGGGCCTCGACCCGATCTCGACGGCCAAGGTCGAGGAGGCCATGACCGAGCTCCGGAAGACGCGGACGATCGTCCTCGTGACGAACAACACCAAGCAGGCCGCCCGGGTCGGGGTCCGGACGGCCTTCTTCCTGATGGGGGACATGGTCGAGGTCGGCCCGACCGAGGAAATCTTCACCGCCCCCCGGGACCAACGGACGGAAGACTACATCGTCGGTCGGTTCGGATGAACGAAAAGATCCGGGTCGAAAGCCTGAACCTCTGGTACGGCGGCTTCCAGGCTCTCATCGACATCAACGCCTCGGTCCGCGAAAAAACGGTCACGGCCCTCATCGGCTCGTCGGGCTGCGGGAAATCGACCCTCCTCCGCTGCCTCAACCGGATGAACGACCTCATCGACGAGGTCCGGGTCGAGGGCTCGGTCTGGGTCGACGGGCGGGACATCTACGCCTCCGGGCCGGCCCTCCCCGCCCTCCGGAAGAAGGTCGGGATGGTCTTCCAACGGCCCAACCCCTTCCCCCTGAGCGTCTTCGAGAACGTCGCCTTCGGGCCCCGGGTCCACCATCAGGCCAAGGGGAGCGAGCTCGAGGGGCTCGTCGAGGAAAGCCTCCGGGAGGTGGATTTGTGGGAGGCCCTCAAGGACCGCCTCCGGGAGAACGCCCTGAAACTCTCCCTGGAGCAGAAGCAGCGGCTGTGCATCGCCCGGCTCGTGGCCGTCAGGTCCGAGGTCGTCCTGATGGACGAGCCGTGCTCCGCCCTCGACCCGATGGCGACGATGAAGGTCGAGGAGCTCATCCGCCGGCTCAAGGACGAGTTCACGATCGTCATCGTCACCCACAACATGCAGCAGGCCGCCCGGGTCTCGGACGAGACGGGGTTCATGCTCCTGGGCGAGCTCGTCGAATTCGGGACGACGACCGACATCTTCACCCGCCCGCGGGACAAGCGGACGGAAGACTACATCACCGGCCGCTTCGGCTGAACGGGGTCACTTCTCGAGCTCGGCCCGCCAGGCCGCGGCGAACGCCCGGGCGGCCTCGACGGCTTCCTTCCCCGCCCGGTAGCAGAGCTTACAGAGGGCCGGCTTGTCCTCGTAAACGGTCTCGGCGAACTTCATCTTCGACCCCGACTTGATGAGCTTGGCGTCGAAAGCGACGTCCTCGCTCTCTTGGAGGAATTCGGCGATCCGTCGGACGATGAGCCGGCGGGCGTCGGCCGGGAATTCCTCCTCCCACTCCTTGAGCCGATTGTCGTAGTCTTCCTTGTCCTGGGCGGCCTGCATCTCGAGGGCCTGCTTGAGGATCGCCTTTTGCTCGGGGTCTTTCTCCATCGCCTCCATCTGCGCCTGGACGGCTTTGATGGCCTCTTCCATGGCCTTGCGCGTCTGGGCGTCCAGGCCCTCCATGCTCTTGCGCATCTCGGCGATCTGTTTTTCCATCTCCTGCCGCTGCTTTTTCATCTCCGCTTCGGCCGAGAGCCTGGCCGCCGGCGCCTCGGGCTTGTGGCTTTCGCGGTATTTGGCGTACTCGGCCTTGAACTCGGCCGTGGCCGCATAGGCCTTGACCCAGGCGAGCCCGGACCGGACGACGGCCGCCCTCGTTTCCGGGGTCATCAATTTAAAGGCCTTGAACGCCGGCTCGCTGTAGACGCTGCCGCTTCCCAGGGACTCGAGGATTGAGGTCTTGGCTTCGGCGGCCGTCAACCCCAGTTTTTCGGGCAGGTCCGAGCCCGTCTGGGCCAGGGCTCCGAGAGCGGCGAGCATGACGGTCGCGATTCCTCCGCTGAAGGCGAACGGGCGGCATCTCATCATCGGCCTCCTATGTCGTCCGGACATGAACCCGGCCAGAATAACCGTCGCCCCCCCGGCTGTCAAGCCCGGCCTCGGCCCTGTTCACGGCCGCGGTTCTATGGTAAAAAAGGGGTCAACCTTGCCGCCTTCTCCGGCCCCGAGACGCGGGGGTTGAATCGAACGAACATGAATTCGGCTCCCTATAAAGTCGAGACGATCCTCGAACTCGAACGGGCGTTCGCGAGCCAGAACGTCCTCCGGCCCCTCCGCCTCCGGCGCCGCGAGGCGGGAACGCGCGTCGATTACGAGGCCCGGAGCGTCTTCCCGGACGGCCGGGCCCGGGTCCATTTCGAAATCGAGAAATTCGTCGGCGGCGGTTTAGCCGGCCAAGTCTACAAGGTCAAGCTCCTCTCGCTCGACGTCCTCGAGGGCCGTACGGACGGACTCCTCGTCGGGCGGCCCTATGCCCTGAAAATCTTCATCCCGCCCTCGGAGATGAGCCGCCGAATCCGCGGCCTCTTCTACGGCCTGGCCTTCCAGGCTCCCTTCTCCCTCCAGGTCCTGGCCGCGGCCGGCCGTTCCCAAGCCCTCTGGCAGAAGTTCATCCGACGAGCCGCCCGGGTCGAATTCGGCCGGGAGGACGCCGTGGTCGATGTCCTGGCCACCGTTCTCGACTCGCGCCTGGGGAGCTACGGCGAGGTGAGCGAGTGGGTCGAGGGCCGGATGTGGCGGTTCGAGGTCGACGACGACCTCGACGCCCGCCGGGCCTGGAAACCGGGAAGGCCGGACGAGGGGGTCGGCTCGCCGGAATACCGGACCAAGCTCGAGTTCATGGGACGCCTGGTCCGCCTGATGCGGGGCATAGGCGCGTCCGAGCTCGCCCGCCAGTACGAATGGTGGTCGCTCAAGAGCCAGCCGAACGCCCTGAAGCGGACTTCGACCGATCCCGACCCCAAGCGGGGGCTGGTGGCCGTCGATTTCCGGGCGGGCATGGCCCTCTTGCCCTTCCTCCCCCAGTGCCCGGCCGACGTCAAACTCATCGTCCGGGGACTGGCCCGGGGCCGGCTCGTCCAATTCGACAAGGGGGACCTCGGCCGACTCGGAGCTTACGTCGAGGGCCGCGGCCCGGATTTCGCCCACCTTCGGCCGGCCCTCGGAGACCTCGGGCGCGAGGACCGGGCCTACCGCGACTCCCTCGTCGACGTCACGTATCATCACCTCCGGCTCTTCGGCCGGAAACTCCGCCGAGCAGTCATGAACGGCTTCCGGGAAAGCTGGAGGGTTCGGCAGGTGACCGACGACCGGACGTCCGCCCGCCTCGAGCGGAGCGGCCTCCTGTCGCTCCTCTTCCTCCTCCTGCCCTTCCTGTCCCTGGCCGCCCCGCTTCTTTTCGTCTTCGCCTGGCCGGGAAGGACTTGGTGGAAATACCCGGCCTGGCTCCTGCCGCTCGTCCTGGCGCCCGTTTTAAGAAGGTTTTGGGGCCGGGCCGACTTGCGCCGCCATTACGGGAAAATGCTCGTCAGCCCGGGCTATTTTCTGCGGGCCGGACGGGCCCGAGTCGCCGAAGCCCAGATTCGATGGCTCCGGGCGGGACGGGTCTCGGAGGACAGGGCGCTCAAGCTTTCGGGCGCCCCCTGGCGGTACTACCTCCACCTCCCCTTCTCCCTTCTGCCTCCCGGGCTGCACCGTCTCCTGACCGACAGGGCCTTTTTCAAGGAACGGCTGGCCCTGGTGTTCGTCCGCCCCTTTCGCCTGTTCTTCAACGCCGAGGAGCGGGAAAAATGGCTCCGGGACATGGTCGACCAGGGTCTCCGGAACGGCCTCCTCGGCGAAGCGGAGGCGGCCCGGATCAAGGACCAGCTCAAAGAGCCGTACATCCAGAAGTACCTCAAGAGCCTGGCCGTCCACGTCGCCACCCTCTTCGTCTCGGAGACCGTCTTCCTCGCGACGGCCATCGTCTATGTCCTCCTCCACCCGGAGCTCTCCTGGAGCCAGGCGACTCTCCGGGCCGGGGTCATCATCGGGGCTCTGAACCTCCTGCCCATCTCCCCGGGGTCGCTCGTCCGGGGGTTCTACGTAGTCGGGCTGATGGTCAAGGAGCGGAACTTCAAGGACTACAACATCGCCTTCGGGGTCAGCTTTTTGAAAATGGTCGGTTACCTGGCCTTCCCGATCCAAATGGCCTACCGCTACCCCGAGCTGGCCCGGTTCATGGCCGGCCACTGGGCGACGGGCGCGGTCCACCGGGTCCCGATTTTCGGGGAGAAAGGGGCCTGGCTCGAGCACTTCGTCTTCGACGCGTTCTATAACTTCCCCCTGACCCTTCGCCGGCGGATGAAGAGACGGGCCGAGGCCCGGAAAGGCCTCCGGCCGCGCGCCTGGCACGTTCCCTTCGTCGCCCTGGCTG
>Ga0233423_10001436_pt1 | contig 12031 bp, 8 predicted proteins | sample Watercolumn_Mata_FD_180713 | JGI IMG/M metagenome (GOLD analysis project Ga0233423, IMG submission 180713) | Freshwater microbial communities from Lake Matano, South Sulawesi, Indonesia - Watercolumn_Matano_2014_112_MG | ecosystem: Environmental > Aquatic > Freshwater > Lake | place: Indonesia... | reverse complement strand
TGCAGAGCCTGAGGTCTCGATTGGGGCAGGAGTACTTTTAGTTCTTCGATTTTGAGGCGGGCTTCGCTATCGCTGATGGGCAGCGAACGATATGTGCCTCTTTTACTATTGGCAGGCGTGCCAAAAAGCTGATCGGTGGCGTTTTGACCGTCCCGATTGTCGCCTGAGGAGCCATGGCCTGGGATCGGAGAACCCTGAGCATCAGCCGGAACCACGACGGCAGCTGAAATCGAGATCAGGGCGATTAAAAATAGGACTTTTGAAAACATCTTTTATTACCGCTAAAATCTACTGGTAACGAGATCGACCTGATCTTAACATTTTATACGCACGCGAGCTCAGCCATTTATGGTTTCCCTTTCAAAGCCTTCGCGCTTGCGCTTATTTGCTGCAATGCTGAGCGCGGCCAGTATCTTTTATCCGCAAGCAACCTGTACGGCGGCACTTGCTGCCCTGCCGCCGGCTGCAATCGAGCAGGCCAAGATACCTGCTCCCAGACCAAGTTCGGTTGATCCATCCGATAAGGCATTTACCGCGCGCTTTTTGCGGCAAGATCAATACATTCCAGTTTCAGAAATCAAAGAGGGTATGGAGGGTTTTGGTCTAACTGTTTTTCACGGCAGCAAAGTTGAAAAATTTGATGTCAAAGTGATTGGTGTCATGCGCAGAGTCCTGAATGGACGTGATTCGATACTAATACGTATTTCTGGCAAAAATCTAGGTAGCAACAATGTCGTCAGGGGCATGAGTGGCTCCCCGATCTATTTGAACAATAGGCTGGCCGGTGCTTTGAGCTATGGTTTTGACTTTAGCAAGGAGCCCATCGTAGGCGTTACTCCTGTCGCTGATATGCTTGATGCCTTGAGTTTTGTAGAGCGAAAAGACTTTAGAGACAAAGAAGCCGGACCAAAAACGTCTCGCAGCAATAAGATCGATGTGCCGACTATTATGCTCGCTCGACAGGGCTTGGACCTAAAACTCAAATCCGATACGGTGGGTATGACACCATTGATGGCACCGGTCACTCTTTCTGGTTACTCGACTCGAGCTCAGGCCTTCCTCAAAGAAAAAATGCAAGATATAGGTCTGTCAGTGGCAGCGGGTGCGGGTGGGCTGGACCCTACCCTCAAAGCCAGATTTGCCGATCAAAGCAAGGATGGTAAGACCTCAGTCAAGACAAAAGACTCTCCCTATGATCTTTCGCCATTTAGCGAAGGGGAAAGTCCTCAGGACAAGATAGTACCTGGTGGCTCCGTAGCCGTGATGCTGTCTCAGGGTGACTTTGCCAGCGCGGCTACCGGGACTGCAACTTGTGTTTTCAAAGATAAGGTAGTGGCATTTGGACACTCTTTCCTCGAGTCGGGGTATGTCAATCTGCCCATGGCGACATCATACATACACGATATATTGCCATCACTCTCGGTATCATTCAAATTATCCAGTCCGGTCTCCGTGGTCGGTGCGATTTTTGCCGATCGGCCCTGGTCCATAGGCGGTGAACTGGGCAGGTCCTGTCCCATGATTCCATTAGAGATCAAGGTGCAGGATGCAACGCGCAATGTGCAAAAGACTTTTAATACTCGTATTGTCGAGCATCCATCTTTGACATCCGATCTCGTCACTGCGACCGTGATGTCAGCTATTGACGCGACTTATCACAGCAAAACACCTTATATCCTCAAGGTAAAGACAAGGGTAGACGTAGACGGTCATCCCTCAGTCGATCGGGTCGATCGATTTGCTGGCAATTTTTCGGCTCACGGGTCTGATGCACTCAATAAGCTGGTATTAAAGCTAGGCGGGGTTTCTGATCCGGTCTCGTCTTTTGCAGGTGGTGTGGTTGAGCGGATTTTCAACAATGATTTTGAGCGGGTTGCCATCAAAAAAGTCAGCGTCGACATATCGCTTGAGGATGGTCGCAGATTATCCAGACTAGAACAAGTGACTCTCGACAAGGCTCTTGTCCAGCCTGGAGATACCGTGACGGCTAGTTGCGTGCTCCGGCCCTACAACAAAAATGCTTATATTCGCAAGATGACATTTACCGTGCCTCGTGATGCTACCGATGGCGATATGGTTATCGGTATTGGTGGTGGGGATCAGGTCGCAGGCATGCGAAAAAAAATGAACCTTAACGATCCTCCGGACGAGTCGATCGATGGGGTCATTGAGAGGCTAAATCGAAGGGAAGCAAGCGATCAATTGTGTGGATTAATGGCCACCAATAAGCAGTCTCTTTATCTGAAGGAGACAACGATAAAAGATCCGCCACTACCCTGGCTCAAATCGTTTTTCTCTGATCGATCGACACGCTTTCCAGTCATTTTGAGATCAGAGGATAGACAAAAGCAAGCAATGGAAGACATGGTCGATGGGGGCCATATTATCGCCTTTACAGTCAGATCTGAAAAAAAGGATCAAGGTCGGCAAGCGCTGGCGCAGTTTAAAGTGCCTGCAAGGGATGTTTCTGATGGCATCGTTATGACCGAGCAGGCCAAGAAGGCTCTGGATACCACACCTGCAAAGGATGCAAAAGACACCAGTGCTATGTCTGCGGCTAATACGGCAGACAAGCCACAGACTGCTCCGACTTTAGTGGTCAATACCTATGCTCAACCGCAGGTTTACCCTCATACAAAGGCTGTCCTCATGTGGAGGCAAGAACAAGAGTCCGATTTTAGAGCTGGTGATGCACAGGGACTGGTGATCGACAGCCTGGGACATCTATTGCCAGGCTATCCTAAAGTGACAGATATAGATTTGCCTGCTCTAGACCGGATAGTCCTAGCTTCCGTGCGGACACCCGGCCCTTTCTTTTTTGCATCCGAAAATCGCATCTATCGTCGCACTGCTGACTCTGTGACCCTGGTTGCGACCTTGCCATGCACGCTCGTTACTGCGCTCGAACGGGACGACCTGTCCGGTGAGATCTATGCTGCGACAGTAGGCCGCGATGGTGCTGCATTGTACAGGTATAAACCGAGTGAGACCAATATAGACACAAAAGTCGTGCCTCTATGGCAGAGTGCTGAGACAAGTCCCATCGTTGCTATGGCTAGCGTCAAAGGGCGTCTATACCTTGCTCTGTCAGGATCTGGGCTCGTATACAAACTGTCTGGCAAAACGCTTGATACTGTATTTGATACCATGCAGGCCCGTGTATGTTCGATTGACTACTGGGGGCAAGGGCCGCTGTTTATCTCCTGTGGAGAGCGAGGCGTAGTCTTGACCGTCGACCTCGACAATGACAAGATCATCGATCAATTTGAAACAGGTGAGAGATTTGCTACTGGAGCGGCTCGAGACAGGGGCGGCAATCTTTTTGTCACAACCTGCATGCAGGGCAAGCTCTTGCGTCGAGACAAGGACGGGCGCGTTGAGACCATTGCTATTTCTGATGCGTTTTACAGACTTTTTTATGACGAGCAGTCTGATCGTATCTACACTGGAGATGGTGAGGGCGACGTGACAAGGGCAGAGATAGACCCAAATACCGACCTCTGTCACTTTATACCGGTCTGTCACACCGAGCAAGAGGCCGTCATGGGCGTGTCGCGAGATAAAGATCAGCTTGTCTGTGTGACGACCAATATGGGCCGATTGATGGCCTTCGCCATCGCTCCGCTGGGGCGTCCTTCTTTTACATCTTCGGTCTTGGCGGCTCAAAAGGCCGTGCAGTTTTCGCGCTTACGCGTAGCTGACCGTTACAACATGGTGCAAAAAGATCTCATGCAGGGTATCGAGGTCGAATGCCGCTCGGGCAATACAGCTACGCCCGATATGACCTGGAGTTCCTGGATCACTCCCGCGAGAGACGAGCAAAATGTGGATTTTGACCTTTCTAGTCTGCCTGATGGTCGCTATATGCAGTACCGCCTGCGGTATCGCAAGTTTGATCGCTTCGTGTCGCGTGTCGATGTCACTTATCAGCCCAAAAACCAGGTGCCAGTTATTTCTAATGTCTCAGTCAATAGCAATGATGTCTTAAAAGGCACGACCACCATAACTCTAGATGCTGCTGATGTCGATCTGGATAATATGGATCTCGAGCTTGCGTTTTCTGATGATGGTGGTATTTCTTTCAAGCCATTCGTCAGTGATGTGCGGGCGAGGACGTCCGACAAAAGTAAAGAGAAAGAAAAAGAGAAAGATAAAGATCAGGACAGGGACAAAGATAAAGTCGAAGCCAAGCAGCCAAGTAAATCCGAGAGCAAAGCCGAATCATCTAAAAAGGCTGAGGCTTATGCCTCGACTGAAAAGTTTAGCTATGCCCTTGATACCAAAAAGGTCGCCGAAGGCGACAAGATCATGAGACTGAAAGTGAGTGATAGGCCAAGTGCCGGGGCGCTGGATATGAGGTCTGCTGTTGCTTTTAGAGCTGTCACCATAGACAATACGCCACCTGTAATCGACGATCTTGTAGTCGTCAAAAACAATGCCGGGCGCCTCGACATCGAGCTGACCGGCCATGATGCTCTTTCGAGCCTGGTAGATGCCATACTCAGATGGCACAATCGATCGGACATCGAAGGTTTCGCCTTGCAGGCGAAGGGAGCCACTTTAAACGACACACGACATGCCGTCTTTGTCGGCAAGGATTTGACGATCCCTGCCGATTGCAAAACACTTACGGTGGAGCTCTACGACAAGGGCGGCAATATGTCCAGCAAAACGGTGCACATACCTTGAGCTTGCAAAAATTAAAAGCCCGCCTGCTTGCCACTAAAGACCCTCAGGATCTGATCGATGATATAGATCGCAATGAGCATCGTTTGACCAAACATCTTGGCGCACGTGATCTCGTGACTTTTGGGGTCGGTGCTACGATCGGCTCGGGGATATTTGCTCTGACCGGCACTGCGGCAGCCGGTCAAGCCGTGCTGGGACAGGATCTCCTATCCACACCATTGATCAATTTTGTCATTGGCTCTAGCTTGGGCCGAGATGGGGCGGGGCCTGCTATTGTCTTGTCTTTTGTGATTGCGGCCATAGCCTGCGGATTTGCTGCTCTCTGCTATGCCGAACTAGCCGCCATGATACCGGTGTCGGGTTCTGCCTATACATTTGCCTATGCTTCGCTTGGTGAGATCGTGGCCTGGGTCATCGGTTGGGATCTAATCTTGGAATACGCTGTGGGCAATGTCGCTGTAGCCGTCTCATGGTCGGATCATTTTTTGCATTTTGTGCACGGAGCTTTTGGTTGGCGATTGCCCTTGTGGTTGACGACGGATACGGCAACAGCCTTGAGCCGCAAGGCATCCTTTATAGATCATCCTGCTTTGCGAGACTTATACGGTAGTCTTGATTTGCCTTCGATTGGCGGACATGTCCTGGCTGTCAATGTCCCGGCCTTTGCTATTGTTGCTCTGGTCACCTGGATCTTGATCATTGGCATAAAAGAGAGTGCCATGGCCAATACATTTTTTGTCGTGATCAAAGTAGCGGTGGTTGTATTTTTTATCGTCTATGGCTTTGGTCTGGTCAAACCCCAAAACTGGGTGCCTTTTGCTCCAAGTGGACTTGTTGGTATCATGGGTGGTGCAGCTATCGTCTTTTTCAGTTTCATTGGTTTTGACGCCGTCTCGAGCTGTGCCGAAGAGACGCGCAATCCTCAAAAAGATATGCCCATTGGCATGATCGGCTCGCTTATTGTTTGTACACTGCTCTATGTCTTGGTTTCATTGGTTTTGACCGGCATATTACCCTACAGGCAGTATGCCAATGATGCTGCTCCGGTTGCTACAGCCATGGCCGTTGGTGGCGCGCCCTGGGCTCATGTCCTGGTAGCCTTCGGGGCTTTAGCAGGAATGACTTCGGTCTTATTGGTCTTTCAGCTGGGACAACCGCGTATTTTTATGGCAATGGCTAGAGATGGCTTACTGCCAGCGTTTTTTGGCCGGCTTCATCCGCGTTATAAAACTCCATTTATACCGACCATCCTGACCGGTCTTTTTGTCGGACTCGCTAGTTTGACCATAGATATCGGGCAGGCCGCCGAATTGACCAATATAGGTACGCTTGCTGCATTTATGATCGTTTGTGCGGGCGTCATGTTTTTACGCAAGCAAAAACCAGATGTGGTGCGTCCTTTTATGTGCCCATTGGTGCCATTGGTGCCGATTGCTGGTATCATCTCCTGCCTGGTCTTGATGCTTTCTCTGCCCATCGTTACCTGGATCAGATTCTTTGTCTGGATGGGACTCGGTGTCGCGGTTTATATTGCCTGGGGCTTGTGGCGCACAAAAAAAGGAGAGCTCTAGGCTCTCCTTTCTAAGACCTTTAAATAACCAGCAATTTACTTGATGGTGATTTCTTTGTGAGCGCGGTGCTCTTTGCCGACACGGGTCTTGAGGTTGTTGTTGTAGTGGCCTTCGAGCATGCCGACCGAAACAGGGATGCGATGAGCGATTTCTGCTTTAGGTACGGAAATGTAGAGAAGACCGCGCTCGAGGCGAGCTTCGATATTTTCTACGAGGATTTCGGTGTGAAATTCGAATTCGCGAACCATGTAGGTGGTAGGCAATTCGCGGGTGATGTAGGTTGCTCTTTCTTCGAACATGGTAGGCATGCGTCTTGCCCAGACAGTCAAGATATTGCCTTCTACTTTCAGTTCGATGTCATCGAGGTTGACGCCCGGCAGAGCCAATTCGAGGATAAATTGCTCGTCGAGTTCGAGGACATCGGCACAAAGAGTTCTGTATTCAAATTTATTGGATCTAGAATCTGTTCTGAGATTGGTGAAATACAGATCTTTGTGGTTGTGGTTATAAAACATTTGAGTGTTTTCTCCTGAAGTATGGTTCAAAAGTATCGCGGAGGACACGACAAGGTCGCACCAAAACAAGCGCAGGTTGGCTGCTGCAGCGCATCTTGGAGGGATTGCCTTGACTCCGTGCCAAATATATTAGCGCAAGTTCAGCTTAACGTAATTAAATTCCAAATTGTGTTTCTTTTTCTCTTGGCAGCCGGCGGGCTGCAAAATGTCTCAGGCGCCTAATTTTTCTTTGTAGGTTTTATCTGCCGATTTTTGACCGTGACTGTCTTTGTAGTCACTCTCTGGCTTTTGGCTGATTCTAGATTTTTTAGTCTTTTCTGCACTCTTTCGAGTAAGCCCTTGAGTTCGCTCGACTTAGTTGCCAATCGGGCAATGTCGCGATCGACATCGCGAGCTTCACGTTGTGCGATCTCCAGCTCTCTTCGGCTTACTACACCTTCTTTATAGAGCTCTTCAAAATTGGTGGCCCGCTTGACTTTGTCGTCTGTCTGGCTCTTGGCTTGATCGTATTCGGACTGTGCATCTTTGTACTGTATCGAGAGTTCCTTCTCTCTTTCTTTTAAAGCCTCCTTGCCAAGAAACTCCACAGGCATGCCAAACATGCCTGCACTGGCGGAATCGATGAGGAAGGCAGGTGTGTCAGGAGGTGGCGGTGGTACGAAGCCGGCCTTGGGATGCGGCTTGGGCTTACTTGCTTTTTTTGTCTCTGACTTAGGCTTTGAATCTGGCTTAGGCTTAGATTCTGGCTTAGATTGGGACTCGGTTTGCGCCTGGGTTTTGACGATTTCCTCGGGCATCGGTCTCAATTTTTGAACATTGTTTGATTTGACTGGAGTTTGGCTCAAGCCGGCATGTCCGATTGCGCTTATAGCCGTCGCCACAAAGAGGCATGCAAAGAGGGGGCTGGGACCAGTCGTACGCCAGATCTCCAAAGAATTTTTGCCCTTAGATGCCATCTTCATGATTCCCTCTTTCAATAGTGTAAGCTCACTATATGGAAGCAAGCCACACCTCAGATAACATCATAACTATCCTTTTTCTTGGCGACGTTATAGGCAAGCCAGGAAGAGAAGTAGTAAAAAAATACTTAGAGGCTCTCAAGCAGCTAGACTCAGCTGAAAGGCAAGCTATTGGAGCTTATCCGGATTTTATAGTAGTAAATGTCGAAAACGCTGCGCATGGATTTGGCGTTACGAAAGATCATATTCAAGAATTGAAGACTCTTGGCGTCGATGTCTTCTCCGGAGGCAACCATACCTTCGATCGCAAAGAGATCTTTGATTTTATCGATCAAGAACCGACTCTATTGAGACCAGCCAATTATCCGGAAGGCACTGCCGGACAAGGGCATTGCTTTGTCGAGAAAAATGGCCATAAGCTGGCCGTGATCAATGTTATGGGTCGGGTTTTTATGGAGCCCTTGCGATCTCCTTTTCTGATTGCAGAAGAGCTTGTGCAAAAAGTCTCGACCGAGACTAATCTCATCCTCATCGATCTGCATGCAGAAGCTACCGCCGAGAAAGTAGCTATGGGCTGGTATTTTGATGGTCGAGTGACCGGACTGGTCGGCACCCATACTCATGTGCAAACTGCCGACGATAGGCTATTGCACAAGGGAACGGCTTATATCACCGACGCCGGTTGTTGTGGCCCTACTGATGGTGTCATAGGCATGGATCAGTCCGGAGTCTTTAAGCGCATGGTCCAGCAGCTGCCTTCGCGATTTGAGATAGCTGGTGGTCCGTCTGCAGCATGCGGCGTGGTGATCAAAGCAGAGGCACATAGCGGTCGGGCCGTCGACATATTGCGCATCAGATATTCATGTACATAGATTTGCATTTGCATTCTAAGCATTCGGATGGCAATTGGACTGTCGGTCAGATCGTCTCTCATGCTGCCCAGATAGGCTTGAGCGCCATAGCTATCACCGATCACGACAGTGTATCGGGCCTGCCTGAGGCTATCGAATTGTGTGCCACCGCATATGATGTAGAACTCGTCGCCGGTGTCGAGATCAATACGGTCTGGAGCAACCGGGATGTGCATGTGCTCGGCTATTTTATCGATGACAAATCCGATGCCTTGAGCGATCTATTTGCTCGACAAGTCGGTGCCAGACATGCTCAGGCCGCTCAAATCCTGCATCGGCTCAAAGTGCAGGGTTATCGCATCCCCGATCATCTTGCCGATCTCTCTTTGCTTTCCTATCCAGCCGCCCCTGGGAAGGTGCATATGGCCAATGCTATTTCTGCCATCACCGGTCTTGATGTGATGCAGGCTTATCATCTATATCTCAAGCGTAGTGGCTCTCATTATGTCGAGCGCGCCAGCGTCAGTCCGCTGGAAGCGGTGCAAGCAATACGCATGGCTGGCGGAATAGCATCGATCGCACATTCAGGGCCCTTGTTGCAGGAGTCTCCCGCCGATTTTGATGAGCTGTTGCAGGCTACCATAAAGGCCGGGCTTAGAGCCATAGAGGTCTTTCATCCTCAGCATGATGAGGCATTGCGTCGATCACTTCGCGATGCCGCGAGGCAATATGGTTTATTGGAGACGGGAGGATCCGACTGTCATGGTCCTTATGAGGACCATCCATCCATGATGGGCACGCAGAGCGTCCCTCGCGATCTGTTAGAGAAGCTCGCCAGTGCTATTTGAGGACTTTGTCCAGCTCTTTTGCGAGAGTGCCTGTCTCGACTTCGCCGATTGAGCTGTAAGACACCTTACCCTGCTTATCCAGCACCACTTCGAAGGGAATATAGCCCTTATAGTGATTTTTCATCAATGCCCTTGCTTGTTCGTTTGCAGGATGATCGACATCGATCAGGATAAACTTGATCGGCTTGTCGCTGTTTTGCTTGTACAAATCGACGACGCGTTTGGCTTGGCGATTGGTATTGAGATCTCCCGAAGCGCCAAAAAATAGAAGCGAAGCCTTGCCGGATTCTAGAGATACATCATCGAGATTGCTGCCTTCGATAGGAAAACCAGAGTCGGTGTCGGAAACAAAGGAAATGCCTTTTTTGAGGCGCAAGTCATCGGCGGCGCCGGCACCACCTGCAGTGGCTAAGACGGCGCAGAGGCAGGTGATTGTTGACAAAATAAATCTGGTTTTGGAGAGTGGCATATCTTTTCGCTTTCGGGATGTGCTGATTTTAGTACAAATCGGCACAAAGAAAGATGACACAGAGAGTAAAAATGTTCCGAACGAGCCCATGGCGAGGGTTATCTAATAAGGTCCCTGAAAGTCGGAAGCCTTAAGGCCGTGGAGAAATCTCGACCATCTCTGCTGCTCAAAACTCTGAGAATACTCCCAGAGGCTTTTCAAGAGCTTGCGCCCTGAAGCCGAAGCCCCTTTAAAATAATAGACTCCCTGTCCTGCCGTCCTGACGTTGTGGCGTTCTAGTGTCTGCTCGGCCTGTCTCGGTAGTCTCATCTTAAAATCGCCCGCCTCGTCGTCGAGGTCGATGCCTCCTCCCGGGGGGAGGGCCATAATCTCTCTGGTCCGGCTCGAGCCAGCATCTTCTGCCCGGCACTCTAACCTGCAGATGAGGACCTCGCAACGTATCACTGCGCCGATATTATCGGTCGGCGTCTGCCGCAAGCGGTCCCACAACCATAGAGACAAGACTTCTTTTGAAGGTCGCTCGGGATGGTCGCGGTCGGAAGCGAGAAGGTAGCGTGAGAAGGCTTCTAAGATCATTCTTTTATTGTGGCCGTATTGGATCTAGAAGTAAAGAGATGTAATGATCTTGGCTCAATAAGAAAATTTTGCTCACAATCCTTTGATTTTGTTTCCAATATAGATAGGGATTGATATAATGCCCTTACTTGAGGTCTGCTCAAGACAGCTTTTTATTTAGTCTTGTCTATCGTCTCCGTCTTAAGCCATTGTGCTGGGAGATCAAACCCTCGAGTTAGTGATTTGACGGCCGCCGCGCGGCTACATCGTCTCGGAGCAGTATCATCGTTACTCAAGTCCTCAGCGGTAGAGAGCTATCCCGCCTCCTCAAGCAAGAAATCCTGCCGCTAGTCGGCAAGCCGGGTCAGTACCTCGGCAACGAGTGGCAATCGCGTCAAAAAGACTTTGCCAGATCACTAGTACGCATGGCGCTGTGCTTTCCCGATCTCTACGAGCTCGGCATGTCCAATTTTGGTCTCAAGATCCTCTATCAGCTAGTCAATAACCTCGATGGCTATATGGTCGACCGGGTTTATGCGCCCGCTGCAGATCTAGAGAGCCTCTTGCGTGAGCGCTCTGTACCTCTCTTTGCATTCGAGAGCAAGGAGCCAGTTGCCAATTTTGATTTGGTCGGCTTTTCTCTACAATACGAATTGACCTACACCAATGTTCTCAATATGCTGGATCTCTCTGGCATGGCTGTCAAATCTGCTGATCGCGCCAGCACCAGTATCTTTCCTCTGGTTTTTGGCGGTGGCCCCTCAGCCGTCAATCCTGAGCCAATGGCTCATTTTCTCGATTTTTTCATCATTGGCGATGGCGAGGAAGCTATCCCGCATGTGATGAACCTAATTGATCGCTTTAAGCAAGCACTGTCCACAGCTGGTTTGCCTGATGACTCTCAGTCCGATTTGATCGACGCTCTAAAGACGCTTTTATTGCTCGACCTGGCATGCAATGTGCCTGGGGTCTATGCGCCGGTTTTTTATCGCGAGAGTGAGACCAGGCCTCTGCCTTTGACTTTAGATGAAGTGGCCTCGAAAGTGCAGGAGATCGAAAGTTTGCTTGGGCTCGAAAGAGCAGCAGCCTTTGCGGCTATTTTTAGTGATGTGCGCTCTGGCCAATTGCCTGAGAGAGTACACAGACAGGTCTGCCCTCTCAATGACCAAAACCAGCCTACCTCCAATCTTGTCCCATATCTGGCCCTGGTGCATGATAGAGAAACACTCGAAGTACGCCGAGGCTGTGATAGAGGCTGCAGATTTTGCCAGCCCGGCTATACTTTTTTGCCAGTACGCGAACGCTCGACTGAGGATCTGGTCAAACTCTCCAAACAAGCCCTGCAAAATAGCGGGCACGAAGAATACTCATTGCTCTCTTTATGTGTGAGTGATTACACCAGTCTGCAGGAGTCCGTTCGAGCGCTCAATCGCGAACATTCTTCCAACCGGACATCGTTATCTTTCCCTTCGCAACGCGCAGATCGGATGAATCTCGATGTCGCCGAAGAACTGAAAGTAGTGCGCAAATCTGGCATCACGCTGGCTCCTGAGGCCGGCACCGAAAAGATGCGA
>Ga0233423_10001435_pt1 | contig 12034 bp, 11 predicted proteins | sample Watercolumn_Mata_FD_180713 | JGI IMG/M metagenome (GOLD analysis project Ga0233423, IMG submission 180713) | Freshwater microbial communities from Lake Matano, South Sulawesi, Indonesia - Watercolumn_Matano_2014_112_MG | ecosystem: Environmental > Aquatic > Freshwater > Lake | place: Indonesia... | reverse complement strand
TCGCTCATCAGATGGTGCCCTCGCTTTCATGTGATGACCACAAGTATAGGGCACTCCAGCCAAAAAGAAAAGTGTCAGTTTTTCAAGGTTCAGGACGATTCCCGCGCTGCGTGCGCAACGGCTACGTAAAGTCGTCACTACGAGCCCAGACCAGGCATCGGGGAAATCATGCCGGAGTTACCAGAGCTGGAAGTCATCCGCGAGTTCCTGGCGCCGCGCCTCGTCGGCGTGTCCATTGCGACCGCCCAGGTGCGCCGGCCCCTGATCGTACGCAACCTGCTGGACGGTGACCCTTCGGGCTCGATCCCCTCAGGGCAAAGCCTGGCCGACCACCTGGTGGGCCGGCGCTTCCTCGCCGTGAGCCGGCGGGGCAAGTTCCTCCTCCTGACCCTCGATAGCGGAGCCACGCTGCTCATCAACCCCATGCTCGCCGGGCGTATCCGCTACGGTGAGCCTCTACCTCGCCCTCGCACCCGCGACGCCCTGGTGCTGCGCCTGGCTGACGGCCACGAGCTGCGCTATCACGACGTCAAGGACATGGGCAAGGTCTACCTGACGGACGACCTGACCCAGGTGCCGACCTTTACCAGCCAGGGGCCGGAAGCCACGGACCCGGCTCTGACCCTGGAGGTCTTTCGCCAGCGTCTGCGCCCGCACCGGGGGGAGATCAAGGGCGTGCTGACCGACCAGACCTTTGTGGCCGGCATCGGCAACGCCTACGCCGATGAGATATGCTGGCGTGCGGGCTTGTACCCCTTCCGTCGTCGCTCCAGCCTCAGCGCCGACGACGTGGCCCGGCTGTACGCGGCCATGCGTGCCGTGCTCGAGGAGGCCATAGCGACGCTGCGCACCCGCGTGGGGGAGGCGATTGACGTGGAGGTACGCGATTTCCTGGCCGTGCACGGCAAAGCCGGCCAGCCCTGCCCCCGCTGCGGCACCCCGATCAGCGAGGTGACGCGGGAGCGCCGGGCGACGCATTTCTGCCGCACCTGCCAGCCAGGGCTCATGGTCGCCCGCCGGGGCAAATAGTCCCCCAGGCGCCGCAATGGCGCACAACTTGTAGGACAGGTTGCTAACCTGTCGGCATGAGCGACCTCATCAGCATTCCTGGGAGGCCGTCTCAACTCCACGTTCGGAGGCCCTGGCGCGGTTGGACAAGATCAGCACTGACGATCAGGCCCAGTTTCGCTACTACCGGAGCAGCGGCTATTTCCGGGGAACACCTGAGCCCTACGCCGATCTGGGCGAGATCGTGGCGGGCCGGAAGCCCGGGCGCCAGCGGGCCGACGAGCGCACCATGGCCATGAACCTGGGCCTGGCCCTGGACGACATGGCCGGCGCGCCAGAGATCTATCGCCGGGCAAAGGAGAGGGGGATTGGCACGTGGCTGGCGTTGTAAGTCCTGATTTTTCTGTCGCCATAGACACGGGCCGCAGCCCGTGGGCGCGGTTGCGGCCCGTGCCGGTTGCCGCCGTCAGGCTGACCGACCAGTTCTGGGCGCCGCGCCTGCGCCTCAACCGGGAAGTGACCCTGCCCACGCAGTACCGCCTGCTGGAAGAAACAGGGCGGCCAGACAACTTCCGCCGGGCGGCGGGGCAGAGCCAGGCCCCGTTCCAGGGCTTCTTCTTCAACTATTCCGACGTCTACAAGTGGCTGGAGGCCGTCGCCTGGGCCCTGGCCGCCGCGCCCGAGGCAGCACAGCCGCGGTGGCCATACACGAGGAGATTCAGCCATGCGCTACAGTATTTGGCTGCCCGTCCTTGCCCTCTTCGCTGCTCTTCTGGCGCCGGGTACGTCGTCTCAACAGACCTTCCACCTACGTCTGATCGGCATTGAGATTGCCTACCCAGCTTACGTCAAGGCCGGCTCAACCTATGCTGTAACGGGGCTACGCTTTGCCGGCATTTCTCTGGGCGACCGCCCGGGCGTCTGGCTCGCTGATCTCCAAGCCACTGGCCCCCTTGGCCTGGACAACGAGCCCTTGCACTGTAGCCCCGCTTCTGCCATGACGATCACTGGGGGCACATGGGTACTGCGCACCTGGTCCGGCGACATCCACGGCCAGGTCAGTGGCGGGACGATCGCTTTCCGCCCGGATCTTCCCATCCTTGGTCGCTGCACGGGCCCGGTACCCGCAACTCTGATCATCAGCCTCACCGACGCTAGTGGCCGCTACAAGCTCATGACAACTGCCACCATTAGCCGCGCTATCGTGGATCACCGCGTCGTTCCAGCCACCATCGTCGCCGACGTCCTCCTACAGGAATAGCGCCGCCTGTCGCAGGCCCTACTACGCCTGGGCCAACCGTGAGCCTGGGCCCATGCAGGTCTGGCTGAAGCACTAAAAAACCTGTCAGGTCTTCAAGACCTGACAGGTTTTTTCTTCCTACCGGCCATACAGCGGCCCGAAGTTGGCGCAGGCGCGGAAGTCGGCGCCTTGCGGGTCCATAGCGCCAAAAGCCGACCAGGCGCTGGGCCGGAAGAGGCGCTCCTCCGGGACGTTGTGTAGACTCACCGGAAGGCGCAGCATGGCGGCCAGGGTGATCAGGTCGCCGCCGATGTGGCCGTAGCTGAAGGCCCCGTGGTTAGCGCCCCAGTTGTCCATCACGGCGTACACGTCCCGGAACGGCCCGCTCCCCGTCAGGCGGGGGACAAACCAGGTGGTAGGCCAGGTGGGGTTGGTGCGCTCGTTCAGGAGGTGGTAGACGTTCTCTGGCAACTCCACGGCGTGCCCTTCGGCGATTTGCAGGACGGGGCCCAGGCCCTTGATCAGGTTGAGGCGCGACATGGTGATGGGCATGCCGCCGCGGGTCAGGAAGCCGGAGGAGTAGCCGCCCCCGCGGAAATACTCCAGCATGGCCGGATACCAGGTGGTGGCTTCCAGGCAGGCCTGGGCCTCCGCGGGCGTGATGTCCCAGAAGGGCTTCATGGCCGGCTGGCCGTTGATCGTCTGTAGGCCACAGCCGTCCAGGGCCGCGGCGCCGGAGTTGATGAGGTGGATCACCCCGCCGGCGGCCAGGCCGCTCAGTTCGTAGCCGGCCACCCGCTGGACTGCCGCCGGGCTCCAGTAGGTGCGCACGTCGGCGAAGACCTGGGCGGTGTTGGTCAGGAGATGCCCGAAGATCATGGCCACCCCGTTGAGGCAGTCGTTCTCTGTAGCCATCAGGTACGGCTGGCGAATCCCGTTCCAGTCGAAGGACGAGTTGAGAATCGCCTCCAGGAAGTCGCCGTTAGGGAAGTGGTCGGTCCACTGGCGCTGCCCCTGGAAGCCGGCGAGGATGGCATTGTGCCCCAGGGCCTCCTCGCCGTAGCCCAGTTCGGCCAGGCGCGGGTTGCCCACCATCAGGTCACGGGCGATCATGGTCATCTTGACCACGGTCTGCCAATCCCGATCCTTCTGCGCCCGGCTACGCCGGATGGCCGGCGGATTGTAGTCCCGCCCCTCACGACAGTTCTCCCGCACCCACGGCAGGGCGCGGGCGAGCTCCTCTTGATCGTAGATCTCCTCCTCCAGGCGGCGCACGAACTCGCTCATGTCTACGGTCTCCACGCGCAGGCCCAGATAGCTCTCCAAGAAAGCCTGGTCGACAATCGAGCCGGCAATGCCCATGGACACGCCGCCCAGAGACAGGTACGATTTGCCGCGCATGGTGGCCACGGCCAGACCGGCGCGAGCAAACTGCAGCAGCTTCTCTTGCACGTCAGGCGGGATGGTCGTGTCGCCGGCGTCCTGGACGTCCCGCCCGTAGATGCTGAAGGCCGGCAGCCCTTTCTGGTTGTGGGCCGCCAGCACCGCCGCCAGGTAGACCGCTCCAGGGCGCTCCGTGCCATTGAAGCCCCACACCGCCTTGGGGATGTGCGGCTCCATGTCCATGGTCTCCGAGCCGTAGCACCAGCAGGGCGTGACGGTGATGGAGAGGCCCACGCCGGCGCGGGCGAACTTGGCCGCCGTCTGGGCAGCCTCGGCCACGCCGCCGATGCAGGTATCGGCGAGGACGCATTCCACGGGCAGGCCGTTGGCGTGGCGCAGGTGCGCCGTCAGCAGGTGGGCCACGGCTTGGGCCAGGGCCATCGTCTGGCCTTCCAGGGATTCGCGGACACCCTGGCGCCGCCCATCAATCACCGGGCGCAGGCCGATCTTGGGCAGGTCCCCCACCAGGCGATTACGCGGGGGATTCATGGTCAGAGCTTTTCCGTTTGACATAACGATTACCTCCTTGCCTTGCTTTGAACCACAGAGGCACAGAGAGCACAGAGACAAATAAAAACTCTGTGGACTCGTTGCAGAATAGCGCTGGCGGGGATTCAGCCACAGAAAGCCACAGAAAGACACAGAAATCCACAGAAAAACCACGTGAACCGGCACGTAAATCCCTATTCTGCGTCCTTCTGTGTGATTCTGTGGCTACTGGTTTATTCTGCAAAAACTCTGTGTCCTCCGTGTCTCTGTGGTGGAAGTGACCGGGCGACCACAAGGGATCGCCCCTACGTGAAATGCTGGAATTGCGGCAGGTACGGGCGGTTCTGGGTGAACATCTGCGCCACCATCTGCTTGATCTCGGCCAGGGAGAGCACGGCGGCGGTCAGCGGGTCGTAGGCGATGGCCTGGAAGACCAGGCGCGGATCGCCGGTGAGGGCCGCCTCCACGGCCATCTCCTCGATGGTGGCGCTCAGGCTGGTCAGGGCGGCGCACTGCGGCGGCAAAGCGCCCACGTGCACCGGCTCGAAGCCCTGGCGACTGGCCCACACCGGCACCTCTACGCAGGCGTTAGGCGGCAGGTTGCTGATCAGCCCGGTGTTGGGCACGTTGCCGTTGAACTGGAACGGTTCGCCACCCTGCAGGGCGTTGATGATGTAGGCGGCGTACTCGTGCCCGCGTTGCAGGGAGAGGGGCGTCTTCCTGGCAAACCACTTCCTGGCCTCTTTCTGCCAGGTGCGCTCTGTCTTCTGGTATTCCTTGAGGATGTAGGCGTACTCGCCCGGATTCCAGCCCGTGCCGTGCGTGCAGTACTTCTCGATCAGGTCGGGCCGCTTGCGGAACCACCAGTTGTACTCCGAGTTGTGGCCGCTGGATTCGGTGACGTAGTAGTCCAGGTGAAGGAACATCTCGTTGCGCACGATCTCCTCGTTGTAGACCTCCGGGCGCTCCAGGATCGTTTTACGGATCAGCGGGTAGGCGTCCTGGCCACGCCACTCGAACTTCAAATACCAGGACAGGTGGTTGATGCCGGCGCAGGTGTAGGTGATCTCGTCGTAGGGGGCGCCGATCCAGCGGGCCAGCATCATGGCCGTGCCCTGCACGCTGTGGCACAGCCCGGTCAGGCGAATACGGCTCTCCCGCTGCATGGCGCGGCAGAGCATGGCCATGGGGTTGGTGTAGTTGAGCAGGGTGGCGTTGGGACAATGGCGCTCCACGTCGTGGGCGATGCTCAGCATTACCGGGATGGTGCGCAGCGCCCGAAAGATGCCCGCCGGGCCGCGCGTATCGCCGATGTTGATGTCCACGCCGTACTGCTTGGGGATCTCGATGTCGTGCCGCCACACCGCCGTATCGCCGACCAGGATGGTCACCAGCACAAAGTCGGCGTCCCGCAGCGCCGCGGCGCGATCCAGGGTGGCCTCGACCCGGGCCGGATAGCCGCCCAGCTCCACGATGCGCTGCACCGACTTCTGGGCGAAGGCCAATCGCTCCGGGTCAATGTCCATCAAGGTCAGGGTAGAGTCGGCCAGCCGGGGGAAGGTCAGGATGTCCCGCACCAGCCCGCGGGTGAACCCCAGGCTGCCCGCGCCGATAAAAGCAATCTTGGTCATCTTTGCTCCGTGCACCACGATTTTTCTATGACGGAAATCCAGGACGCTGATCAACGCAGATGAACGCTGAAAACCAGAAAATATTCTGCGTTTTTCCGCGTTTATCTGCGTCCTCTTCAGGGCCCTGTCCAACTCCAATGTCTCTGTGGTTCCAGCCGCCGTCGGATTATGGTTCGATGATGACTTTGAGCCCTTCACGCCGCTGGGCCAGGGCGTAGGCCTGTACGGTTTCGGCCAGGGGGAAGCGATGCGTGACCAGCGAGCGCACGTCCACCAGCCCCTGCGCCACCAGGCGAATGGCGCGGGGGTAGGTGTGCTGCATGCGGTGCACCAGCTTGAGGGTCAGGCCCTTGCGCCGGGCTGTGTGGGCGTTGAAGACCGTATGGTCTTCGGTGGGGATGCCCACCAGGATGACCTTGCCGCCCGGCCGGACGGCGGTGACGGCCGCGGCCACAGCCTCGTTGGCGCCGGCTGCTTCAAAGGCCACGTCCACCCCCTGCCCGCCCGTCGCCGCCAGGACGTCAGCGCCCTCCCGACCATCGCTGGCCGGAAAGACCGTCGCCCCGAACGAGCGCGCCACCTCCCGGCGATGCGCCAGCTTATCGGTGGCGATGAGGCGCGCCGCCCCGGCCAGGCGCGCCACCTGTAACACCAGCAGCCCAATCGGGCCGCAGCCGAAGACGCCCACCGTCATCCCCGGCTTCAGGTGGGCGAGCTCCACCGAGAACAGGGCCACGCCCAGCGGTTCCAGCATGGCGCCATCGGCATCGCTCAGCGCCTCCGGCAGGGGATGCAGGCCGTGCGTGGGCCAGGCGATGTACTCGCGCAGGGCGCCGTCGTCTGCCTCGCAGCCGGCAAAGTACACGTGGGCGCACAGATTGGGGTGGCCTTCCTGGCAGAAAGCGCACGTCCCACAGGGAATCCCCGGATCTATGGCCACGCGCTCCCCGCGCCGCTGGCCGCTGGCGATCACGCCGGCGCACTCGTGCCCCAGGACGAGGGGCTGGGTGACCCGGCTCTCGCCGATGCCGCCCTCCAGAAACCAGTGAATGTCGGAGCCGCAGATGCCCACGGCGGTAACGCGCACCAGCGACTCGCCCGCGCCGGGCACCGGCACAGGCTCCTCGTGCTGGCGCAGGTCGCGCGCGCCGTGTAAGCGAAATACTTGCATGTTGTCAACCTCCATTTAGCCTAGATGTGCAGAACAGGGCGGCGGGCGCCGCGCCCGCCCTACGGCTAGCTGCCGGTGCGCCATAGCAGCCAGCCCACACCGGCGAGCGCGCCTATCGCCACCAGGCGGTCCACGGCCTGCCAGCGCCAGAACTGGCCGCTGAACAGGGCCACGCCAATGATCGTCACGGCAAACCACCCCAGGGTTTGCATCTCCGGCGAGGTAATGCCGAACTGATTCAAGTAACGGATGGCCAGCCAGTACATGAGGATGCCCAGGCTGTAGCCCAGAGTGGCCTTGAGCACCTCCTCCCAGACAGGCTTCCCCTGGGCCCAGACCCTGGCCGAATGCAGGAAGCCCTGCGCATCGCCAAGGCCTGACAGCAAGGTCAGCACGAGGATCAGCAGCGCCGTGACGACTTTGTGCGTGTCCATTCATGCCCCCCTAGAAGATAAGCGGCACGCCAACGGCCCTTAGCCAGGCCTGGGCGATGAGGGCGTGACCGGCAGGCGAAGGGTGGACGCCGTCCGCAGCCCAGAAGGCGGGCTGGCGGCGAGTGGCCGCCTGGGCAAAGATGCCGTCCAGCGGCACCAGGATGGCCTGGAACTCACGCGCCAGTTGTCTGACCACGGCGATCTTGGGGTCCAGGTCCTCTCGCCACCTGTCTTGCCCCGCCAGCACGGGCAGCAGGAAGGGCTCGCCCAGGATCAAGCGGGCGGGCAGAGCGGCACACGTCCGCTCCAGGATAGCCCGATACGCCGCCGCAAAGTCTGCTGTGGAGGTCGGGTCGTTGCTGTCGTAGCGACGCCAGGTATCGTTGATGCCGATGAAGATGGACACCCAATTGGGCTGCAAGTCCAGGCAATCTTCCTGCCAGCGCGCTCGCAGGTCCTTAACCCGATTGCCGCTGATGCCGCGGTTGAGGAAGCGCACCCGCTTGGCCGGATAGGCCGCCGAGAACCAGGCCGCGGCGATCATGGCGTAGCCCGCACCTAAATCGTCGCCGTTCTGGTAGTTGCGACCACCGTCCGTGATGCTGTCCCCCTGGAAAAGCACGAGAGCGTTGTCTTCGATGATGGGCATGATTTCTCCTTCAAGATAGCGTTTGAAGCCAAAACAATCTGCACGATTTGGTAGCCGTCCACACGCGGCACGGCGAAACGAACGTAGCCGTCCTCCCACGTCCAGTCCACCGGCTGCTCCTCTGGCACCAACTGCACTGCTGCGGGGCGCTGCTCCGTGCGCACGCTCAGCCGCACGTCGTGCAGGGGCAGCACGTCCTCGATTACGTCCAGATCCCGGCCGCGGCGCTGGTGGACGTAGTGCAGGATGTGCACCAGCAACCTCACCCCCGGCCCCTCTCCCACAGGGAGAGGGGAGACACGTACAATCACAATCGCCGTGCTGGGCAGGTTGTGGGCGCCCACCCGCGGCCGGGGGAGGAGGCGCTGCAGGCAGTTGCCCAGCACTTGCTTGTGCACCCGCCGCGCCGCTGCGGCGTACTCGCGGAAGAGGGGCCGGGCCCCGTAGATGACGTTGCCCTTCTGCACGACGACCGGGTCGTCTGTGGGGCGATCCAGCGGTGTGTACTGGTGGGAGCAGAAGTGCTGCCAGGTGCGATTGAAGTAGGGGGCGCCAGAGCGGGCTAAAACCTGAGCAGAGGCTTCGGCAGTCTTGAGGCGCACGCCCGGCAGTTGGCAGACGTGGGCCAACGGCTCGATCCCGGCGGCCAGCTCTGGCTCCAGGATCAGGTAGTCGGGGGCGAAGGGGGCCGGCCCGGCGTAGTGCACGCCCATCTCCGGCGCCAACACGAAGTCGCCTGCTGCTTCATCCAGGCCGGAGCGACCGGTGATGAGTAACTTACCACCTGCCCCCAGGTAGGCGCGCAGCCGAGTGGCCAGGGCGGCGTCCACCGGCACCTCGTCGGGCAGGATGACGACAGCATAAGGCGATAGGTCGCTGCCGGCGTCTAGGAACTGGAACTGGTGCTTCAGTTGCTCCAGGACGTGCAGCGCACCAACATCGCTGGGGTGCATGCTGCCCTCTGGCGTAGTGGCCTCGCTGTGGGCGGTGAGGACGCCGATGTCCAGCAGCGGCTGCGTGCCAGTGCACCAGGACTCGCGGCGTTCCACCTCGGCGTACACCTCGCCGATGCGCTGGTAGACGGCCGCGTCCAGTCGCCCGCGCGGGTGCATCTGATCGCCGATGCTACAGACCGCGCCGTGGGCCAGGGCTTGGAAGCATTCAAACTCTAACGCCGCCCGATTGCGCAGCCCGCCAAAATCGCCCCAACTGGTGTGGAATCGGCCGGTCATGGCCACCAGCGGCCGGTCGAAGGTCTGGAAATAGCGCACGTGCAGCGGGAAGTGATCGTAGCCCCAGAACCCGCCGGGTAGCGACTCAATCTCCATGTGGGTGAAGTTGTCCATCTCCGGGCGATTGCCCAGCTCCGGATCCCAGGTCAGGCGCAGGCGGCTGTTGTAGAAGATGCTCTGCTCTGGCTGGCGAGCGCGGATAGCTCGCGTGGTACGGGCCAGGAAGCGCCTTTCGGCGGCCAGGGCGAAGCGCGCCCGCTGGCCGGGATCATCGGGGTTCACGTCCTCGGCCAGCATCTGGCGCAGGCAGGTGGTGCAGACGCAAGGCCCGCCAATGTAGCGCACGATGTCCACGAACATCCCATCACCATTGTACCAGTCCAGGATCTCCTCGATCTGGGCGATAACGTAGTCGGCGTAGGCAGTGTTCAGGCAGAGGTTCTTCCAGCCTGGCTGCAGGGGCGAGGTGGACGGGCCAGCGATGCGACCTTCCGGCGAGATTTGCCGCCACTCTGGGTGGTTGGCCCAGGCCAGCTCGTCCCAGACGACGGTGATGTAGACTGGCACGCGGATGCCCGCCCGCTTCAGGGCGGTGGCGGCCTCGCCCAACAAGTCTCGCTGCAGGCCCGGATGCGGCGTGCCGACTTTGCTGGGGTAATACGAGTAGCCGTGGTGGCACTTGGCGAAGACCGTGATCGAGTTGACGTGCGCCGCCTGCAAGGTACGCACGAACTCCTCTGGGTCAAAGTCTACGCCCACGTCCGGGATGTGGGGCGAGGTATGGAAGTCCAGGTGGATTTGGCGGAAGGGCAACACAGTCATTTGCGATTTCCGATTGCCGATTGCCGATTTGGGTTTAGCAGGCTCTCCGCTACGGCCAGGGCGGCAAAATCGCCCACGCTCTCCCCCAGGCCGGCGGGGACGATCTGGCAGACGGCGAACGAGTAGGACAAAGCCTCTTCTTGCAGCACCTGCAGCGTGGCCGGCTCCAGCAGGGCGCGCTGGCGGCCCCAGATGCTGCCCAAGACGATGCGTTCCGGGTTCAGGACGTCTACCAGCATGGCCAGACCTCGCCCCAGCTTGCGCGCCACGATGTCCAAGACCTGCAGCGCCAGCTCGTCGCCCTGCTGCGCAGCCTCGGCGACTTTCTGCGTGGTCACCTGGGGTAGATCGGCCAGGGTGGGGCAATAGAGGGGGCTCTGGCCGGCGCGCAGGCGCTCTGCCGCCATCTGGCGGGCCAACTGGGCGATGCCGCCGCCGCTGCAGAAGCCCTCGAAGGAGCCGGCCTTGCCGTAGCCCACAGGCCCGTCGTGCTCCAGGCGCACGTGCCCCACCTCACCGGCCATGTCGTTGGTGCCAGAGTAGAGCTTGCCGTCCAGGATCAGCCCGGCGCCCATGCCCGTGCCGAAGGTCAGGAAGATCATGTTGCGGCAGCCACGCCCGGCGCCCCAGCGCCACTCGGCCAGGGCACAGGCGTTGGCGTCGTTCTGTACGGCCACGGGCACGCCAAAGCGCGCCCGGAAGGGCGTCAGGATGTCAATGCGCTCCCAATTGGGCAGGTTGGGCGGGGCGAGGATCAGGCCCCGTTGGCTGTCCAGCGGCCCGCCGCAACTGACGCCGATGGCGCGCAGGCCCGCGACCTGGTGCTCTTGGAGCAACTCTTCCAGGAGGGCCAGGAACTGGCGAATGTTGGCCTCCGGCGAGGGTGAGGTGGGAAACTGCCGCCGCCCGATAACCTCGGGAGCGGTAGGCGTCAGGTGCGCTGTCCCTCGTACCTCGTTCCTCGCCCCTCGTTCCTCACCCCTAAGCCTGCCCAGACAGACGGCGCACTTCGTCCCGCCGATGTCTATGCCCGCCAGGATGCTCATCGTGGCCGGGATGCTCATCGTGGAAAGAACTCCTCTTCCAGCAGGGCGCACAAGGCGTGGTAGACGGCCGCATGGCGCTCCTGGATCTCCGGTGAACGCTCACCCGGCACGCGGATGGTTACGTCACAGAGGTCTTTCAGCGCCCCACCCTCCTGGCCGGTCAGGCCGATCGTGCGCAGACCCAAAACGCGGGCCACCCGCAGGGCGTGGAGCACGTTGGCGGCCCGGCCCGAGGTGCTGATGGCCAGCAGGGCATCGCCCGGCCGGCCGTAGGCAAAGACCTGCTGGGCGAAGACCATGTCGGCGGCCACGTCGTTGGCGTAGGCCGTCAGGAACGAGGTCTGGCTGACCAGGGAGATGGCCGGCAGTGCCCCTTGCAGGTGGTCGGCCAGGTAGGCGCCGTGGGCCGGGAAGTCGGCCAGGAGCTGCTGGCGGATGCTGTCCGGGACGGGCCTGGGGGCCAGGTAGCCCTTCAGCAGCTCGCCGACGATGTGCTCGCTATCGGCGGCGCTGCCCCCGTTGCCGCAGACCAGCACCTTGCCGCCCTGGCGATAGGTATCGGCCAGCAGGGCGAAGGCCGCTTGAATGTCGGCGGCGCAGGCGGCCAGGTCTGGGTGCTTTTGGGCGAGGGTTTGCAGAGCAGAATTCATGGCCCTACTCCACGGGATGGTTGGAGATTGGAGATTAGAGATTAGAGACTAGAGTTTGGAGATTGCAGGCCCCCGGTGGCGGCAATAGCGCAGCCTAGCCGGTTTCGAACCGGCTTAAGCTATGAGCACGACCATCTGATGGTCGTCTATGGGTTACAGGCCGGGCCAGAGCAGATTATACCACGTTCTGCCGATCTTGGCAAAACAGGGGCGCGGCTA
>Ga0233423_10001434_pt1 | contig 12038 bp, 16 predicted proteins | sample Watercolumn_Mata_FD_180713 | JGI IMG/M metagenome (GOLD analysis project Ga0233423, IMG submission 180713) | Freshwater microbial communities from Lake Matano, South Sulawesi, Indonesia - Watercolumn_Matano_2014_112_MG | ecosystem: Environmental > Aquatic > Freshwater > Lake | place: Indonesia... | reverse complement strand
TTTGATGAGATAACAGAAATTGATTTGATTTTATAATTTAGTTATATTTTCTTAGAAAATCATGCAAATATTTCTTGGGTTTTTCTATTTGATAGAGCCGATTAATCGGCTCTATGCGGAGATACTGCACACACCAAAACAATTATAAACCTCCTCTTCCCTGATGGGTGATGCATAAAAGGTGGATATTTCTAGCTGTATTTATACTGTTCTTAACAGTGTCAGCAGTATATTTTTTTTCTTACTTGTCTCCGCTTATCCAAGGCAAGGTTATAAGGGGAGGAGGTTCTTCTGGAAGTTCACTTATCATAAACAATACGAATTGTTTCGATAGCGATAATGGATTGAATTACAGTGAGTCAGGTTATGTTGAAGAAACCTCCTCTATCGGCTCTTGGGATACATGTTTGCGACAAATCAAAGATGTTTGTGTTAATGTAAGAGTCCCAACAAATTATCAATCAAGGACTAATCTAACTAGCACGACTGCTTTTGCTATTGCCTCTCCTATTGATTATAAAAATGTAACTTACTTAAAAGAACAATACTGCAATGGAACAAAGGCTTTTTCTAAGCTTTATCTTTGTCCATTTGGATGTCGTGATGGTGCGTGCACTCCTCCTTTATGTGAACTATCCTACTCTGAAGGTGTGAATAGTGTTGTTAGAGGGGAAGTTTATAAACCACTCCTAAATGCAAATAGAGAAGGGAACAGGAACAGGGAGCGACAAAATCCAGTTGTTCTAGCTAGAGATACATGTAAAGATAATTCAACTTTAAGCGAAGCCAGGTGCCTCGGACGCTATGACTATTCGACTAGAGAGAATTATGGTATCTTAGATAGTCTGCTAATCCCTTGCCCAAATGGTTGTGTTGATGGGGGATGCAGCCTTGAAGGGCACCCTGATTTTTGCGATCCTAAGTATGGATGTTTTCCAATTACATCTGACTTGAGATGTGAGCAGAGCGGATGGTACAATTCAGATAACTCTTTTATTCAGTCTTCAATCCAGATTAATTATAAGAGGGGCTCTGGCCAGACATTAAATTCGTACTGCGCAGACTCTCAAACTGTTGTAAAATATTCTTGTCTGCCATACACTTCTTTCGATAATGATTATGGGGGCTTTTTGATTCCGACACGTAATACTTCCACCTGCCCAACTGGATATTCTTGCGATGGGGGCAAATGCTTAGAGCAAGTTAGGTCTCTCCCGCCCCTAAGAGGGAATTTAGATGGACAGGACATTATTGATGGTCAAGACCTTCAAATTTTAAAAAATCTTGTTGCACAAAATAGCCCCGCTACTCCTTTAGCTGACATTGACGGAGATGGAAGATTAGATAGCTATGATGTTTATTTATTATCTCAAAAAATTGCAACCGGGGCTTACCCTCAACCTTTCCCAATAAGAAATTTTAGACTTTCGAGCTCAAATACACTTTATACTGGCTGGGGAAGCGAAGGTCTTCCTGGCACATTTGCAGAATATACGCCCGACTTTAGAAGCATTTTATCTCAATGGAATGTGGAATACTCTCAAAAAGGAGCAAGCCGTATGCAATGTGTTCCGCCTGTGATTAAAATAAATTTGAAAAATGTGAACAGAAATACTCGTCTCTTAGGGAGAAGCACGATGACCCCTTATCCTCAATTACGCTATGATAAATTTAAGCTTATTCCTAATTGTGATATATGGTATCAATATAGCGTAGATAATTTATTGAGAGAATATTTTGTTTACAATCTTTTCAGGCAAGATAATTTACCTGAATTAGATGTTATTGCTTTTGCCAATGTTCAATTAAATAGCACAGACGAGCAAATAGACCCTTCAATGAATTATACTTATTTCTTTTTGCAGAGAACTCGTTCGTCACATGACCAATATCCTTTCCAGAACCAATATGGCTTCTCGCAGATTTTAGATGCAAATTCCCCAATAGGGCGAGTAATCTCAGAGAATCCTTTTCTCATAACAGTTAATCTAACTGCAGACAATTCATTGATGCAAATGTCTTTTGAGAGAAACACAACTATGCGTTATTTATTATTATCTGAACTTGTAAGCTTGGGCGACAGGGGAAGCTTCCATAATGAAGATTACGGGCTAGATGCAACAATCAACCAATGGAAACGCATATTCTTTGACTTTGACCTTTCATTTGATTGTTATTATTATAACCAGGCGAGGTATGTATTTAGCAATCTAAACCTCTCGCAATCAGAAATTTTTTCACTCAAACAAAACTTTTCAGCATTACTTAAGTCGTTTTATGATGATCCAGACAATCTTAACAAAATGCTTTTATCAGTTGATCAGTATCCATTTAGGGCTAATAAGATTAAGCTTAAAAACGAACTGAAGCTTAGATTTTATTACTATGCCCTTCTTTATGGTTCTGAGAACTTTGCAACAGACTTTGGGGTGCCATATCAGCCGTATAGTCATACTTCTGAATACAAATTAGCTGCTCAACAGTTGGTTAATAATTCTACTCTTGATAGGATGTGCGGCGAAGGGCTATATGCGCTATCTAACCAGCTTGGCTCATCTGGGTAGATTTCCACCAATGTTTAGTTTTGGCAGGAATTTAGGAAGTATTATTAATTCTAAACTTCAACACTGCAGCGATTGTGCCGAAATAAGATGTTCTAACAAGTTTTTTATAGTTTCGATGCCTTGTTAAATTGTGAAAAAAAGCCTTGTTTCTTTAGCACTTGCATTTTTTCTCAGCAGCAAGGCTTTTAGCGCAGAGCCTGTCAGCCCGCCAAAACACTATGCAGAAACATCATTGGACATCTCTATAGATCATAGGGTTATTGTTCAGACCTATGATTCCTCCTTGTCTGGAAAGGTAGACAAAGTAAAGCTGTTCTTTATCAGAAAAGATGATCGGGGCAGTATTTCAACTCCATTTTATGTTTACGCCGCAGATACGAGCCAGCAAGGATGCCGCCCCGATTATACTCGAAGAATGACTGGGGAACAACAAATAATATTCAGCGGTTTACACAATAGTGGAATTACTAACGGCGTCCATAATTTAGTTGGAATGGAAGTGCTTCAGCCAATTTCAAAAAAGTAAAACAAAAACAAAGCTTGCGAAAAAGTTATTAATTCTTGCATATCTGAAAAGAATATGGTTGAAAAGAAAGAAAATGAGCTAACTCGAACTTTCATCTGCATTGAATTTCAAGATGAAGTCATAAAAGAAATTGCACGTGTGCAGGAAGTTCTAGAAAACCAGAAGTTTCATGGAAAAATAACAGAACTCGAGAATTTGCATTTAACTCTCAAATTTTTAGGAGAAATTAATAATGCAACATTAGAAAAAGTTAAAGAAAAATTGAAGAAAATTGAATTAAATGCATTTGAAGCACATCTGGGAGAAATTGGAACTTTTAGTTTCAGAGGAAATCCAAGAATTGTTTGGTGTAAGGTTTGCGGGAAAGAAGTCTGGGATTTACAATCCGCCGTCGATGGCTGTCTTGCGGAGATTTTCCAAAAAGAGCAGAGGTTTATGTCACATTTAACTATCGCAAGAATAAAATATCCCAAAGATAAAAAAAGATTTGCAGAATATGTCAGAAGAATAAAATGCAAAAAAATCAAGTTTAAAGTTGAAAAATTCTTTTTGAAAAAGAGCGAGCTAAAACCAAATGGACCCATTTACACAACAATTGAAGAATATAACTTAAAGTAAAAAATGAGAAAGGAAATATAAACAATAAAGAATTCGATAATTTATAGATTTTATGTTTTTCAAAATATACATCTAGATTTGCTATTTCTTTAAAAAGAATGAAACGCGTATAAAATTTTGATGGACGACGAAACAACTTTAAAGGATTATCTTCAAGATAATGAAAGACATTCTTCCCACAATACTGTTGTTTTTAAAGCCGGTGAGCAGGTTAATTCACGAGGCGACGTATATTATGTTCCGATACGTCAAGTTCTTATCTCAGGAGTTGTTCATCTTTGTATGGCTCCCTTAAGAGATATTAGAGTAAGAGACGGCGAGCTGAATGAAGAAAATTTTGTTCACAGGCCTCTTCGGCAACATGAAAAGGACAGAGTTGCGGCGGCATATTCATAAAAACAAAATATGAAAAGCCAGCGATTTAAATTTCAATCAATCAAATCTGTAAATTCTTTCGTTCTTTTTCCCAGAATTTCTTCTAATTCTAGCTCGTTTGCAATTATTATGTTTTTTATTGATTTAAACTTGTCAATTAATTTTTTTGCTGTTGCTGGCCCAACATTCGGAAATCCTTCTAGGATAAATTGAATCCGCTCTTCTTTGTTTAAAGACAATTTCTTAGCCCTTATTGAAATTTCTCCATGTTCTTTTTTCTTTGCTAAAACCGCGAGGTAAAGCGCAGTATCGCGTTCATCTTTTGTAAAAATTAAAGGCACCTTATATTGCAAAGAAACAGCGAGAAAAAATCCCCTCAATGCGTTTGCTGACAAAACTTCATTATTAGATAACTCCTCTTTTTCACCTTCGATAATTAATAGATGCGAAAGATATTGTTTTATTTCTTGCATTTGAGTAAAAATTCTTTTGCTTATTATCGATGACTTTAAGTCATTAATAGTCTTTCTTTCTATTGCAATATTATTAATAAGATAATCAGCGACGGGAAGCTGCTGAAATTCAATTTGAAAACCAAGCCCGGCAAGTTCTGATGCAACAAGAGAATTTTTCTCGCGATTATCCACTATTATTTTTGCTTTCTGTTGATTCTCCAGTTGTTTTTCCCTCGTTTTTGAAAAAATGTTATAAAAAGGCATTATTCAACGAGTTTCAAACCGAATTTTTTTAAGCGTTCAAAATGCTTCTTGTTATTTGTAAAAAGCTCAAGATTGTTCTCTATGCACACTGAAGCTATAAAAATATCTCTAAAATCAATTAATTCTCCTTTTTCTTTTAGATATTTATAAATGTCCCCTGTTCTGAGAGCTGCTTTTTTATTAAAATCTGCGCTTTTTAAATTCTCTATCAGATTTTTTATGTGTTCTTCTTCTTTTCTTAATCGTCCGGTCCAAATTTCAAAAGAGTTAATCGGAGTTGTGTAAAGGTTTGCCCCTAATTTTCTTAAAAAAGTTATAATCTCCTCGCTATTTTTTGTAATTTCTATCAGAATATCAGTATCTAAACATATTTCTCTGTCCATTTCTTCCAGCCTTCTTTTATTTTTATCATTTCTTTTTCATCGACTTTGCCCTTCCCAGCACATGCGAGAACTGATTCGGTATTAGATTTTTTTTCAACAAGTTTTTCAATTACGACTGTGAAGCTTTCTCTTCCTTTCATTGCCTTTAATCTGCTGTAAAGGCTGTCTGAGATATTTATGAGCCTTGACATATATATGTATACATATATGTATATATAAACGTTTTGGTTTGGGCGATTTTAAAAAAATAAAAAGAAATTAAAAAAATAATAAACAAAGTTTATTTCCTAATCCAGTTGCAAACTGCTGCAAAAACCCATCCGCAGATATAACCGCAGACAAAAGTCAAAATAACCAACAAAACTGCATTTGGAAAGTTGAACGCAGTTAAGACAAAGTATGGCTCAAGAAAATGTAGCCCGAAGACCCAGTCAAGAAAACCTTGCAGAGTAGATGGAATTATCGCAACAGCGAGAGCCCAAACAGCATGCATTATTGCAAGAAACAAGCCCCCAATTATGCCAGCTCTGTTTTTGTCTAGTAATTCTTTCATTTTACCACCCCCTTTTAACTATAAATATGCAGGGGAAAAGAGATATTTAAGTGTTTTTGTAGGGAAAGATTATTCTTCAGAAAACTTCCAAATCAAGTCAAACCACTTTCGATAAGAGTCTGCAATATCCTTGTTGTCAATTAGAAAACCAGAGGGATATTTTTCTTTGGCTGCTTTAATGCGGGGGAGGATTTGAAAAGAAGTATTTTTGGCATTGCTATTCTGCAATGCCAAAATCTTTATAAAATAGCCTTGAACGGGATTTTGATGGGAACGGCATATTTAGCGGTTGTGACGCCTGTTTATGCAACAAAGCAGAATCGCAGATTCGACTATTTTCAAAATACAGCTGGAAGCGTTTTGGCTCAAACAGCTGATTTTCAATGGATAGTGGTGGATGATGGCTCACCTGATCAAAGACCACGAGAGTTCTTGCAAGATTTACATGATCCAAGAATTAAGCTTTTAACAAGGCGAAGACAACCAGGAGATTTAAGGACAGCCTCGAATGCTTTGAATTTAGGTTTTAATCATGCAGTTAAAGAAACACTTTGCGATTGCTTTTGCTATGTTCATTCAGATGATTTGCTTCCTAAGGATTCGCTCAGTCGTAGAATGGCTGCCCTTGATAGTTGTGGAATGTTATATGGCAAGATTTGCGTATTCTCATCTGAGTACACGATTTCAAAAAGTTCATTTGAAAATCCGCTCGACACGAAAAATATGAAAAGTGGTTTTCCCCATCATACATCAACATGGTCAAGACAATTTTTAGAAGAAATGTTAGCAAAAAGAGGAGGGGTGCTTTTTGATCCAAACTTCAGTTACGGCGAGGATTTAGATGTAACCTGTTGTGCAAGAAGAGTTCTTGAATCAACTGACTTGCGCCTTGGATTTTTAGACAAAGTTGTTTATATATGGGTAGGAAATCCTAAGAATATTTCTGCAGAGACGCCAAACAAGGAGCGAAGGCGGCAGCGGAAGGCGATTTTGGCTAAGAATGGTTATTCTGAAGAACCTTTTTCATGGTCAGACTTTGTGAATGATTTTATAAGAAGACCTGGTCATTTTCTTCCTGAAAGCATAAAAAGAAGAGTTAGACCACATACTGGAACAATATCTCGCTTAAGCAGAGGATTTTTCTTTCCAAACGCTTATCAAACATGCGAAATAGAAATTAATCCATTTTGGTTTTTGGAAAATCAGCCGCAGAATAGAAAGGTTTATATATAATTAGTTATATAGTTAACTATGGAAACAACAATACAAGTAAGCAGTGAGCTTTTAGAAAGATTACGAACCATGAAGATATACAGCAAAGAAAGCTATGAAAGTATTATTTGGGACTTGGTAGAAGATAGGTTGGAATTTTCAGAGTCTACAAAGAAAAATATAGAACAATCTGAAAAAGAAATAAAAGAAGGAAAAACAATTTCTCTTGAAGTTCTGAAAAGAAAAATCGGTGGTTAAATGTACTCTGTAGAGTTTACCAAAACAGCTGAAAAACAGTTTGATAAATTAGATAAGAGCTTACAAATAAGAATAATTAGCGTTCTAGAAAGAATAAAAATAAGGCCTTTTCATTTTGTTAAGAGGAAAGAAGGAACTCCTTATTTTATAATGAGAGTTGGAGAATATCGAGCTATTTTAGACATAAAAACAAATTTTTCAGTGATTTATGTTCTTGAGATTGGGCATAGAAAGAATATTTATGGCTGAAGGTAGGGGCTGAGGGTTAGTGGCGGAGTTTTCTTTTTTTCTTGAAGCTCTTTTTTTATTAAGTCTATTGTTTTGTGCATTTTTCTTTCTCTTGCTGATGATGCATAATGATGAATGACATCACGGGTGTCTTTTGTTACAAGAATTATTAGCTTTCCAGGAGCAAGCCTTGCTGTTCTGCCTTGCCTCTGAATTTTCCTTATTGCGCTCGGGATGGGCTCATAGAAGATTACTGCACTAACTTCTGGAAGATCGAGGCCTTCTTCCCCTATTGAGCTCGCAATTAAAGAATTTATTTCTCCGGCCTTGAACTTTTCAATGATTGCTCTTTGTTCCTTTTGCGACATGCCAGATGTGCCTGAAGAGGATGTCTTTTTCGCTTGGCCAATAAAAATAGAGGGCTTGATGCTCTGGATTTTAGAAAGTCGCATCATAATCGCAGTCAGAGTGTCGCGGAATTGTGCAAAAACTATGAATTTTGATTTAGGATTGGCCTTAATTTCATTTTCGATTAATACTGCAAGCTCTTCTATTTTAGGGTGTTCTATTTCTTTTTTAATAAGTTTTTCAAGCAATGAATACGAAAGCACAAATTCAGGCGATTTTACAAGTATCTGGGCTGCTTTGGTCTTCTTCTCAGCTGCCTGCGTTTTTAGATTACTAAGATATTCTTTTAAGCCAGAGAGTGTCTGTGTTTCTAAAAGCTCGAGAGCATGCGCAATTTTTATTGCCTGCGCTGTTAAAGACATGCCAATCATTGCATGAAAGTTTCTTCCAGACATCTGAGAAGCAAGAGAGCCTTGCAGTTTCAGAAGGGTTATTTTGTTTACAGGAGTCAGGTTTGGGAACATATTTTTTATTTTTTCTGCTTTTTGGTCAAATATTTTTTTTAAAAGAACTCTGATTTCCATCATTTCAGAAGGAAAAGGCACTTCAATCTTTTCAAAATCTAATTTTTGCAGATAGTTTTTTACATCTTCAGATTCTCGCGTTCTTAACTCAATCTCTTCAATATCCAAATGCTTGCATATTTGTCTTATTTTATCTAGCTCATGGCCTGGAGAAGCAGTTAAGCCAAGAATCCTTTTATCCTGCGCCTGTTCTTTATATCTTTTCACAACTTCAGTATAATCATAATTTTTTAAGCATCTGTGCGCCTCATCAATAACGAGCAAAGAAACTTCCTTTAAGTCATAAAGTCCGTTTTCTAAATCATTGGCAACACATTGCGGAGTTGAAAATATAATCTCAGCTGTCTGCCAGATTTTTCTTCTTTTTGGAGCTTCAATCTGGCCAGTAAATAATTCGATTTCTGCAAATAGTTCCGGCAGATGTTTCTTGAAATAATTAAAGTGCTGTTCGATCAATGGCCTTGTTGGAGCAAGAAAAACAACTTTGCTTAAAGGGAATAATTTTTTTCTTTCTATTGTTAACAAAAGCGCAATCAAAGTTTTTCCTAAGCCTGTAGGAAGAACAACCAGCGTATTATTTTTCTTTGCTGTTTCAAAGATTTTTTGCTGATATTCTCTTGGCTGAATGTTTAAGGGTGTCATGAAAATTTGAGGAAAGAAAGGGAGTTAAAGGTTTGGATTTTTTAAATTATATGAATTGCTATGAGCGTAGCATAAATCACAAATAAGACGGTAACTAACGCGAGAGTTGTCCAGAGGAGTTTTGAGCCGTAAAAAATCTGGGCGCCGTCGAGTTTCGAGAAAGGAACCATATTAAAAAAAGCATAAAGCGTCGAAATTATAGCAAAATATTCCAGATTATATTTTACAGAATAAAGGACTATTGAGACTATCAGTGCCGCGATTATTCCCGCGGCCCCTATTAGTGCAATATGCCAGTCAGTCATTTCAGTATAGCTATAAAAACCAAATCTTTTTGCAGCCCTTCTTTTCAATGCACGAGTTTCATAAGTTAAAAATGTTGGAACTATCAATGTTCCCAAAGAAAAGATGCTTATGAATATGGGAAGAATTATCCCAGCGGGAATTGGTTTTTCTAGATGCCATCCAGCCCTCAAGCCATAACGGGAAACTTCCCAAATTTCATGCTCTACGTCTGCGTCAAGCGCGTTTGCTGCGGCTTTTTTAGCTAAAACAATTACAAGAATAAAAATCACCGAAAACGCTATTGCTTTGGGTACTTGATCTGAATTATTTTTTATTATAAACGAAAAACTTATTATCGCAGCAAAAACAAGCATGGCTGCAATGATATGAAGAATTTTCGATTTTTCCATGCCACTGAAGAGTTTTTATTTTATATAAAGCTTTGGTTGATTTCGAGTGTGGGACAAATTAACAAAATTTCTGTATTTATAATATATCTTTTGAAAAAACGTAAAGTATAAATACTGCACAATGTAGGAAAATTTATGTTAAAAGTAAAAAACATAAGTGAGGTGTTGGGAAAGAAAGCATATACTTCTGAAGGAGATTTTTTTGGTCAAATTGATGAAGTCAATCTTGTTGATAACAGAATTGAAGGTTGGAAAATTAGGGTCGGAGCAGGATTCACCAGTGCTCTCGGAGGCGCAAGAGGAGTAATTATTCCTCATCAATTTGTTAAAGCTGTTGGAGACGTTTTCATTATAACAAAGTCAATGATTCCTGCAAGGAGCGAAGATTCCTTAGACTTAGACAGCGGGGCAGAAGCACAGAATTCTAGTGAAGAAGATATTCTTTAAATCAGGTTAATAACCTAAATTTACGCTAAAGGAAGGTTTAAATAATCTATAGGTCTTTTTTTATCATGGCAGACGTACCTTTAACGATATTTTCTACACCTTTAGCACAAACAGCCTTAGTATTTGTGCTGGTTTTTACAATAGTTTTTGCTGTTTTGCAGAAGTCTAAGATTTTGGGAGAGGGTAAAAAACAAATTGATGCTTTAGTTGCCCTTTCTATCGGTTTGCTGGTAATCTCCGTTGCATATGCTCTTAAGATTATAAGCGGGCTTGCGCCCTTTCTTGCCGTAAGTCTAGTCATCATCTTAGTCTTTTTGCTTTTGGCAGGCATGGTGCATATAGGCAAGTTTGAACTTAAACCTGGATGGATAACACTATTCACAGTGCTCGCCTTCGTGGCAGTTATTCTTGCTGTTTTATTTATTACAGACGCGTTTAATTCTCTGCAGTCTTTTTTTGGAAATAATTCCTCTTGGTTGCCTAGCGTGATTTTAATTGTGATAGTCGGCATAGCAATTTGGGTTGTTTCTGCGAGCGGAACAGGAAACAACCCCTAGAGTTAGACCAGAAGAGCTTAAAAAGAACATTCTTTTATAAAAATATGGCTAATTTAAAACAAAGAATCTATGCGGGGCTCTATTCTTATTTTGCAAGGCCCATATTTTTCTTATTTGATCCAGAATTAATACACAATGTTTTTATAAGAATCGGAGAGATATTAGGCAAATATAAAATATTAAAAAATATCACGCGATTTTTCTTTTCATACGAAAATAAAATGCTAGAACAAAATATTTTAGGTATTAAATTTAAAAATCCTGTTGGTTTAGCCGCCGGTTTTGATAAAAATGCGCGGATGGTAAGTATAATGGAAGATGTAGGGTTTGGATTTAGCGAAATTGGGAGCATCACTGCAAAGCGTTGCGCAGGCAATCCTGGAAAAAGGTTAGAGAGATTAATCAATCGTAAGAGCATTTGGGTAAACTACGGATTAAATAACGATGGGGCTGGCTGCATCTTTGAGAAGTTAAAGAACAAAAAATATAAAATTCCTTTGGGAATTAGTATCGCTAGGACAAATTGCAAAGAAACAACTAACGAAAATATAGCTGTTCAAGATTATTTTTATTCTGCCAGCACATTCAAGAATATAGGCGACTTTCTGGTCTTAAATATCAGTTGCCCAAATGCATATGGCGGCAAGCCCTTCAGCGATTCCCAGAGGTTTGAAAAATTAGTCAAAGCAATAAGTATATTAAAAATAAAAAAACCCATTTTTGTTAAAATCAGCCCCAGCCTAGAACCTGCTGAGATTAATAAAATAATCTCAATTTCAGAGAAGTATAAAATAAGCGGATTTATCTGCACAAACCTAATAAAAGATAAAACCAAAAAAACAGGTGGCTATTCTGGAAAAATGCTTGAGGAGAAATCAGATCGCATATTAGAATATGTTTACCTTAAGACGCGCAAAATGAAAAGAAAATTTATTTTAATCGGTTGTGGGGGAATTTTCTCTGCAGAAGATGCTTATAAGAAAATCAAATTTGGAGCAAACTTAGTGCAGTTGATTACTGGAATGATTTATGAAGGCCCAGCCTTAATCGGGCAGATAAATTATGGGCTCTGTGAACTTCTGCGAAAAGATGGATATAAAAACATTGAAGAAGCTGTTGGGAGAGGGGTCAGGCAATAAGTATGTTGAAATAAAATCTGATTATACGAAGATTAATAAAAACTCTCATCGAATAATTATATAGCTAGAGAGCTAAAGCTATCTTAATTTACTTCCATTGAGAACTTTTCTCTCAGGCACGCAAAGAATAACTTCTCCTTTTTCATTATAAAAACCAGTTGTTAAACACTCGGAGAAAAAAGGTCCAATC
>Ga0233423_10001433_pt1 | contig 12040 bp, 11 predicted proteins | sample Watercolumn_Mata_FD_180713 | JGI IMG/M metagenome (GOLD analysis project Ga0233423, IMG submission 180713) | Freshwater microbial communities from Lake Matano, South Sulawesi, Indonesia - Watercolumn_Matano_2014_112_MG | ecosystem: Environmental > Aquatic > Freshwater > Lake | place: Indonesia... | reverse complement strand
CAAAGAAAGAGCTGGTTACCATACCCGGCGGCGGTCATAACGACCTTGATGCATCCAGGCTCTATCATGAGCATATCGACCGCATTCTGAAGTAATGCGCTCCATCCATCATCCTTTTCCTCTCCCCTTTGCGCCGTTTCTCATAAGACTGGTGAAAGGCTTCAATAACTCAACGGCAGTGACGATTAAGGCGGGTATCTGGGATACGATATAGAGAATAGACTGTTCGCTACGTCTTTGAGGGTCTTTTCCCCTGACGTTTTGACACGGGACGGTTGCGGAGAAGGATGTAGGTCGCTCCTGTGCCCCCGTCATATGACGGGGCACTTGTGAAGGCCATAACCCACTTGCGCCAGTGTCCGCTGGTAATCCACTCGCGGACCTTATTCTTTAAGACGGGTTCGCCCGGTGATGAGAGACCGCGTCCATGAATGATTAAAACGGCCCTTTTCCCGGAAATGACCGACTCTCTCAAAAACCGGTTCACTGCATCTTGTGCTTTTTCCACGGAGAAGCCATGAAGATCGATATGGGCCTGAATGGAAAAGTCTCCCCTGTGCAATTTTTTTGCGAATTCCCGAGGAACGTTATCACCGGTTCCCTCCATGTACTCCTGTGTATTTGAGAGAATCAATCCGTCGCCGTGATGCACAAGATTTACGAGCTGCAGCAGGGCTTCGGCTTCTGTATCATGTGTGAGGCCTTCCGGCTGCCTGGTACCGGTCACCTTCTCATCGGCCAGGTCTTTGGCTATGGGGGTTACATCCTGCATCGCTTCCCGGAAAAGCTCCCTGTCTCCTCGGTGATCAACAGGAAGCTTGCTCTCGGAAAGAAATGCGTGAACGGAAGGTGACGCAGGGTGATGAGATTTCTCGTCAAGGAGTACTTTCAGATTGCCGAAGGGGTTATGTGTGAGAGGAGAATCTGAGAACTTCATGCCTGCTTCCTCTTCCTTTAGTCAAGGCGCTTCCTGTGAAGTCTGACTGCGCCGGTAAACACGAAAAGTCCAAGTACCGTGAGCGCCACATACTGGGGCCAGAGGACATCCAGACCGACCCCTTTGAGAAATATCCCCCGGATAATGACGAGAAAATACCGCAAAGGGTTCAAATATGTCAACCATTGAACAATCTCAGGCATGTTGGGGATAGGGAATACAAAACCGCTGAGCATGAAGAAGGGCAGGATAAAGAAGAATGTCGTCATCATGGCCTGTTGCTGTGTTGATGATACGGTGGAGATGAAGAGACCGACCCCCAGAGTGCTCAGAAGGAAGAGACAGGTTGCAAAAAAGAGGAGCACCACGTTTCCGGACAGTGGAATCTGAAACCAGAACACCGCAATGATCGTCACCACGATCATCTGCGCGAGGGAAATAATGATGTAGGGGATGGTTTTACCGACGATAAACTCAACAGGCCTCAGGGGAGTTACAATCAACTGTTCCATCGTGCCCGCCTCTTTTTCCTTGATAATGGCGATTGAGGTGAGAAGAAGAGGGATCAGCATGACCACAAAAGCCACGATCCCGGGAACAAAAAAATTCTGGCTGTCCATGTTGGGATTGTACCATGTTCTGATTCTGGCGTCGATCTTCCCATAATCCATGTGCTGTGGATAAAGTTCCCTGATGAGATCACGGTTCAGTTTATCCAGGATCAGTACGGTATACGCGATACGTATGGAAGCCATGTTGCTCATGCTTCCGTCGGCGAGGATCTGGATCTCTGCCGTGTCTTTCTTTCTGATATTCCTGCTGAACTCGGGCCCGATCCTGATGCCTATGTCAACCTCGCCTTTCAGCAGGCTCTGTTCTACATCCTTGGGATTGTTTGCGACTTGAGTAATTCTGAAAATTCTGTTGCCGCTGAAGGCATCCATGACCATGCGGCTTTCCCGTGTGCGGGATTGATCAAGGAGGGCAACACGGATATGCCTGATGTCGTAATTGACCACATATCCGAAGAGCAGTAACTGGATGATGGGTGCCACAATCAAAACGCGCCTGTTGCGTGTATCCCTGAAAAGGACAATGAATTCTTTGCGCACAAATTCACGAATCCTCAGCACGCTCATGCTACAGTCCTTCCCTTTTTACCAGCGCGTAGTTCAGAGCCGCCAGAATCACGCACATGACCGTCATCACCAGGAAACTTGGCCACAGGTGTGCCAATCCTAAGTTTCGCAAATAGATTCCGCTTAAGATATCGATATAGTAGGTAGCCGGGACAATGTACGTCAGGAGTTGAAGAACTTTCGGCATATTGACGACGGGAAACACAAAGTTGGAAAGGAGAAGGGAGGGGAGGTACGTAATGAGGATTGCTCCCTGATTCGCCAGCAGTTGTGATTTCGTCACCACAGAGATCAACAAGCCTAAAGCCAGGGCCACGGATAGATAAATGGACGAGGCTAAGATCATGAGCCAGAAACTGGACTTCATCACCACACCAAACAGCACCTGTCCCATGAGGATGGAGATCAGCACGTCGGTGAATCCTATCAGAAAGTAGGGGATTGCCTTTCCCATGAGGAATTCCCCTGCACTGACGGGGAGTGACTTGATGGTTTCCATCGTGCCGTTTTCGAATTCCCGGGCAATGACGAGGGAGGTCAACATGGCTGCCGCAATCATGATGATTACGGCAATAATTCCGGGAATGATGAAATTGCGGCTCTCCAGGTCTTCATTAAACCAGACCCGGATACGTCCCTCCACGGGGGGCCTGATCTTTTCCATTCCCTGGCGGTTGAGGAATTCATCAAACAGTTTCCGGTTGTACTGTTCGATGAAGGCATTGATATACCCCCGGGAAATACTGGCGAAGTTTGGATCGCTTCCATCAAGAAGAACCTGCAATTGACCCTCCCGGTCAGCACGGATGTCTCTCGTCCAGCCGGAGGGTATGATTACTGCCAATATTGCCCGTCCGTGGTCAAGATAGTCCGTTACGGATTTCGTGTCGGGAAGGTGGGCACCCACCCGGAAGTAAGGTGAAGCATCAAGGTGCCGTATGAATTCCCGGCTGAGGTCGGTGTTATCGTAGTCCACCACGACTGTTTCCACATTATCCACATCGAGGCTGAGGGCGTAGCCGAAAAGAAGAATCAGGAGGAGCGGCAGCGCAAAAGCCAAATAGAGACTCCTGAAATCCCTTATGAGGTGGTAGAACTCCTTGCGTGCAATGGCCCATATATTTCTGAGTTTCAATTGTCACTCCGTGACATGAGTTTCACAAAGGCATTGTTCAGATCCGCTCCGGGACGATCCGGGCATGCTTCATGAATGATTTCCGCGGGGCTTCCCGTGGCAACAATTTTCCCTTCGTTGATCATCACAATCCGCCCGCAGTGACGGGCTTCGTCCATGTAGTGGGTGGTCACGAAAACGGTGATCCCCTCACGGGACAGTTGGCCGATGAAATTCCAGAAATGCTGGCGTGTGACGGGGTCCACACCGGAAGTGGGCTCATCCAGAAAGAGAATCTCCGGCTCGTGGAGAAGGGCGCATCCCAGGGCCAACCGCTGGCGCCATCCCTGCGGCAACTCCCGGGTTTGACGGTGACGGATTTCATGAAGCCGCGTCATTCCTAAAATCCATTCTATCTGGCTTTCCCACCGCTCCTCCGGTACGCTGTAAATGCCCAGATAGAAACGAAGGTTTTCCAGAGGAGTCAAATCCTCATACAGAGAAAATTTCTGGGACATGTATCCGATGGATTTCTTGATCGCCTCGGCTTCGGTAAAAATGTCGTAGCCCGCCACCTGACCGTGTCCTGATGTGGGGGTGAGAATCCCGCAGAGCATCCGTATCGTGGTCGATTTTCCCGATCCGTTGGGGCCTAAGAAACCGAAGATTTCCCCCCGCGTTACGGTAAATGAGATTCTATCGACCGCCACGAATGTTCCAAAGCGTTTTTCCAGGTCGTTCACCGTGACGACATCAGAATTTGAAGTTGTCATGAATTATCTCCCTGTCCACCTCCTGAATGCGTTGGATCATGGCATCTTCGAGGCTCGGGAATCTGGAACGGATTTCTCCGGGCGTGGCCGTTTCCAGGAGTCGTGATCGATGCATCAGGGCTAAGTGATCACATTTTTCCCCCTCATCGAGATACGCGGTGGACACAAGGATGGTGAGACCATCCTCTCTCATCTGGCTCAGAATATTCCAGAATTCCTGGCGCGATACGGGATCGACGCCGTTTGTCGGTTCATCGAGAATGAGGAGCCGGGGCTCATGAACAAGGACACAGGCAAGCCCCAACTTTTGTTTCATACCGCCGGAGAGGTTTCCTGCCTGCCGGTCAATAAAGGGGAGGAGGTTTGAGAATCCGAGATATTTTTCCTTTCGTCTTTTCCTCTCCGGTCCGGTGATACCAAAGATGTTCATAAAGAAGTCAATATTTTCATCGACGGTAAGATCCTGGTACAAACCGAACCGCTGGGGCATATACCCGATCAGATCCTTGACACGCCCCCTGTCCGCCACCACATCAAATCCACCGATGAGAATTCGTCCTTTAGACGGCTTGATCATCGTCGCCACCATTCTCAGCAGGGTTGATTTCCCCGCACCATCAGAACCGACGAGACCGAATATGGTACCCTCGTTCACACTGAGGGATACGTCCCGCACCGCTTCTATGGCGCCGAAGCTCATGGACACATCATGCACGTGAATGTATGTCTTATCGTAACCAGGCATCGGCGGGCATTCCTGTCTTTAACTCGATATCGGGATTGTCTATGGATACCTTGACTAAGTAAACCAACTTGACCCTTTCCTTGTGAGTCTGGATAATTTTTGGGGTGAATTCTCCTTCAGGTGATATATACGATACAAAGCCGGGAAAGACTTTGCCGGGAAAGGTGTCGACCTTGACGTCCACTTTCTGACTTGGTTTCACCCTGCCGATCTCCGTCTCATCTACAAATATTTTCAGATCCACCCGGGTGAGATCCGCCAGTGTGAGAACCTCACGTCCCGTGGTCACCACCTCTCCTGGTTCCACATTGCGACTGGTGATGATTCCCCGGAAGGGGGCTTTCAACCGGGTGTAATCCATCTGGATGTTCGCCTGATCCAGAGATGACTTTGCCGCCTTGATCTGCGCCCGGGCGGCTTCAATGTCCTGTTTTGTGGCGTCAATTTTTTTCAAATTGCTCAGAGCCTGTTTCAGAACAGCTTCCCCTTCTGCCAGTCTGGCCTTGGCGGTGTCATAGCTCAGTCTCATCGCATCCCGTTCCTTTTGCGACGCCACTCCTCTCTGGAAGAGCTGTTCATACCTCTCATTATTTCTCTGCGCATCTTCCATGACGAATCTGGCGCTGTGAACGCTGGCTTCAGCCCGTGCAACCTCGGCCGGCAGCGTTTTTACATATATGTCTAACATCGTTTCCAGCTGCTCCTTATATTTCAGCGATTTGTCCAGGTTTGCCTGAGCCTGTTCAAAACGAGACTGAAATTCCGAACGGTCAAGTTCGGCAAGAACCTGACCTTGCGTCGCAACCTGTCCTTCCCGTACGGTGACGCGAGTCACACGACCGCTTACCTGGAATGCAAGTTTCGCCTGGGTTGCTTCAATGGTTCCGGAAAAGTACAATTCCCTGTGTTGCGTTTTCCATTGCCCGTAGTACACAAGGATGCCTACCGCTGAGAGAAATATGAGAAACGCGACAATGATTTTTTTCTTCAAGACAAGCCTCCTGACGGTAATTTTCTATCGCTGAGTGGACATCAGGTATTTTTCCCCTTTCGGATGAACACCCATGGCCCTTTCCAGTTTCGCACGACTGATGTTCATATCGCCCAGGGCGTTGGTATAGTCCGATTTCGCCCGTGTGAGGAGTGTCTGGGCATCTAATACATCCGTGGACGTTGCCACCTGTTCTTTATAGCGCTCCACACTGATTCTGTAATTTTCTTCGGCCTGCTCAACGGCTTTCTTCGATACCTCGAGTTGCTTCTCAGCCTCTCGGAGTAGCAGATAGGCGTTCTTCACCTCAAGGGTGATCTGATCCTTGATATTCGTGAGAGCGTCGGAGCTCTGATTCTCCCTGCTCCTGCTCAGATCGACTCTGTTCTTCGTCTTTCCCCACTCCCAGAAATTCCAGTTCGCCACCGCCATGACATACCAGCTTTCCTGATCCCTGTAGGGGCTTCCGGACACACCGGGTTCATCTCCGAACCTCGTATAATTTCCCACCACGTTGACGTTGGGGAAATATTCACTCCTGGCAAGCTTGACCATACTTTTCGCCTGTTCGACTTTCAAGGCATACGCTTTGATCTCCGGTCTGTTCTCCATGGCGACCTTGAGACACTCAGCGAGGGATTTCTCAAAGAGTTCCCGCGTCAAGAGGTCTTCCGCCTTTATGGGAGTATCTATTCCCCTTCTGAGAATTGTGTTGAGTCTCGATTTGGCCATCTCCACACCGTTTTCAGACCTGACGCGATACTGCAGTCCGTTCGCCAGCTCAACCTCCGCATGGAGAAGATCATTCCGGGGAATCATTCCCACGTCAAAAAAGTGCTGAGACATATCCCGATGAGCTTTCAGCTGCGTGACTGAGTGGACCGCGACCTCGAGAATTTTTTCCGCCTTTATGATGTGAAAATAGGCGACCTTGACTTCCTGGATGATATCCTGAATTGTCGCCAGCTCGTCCATCTTTGCGATATCCATTCCCAGGCTGTTTACCTCGTAGTTTGCCAGAATGCCCCCTCCGGCAAAGATGGGTTGCTTTGCCTCCAGGGTCCAGTAATAATTGTCCCGCGTTCCCGTCGTCATTAGTGTTCGCGGAACAAGGGGAGGCACGCCGGGGAATAAAAATGTGGGAGCTTCATTGAGCCTGCTGTAATTGTATGAGGTACTCAGTTTCGGCAAGAAGCCGGTGAGCGCCTCTTTCTTCTGAGCCTCAGCCCCGGTGACACCCTCTCTGGCGGCATGAATAATCACACTTTGTTTCAATACCAGTTCAATACTTTCCTGCAGCGTCAAAGGTTTCTCGTTTTCCGCCGCCATTACCCCTCCGGACAGAATACAGAGAATCACCGCTGTTGTTATGGAATTATATAATGTATCTCTCATTCCCATAGTCCCTTGCTCCCAGACAGTGATCATTTTTCAGTTCATCGACTTATCGCCCTTAGAATAAGTTTCTCGATTTCTCCGGCGACCTCTTCGTTTATTCCCGCGCTCAGTTGCTTCACGACCTCAGGGATCCACTCCAGCTTTGCTCTCACCGGCGCACTGGCCCTGTAAAACATGAGGGATCCGATGACCATCATATGCAGGATGAAAGGAACCGTGGGGATGAAAATACCTTTTTTTACCCCCTCCTCAAGAATATCCGTGAGGATGCCTATGATACGGGCAATGTCCCGGCCGACCACCGGCGGAAAGTGGGCTCCCCCCGATGCAAGCTCCCGCATCATGATAGGTGCCATCCGCGGATTGTTTTCTATCGTCATGATGATACTACGGATGTACGTTTTCATTTTTTCCTCGGGAGATTGATCTTCCCTCACACCGGCCAGGATCTTTTCTGCGACATTTCCGATAACGGAGCGGATAACTTCCCCATAGAGCGTTTCTTTGCTGCCGATGTGATAGTAAATGGTGGCTTTGTTGACCCCGGCCCGTCTTGCTATCTCATCAACCCGGGTGCCGCCGAAGCCGGCCTCGGAAAAAACGGCCGTCGCCGCCGTGAGAATACGTGCGACGGCATCACCCTTCCTCCTTGACGATAAAACAGGTTCCATTTTTACTCCTCTTGATTAAAATAAGAGATCTTTGAAAAAATGCACCGGATGCTATCGCGATGATCCGTAGAGACGAAGTAAGATTACTGTTTGCTATGACTTATAAAATCCCCGCAGTTGGAATGAGAGAGCAAAAGTTTTTCAAAGTTCTCAGGAATTGATAATAACTAACCGGTTAGTTAAACCATTTAGTTAATATAATCTTCGTCGGATTAAGTCAAGTTTTTTTTCGGCGTGGAAACTGGTTGTGTTGTGGCAGTTACTCAGGATGACAAGGTAATTATGCTACTTCCCCCATGGGCTTTGGAGTCTTTTCTTGTCACCATGAGAGAGGGACAACGGCATGATTGAGAGTCGAAGCCCTGTCTCTTATTTTTCCAGGGCGAGATTCAGGACTTCCATCATCTCTTCAACAAAATAAAATTGAATGTTTTTACGAACCTTGAGGGGAATATCGACGAGGTCCTTTCTATTCCACCTGGGGAGGATAATTTTTTTAATCCCCGCCCGGTGGGCCGCCAGGACTTTTTCTTTGATCCCACCGACGGGCAGAACGAGGCCCCGGAGGGTGATCTCCCCGGTCATGGCCAGGTCTCTCACAACGGTCCTGTTGGTCAGGAGTGACGTCAGAGCGGTGAGCATTGTGACTCCCGCCGAAGGGCCGTCTTTGGGAATGGCTCCGGCGGGTACATGAATATGGATATCGGTTTCTTCGAAAAAATCTTTGGGGATCGCCATATCCTCTGCATTGGTGCGGATGAAACTCAGCGCCGCCGTGGCTGACTCTTTCATGACTTCACCTAACTGGCCCGTCAGGGTGAGCCCTTTTTTCCCCTTCATCGCCGTTGCCTCGACGAAAAGAATATCCCCCCCTGTCGGCGTCCACGCAAGTCCCGTGGCTACACCCGGTTTGGACATCCGGACATTGACCTCGGACATTATGCGGACAGGCCCGAGATATTTGTGTATCTCCCTGGCAGTGATTGTTGTGCTCTTCAGTTCCCCTTCGGCCACCCGGCTTGCCACACCGCGGCATATCGTCGCAATCTCCCGTTCTAAATTTCTCAGCCCCGCCTCTTTTGTATATCCTGATATGATGAAGTCTATGGCCCCTTGTGTAAATTTTATTTGCTCCGGTACAAGGCCGTTGGCGGATATCTGCCTGGGAACCAGATATCGCTCGGCAATTTTGATTTTTTCGTCCTGCGTGTAGCCGGGAAGTTCGATTACTTCCAGTCTGTCGCGAAGTGCCGGAGGTATCGTATCCAGGACGTTTGCGGTCGTAATAAACATAACCCGGGAAAGGTCGAAGGGAACATCCAGATAATGATCCATGAAAGAATAGTTCTGCTCCGGGTCAAGCACCTCCAGGAGTGCCGAGGAGGGATCTCCGCGGAAATCGCTTCCCACCTTGTCGATCTCATCAAGTACAAACACGGGGTTGTGTGATTCTGCCCTCCTGATGCCCTGGATAATTCTGCCGGGCAGTGCCCCCACGTAGGTGCGTCGGTGTCCGCGTATCTCCGCCTCATCTCTCACACCGCCGAGAGCGATACGGACGAATTTGCGACCGAGGGCACGGGCTATCGAGAGGGCCAGTGAGGTTTTCCCCGTACCCGGTGGCCCGGCAAAGCACAGTATCGGCCCCTTTGAATCAGGTTTCAATTTCCGTATTGCCAGATACTCAACGATACGTTTTTTGGCCTTTTCCAGACCGAAGTGGTCTTCATCCAGTATCTTCCGGGCTTTCTTGATGTCCAGGTTGTCTTCCGTCCCCTCGTTCCAAGGCAACGCGGTCATCCAGTCAAGGTATGTTGAGGAAACGGTATATTCCGCGGAAGAAGGGTGCATGCGGGACAGGCGCTCAAGTTCACGTTGTGCCTCTTTCCTGGCCTCTTCCGGAAGATTTTTCTTTTCGATCTTTGCGCGATACTCTTCTATTTCAACCTTTGTTTCCTCCGACTCTCCCAGCTCCTGCCTGATCGCCTTGAGTTGCTGGCGGAGATAATATTCCCGCTGGCTCTTATCAAGGTCGCTTTTGATCTGGCTTTGTATCTTGTTGCCCAGTTCAAGAATTTCGACCTGAAGACTCACCAGCCGGGTAACCTCCCGCAGGCGCTGCTTTACGTCGAGTGTTTCCAGGACATTCTGTTTTTCCTCCGCAGGGATGTTGATAAGCGAGGCAATGACATCAGCCAGCACACCCGGTGCAGTGATCGACTTTGCCATCGCACCGAATTCCTGAGGCAATACGGGCGATAGCCTTACCATACTTTCAAACACCCCTCCCAGATTGGTCATCAGGGCTTCAATTTCGATGTCTTTCTCCAACGTATCTTCCAGTACCTCGATTCGTGCGCGGGGATATGTTTTCCCCTCCAGGAATTCGACAATTCTGAATCTGCTGATCCCCTGAATGAAGAGACTCGCCTTGTTGTCTTCTATCTTTGCCATCTTCAGGATTACGACGCTCGTTCCGATGAGATAAAAATCTTCCGGCAGGTATGTGATGTCTGCGGGTGACTTCTTTGACATGACAAGGCCCATAATGCGGTCCGTAGCCATTGCCTCATCAACCAGGGTGATTGATTTCTCTCCGAACACCTCTAAGGGGAATACCATATTCGGGAACACAACGACGTTATAGAGGGGCATAAGGGGAAGAATATCGGGGATTTTAAGAATTTTCATCTCTTCCGTTGGCTTCTGGTCGTTCATGTCGTCCTCGCATAATGAAGTTCCCTTAGTATCGCAGGGGGAATAATCGATTGTTATTGCATGTTCCCCGATCGGACAGAGGATCGGGGACAGGAGTATTTGTGTTTCTTTTTACACCAGAGGAGGCTCATCCATTGCCTTCAGTCATTTTTTTTAATGGGAATTTTGCGCGCTCTTTCCAGGGAGAGTTTGTTCATCCATACCTTGAGCAGACCATCGGCATACGTTGCTTTGACGGAGTTCGTGTCGACGGGAAAGGGCAACGAAATGCGTCTTTCAAAATGCCCATGCGGAATTTCTGCGAGAAGAAATCTCATGTGCTCCTTGTTCGGCGATTCCCGCTTCCCGTAGATTTTCAACATGCGGCTGTGGATTTCCACGTGAAGATCTTCTTTTTCCACTCCCGCAATCTCCGCCAGGACGAGAATCCTGTCATCTCCTTCGTAGATGTCAACCTGGGGTCTCCACTTCCGTTCCAGCAGAGGGACCCTGGCGATTGCCAATCGGAACATTTCATCCACACACCTTTGAAATTCCGTATCAATATTTTCAAGGCTTTCCGCAAATTTAATTTTTATAAAACTCATTTTGTCTCCTGCGATCACCGGCAGTTCATTGGTGCCGGTGTATACCACCAATTAAAAAATTCCCCGCGTTTGAAATTATTTTTCACGAAGATTAACACTAACGAATTCCATTTGTAAAGTACTTCTGTGGTATTGGTGATCACCGGGGTTATTGCCCTTCTTTTTTGCCTGATAACATGTTATATACCCTCCCTGCCGGTGACCTCCAATCAATCGAAGGCAGCGTTGCTGCAGCTGAGACAAACATCCCGTTCGTTATGAGCATTTTCATGAGGTGCCTTTATGATTCCCAAGACCTGGACGATCATTTCAAGTCATTTAGATAAATCATACCGGGTTTTCCACCTGCGGACCGATCGCGCAAGATCACCCCGGATAAACGAGACGCATGAATTTTTTGTTCTGGAATCATCTCCCTGGGTCAATGTGATTCCCGTCACGCCGGCGAATGAAGTTGTGTTAGTGCAGCAGTACCGCCACGGCATCCGCAATGTGACGTTGGAAATACCCGGCGGACTTGTTGACCCTTCCGATTTGCCGGAAGACGCGGCACGCCGTGAATTATGGGAAGAAACCGGTTACAGAGAAGAATCCCTTGTCCCTCTGGGCACCGTGCATCCAAACCCGGCCATTCAGAATAATCTCTGCTATACGTTTCTCGCCAGAAACGTCTTTCCCGCAGGCGAGCAAAATCAGGATGACCGGGAAGATATCCGGGTAATCCTCCGGCCGCTTTCGGAAATACCCCGTCTCATCAGTGCCGGTGAAATAACGCATTCACTCGTGATTGTGGCGTTTTATCGTTATTTTGTGGAGTATCTCAGAGCGAACAGTATTTTCAACTGGAATTATGCGGCAAGGCCGCCTTCTAAGTACCTGTAACCTGTTGCAACTCAAAAATCTGATCTTAAACACGTGATCAAGAAAGTTTTCAACGGCGAAAGTGGTCATGAACTGGTGAAAAGGG
>Ga0233423_10001432_pt1 | contig 12042 bp, 11 predicted proteins | sample Watercolumn_Mata_FD_180713 | JGI IMG/M metagenome (GOLD analysis project Ga0233423, IMG submission 180713) | Freshwater microbial communities from Lake Matano, South Sulawesi, Indonesia - Watercolumn_Matano_2014_112_MG | ecosystem: Environmental > Aquatic > Freshwater > Lake | place: Indonesia... | reverse complement strand
AGATGAAGATAGTGAAGAGATTTTTATCAGAGATTGTCCACAAAATATTAATTCTAATTTAGATTTTTAATCAACCTAGTTTTTTGTAATATCTCTTTCCTTTTAATTTTCTGTGAGAAAACTTACCCTGTTCTTGGCGAAAAAAATCAAAGTATAGGTTTATCTGGCCAGGGATATATCATTAGCTGAGAAATAGGAATTTGTTTAATTTGTCCCTCTTCTTCAAAAATAATTAGAATATCGTTACCCGTTCTCAAGGCATTTTCGTAAATAAGCTGTTTGCAGATGTGACAATTCGGGCCTGTTATGGCAATTATATTTGTCTCTCCATGCTGGGCTGCATGAGTAAGTGCAACCGCTTCAGAGTGCATAGTAAGGGTATATGTATCGGAACAATAAGAGGCACCTGCGTAGATATTTCCTTTTTTTGTTAAAACAGATACAGAATAACCATTTCCACTCTTGGGATATGTATTTCGAAGATTTTCGTTTGCAACCTTTAGCATTTGCCTACAAATTTTTTCGTCGATTTTTTCAATTTTATTTAATTTCATGTCTAAAATTATACTCTAATCAGTTTTTCCAACCAGGGTATATTTTCATTTCTCCTTTTCCACCAAATATCTTCCCAAACATAGTGTACGGCTAGACCTTTCCATTTGCCCCACTTCTCAAAATATTTAAGCATTTTATTGACTGGGACTAGTTCTTTATCAAAAAATATGTGGCTGTAAATTTTTTGCTCCCAAGGGGAAATGTTTCTTATATAATCCCAATGGTGGAAGCCATCAAACATAATGTACCCAAGCGTCTGGGGTCCTACACCATATAAAGATAATAATATCTTTTCCTGTTCCTCTGTAGTTTTGCCCCTTAATTCAATTTCGTTTATCTCTTCTTTTGCAAACGGAATGGAGACTCGAATCAATGATTTTGCTCTGTAACCAACCTTTAATGCTCTTAACTCTTGCTCATCCGCTTCAGCCATAGTTTTGGGTTCCCAGTAACACCGGAGCTTTTCGTTACCATATTCTAAAAGCTGTCCATATTTTTCAAAAAGCGATTGGAGCATGGAAACACTTCTTTTAACCACAGTATTTTGTAGCATGATTCCGATTATTAAGTATTCGTACAGTGAGCTATAACTCATAGGTCTAAGTCCATAAAATCTTTCGATAATTGGTTTGAGGAACGTGTCCTTTTTAGCTTTTTGGTAAAAGTCCGCTAAATCGAGGTCTAAATTAAATCTCCAAATAATTTCATTCTTGAGATTTTCCAAGAAATCTGAGGATAATTTGTCATTGCAGTAAACATTTACTACGATTTTTGGTGCTTTTTGGGAACCTACATCCCTGTAAATGAGTCCCAGCTTTTTCCCTTCCCAAAGCATAGTTTGCCATCTCTTTCCTGGTTCCCATTTAGTATCGCTACTTGGGAAATGTCCAGGTTTGTAAAAAGTAGAATCAAAATGGAAAGGCAAGGTAGGGACTATTTCGATTGTTTGCTTTTCTTTAAGTTTCATTATTCTGTAAATGGTTCCGATACTTCCCAGATATTATTGTCAGGGTCTTTGAAATATGCAACTTTTTGTCCCCAGGGTGTGGTTTTTGGCCCTTCAAAAATATCTACCCCTTTTGCTTTGAGTTCTTTGCACGCTTTATTCAGATTTTCAACATTGAACCCCACTACCACTCCACCGCCATTTCCCATATGTTTCTTGGGAAACATTGCTGTTGCTCCATCTTTTTGGAAAATCGCCATTTCAGTCCCTTTAAGGTCAAAGCCAGCAAATTGGGTTCCTTCTTGAGACTTTATCTTCAGTCCCAAAGTATCCTTGTAAAATTTTAAGGACTTCTCAAAGTCCTCAACCAAGAGACAAACTGCAAATAATTTGTCAAACATTATTTATCACCTCCTTTATTTTCGCCAAAATAGTACTTCTTTCCCTTTAGTTTATCAGGTAACAAATCTTCCTTAGTGTACTTCTCATAACCTTTGCCATATCCCAACTCTTTCATCAATTTAGTCGGTGCGTTACGGATTTGGAGGGGGATTGGGAGGTTGCCATAGTTTTTAACATCTTCTAATGCTCTCATGTAAGCGTCGTAAGCACTTCTATCCTTCTTGGCCGTGGCTAAATAAACAGTACCTATCGCTAAGTTTTCTTGGCACTCGGGGTAGCCGATGGTTTCACAGGCTCTGAAAACATCATTGGCGACAACCAAGGCAGTTGGTTGGGCCATGCCGATATCTTCGGAAGCAAAAATAACCATTCTTCGCGCTATATATAGAGGGTCCTGTCCGGCAGCTACCATACGGGCAAGATAATAAAGGGCAGCGTCAACGTCACCGGAGCGCATAGATTTAATAAAAGCTGATATGACGTTATAATATTCTTCTCCTTGTTTATCGAAGGTTAATTGTCTTCGCTGTAATGCTTCTTCAATATTTGGAACTTTTAAGACTTTTCCTTTGGTTAGATTGGCGGCAATTTCTAAAACATTTAAAGATACTCTGGCATCTCCATTTGAAGATTCGAGTAAAAAACTAATAGCTTTTTCATTAAGCTTGACTTTAAGATATTTCTCTGCCCGAGAAATAATTTTTTTAAGCTCTTTTATCGTTAATTGATTTAAAATCAAGACTCTGGTTCTTGATAGAAGTGGCCCGATGATTTCAAAAGAGGGATTCTCGGTTGTCGCCCCGACTAAAGTGATATCTCCCCTTTCTACAAAAGGTAGCAGTTTTGCCTGTTGGGCTTTATTAAACCGATGGATTTCGTCAATAACAATAATTGGAGGAAAAAGATTATCCTGTTTCATTATTCTTTCAATTTCTTTAATTGAAGAAGAAACGGCCGAAAATTCAAAATAACCCCTTTTAAGAACTTTGGCGATGATTCTAGCTAAAGTTGTTTTCCCACTTCCCGGTGGTCCCCAAAGAATTAGAGATGGGAAAAAACCTTGCCTGCCGGCAGGCTGGTTTGTTTCTTTTGCACTAAGCAAAAGTTTTCTGATAACACCGTTTTCTCCAGCCAGATGTTTTTGTCCAACAAAACCAGATAGAGTTGAAGGTCTTAATTTTTCTGCTAATGGAGTGGAATTCATATTTGCATATTTTAATCCCAAATAAAAGCCGAAGTAAAGGAGAGAAGAGATTTACGAATTGATAATTATGAATTATGCTTCAAGATATGGAAAACATTTTTAATAAAATTTCTGGAGTAAAAATTCTTGAAGAAGTTAACTCTCCGATTAATGGAAAAATTTCGGTCATAAAAAGTTTAGCCTTCGGGACTTATATCCAAGTTGATGGGATAACTCAATCAGGAGGTCTTGTCGAAGATATTTGGCGACAAACTTTAAAAAAAATTCATAATTCATACCCCTTAATTCATAATTCACTTATTTTAGGGTTGGGTGGAGGAAGTGCGGCCAAATTAATTCAAAAAAAATGGCCAAAGGCAAAAATCATTGGCGTTGAAACCGATCCGTTGATGGTTGAATTAGGAAAAAAATTCCTTGGACTGAATAAGACAAAGCTACAGATAAAGATACAGGATGCGTTTAAATACTTAATACTTAATACTAAATACAATATACATAAATTCGATTTAATTCTTATTGATCTTTACCTTGGCCGCGATTTTCCTAAAAAATTTGAATCAGATGTCTTTCTTAGACTGATACTTAGACTGTTGACTGATAATGGCGTAGCGGTTTTTAACCACCTGTATTATGATGAGAAAAGATCGGAAGCGATGAAGTTCGGAAAAAAGTTAGAAAAAATTTTCCCAGAAGTTGATTATATTTATCCCGAAGCTAACATTCTCTTTCTCTGTTGGAAATAGAACCTTCTACACCGATAATTTTATAATAATTTTCGATCTGATTATAAAGTTCTTTTTTGGTTTCGTTATTAATAAATTGATGATCAGCCATCTCGAAACATTTAGATAAATTTTGTTCATCTGGATTAAGTGATTCTTCCAATTTTTCTTTTGCCAGCATATCTTCAACAGAAGTAAATTTACTGGCCATATCTTTTCTCTTTTTTGATCTGTTAAAACGTATTTCAGGATCAGCATCAACTCCAAAGATAATACCTCCATTTTTCTTTATGTATTTAAGTTCGTTTGGACAGCGTATACTTTCAATAACGGCATTTACTCCTTCCTTAAGAGCTTGTTTATAAAGTTCTTCGATAATAAAACTGGCCCCATGTTCTTTGCGGATTTTATTACCTGCCGCTATAAGTTGTTCTCGGTAATCAACAGCGCTTGGATTAAGACGTTCGTGTTGTGTGATATATTCCCTAACCGAGAAATGTTTAAAGTTTTTTTCTTTAACAAGATATTCGGCGACTGTTCCTTTTCCTGCACAATATTTACCTGTTATTCCGACAATCAACACAAAGGGATTATAACAAAAAATTTTAGGTGGCAAGAAGATATTTCTGCTAGAATAGGATTGTGCTTAAGATATTTTCAAAAATATTAGATATTAACCAAAGAGAAATTGAACGACTGGAGAAAATAGCTGCGAAGATAAATGAGTTTGAACCGAAGATTAAAAAACTCAAAGATAAAGATTTTGCTAAAAAGACAGAATTCTTCAAAGAAGAATTATCAAAGGGTAAAACTCTTGAAGACATTTTACCCGAAGCCTATGCATTGGTTAGAGAAGCTTCTTGGCGAACAATTGGTCTTCGGCCATATGATGTTCAATTAATGGCGGCAACCGCTCTTTTTGAAGGAAAAGTAGCTGAACAAAAAACGGGTGAAGGGAAAACTCTTTCAGCCGTTCCAGCTTTATACTTGCGTGCTTTAACGCAAAAAGGCGTACATTTAGTGACAGTTAACGATTATTTGGCCAGAAGAGATGCGGGTTGGAATGGGCCGATTTTTCATCTTCTGGGTTTGTCCGTCGGTTCGATAATTCAGGAAGGTAAATCTTTTATTTATGATCCTGGTTTTAGTGATACTTCTCATGGAGATGAACGTTTAGCTCATTTAAAACCGGCCGAAAGGAAATTTGTTTACCAAAGCGATGTTCTCTATGGAACCAACAATGAATTTGGTTTTGATTATTTGCGGGATAACATGGTTTCTTCACTAAACGAAATGGTTCAAAGAGGACATTATTTTGCCATTGTTGATGAGGTGGATTCGATTTTAATTGATGAGGCTAGAACACCCTTAATTATTTCCGCCCCAGATACCGAACCGACTGATAAATATTATAAATTTGCCCAGATGGTTGAAAAATTAAATTCCGATACCGATTATACGGTTGATGAAAAAGCCAAGAGCGCGACCTTAACCGAACATGGAATTGCTAAGGTTGAAAAGATTCTCGGAGTACCTAATCTTTACGAAAAAGATTTTGAATCGATTCATCATATCGAAAATGCCTTAAGAGCAAAAACTTTATATTTAAGAGATAAAGATTACATTGTAAAAGATGATCAGGTTACCATCGTTGATGAATTTACGGGACGATTGATGTTTGGTCGGCGCTGGAGTGACGGACTTCATCAGGCGGTTGAGGCCAAAGAGCAGGTCAAGATTCAGCAGGAAAGCAAAACCTTGGCGACAATTTCATTTCAAAATTATTTTAGGATGTATAAACATCTTTCTGGCATGACTGGTACGGCGATTACTGAAGCCGAAGAATTCAAGAAAATATACAAACTTGATTCAATAGCATTACCTACCCATAAGCCGATGATTAGGGAAGATAGAGCCGATTCAATTTATAAAACTTTAAGGGGAAAATATGGAGCGATAGTTGCCGAAATTGAAGAAAGGTATCGGGCTGGCCAACCGGTCTTGGTGGGTACAACTTCAATCGAAAAAAATGAAATAATTTCGGAGTATTTAAAGCGCAAGAAAATTCCACACAATGTTTTAAATGCCAAAAATCACGAGAGAGAAGCTCAAATTATTGCCCAGGCCGGAAAACCGTCTGGGGTAACAGTAGCTACCAATATGGCCGGCCGAGGTGTTGATATTGTTTTGGGTGGAGCCATGCCAGAAAAACCGGAAGGAGTAAGCAATGAACAATGGTTAAAGAGTAAAGAATACAAAAAATGGGAAGAGATGCACGAAAAAGTTCTTGAGGTGGGCGGGTTGCATGTTTTAGGTACGGAACGACATGAATCGCGTCGAATCGATAATCAGCTAAGGGGTCGATCTGGACGTCAAGGCGATCCGGGTTCTTCAAAATTTTATTTATCGCTTGAAGATGATTTAATGCGAATTTTTGGCGGTGAACAAATCAGTTCTTTGATGGATAGATTAAATTTACCAGAGGATCAGCCGATTGAAAACTCTCTTATCTCAAAAGCGATTGAACAAGCTCAGGTTAAAGTTGAAGGATTTCATTTTGATATCAGAAAACGTTTGGTTGAATTCGACGATGTTGCCAATCAACAAAGAGATATTATTTATAAACTACGAAGAAGAATTCTTGAATCGAAGGATATCAAAGAAGAAATAATTACCAAACTTCAAGCTCAATTAGATAAAATTTTAGTTCTTTCTTGGCCTGAATATGAAAGTAAACCCGACTATGAAAAAATTATTGTTTCTCTTTTGGAAATTATTCCATTTGATGAAGGTTCAATTAAAAGAATTAAAGAACAACTTCAAAAACTTACCGATAAAGTTTCAATAAAAGAATTTTTAGTGAAAGTTTTGAACGATGTTTATGAGACAAGGGAAAAACAAGTTGGAAGTGGTATCATGCGTCAAATTGAAAAATATGCCTATCTTGGTTCGATTGACCATCTTTGGATAGACCACATAGATTATATCGATGATTTAAGAGAGGCGGTTAGTCTTAGATCATATGGGCAAAGAGATCCTTTAATTGAGTTTAAAAATGAAGCCTATGGTATTTTTGAAACTTTAATTGATCGAATAGATGAAGAATTATCAAGGAGAATTTTGAGGATTGGCGTGGTTCAACCGCAATCCGAAATCCCCTTAAATCTTGCTAGAGAGAATATTGATAAAACTGATTACACCGGTCTGGCCGGAGGGGCGGCCGAGACCGCCAGAAGTGGGGAACCCGCCTTCGCCAAGGCTTCGTCGGGCAAGCCTGCTTTCAATCAACAAATCAACCAATCACCTAATCAACCAGTTAAACACAAACTCGGTCGTAACGATCCTTGTTGGTGCGGTTCGGGTAAAAAATGGAAAAAATGTCATTACCCGCAATTGGGTTAGTATTTTTTAACTTTATATTTTGTTTCAAGAAAAGAAAGATGTTTTAATTTTACTAATTCAAATCTCCTGATAACTCCTTCAAACAAACTTGGTAATTTTAAGATTTCTTTTTTCGTTAACCAAATATTTTTGCCACCTTCAAAATTAACTTTTAATTTACCCTTTGTTTTTGTCGCTTTAAAAACAAAGAAAAATTTATCTTCAAGCAGTTTTCCTTTTTGCGAATAATCCATTTTATGTTCGATAGCAACCAACTTCAAATTTGCCTTAAGGTTTGTTTCTTCTTTTAATTCACGTTCGGCAGAGTCCAATACTGTTTCTCCCCAATGAACTTTTCCGGTAATAAATCCGTAACAGCCATAATAAGGTTGTTTCAATCTTTGGGAGATTAAATATTTTGTTTTACCGCCACTTCTTTTAATACAAACAACAAGTGCACCGATTTTTGCCTGCTTTTCAATTTCTTCTTTAATCGTGTCAAATCTATTGGCAAATTCTTTACCCTTGGTTGTTAATCGATACTTCCCTGAAGAAATTTTTACGATTAGTTTTGCCTCAAGCAAGGAATTAATATGGAAAGAAAAATGGTCGTTAGTTAATTTGGCCTTATTAAGTTCTGAAAACCTGGCGCGCGGTTTAAAGAGAAGGCTTTTTAAGATTTTTACTTGGGCGGGGTGAATATACAAATCCGTTTCCATTAACTTTCGATTTTAAATTGTTTTTTGTTTTTGTCTAGTAAAGTCGACTTTACTAAAAATATTATTTTCTAAATAAGTTAAAATAGGCTAGGGATGAAATCGATAAAAAAAGGTAAATTTAAAATTTATTATCGGAATAAGGAAGAGTTTCAGGCAACTTATGACGAGATTTTTAAAAGAGAGGAGTATCAATTTTTTTCTGAAAAAGATGACCTTTTTATTATTGACTGCGGCAGTCATATTGGCTTATCTATTCTTTACTTTAAAAATAAATTTCCCGAGGCCAAGATTTTAGGCTTTGAACCAAATCCGGAAAATTTCAAAATATTAAAGAAAAATGTTAAGGAAAATAAACTTGATAATGTAACCTTAACGAATGCGGCTTTATCTGATAAAACCGGTATTGCCGATTTGTGGGTCAAAAGAAAAAAGAAAAATCGTTGGACTTTTGGCGATTCAATTGTTGAGAACTTATGGTATAAGAAAGACGAGTGTCGGAAAATTAAAATTAAGACAGTCAAACTCTCTTCTTATATTAACGAAAATATAGATTGTCTTAAATTAGATGTTGAAGGTGCAGAAGGAATTATTGTTCAGGAAATTGAAGGTAAATTGAAATTTGTTAACAGAATGTTTTTGGAATTTCATGGAAGAAAGTCAAATAAAAAAATTAATGATTTGATAAAAATAACGAAAATACTTAAAAAAAATAATTTCCAATTGAAATTTCCTCTTCGGGAATTACGTTTTTTAGTGCCGGAAATATTTTGGCGATTTTCTACAAAAGATTGGAATGGAAAAATTTATGCTTTCAAAAAAAACTAGTATAAATAATTAAAAAAATGGAAAGATTAAATAAAGAAGAACAAAATTTAGTTACAATCCAAGGTTTATATTTATTTGCAGGTTCTCTGGTAAGTATCTTCATAACGACATTTCTTTTTAAATATGGAGGAATTAAGGCCTCGCTTATTTTTTGGGGTATCCATTATGCAAACTTATTCTTGTGGTATTTATTATCTGGTTTTACTCTTAGAAAAGTATCGGCTGCTTTCCTTATCCGGTTGAGTCTTTTTTCTTCAGGCATATTCTTTTTGCTCCTTTTTTTATTGAAAGAAAAATCTCTCAATTTTATAGTACCACTTGCAATAGTTAGTGGTTTTTCATCTGGTAATTTTTGGCCGGCATACAACTTAAATCAATATGCTCTTCCGAGAAAAGAAAAAAGACTTAATTTTTTTGGGATTCAGAATGCTTTCACCAATATCCTTGGAGCCCTGGCGCCCTTTATTGGCGGTGCCATAATTGCGACGGGAGGTAAATTCTTAAATTTATTTCCAGATTCGGGTTATATTATTTTATTTTTTGTTGTTTATTTGATTTATATTATCTCTGCGATTTATGTTGGAAAACTGCCGAAAAATAAAATTCCTGATTTTAATTTTAAACAATTTTTCAATAATAAAAGAACAGAAAGATGGAAGATGGTATTGGGGCTGTGGACTCTTAGAGGACTATACGATATTACTCTATCAGTTGTCGGAGGAATTTTGATTTTTTTGATTGTTAAAAAGGAATTAATATTAGGTTTAACGCAAACTTTGTCCGCAATTTTAGGGGCTGTCGTAAGTATTTTGGCGATAAGGTTATTACACAAAACTTTCAGATATTTTTGGGTTGGAGCAATCGGTTTAGCATTTGGTGTAGCAATTTTTGCCTTATTACAAAATTTTACTGGCTTACTATTTTTCATAATCTTAACCAGTTGCTCAGCCCCCTTGTTGGAGAATTGGAGATTTATAGTTTATCATCATGCTTTAGATGAGAATGATGGAGAGAAAGAAGATAAATATTTTTTACAGATAGAAAGGGAAGGTGTTTTAGATATCTGTCGGGCTTTAAGTTGTCTATGTGTCTATTTTTTGGTTCAAACCGGAAATGAAATTCAATTTGCCAGATTTTGGCTCTATGTACTGCTAGTTTTTCCGATAATGTCTGGATTTTTGCTAGACAGGTATGGCGATTTGAAAAAAAATTAATCGTTTTATGATATTATTTTGCTATGTCCGGAAAACTTGACTGGATAGATGAAGAGCTTGTACTTCTTAAAAACCAAGGTCTTTATAAAACCATCAGGATAATAGGAAGCGCCAATAATGCCCAAATTATAGTTGACGGGAAAAAAGTTCTTAATTTTTGTTCGAATAATTATTTAGGTTTGGCAAGTTTCCCCCGAATTAAAAAAGCGGCCAAAAAAGCTATTGACAAATATGGGGTTGGTCCGGGTGCCGTTAGACCGATATCCGGCAATATGCTTCTTCATGAAGAACTGGAGAAAGAATTAGCTAAATTTAAAAAGGCAGAAGGTTGTATTCTTTTTCAAACTGGCTATGTCGCTAATACTGCCACCATTCCAGTATTGGTCGGAGAGGAAGATGTAATTTTTTCTGATGAATTAAATCATGCCAGCATTATTGATGGTTGCCGTTTAAGTAAAGCCACGGTTGTGAGATTCAGACATAACAATCCAGAAGATTTAAAAAAATTAGTTAAGGAAAACAAAAACTTCAGAAGAAAACTTATTATTACTGACGGTGTCTTTAGCATGGACGGCGATATCGCCCAGCTTAATGAATTAGTTAAAGTTGCTCAAAACTTTGGTTGTATGTTAATGGTTGATGATTCTCATGGAGAAGGAGTTTTAGGATCGCATGGCAGGGGCATTGTTGATCATTTCAAATTGCATGGAAAAGTAGATATTGAATTAGGAACCTTGAGTAAAGCTTTCGGGGTAGCCGGTGGATTTATTACCGGGAAAAAGAAGTTAATTGAACTTTTAAGACAGAAAGCGAGACCATTTCTTTTTTCCACTGGTATGTCTATTCCCGATGCAGCCGCTTGCCTAGAGGCAGTAAAAATCCTTGAAAAATCAGATATTTTTGTTAAAAAACTTTGGGAGAATACAAAATATTTTAAATTGCGAATGGTAAAATTAGGATTTGATACGGGTAAAAGTCAAACTCCAATTACCCCCATAATGCTTAAGGAGGAGAAATTGACTCAAGAGTTTAGTAAAAAACTTTTCCAGAAGGGAGTTTTGGCAACGGCGATTGTTTATCCAACTGTAGCCAAAGGTGCAGCCAGAATTAGGGTTATGCCTTCAGCTATTCATTCAAAAGATGATTTAGATAAGGCGATAAATACCTTTAAAGAAGTCGGCAAAGAATTAAAAGTTATTTAAAATGGACAAGGAAAACGTTTTGATTACGGGCGCAAATGGAGAAGTTGGACATGTTTTACTTACCGAACTGGCCAAAAGAAAAAAATATAAAATAATTGCCTTTTACCGGAGTAAACTTGATGAATCTCTACTTCCCTATATTAATAAAACAATCCAAGGTGACATTTTAGATGAGGGATTACTGGAAAAAGTTTTTCAAGAAAATAAGATAGATATCATTTTTCATTTGGCTGCGATTTTATCTTCGGCTGGAGAAGACGAGCCGGAGCTTGCTCATGAAATTAATGTTGAAGGAACAATTCATCTTTTAGAAATTGCGACAAAAGAATCCTTAAGAAGGAAAAAATCGATTAAATTTATTTTTCCAAGTTCTATCGCCGTTTATGGAATTACTAACCCTTTAACTAAAAGAAAGGCTGATAGGGTTTCTGAAGAAAAGTTTAATAATCCGATAACGATGTATGGTTGTAATAAACTATATTGCGAGAAATTAGGTGAATATTTTTCAAAATATTATAAACTTGTATCGGACATTAAGAGGAATTATTTAATCGATTTTCGTTGTGTGAGGTTTCCAGGTCTTATCAGTGCCAATACTCTCCCAACTGGAGGAACTAGTGATTTTGCTTCCGAAATGGTTCACGCGGCGGCCCAAAAGAAGGAATATAAATGTTTTGTTAAGGAGGACACAAGAATTCCTTTCTTGGCAATGCCAGATGGTGTAACGGCATTGATAAAGTTTTGCGAAACACCACGTAGTCAATTAACAAGAACAGTGTACAACTTGACCGGTTTTTCTCCGCTCGCCAAGGAAATCGAGGAAGAAATCAAAAAAACTTTTCCTGAAGCAAAAATTAGATATCAATGTAATC
>Ga0233423_10001431_pt1 | contig 12042 bp, 12 predicted proteins | sample Watercolumn_Mata_FD_180713 | JGI IMG/M metagenome (GOLD analysis project Ga0233423, IMG submission 180713) | Freshwater microbial communities from Lake Matano, South Sulawesi, Indonesia - Watercolumn_Matano_2014_112_MG | ecosystem: Environmental > Aquatic > Freshwater > Lake | place: Indonesia... | reverse complement strand
CTGTCAGAATCAGGCAGTGAGACGCCGCCGTCGAGGAGCCGACGTCGTCAAAGGCTAAGGCCTCGTGCGAAATAAGCCGACTCTCCGAAGTCATCGCAACTCTTGATGCGCTGTAAGAAGGATACATTCGAACAGTCGGGCGTACTTCAAAGATAGGGTATTCTATTTGCAGATGCGACTCTGATTAGCTCTTGAAGTGTTCCCAGCCTTTGGGTTTTATCGTCAACGTTCCCTTTTTCGTCGTGAGCTCAATCTTCCTCTCTTTGGTTACGGTGCCTATTCTGAAAAGATGACTCCCAAGATTCTTCATGACGCTTTCCGCCTTGCCCCAGCACTCAGGGTTCACAGTGACCACGAGCTCGTACTCTTCTCCGCCGTAAAGCCCAAGCTCAAGAGGGTTGAGACCGAAAATTCTGGCGAACTTGATAGCTTCGGGAGACAACGGGACGTCGTCAATTCTGAAGCCTACGCTGCTGGCAACGGACAGCTCGTGGAGGCTCCAAGCAAGCCCGTCGCTGGAGTCAACCGAGGCAGTCAACGCGCCCGCTTTCGCCAGCGCAGTTCCTTCCTTGAGCCGAGCTTTGGGCAAATAGACTGCGTCAACTAAGGGTTTTTCGATTTCCTTTGGCACAGCCTTCTGTTCAAGGAGGATCTTGAGCCCAGCCGCTGTTTTTCCGAATTCCCCCGTCACGGCGACTATGTCATCTGGTTTAGCGGTGCTCCTTTTCACCAGCGTTCGATTGCTGCAGAACCCGAGGAGCGAGCAGCTAATGACGAGGTCTGAGGCTTCTCCCGTGTCCCCGCCGACGACGTGCGCCCCGTACTCGCGTACGCCCTCGTTCAAGCCCAGACCGATTTGCTCAACATCATCTTCGGTGCAGCTCCTAGGCAACCCAAGAGCGACCATAACAGCAACTGGTGAGACTCCCTTTGCCGCGAAATCGCTCACATTCATGACAACCGCTTTTCGAGCTGCCTGCCTTAGGCTCATGCCCGGCGGGACGTCTGTTTTGCCGACAAGCATGTCCGTCTTCAGGACCGCGAGGGTGCTTCGGTTGATTCGGACGGCTGACACGTCGTCCCCGAACGGCACGGGCATCTCGGGCATCGTCTCTATGCGGTTTTTTATGATTTCGATGATTCTTCTTTCGCCGAGCTCGGTGGCTTTCCTCAACAGGGAACCTCCAACACATGAATAATTACGTAAGTTTCTTTAAAGAGCCTTCATGCCGAAAAGTTAACCAAACAAAAAAGAACCGTTAAATAAGGATTAGGCAAAAGGTTCATGAACACCTCTGAGACATTCATGTGCCGTTGTGCGCCTCGGTGGCTCAGTGGCTAGAGCAACAGCCTCGTAAGCTGTGGATCGCGGGTTCAACTCCCGCCCGGGGCTCCATATAGTCTGCTTAAATTGTGCCGATCTTTTATTTCCCCTTTTTTCCTTAAGAAAATTCTTATAAGCGGAAAAGTTGACACAACTGCAACCTCTTAAATTTGAACGAGTCCATAATGAAAATGACTCTTTGCGGATGTGGATTGTTTTGAACAACCGCGAGTGTTTCATGGGCGTCATGAACTTCGAGAAGGTGGACAGGATTCCCCTCATTCCGGTGCTGGGCGGAGGAGCCTACAACGTCGCCGTCGAGGGAAGCGTCACTGCCAACAGGTGGCACGCTGAAGGACTCCCTGCATGGGCTTCGGCGATTGACTACTTCGGCCTAGACTTCGCGTATGAGACCATACCGTTGAACCTCGGCATGATCCCTCCCTTCACGGCGAAGACGCTGTCCGAGGACGACCAGTGCCTCACCGTTCAGGACCACGAAGGGGTGAAGAAGAGGATTTTCAAGAAACGGTCCACGCAGGGCGGCTTGAGCTGGGGGATGCCTCAGTTCCTCGAGTTCCCCGTAAAGGACAGGAAAAGCTGGGAACAGGTCAAGAAGCGGTACGATGCCAGCGACCCCCGGAGGCTCGATGTCTCTTGGGGAGACGAGATGGTTGAACACTTCGAAACGACGACGAACCCCGTGTGCCTGGAAATCTCGGGTTTCTTCGGTTGGTGCAGGAGCCTCATGGGGATGGAAAACTTCTTGGTCGCCCTTTACAGGGACCCTGGACTCGTCCACGACATGATGGAGTTCAGAGCCCAGTTCGCGACGTCGCTAATCGAGCCGATCGTTGAGAGGTGCAGGGTGGACTTCATCCTGCTCGCTGAGGACATGGCTTACAGGAACGGTCCCCACATGTCCCCTAGGCTCGTCAGGGAGTTCATCGTCCCGAGGTACAAGGAGGAGACAAGTTTACTCAAGAGGCACGGCGTCGACTTGGTCTTCGTAGACAGCGACGGCGACGTTAGGCTCCTCGTTCCGCTGTGGCTGGAGGCGGGAATAAAGGGCACTTATCCCTTGGAGGTGATGGCGGGCTGCGACGTGGTGGATCTCAGAAAGAAATATCCGAGACAACTGAGGATGGTAGGAAACATCGACAAGATGGCTCTTATCGAGGGCAAGGAAGCCATAAACGCGGAGCTCGAACGCAAACTACCGTTCTTGTTGAAGGAGGGCGGGTTCCTGCCGACGGTTGACCACGGGATACCGCCGGAGATTCCCTTCGCGCACTACAGGCACTACATGACGCGGCTGAAAGAATATCTGGAGGCATACAGTTAAAAAATAATCCGCGACTTACAATAATCGGTGTTCAATCGGTCATGGGGATGTTCGAAATGTCCGTCAAGATTCTCGTGTGCGACGTCGTCGACGCTGAGGGCGTTGAAAAGCTCAAGCGCGAAGGCTTCGTCGTCGATGTTAAGTCTTCAATAGAGCCAGCGGAGCTCGAAAAAGTCGTGGAGAGCTACAATGCGCTTGTAGTTAGAAGCCGGACCAAGGTGACCAAGCAGGTACTGGAGAAGGGGAAGCGGCTGAGGGTCATCGGACGTGTCGGCTCAGGGATTGACAACATTGACTCGGAGACCGCTGAGAAGCGTGGGATAGCGGTCCTGAACACGCCTGAGGCTCCGTCCGACTCCGTGGCCGAGCTGACCATTGGGCTGATGCTGGCGATTGCGAGGCGGATTCCGCTTGCCGACCGCTCAATAAAGGACGGGAGGTGGGTAAAGAAGGAACTGGAAGGAACGCTACTTAACGGTAAAACCCTTGGCTTGATTGGGCTGGGAAACATTGGAGTCAAGGTTGCGAAGATTGCGAAGGCCTTGGGCATGAGGATTCTCGTTTTCAAGAGGACCCAGCCGAGTCGGGAGATGCTTGAATCATTGGGGGCTGAATACGTACCCCTCGCTGAATTGCTTGAGAGGAGCGATATTGTTTCAGTCCACATCCCCTTGACGGACAAGACGTCTGGCATGATTGGGGAAGGGGAGATAAACGCCATGAAGGAGGGGGCGATTATAATCAATACTTCCCGAGGCGGCATCGTGGACGAGGACGCGCTTCTGAAAGGGTTAAAATCTGGAAAACTTGGCGGCGCAGGCTTGGACGTTTACTGCGTTGAGCCGTGCGCGAACCTTGAGCTTGTACGGTTGCCGAACGTGGTTTGCACGCCCCATGTCGGAGCCCAGACGCGGGAGGCGCAAAAGGTGGCTTCGACCCTGTTGACTGAGAAGATTATTCAGTTCTTCAGGCAGCAACCGAAGAGCGGCTGATGCGCCATCGCCGCGGTTCGTTACGTTTAAATGGGTTCCAGTAGAAACAGTTAAGCCGTACTGTGGAGCGAGCCGTTCTTGGTCGAGGTTTGGCTGCCATATGGGAAAACCGAGGTCTGCGCGAGGGTTCCGACCCAAAGCTGGCTGAAGACTGTTGAGCCGAACAACGTGGCAGCTGCTAAGACCCCCCAGTTCGAGCTCGAGTCGGCACTTGCGAATCCTTTCGGTGCACAGCGTCTGTCGGAGACTGTGAGGCCCGGAGGCAAGGTTGCCGTTGTCTTGAGGGACTCTGACACCTCGACCAACACGGTGATGGTTTCCGCCCTTCTGAACGAGCTGAGTTCTGTCGGAGTGAAGGATGGCGACGTTACTATTATCGTTGCGTGCGACCCGCTTCGCGACCATCAAGCCTGGGGGCAAATGCCAACTTTGGGCGAGAGTCTCTCGTCGAGGGTCAAGGTTGTCTACCACGACCCAGAAAGCGCGGAGCACGTAAACGTGGGGCGGACTTCTCGTGGGACGGAGGTCCTTCTGAACAGGGCGGTCGCTGAGGCTGACGTAAAAATCGTTGCGGGAGTCGTGGAGCCTCACCCATTCGCAGGTTTCAGCGGTGGGGCGGAGCTGGTTCTGCCGGGCGTCTTAGCCGTTGAGTCGGTTCGTAGGAATTTTGTTTTGGCTTTGGACAGGAAAGCAGAACGCGGCGTCATCGAGGGCAACCCAGTCTACGAGGACATGGCGGAAGCTGCTGGGTTGGCTGGGGTGAACTTCTGCTTGAACGTGGCCAGGAACAGCAGCTTTGAGGTTGCTAGGGCTTTCGCCGGCGACGTCGAGGCTTCTTTCAGCGAGGCTGTAAAATTCGTTGAAAAGGCGTGCAGCGTCCAAGTTGATAATAGGGCTGACGTCGTTTATGTTAGTCCAGGCGGTTTTCCGTTCGACGGGAGCCTCTTCGAGTCCTTGAGGTGTTTGGACGTCGCTGAGAGGCTGGCGAAGAGGGGTAAGCCCGTTGTCTTGGTTGCGGAGTGCGCCCACGGGCTGGGTAACGCGGAGTTCGTTGGGGCGATTTCGAAGCACGATGACCCGAGGGCTTTGGAGAAGGAACTCAAGAGGAAGTTCAGCGTGGGGGGACTTGTGGCTTATCGTCTCTTGTCTGCTGCCCAGAATGGTGGGCTGTACGTCGTTTCGGTTGTCCCCGACTACCTTTTCGCTCAGGTTCGCGGCGTGAAGGGCGCGAGGACGGCTAACGAGGCTTACCGCTTCGCTTCAGCCGCTGTTGGGAAGGGCGGGAAGGTCGCGTTCGTGCCGTACGGGAACTTTGTTGTGCCCCAAATCAAAACAGCGGAATAGATGATTTTGGCATAAAGGATAAATCCGTCAGCGTTCCCTCTTTTTGGAGTAAAAAAGTTTCGGAAGATGGTCGTGGCGTGCCGTCTCAGTACACTCTCAGGAAGTTTGAGCCGAAGGACCTGCATCAGGTCATCCGCATTAACCAGGTTTGCTTGCCCGAGAACTATTCGAACGGGTTCTTCATCGACCTCTACGAGAAGTATCCCGACACGTTCATCGTTGCCGAGAAGGACGGCGTAATCATCGGCTACGTCATGTGCAGGATCGAAAGTGGCTTCGCGGGCATGAGCCTCAAGACCCTCGGAATAGCCAAGAAGGGGCACATCATCTCCATAGCCGTGCTGCCTGAGAGCCGCAACGTCGGCGTGGGCTACGCGCTGGTGGACGAGGCTCTGCATTCCATGTCGTCGTCTTACGAGGCGAGGAGCTGCTATTTGGAAGTCAGAGTGAGTAACGAGGCCGCGCTGAGCCTCTACAAGCGGGTCGGGTTCGAGGTCGAGAGGACGATGAGGGAGTACTACTCGGACGGCGAAGACGCCTACATAATGAGCAGAAAAATCTAGCTGAAGATTATCCTGAAGACCTTTGGAACGTGCACAAAAGCGGTCCTGTCTGGTCTGATTTGCTCAACATTATCTTTTTTTGTTTGAACAACATTCCGCCTTAAACCTGTTCTGATTTGTGTAACATCGGCTTACAGATTTTGTCTAGCAATTCGCAGCCCAAGACCCCGTCTGATTTGCGTGACAAAATATTTTTTAGTTTGCGTGACAATGCGCCGTGGACCCGTCTGATTTGAGTGGCAAATATTTTTTGAGTTTGAGTGGCAAATTTCTGCCTATGACCCTGTCTGATTTGCGGCGCAAATTTTCCGTTGTTTTGGTGCGCAAATTCAACTGTCGTCTGGTCTGATTTGTGTGACATCGGAATTTTTGTTTTTGTGCGACATTCCGCAGATGATAAAACCTACTTCCGTGGACAAACAACAGAATTAGGTAATTCTAGGACTACAAATTACTGTTCAATTTTACAGTTCGCTGTGGCTTTGGCTTCCTCTTCGGTGTAGGTCCGCAGCCTGTTCGAGAGCTCGCGGAAGTCGACCTGGTGGGCGTCGAACTCGGGCCCGTCCACGCACGCGAACTTCGTTTCGCCGCCGACCGTGACCCTGCAGCCGCCGCACATCCCCGTGCCGTCGACCATAATCGGGTTCAAGCTGACGACGGTCCTTACCTTGAAGGGTCGGGTAACCTCGGCGACGGCTCGCATCATGGGCACGGGACCAGCCGCCAAGACGAGGTCGATTTTTGTCCCCTTCTCCAAGAGACCTTTCAGGACGTCGGCTGTGAAGCCCTTGAAGCCCTTCGTCCCGTCGTCAGTGGATATGAGGAGCTCGTCACTCACGCTTTGCAGCTCCTTCTCTAGGAGTAGGAGGCTGACGTTCCTTGCTCCCAGAATCGTTGTTACGCGGTTCCCCGCCTCCTTCATGGCTCTGACCCACGGGTAAATCAACGCGGTTCCGACTCCGCCGCCTACCACGACAACCTCGCCGACCTTCTCCGCCTCAGTGGGGTTACCGAGGGGACCGACAATGTCCAAGACGGAGTCGCCCGCGTTGAGGCTTCCCAGCTTCTTTGTGGACGCGCCGACCTCCTGGATGATGAGGACGATGGTGCCCTCCGTAGAGTCCCAGTCAACGAGCGTGAGGGGGAACCTTTCGCCCTGTTCGTTGATTCTGAGGATTACGAACTGCCCCGCGTGAGCCTTCCTCGCGATGAGGGGTGCCGAGACCACGAGGCGCTTGATGCCCGGCGCCAACGTATCCTTCTTCAGAATGCTGAATCTCTGCGCCACAGAAGGGTCCTCCAACAAAGGGCATTGCGGATTTAGTGTAATAGCGGAAATCGTCATATAAACGTTGTGAGGATGTACTCCGAAAAAACATCAAATGACAACAAAGAATTTTAAGCCACGAGATAATTCATACCCTACGACGGAACGACGTGAGTGCCCATGGCGGAAGACGAGGAGCTCGAGGAGCTGAGGCAAAAGAAGCTCGAAGAGCTGAAGCGCCAAAAACAGGAGGCAACTGCCCCTCCGTCAGTCGGTGCCACTGTTGAAGTTACTGACCAAAACTTCGCTGAGACAATAGGCAAACAGGGCTTGGTGGTAATCGACTGCTGGGCAGTCTGGTGCTCCCCGTGCCGCATGCTGAGCCCGATTATCGAGGAGATTGCTAAAGATTACGCGGGCAAAATTTTAGTCGGCAAGTTGAACGTGGACCAGAACCACGAAACCGCCATCGAGTACCAGATAATGAGCATACCCACAATCCTCATCTTCAAGGACGGGAAGCTCGTGGACCAAATCGTAGGACTCATGCCCAGAAAAATGCTCGAACCAAAGATTACCCAATACCTCTAATTTTCTCGCGGAAGGACCTTCGCAGCCTCATCCGCCAACAGCCCAATCTCTTCAGGCGCCAGCTCCCGCGGTCTCCTCGCGTGGAAGGGAAGGGCGTCTGCGAGTCTGAGAGCCTCAGCTTTCGGAATCTTGCGTTGACTTAATAATGGCAAGATGGCGTTCCTCAGCTTCTTGTTCCTCTGCGTGAAGATGGTCCTCACGACCTCGGAGAAGAAGCCCTCGTCGTTAATCCTGAACGGCGGCTTCTTGGGCGATAATCGGACAATTCTCGAATCCACCTTCGGCGGAGGAAAGAAACAGTCCTTAGAAACGACGTCCAGCAGCTCAACATCGGCACGGCAGTACGTTGCGACCGTCAGCCTCCCGTAGTCGCCTGACCCAACCTGGGCAGCCAGCCGCCGTGCGAACTCCTTCTGGAAAGCCATGACGGCTAGCTCGTACTTCGCTTCGAAGAGCCAGAAGAGGATCAGCGACGAAATGGAGTACGGCGGAGCGGACACGACCTTGTTGAAGCCCCGAGCCTCGAGCTCCAGAATGTCGCCTTCAATCAGGTCAACGTTCGTGCGGTCCTTCAGCCTCTCCCTTAGAACGTGCACGAGCCTCGGGTCAACCTCCACGGCGACGACTTTCCCAGCCTTCTCCGCAAGCAGCTCCGTGAGGGAGCCTGTTCCAGCGCCTATCTCGAGGACCGTGTCCCTTTCGCCCAAAGAGGCATAGGAAACAATCCTGCGTAGGGCGTTTTCGTTCACGAGGAAGCTCTGCCCAAGGCGTTTCCTCGGCGTGATTCCGTGAGTGCGAAGAATCCTTTTGGTCTCGTCTTTGAGGCTCATCTTGGCTTCCGTCAACTCGTTATCGTTCTACGCCCGAATTGAGTGTGTATCGCCAGATTTTCTGTGGAGAAACGTAAGCGAAAGAACAGTGTTCCCAGAGTGTCTAGGAGGAACGGGTGAACAGGCGGTACTTGGAGTCGCTCGAGAGCTCCTCGATGACCCTTTTGACGATGAGCTTCGCTGGGCTGGGGATGTTAACCCGCTTTTGCAGGTCCTCGAAGCTCTCGTAGGGCTTCCTGTCCCTGCTGTTGATTATGTCCCACATGAACTTCTTGCCGATTCCTGGGATGAGCTCCAGCGCGTGCATCCTCGGTGTCACCGGCTGGGCGTTGTTGAAGAAGTTCACGAACCACTTTTCCTTGTCGAGCACTATCCTCTCGATTGCGACCTCGAGCTCCATCCTCGCGTTCGCCGTCAGCTCGTCGTAGCCGACCCGCCCCAAAATGTACGTGATGTCGTGGCGGGACTCCTTGCCCACGTAAACCTTGTCCAACGGTCTAAGCGTGACCCCTGCCCTCACGTTCGCCTCCAGAAGCGTGAAGTAGCTAGTCCCCACTACCTGAACCACGGCTCCCGCCCGGAACTTGCCCTTTGTCCCGGGCTTGCCGAACGGCAGAAAATCCAGAATGTACGCGTTTTCCTCGAACAGCTGCCGAGACTCTCTTTCTTCCAATTTTACGTTTCCCCCGCATGTTCCTCTAACTTAGGTGAACAAAACTACGCAGAAAACAGTCTGTGGTCCATGCTACGTTTTTTTGACCTCTACGCCTTGAACGGAAAATACGGCAATAACTCGAGAAGCATGGCTTCCAGTAAAGAACCGTGTGCGGAAATCGGTGCTGAAAACTTGTCCTTTCAGCATATTTAACCCTCAGTAAGTAACACTGAATTTACGTATAAAAGGCTAATAACCTTTTTCTTTCCCCTGTTTAGGCTTCCTTCTTTATCCTGTACTTGTCCAGAAGGCTCAGAATCGACTCCAGCTTCGAGGTTTCCACGATTTTCCGCCCGCCTGCAAGAAAAACCCTTAGCTCGCCAACGGTCTGGGGCATGCAGTTCACTATCTGGACCGCCTCCTCCTCGTCCATCATGCCAGTCTCCTTAAGCTCAGTCAGAAGCTTCTCAGCGGACGCGGCGTCAACCTTCGAAAACTTCGAAGCGTAATCAAGGGACCTCCGCTGGAACTGGTCAAGGTTCTCTTCGCCCAGCGACTCGAGCAGAGCTTTAACCTGGGGCGTCGTGACGTACTTGGTTTTAACGGCTTTTTCCTTCGGCAAACCCTATCCCTCAGTGAAGCTTTTCAGGTGCTCAGGCCTGATGATGAGCTCCTTGACGGCGTCTTCGAGGTTGACGCTGACCTCGTAGGACCTTCCCCTCTTGGACCGAACGACTCCTATCCTCCCCTGGTACCTGTGGTGCGGCATGCCCTTGTGGACGCTTGAGTCTATGCTGATCACTACCTTGTCGCCCGGCTCGTACTTCTTGAGCAGTCTGCTGAGCCCGAGCTTGCCGCTTTCCCTTGCCTTCTTGGTCATCAGGGCGCGGGTCTTCTTTCGGTAACCTTGAGACTTCGGCATCTTCGTTCATCAACCTTTCTTCGAGACGCTTAGCACGTCGAGCTCGAGGGGTTCAGCCTTCGCGCCGACGATTTTCGACACGTTCGGCTCTGTGCGTCCGCCGTCCCCCGTGACGAGCTCCTTGACGTACAGCCCTCCTTGGCATTTTACCCTCATTTCGACGCTGTTCGGGGAGATTCTCTTTACAGCGGTCTCATATATGTGTTTTTCTCGAGTCCTGTCAGCCCGTCTGCGGAGCACGCGCGTTGGAGTTTGCTGCAGAACCTTGGCTCCTGATAGGGAACTAGCGATTTTTTCGATTTCGGCGTCCGAAACGTCCCTGTCGAAGAGTACCGTAACCCTGTACGTCTTCTTGGACGCCTCCATGCTCTTCAGGGACTGAATCATGTTCTTGTCCACGATTTTCAAGCCGGCGATTCTGATTTTCCCCTCAGCCCGCTTGTTAATCGTTTGGGCTAGCTCCTTAAGGTTAATACCACGTTTGCGCGGTCTCTTGACCTGAATGATGAAAGGTCTTCCCTTTCCCAGCATGCGGGCGTCAGCGTCCTCCCTGCTCGCCCCGTGGAAAGAGGCACCCTCACCGTCAGCCATCTCAACCGCTGGACCAGCGACCAGCTCCTCAACCGACTCGGGGTGCAGCCTCCCCGTTCCTCCGCACTCGGGGCATCCTCTGCCTCTGCATTTAGGGCAGAACCACTTTGACTGCGGAATCCCGCGGACGAGTTTCCTGTACTTTCCCATCACGAAGAGCGGGTTCACTTGGAGTCGGACGTCGCCCGAGAAGGGGTTGACGAGGACGACGATTTGCGGGTTCAGGAAGTCCACCGCCTTCCCCGTCCTTTCTGAGAGCAGCTTCCCGAACTCTCGGCTCAGCTCGTTCCTGAAGTTTTCGCCGTGCTGCACCTCGAACCTCGCCTTGAACTCGTCCTCCCTCTCCTCGGCCTCGTGGGGCAGCTTGACGCCGACCAGAAACGTCCCGTACTCGTAGCCCCTCAGCTTTTCAGCAGTCTTCTCGGCGAGGGACGGCAGCGACTCGAAGCAGTCTTCGCACAGAAAACACTTCTTCGCCTGCTTCGGTCTCCGCTTCAACTTCCTGAGAACTTCAGATGCCACGGGGAACGCGCCGTTCTCCGAGAGAACCTTGAGAAGCGTAACTCCCTCCTTTCCATTCTTGAGAGCCAGCTGGTGCCCCGCCATTGTCAGGGACAGCTTCAGGCTTCTTCCGCGTTCCCTGTTGTCGACGCCGAAGCCTAGGAAAGCGAACTGCCTGCCCAAGCAGTGGTCGCAGAGGGGGTGCTTTTCAAGCATCGCCCGAGCCTTTTCGAGGATTTCCGTGCTCAAAAACTTCACCGACACGACTAGAACAGTAAAAACACGTTTCTTTGGACTTTCGAGGTATGATTATTCGGGATGGTTTATATTTGTATATCCCCAATGACTAGGGAGGCGAACCGGATTGAGGATTGCACGCTACGTCCACCGAGGAAAGGAGTCCTACGGCATCCTACAGGGAGACGGCAAGGTTGTGGACCTTCCCGGACTCGCAAAGGCGCAGGGAAAGAAAGTCCCACGAGACATCGACGGACTCATCTCCCAAGGCTCAGCAACGGAAGAACTCGTCAAAGACGTTTTGGAGGTCGCACCGAAAGGTCAAAGGGCAAAATTCGTCCTTGAAGCGAGCGCGGTTAAGTTGAAAGCACCAATCGCTGCTCCGCCCAAGATTATCTGTTTGGGGCTAAACTACAGGGACCACGCCGAAGAAGCCAAAGCCTCGCTTCCCGACGAGCCCATCATATTCATGAAGCCGAGGACCGCCATCCTCGACCCCGAGGAGCCCGTGAGGAAACCGAGCTTCGTCAAGAGGCTGGACTACGAGGTGGAGCTCGCGGCAGTCATAGGCAAGGCGGGAAAGAACGTCCCAGCCTCAAGGGCGCACGAGCACATTTTTGGGTACACGGTGTTCGACGACATCTCGGCGCGGGACATCCAGTTCAAGGACGGCCAGTGGACGAGGGGGAAGAGCTTCGACACCTTCGCCCCCTACGGACCGTGCATAGTCACGTCCGACCAGATTGGAGACCCGAACAATCTTCGTCTCTGGACGCGGGTGAACGGCGAGACGAGGCAAGACTCCTCAACGAGCCGCATGCTGTTCAACGTCTACGAAATCGTCCACCACCTGAGCCGTGTGATGACCATAGAGCCATGC
>Ga0233423_10001430_pt1 | contig 12046 bp, 6 predicted proteins | sample Watercolumn_Mata_FD_180713 | JGI IMG/M metagenome (GOLD analysis project Ga0233423, IMG submission 180713) | Freshwater microbial communities from Lake Matano, South Sulawesi, Indonesia - Watercolumn_Matano_2014_112_MG | ecosystem: Environmental > Aquatic > Freshwater > Lake | place: Indonesia... | reverse complement strand
AAGGGACATTTGGAGTGATAGGAACTTTATGGGTTGAAGATTTAAAACCGGTTTTTGGATGGGGTCTTTATGGGGTTCCCGCAGTGTTTATTTTGATTTCGATAATGCTTTTTTTGTCGCGAAAAATTGTGTTTGGTGCGGCAAAAATTTTGGGAATGATTCTTCTTGTTGTTTCAGTTTTGAGTATTCTGCATTTGTCTGTGCCGGTTGATAAACTGCATGAATATGCAGCTATGGGGATGTACGGCGGATATACAGGATTTGTTACGAACTTTTTATTTTTGGAAGTTTTGGGAATCGGATATGTGGGAGCCAGTATTATTTTTATAGCAATATTTTTGGTCTCGCTGCTTCTTATGTTTGAACTTTATTTAAGGGAAATTGTCGCTTTATTTGTTCCTAAAATAAGAATTGAAATCGCAAAAGAAAAACAAAACAGGAGGGGGAAGGATGAGGATGATGAAGATGATGATGAAATGGATGAAGAAGAAATGCCCGAGATTCAAATTCATAAAGCCGCCATCGGAGTTAATAAAAGGGGAGATATTATTTATGAGGGCGAAGAAGAGGAAATTGACGATGCGGAAGCCAAAAAAGATAAGATTGTGATTAGCGAAAAGAAGATGAAGGAAGTAACGGAAGAGTTGTCTAAAGAAGAAAAAGAAGCTGAGGCTCAAGAAGATTATGAATGGGAATTCCCGTCGCTGGATTTGCTTAAATCCGGAGATAGCAATGTTCATGTGGAGGACGATATTTTGATGGAGAGTGCCGATAAAATTCGTAAGAAATTGGATCAGTTTGGAATCAATGTTGTGATGCATGAAGTGAATGTCGGGCCTACTGTCATTCAATTTACTTTGAAGCCCGATGAGGCTGTGAAACTTTCCAGAATAACAGCTTTGAAAAATGATATGGCCCTTGCTCTTGCGGCAGAGAAAGTGCGTATAGAGGCGCCGATTCCCGGGAAGTCTTTGGTTGGAATAGAGGTCCCGAATAAATCCCGTGCGATTGTAAGATTGCGCGAAATTTTGGAAAGTAAGGAGTTTACTGAATCAAAAAGCAAGTTGACGCTTCCTTTGGGCCGTGATGTTTCAGGGAAACCTATGATAGGAAAGCTTGAAGATATGCCGCATTTACTTGTCGCTGGAGCGACAGGGAGCGGAAAATCCGTAGCGGTGAATTCATTTTTGGTTTCTCTTTTGTATCAGAATTCTCCGAGAGATTTGAAATTGATTTTGGTTGATCCTAAGGGAGGAGTTGAGTTGGGGCATTATAATGGGATTCCTCATCTGCTTACTCCTGTAATCCGTGATGCTGAAAAAGCTGCCATTTCTTTAAGGTGGGTTGTTGCGGAAATGAATAGAAGGTATGGAGCTTTGTCTGAAAAACGCGTTAGGAATGTTACTGAATATAATGAACTTGAAGGTGTCAGTAAAGTGCCAAAAATAGTTGTTGTTATAGATGAGTTGGCTGAACTTATGATGGTTGCCGGGAAAGAAGTTGAAGCTTCGATTTGTAGAATCGCGCAGCTTGCGCGCGCTGTGGGGATCCATTTAATTATTGCCACACAAAGGCCTTCTGTTGATGTTGTAACGGGGTTGATTAAAGCCAATATTCCTTCTAGAGTGGCTTTTGCCGTTTCAAGTCAAATTGATTCCAGAACGATTTTGGATGGAATGGGGGCGGAAGATCTTCTTGGGAAAGGGGACATGCTTTATCAGCCGATTGGGATGAGCAAACCTTTGAGAATTCAGGGTGTTATGATTACGACAGAAGAAGTGGAGAGAGTTACAAACAGGATAAAATTGGCTATAGAGCCCGATTATGATGAAAGTATTACGTCCACTCAAACCGCCAGTCAAAAATTAAGTGGTATTCCGGACAGTAATCAGTCCGCTGATGATGACGAACTTTATTCACAGGCCTTTGAAATAGTTAGAGAAACACGAAAAGCTTCCGCTTCTCTTTTTCAAAGAAGGTTGAAAGTGGGATATGCCAGGGCCGCGAGACTTGTTGATTTGCTTGAGGAAAATGGGGTTGTCGGGCCGGCTGATGGAGCTAAACCAAGAAGAATTTTGATCGATTAATTTTTATGAGATTGGTTGAAAGTTCAAGTTCCCGGTGATAAAGCTTATTCCCGCTATGAACATTATTAGGAATATCAGAATTGTCAGAAGCATTGTCCATGCGATCAGGCGGGTTTTCGTGCCTTTTTCTATATAATAAAATCCAGAGAATATAAGTAGTCCGCATATCAGGAGTCCGAGCCAGATTCCTGGTGAACCCATGAATTTTGTGGATAGCGAAAATATTAAACTTGTTAAAAATATCCCAAAAAACACTAATGTTAACTTTTTGATAACTTTTGCGGCAGGCCCTTCTTTTGTAGTGATGTTTATCTGCATTATTTTGTGAAGTATTCCACTGCGTTTCTAAATAATTTTAAGCCTTTTCCTTCAGTTGGCAATGATTTTTTTGCGCGAATTAGGTTTTCTTTTTCGAGTTGCCATCCGTCTTCGTTTACAAAGCAATTGAATCTTTCCGGATGAGGCATCATGCCTAAAATTCTACCTGATGGATCGCAAATTCCTGCGATATCCTCCATTGCGCCATTTGGGTTGAAAGGGAATTCTTTATTGGCTGGAGATCCGTTTTCTTTTACGTATTTCCATGCTATTTGATCGCCGGATTGGATTTGTTTTAAGGTTTCTGAGTCTGTGTAAAAATTGCCTTCGCCGTGAGCTATCGGGACGTGAATGACATCGATGTCGCGTGTCCATATGCACTTTTTTGACGTAACTTTTAAGTAAACCCAGCGACACTCATAGCGTGCTTGAGTGTTGTGCATGAGGGCAACTGTGCGTTTGCCGTAGTCGTCGTTTAATGCGGGGACAATCCCTAAATTTGCCAATATTTGGAACCCGTTACAAATTCCAATTATTAATTTATCTTTTTTTGCGAAATTCAAAAATTCTTCATTTAAATTGTTCTTTATTTTATTGGCCATTGCGTTTCCCGAACCGGTGTCGTCTCCGTATGAAAAACCTCCGGGGAAAGCCATTATTTGATAATCGTCGAGTTTTTTAGGATTGGCAATCAGGTCGTTTACGTGGATGATTTCGGTTTTTGCTCCTTCCATTTCAAAAACTTTGGCTGTTTCTTCTTCGCAATTTATGCCGTAACCGGTGATAATAAGTGCTTTTGGATTCATGATTGTAAAATTTGTGTTAAGTGATTTGATTTGTGGGGCGGACTTCGGCCCCGGACCGAAAATCTCGCTACTTTCTGCCGCGGGAGGGACTTGAACCCTCATGAGATTGCTCCCACACGCACCTGAAACGTGCGCGTCTACCAATTCCGCCACCGCGGCATGATTTTTCAAAAAACTATTACCAGTTTCCAAATATTTTTCTGTAATGTTTGTCTAATGTTGCTATGTCGGTTTTGATGATTTCCTTGCCATTAAATCCTTTTACGGTAAATTTTTTATCTTCAATGACTTTTCCTATTTGTGCGTGGGGGATTTCTTTAAATGATTTTTCAAATTCTTCTTTATTTTGCGGGGCTATTGTCACAATGAATCTGGTTTGTGTTTCCGAAAATAATAAATAATCTTCGCGATCGATATTTTTTGCAGGGACTTTTCTTAAATCGATATCCATTCCCAGTTGTCCGGCTATTGATTTTTTGGCTAAAACTACGCCAATGCCGCCGTATGCTGGACTTAATGCCGAAGCGATCAATCTTTTTTCTATTGCTTTTTCGAACAAGCTGTAGAGTTTGATTGCTTTGTCGGCATTGACGTGTGGCACAGTATTGCCGATTGCGGATTTGGAATGACTTAAGAAATATTCGCTGGCTCCGAGTTCGTTTAGGGTTTCTCCTAATATGTAAATTAAATCTCCGGGGGATTTTGTGTCTAAGGAAACAGTTTTTGTAACATCATCTATTATGCCCAAAGAAGAAATTAAAAGAGTTGGAGGAACAGAAATTTTTATAGGGTTTCCGTTTTTATCATATCCTTGGAAATCATTAAACATCGAATCTTTCCCTGAAATATAAGGAGTTTCGTATTTTATCGCATAATCGTAACAAGCTTGTACGGCCGCTTTCAGTTGGCCAAGGCGTTCTTTATCGTTACTGCTGCACCAGCAGAAGTTATCCAGTAATGCCAAACGATCTAAAGTTCCTCCTATCGCTATGACGTTTCTTATGGCGGTATCGATACTGCAAGCCGCCATATGATAAGTGTCAATATCCGAATATGTCGGATAAAGTCCTTGAGAACATATAATTCCTTTATCGGAATCAAGGAGAGGTTTTGTAACTGAGGCGGGGGAATTTACTCTGCCTTTTCCTTGCAATGGTCCTAAAACTGCGCCTCCTTGCACCATGTGATCATATTGTCTGGAGATAAAATCGAAACTTGCGATATTTGGTCTTTCCATCATTTGCAGCAAAGTTTCGGTTAAATCTTTCAGATTCTTGAAATCCGGGTCGGGGTGTTTAAATTTTGTGTAGGAAGTTGTTAGTGTTTTTCTCGGGAGTCCGTCGTGCAGAAAATCCATATCAATGTCCATTATTGTTTCTCCTTTGAGTTTTACAACGCATCTTCCGCTGTCGTTGAATTCTCCTATGATTGTTGATTCTACGCCGCGGCGTTCCATTAATTTCATGAATTTGTCTATTTTATCAGGAGGAATTGAGAGGGTCATTCTTTCCTGAGATTCGCTTATCCAGATTTTCCACGGATCCAAGTTTGGATATTTTAATGGAACTTTATCAAGGTCTACTTCACATCCGCCGCATTCTTTAGCCATTTCTGCAACAGAGCACGACAGTCCTCCGGCTCCGTTATCTGTAATTGAGTGGTATAAACTTAATTGTCGGGCTTCTTTTACGATAGCGTCTGATAATTTTTTCTGTGTAATCGGATCGCCGATTTGTACTGCTGTAGCGGGACTCCCGGATGATAAGGCTTCGGATGAAAAGGTTGCTCCATGAATTCCGTCTTGTCCCACTCTTCCGCCAATCATTACGACCAAATCTCCTTTTTGCGCTTTTTTCTCCCAAGATGGTTCTCCATTTATTTCTTTTGGAATTAATCCGATTGTTCCCACGAAGATCAGAGGTTTTCCTTTGTATCCGTCATTAAAATATACGAAGCCTTGAGGAGTTGGGATGCCGCTTTGATTTCCCCCGGCATTTACACCGTCCACAACTCCTTGAAGAATTCTTTTTGGGGAGAGTGCAGCATTTTGCAGATTTTTATCTTTGTAGATTACTTCGTTGTCGTCAGGATTGCCGACACAGAATCCGTATTTGTTTATTATCGGTTTCGCGCCTTTCCCGAAGCCGATAGTGTCTCTATTTACGCCGACGATTCCCGTGATTGCGCCGCCAAATGGGTCCAGGGCCGATGGACTATTGTGGGTTTCCGCTTTATCCGTGACTATCCAATCTTTATCGAATTCAACTCCGCCGGAGTTATCTTTGAAAACAGAAACGCAAAAATCTTTTTCCCCTTTTTTATTTCGAATTTCTTGTGTGGCTTTTCGGATTAATCCCTTATATAGGCCTTCTTCATTGTCATCGATTTTTGCCGCAAAAATTGTGTGTTTGCAGTGTTCAGACCATGTTTGGGCGAGTGATTCGAGTTCGATGTCTGTCGGCTGGCGGTTTTCTTTTTTAAAGTAATCCTTGATTACGCATAAAGATTCTTTGTCTAAAGCAAGCGGTCCTCGGCGAGTTCCGTCTTTGTCCAAAACTCCTTCTTTCCCCAATTTTATAAGTTCTTCTTCGGAGATGTTCAGATGTATTTTGTCTGGTTTTGGATTTGATTGCAGGTGAACTTTTGGGACTACGACATCCATCCCTTTATCTTTTATGAATTTGTCATATGATTTAATGTGGATTCTTTGAATTAATGTGTTTGCCAATGAATTGCCGATTTCTTTTACCGTATTTTCGTTAACAGAGCCTTTTATTAGGATCAGTTGGGAGGTGTGTACCGATTCTTCTTCAGTGAATTTTATTTTGAAAAGGTCTTCGATGCTTTCTTTTGCGGTATTCGCAATGTTATCGGTTACTCCCGGGAGAGAGCCTATTTCCAGGGCGAAATCGAAAGGTGTTGTCAGAGAATAGGCGTCAATCAAGTACTCTTGGCTCACCGGGTTTGAGAGGATGTCTGCTATTTTTTTGATATCTTTGGAGTTGAAGTCCTTGTTTATTGTGTAAACTTCGATAACTTTTGCAGAGGTCACTTTAAATCCGGCTCCTTTTAGTTTGTTTAACATTACTTGTGAGCGTGTGTCGTTTACTTTTGTGAAAATTTCAATTCTGTGTACCATAAAATGTATTTATTTGTTAATTAATTTTCTAAGCGTCTTGTCCGTGGCATTTTTTATATTTTTTCCCGCTTCCGCAAGGACACGGATCATTTCTGCCGACTTTCGGGAATGCCGGTTTTATGTTTTGAGTTTGTTTGTTGGATGAAGACTTTATAATTACCGGATTATTGTTGTCCGGGGTTGATCTAGCGATGCTTCCTCCTGTTAGTTGGGCCTCAACTTGGTCTTCATTTGTTCGGATGTTTTTTATTTCAGATTGTACAAGCATTTGATGAGGGACAGCTTTTCTTATGTCGATTTTAAATACGGTGTTTACGGTATTTGCTTGGATTGTATCTACCAAGTCATTAAACATTTCGAATGCCAAGGATTTGTATTCTACCAATGGATCTTTTTGCGCATATCCTGAAAACGCTACTTTTTCACGTAAATGGCTCATTTCATCTATATGTTCCATCCAGAGAGCATCATTTGTTCTTAAGAATATAGCTTTTTCTATTGGGTAGATTAGAGCTTTGTCCGGGAGTTCTGCTATTTTTTTATTGTATGCGTCCAGTAAGTATTTTGTGGCAAAATCCGTGAGTTTTTGTTGATCCTTGATGTTTTCCATGTCGGAGATTTGAAGGGGAGCTGAACCGTCTTTGTAAATTGACGTCAATGCTTCAAATACGCTTTTATAATCCCATCTTTTTGGGCTGTAATCTTCTTCCGTATGCGATTTTACGATGCCTTCAACTATTTCTTTGATCATTTTTTCAATTTCATCGTGAATGTCTTCTTTGCGCAGAAGTTCTTGGCGGCGTTTGTAAATTATATTTCTGTGAACATTCATGACGTCGTCGTATTCAACCAAGTGTTTTCTTATATCGAAATTGTGGCCTTCAACTTTTTTCTGCGCACTTTCTATTGAGCGAGAAATCATGCCATTTTCTATCGGCATATCTTCAGGAACTCTTAAAAATTCCATCATTTTTTTGATTCTGTCTCCGCCAAAGAGGCGCATCAGTTCGTCGTCCATGGAAACGAAAAATTGGCTTGCTCCTGGGTCTCCTTGACGGCCGCTGCGACCGCGCAACTGATTGTCGATGCGGCGGGCCTCGTGTCTCTCCGTCCCTAGAATAAATAGACCGCCCAAGTCTTTGACTTCTTCCCCAAGTTTTATATCGGTTCCACGGCCCGCCATGTTTGTTGCAATCGTGACATTCCCTTTTTGGCCGGCCTTAGCCACTATTTCCGCTTCACGTTCGTGATGTTTCGCATTTAAGACTTCATGCGGGATTCCTTCAAGTTTTAGTAATTTGCTTATTATTTCGGATTTTTCTACGGAAATTGTGCCTACAAGAACGGGTTGTCCTTTCTGATGGAGTTCTTTAATTTTCTTTACCGCCGCCATAAATTTCCCTTTTTGTGTTTTGTAAATTGAATCGGAGTGGTCGAATCTTACACATGATTTGTTTGTGGGTATCACAATCGTATCAAGTCCGTAAATTTGATAAAATTCTTCAGCTTCAGTCGCCGCTGTACCGGTCATTCCCGCCAATTTATCGAAGAGTCTGAAATAATTTTGGAATGAAACTGTTGCAAGGGTTTTTGATTCTCTTTGGACTTCTACGTTTTCTTTGGCTTCGATCGCTTGATGTAATCCGTGTGAATAACGGCGCCCCGGCATGAGACGACCGGTAAATTCATCGATTATTATAATTTCATTGTCTTTTAGCATGTAATCTACATCTGCTTTATAGCATGTGTGTGCGCGTAAAGCTTGTTCAATATGATGCACTTCTTCGAATCCTGCTTCTGTGTAAATATTGTCTAATCCCAAAAGATTTTCCATTTTTTTTATTCCGTCTTCCGTGAGGGTTGCAGTTTTTTGTTTTTCATCGATTTCGTAGTGTGTTTTTTCTTCCAACTGATTTATTAATCTTGAATATTGTCGGTATTTCTCGGTGGATTCTTCGGCTGGAGCCGAAATTATAAGGGGAGTTCTCGCTTCGTCGATTAAAATCGAGTCCACTTCATCAACAATGGCGTAATGAAGATTTCTCTGAACTATATTGTCCAGGCTTGTTGTCATATTGTCTCGGAGATAGTCGAAACCGAATTCGTTGTTTGTCCCGTAAGTGATGTCGGAGTTGTATGCCGCTTTTTTCGCTTCGTGTGACATCCCGTGAATGGACACTCCCACCGATAATCCCAAATAATTGTATAAGCCTCCCATCCACTCCGCATCACGATTGGCCAAGTAATCGTTTACCGTTACCACAAAAACCCCTTTCCCGGTGAGCGCATTCAAATAAACTGGCATTGTGCAGACGAGAGTTTTACCTTCACCGGTTTTCATTTCGGATATATTCCCTTGATGAAGGACTATTCCTCCGATCATTTGGACGTCGTAGGGGATCATTTCCCATGTAATTTCGTGGTTTCTGACTTTCCATTTTTTCCCAAGCAAATGTCTGCAGGCTGTTTTTACCAATGCAAAAGCTTCAGGTAAGACGCTATCCAAAGCTTCGCCCTTTCGTACCCGGTCTTTAAATTCCGCAGTTTTTGCCAATACGGCATTTTGATCTTTAATTTCCTCCCGATATTTCTGTTCAATTTCGTTTATTTTTGAAACTAGGGGGTAGATTTTCTTTAGCGCTTTTTCGTTAGGATCTCCCAGGATTTTATTTATTAAGGTTCTAATCATTGATTTTTTTGCTTAATTTTTGTAATTTTATGCGCGAGCATTTTATCACCGAACAAGCCGGGAGGTAAGATGGCTGAGTATATGAGGTTGACATTCGAGAATAAGCTTATATAATTCATCTCCTGTAACAATTTTAACTTTTAAAAATATGCCTAGGAATGACTTAGAGGGGCAAGAGCCTGAAAGTGCGGAAGGATGTGTGATTGAAGGGGTTGAGGGAGTTTGTGACGTGCCTGACGAGGATGAAGATGAATCACTTTGCGATGGGGGTGTTTGGGAACAATGTGTTCGATGTGTTCAACGTGTTAGATATGGTAATGGGATTTTGGATGATGGGGCGGAAATGGCGGTTAGGGGACCGATAGAGCTGGATGAAAATGATGAAGATTTAAGTGATGTGTGCGGAGGAGTTGATTATGAACAAGTTGTTGCTGATCAGTTGTTTGAGGATTCTGAAGAAGAAGGGTTTTGTGATGAAGATGAAGTTGAGCCGAAATCTGTAGAAGAAGATGATGGAGACGGTGGAGGGGGTGAAGTTGGATTGGATGGGCGGCCTTTAGATGGTTTGTGTCGCGGAGAGTTTGATGACTATATTTATCCAATGGAAAGAGAGGAATGTTTACATGATTTACTTGGGTTGGTTGAAAACGCGATTGCGTTGAGCGGCGAAGAAAGGAACAGAGAAGAGTTGAAAATATTTTTTGATGCGACTGGAGAGAATTATGATATAACGCTTTCTCCTGAAGAGATTTGCGGTATTGTTGAAGAAGGAGCTATTAAAATTGCTGAAGGAAATGGATGGTTGGATGGTGGTGTGCAATTTTTAACTTTTCGTCGTGAGTTGGATGAAGCTTTGGTGCGTGGGCTTGCTAGATATGAAGAGAATCAAAGAAAAGCTGCCGAAAATGCTACTTTCACTCCTGAGGAGATTAAGGCTGATCAAGCTTTTTTGGAAGGAGGAGAGGCTTAAAATTTTAGTTTTTGTTTATGAGGAATGAAAATTGTGAAGAGTGGACAAAAGGGACTTTGGTGGTCGATGGTGTTATCGGTGCGGGTGTTGACTCTGCGATTGACGAGTCTTCCGAAATTTCGTCTTCTGAACCTCCGTCTTCTGAACCCCCGTCTTCTGAACTCCATGAAGAATTTGTCCTTGCAGAAATTTATGGATTTCATTGTTTGATGACCGCTGCTGGATTTGAAGGATTTCCCGATGATTTGTTGAAGGCTTTGCATGTAAAGATTTTGGGGCGGAGACAATGGGCTGATTTGAATAAAATTGGACCAATTCGTTCTGTTGAAAAATTAAGAGGACGTTTTAGAAAACGGGTGGGGAGGGTGTCGCGACTTAAAAACAGATTGCAAGCCGAAATGGATTTCGATAGACGGATGAAAAAGAAGAGAAGAGGCGGATAATTTATTCTTTGTATCCTTTGAAAACTACGAAGAAGGTTTTTAAAATAATAAGCAGATCCAGCCAGATTGACCAGTTTTCGATGTAGTAGCGGTCGAGTTTTATTTCTTCGTCGAAGTTTAGATTTGAGCGGCCGCTGATTTGCGAAATGCCCGTGACACCGGGCTTTATTGTGAGGGAGAAATACTGCGATTTTCTGTATTTTGCCACCTCTTCGGGGAGGTGCGGCCGCGGTCCCACTAGGCTTAAATTCCCGCTTAATACGTTGAATAATTGCGGGAGTTCATCTATTGAAAATTTTCTAATGAATTTCCCGATTTTTGTTATACGCGGATCGTTTTTGATTTTTACCAACGGACCATCTGTACGAGTGTTTTTATCCGCTAGATCCGTATATCTGAGATTATCGGTATTTGGGTGCATTGAGCGAAATTTTATAAATGGAATAAGTTTGCCGAATTGTCCCACTCTTTTTACGGATTCCCCATTGTCGAGTTTTGTGAACAAAATCGGGCCTTTTGAGTCCAGCTTTATCGCAACGGCTGTAAGGATCATTATAGGGGAGAAAATGGTTATTCCTATTACAGATCCGATAATATCCATTATTCTTTTTGCGATTTTGCCCCATCCGTCGAGAGGGGTCGGTTTCAGGTTTATCACGGGGACTGTCCCGATAGTTGTTATTTCTATATTTGTTTTTCGCATTTCTATTGTATTGTGAACAAATCTGTAATTTACGTGATTTAAGTCGCATATTTCCAGAATCTCGGGAGTTTCTTTATCTGAGTTTTTCCCGGATGTCTGAATGATTTCATCTATGTGATGTTTTTTTATTATTTCTTCGAGTTCTGTAATATTTCCCAAAATCTGCGCTTGCTGTACCGTGTTCTCATTTTTATTTTCTTCTATAATCCCAATTATTTTGTATCCGATATCTTTGTTTAGATTGTCGAAAATGTCTTTTGTCAGCTGATTATTGCCTATGAATGCCAAATTTCTTTTTCCTAGCCCCATTCTTAAAAAGACAATTTCGATTGTTCTTACGAAAGCCTTTCCGAGAGCGATGAATAGAAATGTTAAAATCCAGCTGTAGATGATTGCTAGGCGTGAAAACGGGAATGTTCTCGTAAAGAAAAAATATGTAACCATTGCCATTGCCCAAATTAAGCAAAGCAGAATGCTTTTATTGATTTCTTTAGCGAATCTTGTTGTGCTTTTGAATGTGTACATTTTCCCGATCGTGAAAATCACGACAAGGGCGATCCCTGCGCTTATTGAAAATTCCAAATATTCTTTTATTGTTGGAAGGATACTATAGTCTATCGGCATTGCTATGCCTTTTATCGGCTCTGTTATGAGGCGAAGTTCGTACGCGGCCAAGAATGCTAGAACTGTCATTATGAAGTCTACGGGGACTTTGATTACGCCGAAAAATATTTCAAATTTCTTCATAATGAATTTTAAAACTGCTCTTTAAACAGGTTGTCATAAGCCGAGTTTTGTTCCATTCTTGAGATTATTCCCGATAAGGTATGATCATCTATCTTGGCCCACCGAAGGCGGGCTCATGCGGTGAGAAAGTATGTTTGCAATTGA
>Ga0233423_10001428_pt1 | contig 12047 bp, 14 predicted proteins | sample Watercolumn_Mata_FD_180713 | JGI IMG/M metagenome (GOLD analysis project Ga0233423, IMG submission 180713) | Freshwater microbial communities from Lake Matano, South Sulawesi, Indonesia - Watercolumn_Matano_2014_112_MG | ecosystem: Environmental > Aquatic > Freshwater > Lake | place: Indonesia... | reverse complement strand
CTTTAGAGTTTCCGCAGACTTTGGTCGTTGGGTTACCCCATTGACCGCCGCGTGCAATCGGCGTATAGTTGATGCCAGTTGCGAAACCCGTTTTCTTGCATCCCCGAAGTGAAGCGGAGCGGGACGCCGAAGACGGGTTTCTTGCATCGGGAGCAGAGATGGATCAACGGATTATCGAGTTCATCGCGGGCTTGCGCGCGGCAGGGGTGCGCGTGAGTCTCGCGGAAAGCGCGGATGCGTTCCGCGCCATAGAAGAGATCGGCGTGAACGCACGCGATTCATTCCGCGCGGCGCTGCGGACGACGCTCATCAAAGACGCGGCAGACACCCCCGAGTTCGAACGCTTGTTTCCGATCTATTTCGGGAGCGGCGGTCCCCCGTTGTTCGATCCGCATCGCGAATTGACGCCGGACGAGATGCACCTGCTCAAAGACGCGCTACGCGACCTGCTCGGCGATGATGCCAAACTGAGGCAGCTGATGCGTTATTTGCTCGAAGGGCTGAATCCAACCCGCGCCGAACTCGATCAACTCGGTCGGCGCGCGGGCGTGCCGCTGGCGCGGCATCCGTACCAGCAGTCCTGGCTCACGCGACGCATGCTGCGCCAGCTCGGCATGGATACAGAGTTCGAGCAGTTGATGGCGCGACTGATCGAACAACTCGAACGAATGGGAATGCGTCGCGAAACGCTGGAGCGCCTCGGACAACTCGCGGAGGAGAATCTGCGGCGATTGGAGGAGCAATTCGAGCAGTACGTCGGTTCACAGATCGCGCAGAATGCGGCGCAGGACACGCGCGAGCGCAAGCCGCTGCGCACCACCGATTTGATGCGGCGCGCCTTCAGCGCGCTCGGCGAACGCGAGATCGCGGATCTGCGCTTGCAGGTTCGCCGCCTGGCTGCGCAGTTGCGCTCGCGCGCGGCGCTGCGTCAGCGGCGCGGCAAGCGCGGCACGCTCGACGCCAAACGGACCTTGCGCGCGAATCTGCGGTACGGCAGCGTGCCAATCGAATTGAAGCACCGGCGGCGGCATCTGAAACCGAAACTCGTGTTGATTTGCGATGTATCCACTTCGGTGCGTCCCGTCGTGGACTTTATGCTGCGCCTGGTGTACGAGTTGCAGGATCAGATTCACAGCACTCACAGTTTCGTGTTCATTGACGACCTGACCGACGTCAGCGCGGAGTTTGCGGAGCACCGCCCGGAGGTTGCGGTTGAGCGAGTGTTGGCAGACAATCCGCCCGGCTATTACAACACGAATCTGGGTTACTCCCTGGCACACTTTTGCCAAGACCACCTCGACACGGTGGATCATCGCACCACGGTCATCGTCCTCGGGGATGGACGCAACAATTATCTCGATCCGCGGCTCGACGCGTTTCAGGAAATCAAGAAACGCGCGCGGCGCATCGTTTGGCTCAATCCTGAAAACTCGCGGCTGTGGAGCACCGGTGACAGCGATATGCTGCGCTACTATCCGTATTGCAATGCGGTGCACGAGGTGAGCAACCTGGCGGAACTCGCGGAGGCGATCGATCGGTTATTTGAGCGATGACGATCCCCAAGCTATTGACACTGCCGGGTTTGGCAGATATAATATAGCCGCCGAGGATCATCCTCGCTTTGTAGGTCGCGCGCGCGATCGCAGGAGATCGCCCGCTCTGGTTGTCTCTTCGATGCAACTGTTGCGCCAAAAGACCCATGGGGCAGTTCGCTGGTTTCGCGGGTTGAGCGCATTGGCGTGAATCATGTGATTGACGGGAATCGCCGGAGCGTTTTTTTGTTTTCTCTGGTGGGGGAGGTGATGCAAATGACGCCATGATATGATCGCGACCGGGTTCATTAACAAAACAGTTCGACCAATGACATTTCTCTCAAGGAGGAGGGCAAGATGTTTGCCAAAAAAACAGTTCTGTCGGTTTTGTTTGTCTGTGCCATCTTTCTGGTAGTCGGAATCGGATCGCAGGCTACCGGCACTGCCTTCGCGCTGACCCAGGCACGGGGAGCGAATGCTTCGGGCGTCACCGTTCCCTACACGGGACGCCTGACAAATGAAGTGGGCGAGCCCGCCGTAGATGGCGCATATGATTTTATCTTCACGCTCTACGATTCCGAAACCGCCGGGGCGCCGCTCTGGAGGGAGACCCAGTTGGGCGTGCAGGTGACCGCCGGCGATTTCGTCACCGCGTTGGGGAACGGGAATCCCATTCTGCCGGCGGCGCTGGAAGGCGGGCAACGCTGGCTGGCGGTGAGCGTACGTGAGCCGGGGGCGCGCGAGTTCGCCGCACTGGCCCCGCGGCAATTGGTTTCCAGCGGTTCATCTAGTTCGCCATCCCCTGCATTGGCGGGGGCTGCCTGCCCCCACGACCACACAGGCGAATCCTGGACGACTTCCTCAGGAACCGGACTCTTGGTGGATGCTACATCGTCCACCGGTATCGGCATCGTCGGTAGAGGGAACAACGGAACGGGCGCCGTCGGGGTGCGTGGCTCAAGCGCGAGCGGCTACGGTCTGTTTGGTGCCTCCACCACCGGCTACGCCGTATACGGCGTTACTACTGGTACCGGAAAGGCTGCTGTGTATGGCACAGGACCCGGAATCGGTGTGCATGGCGAGGGTACCGGCACTAGCGCCGGCGTATACGGTCACAGCGCCAACGGGCGGGGCGTGTCCGGGGTTAGTGACAACAACACCGCTGTGATCGGCATGTCCTTTACTAGTGGTAAGTATGGTGGAGAATTCGTCAACACTGGCGGCACCGGCTTGCATGGACAAAGCTGGGGCAATAGTCCCACGAATGTCAGCGGCGTCTTCGGCGAAAACTTCTTGTCAACAGGCGGGAACACCTACGGCGGACCCAATGGCGTGTATGGTATGGGCGGCTATAATGGGGTCAAGGGGGAGTCTCCAGTTACTAACGGCAATGGGGTTGTGGGAATTGCTAACTCTGGAACATCCGCTTATGGCATCAGTCACAAGTTAGGGCGAAATTCTTGTCATAAGCACGGTGAAGAAGCAAGAATCGCCACGCTTCTGTGCCAAAATGCTTGGTTCTGATGGGGTTTTCCATCGACATAACGCTTAACTTGTGAGCAATGCGCTTATGGCGTATATGGCGAGAGCACCAGTGGCACCGCGGGAAACTTTTTTAGCGCCAGTGGCTACGCGGGATACTTCACTGGCAAAGTCCATGTCCAGGGGACTCTGAGCAAAAGTGCGGGCGGGTTCAAGATTGACCACCCGCTTGATCCTGCCAACAAGTTCCTCAACCACTCCTTCGTCGAAAGCCCGGACATGATGAACGTCTATAATGGCAATGTCACTACCGACGCCAACGGCGACGCCACGGTCATCCTGCCGGACTATTTTGAAGCCCTCAATCGCGATTTCCGATACCAGTTGACGGTCATCGGTCAGTTTGCTCAAGCCATCGTGAAGGACGAGATCAAGAATAATCGCTTCACCATCAAGACTGACAAGCCCACCGTGAAGGTTTCCTGGCAGGTGACCGGCATCCGACATGATCCCTTTGCCGATCAGAACCGGATTTCAGTTGAAGAGAACAAACCATCGGGGGAAAGTGGAATGTATCTCTATCCCCAGGGCTATGGCAAGCCAAACGCGCAGGGGATAGGTTACGCCAAAGCAGCACCGGCAAAGTAGGAGGCGCAACGATGAAAACTCGAATCGCACTCCTGATTGCCGTCCTCGCGCTCGTGCTGCTAGGTGGCGCGGCGCTCGCGCGATCTGACCCGCGCGCGCCCATCGCCGAGTCGAGCGCGCCAACCGCCCCGCAGACATACCACCTGACAAGCCAGACGTGGCAGATTAGCGGCATCACCAGCGGAGACGGCATCTACTTGGCAAGTCGGGCGGCGCCAGCAGGCACAGGTAGCGGTTGTTGCTGTACGTTCTTGCCGTTTATTTGCAATGGCGGAACCGCGCCGCCGCCACCGCCACCTCCTGGTCTTGACTTGACAATTTCGGATGTCAAAATCATCCAAGGTACCTCCGCCTCCAGCACCTACGCGGTGAATATCGCGGATCGTGCGACGACCGTGCGCGCGTTTGTCGCCGTCACTGGGGCGAGCAGCGCCTCCGGTGTTTATGCGCGGATGTACGGCTACAACGCTGCGAGCGCGCTATTGGGCAACATTGCTTCCAACACCATCACGGCGCCGTCGGATGAAAGCAGCATGGCAAAGACGCTGAATTTCAATCTGCCTGGGAGTTGGCTCAAGCCAGGGTACTCGTTCTTCATTGAACTGAACCCGGATAACACAATCTCAGAGAACACCAGCAATAATCGCTATCCCGCGAGCGGGACTGCGCCGTTCAACTTTGTCACCGCGTCCGCGTTGAACATGGTGATTGTTCCGGTGTCCTACAAACCCTACGGATCCTCTACGACCTACACGCCTCAGACGAGTCCTCTTTCCTACCTGACCTCGATACCGATCAAGGTGTTTCCTGTCCCGACCGTTAACTACACCTTGCACGCGCCGTATCTGTACGCGCCCGCCAGTGCAGCGGACAACCTGAATGGGGCAAATGGCTGGGATACGTTCCTTGATCAGGTAACCTTTCTCCACAACTCGGAAGAGCCCGGCGTGCAAACCAAGGTTTACTTTGGATTGATCAATTACCACGATGCCCACGACTGCAGCAGTGGATGTGTCTCTGGGATAGGGTGGGTCGGCTTGCCCACTTCAACCGGCTTCAGCGGCGTTCCGAATGGCGCCTCAAACGCGTCGTGGAATATGACACACGAAGTGGGGCACAATCTGAACCGAAGGCATACCCCGTGCACAGGTGGCGAAGCCAATCCCGATCCGGCTTATCCGTACGCCGGAGGCAAGATCGGCGTCTGGGGGCTCGACGTTGCGACCGGCACGCTGTACAGCCCGAGTACTTATAACGATTACATGGGCTACTGTGGTAACCAGTGGACCTCGGATTACACGTTCCAGAAGATCAAGCAGTTCCGGGACACCGCTAGTTTCAACGCGAGTCAGATGAATCAAACACTCGTTCAAGCAATGTACGTGAGCGGCATCATCGCCCGTACCGGCACGCTCACCTTGTCGCCGGTGTACCAGCAGCTGGCAGCCATCAACCTCGCGCGAGAGGGGTCGCACACGCTGGAACTGCTGGGGCAAACCGGTCAGGTGTTGGCAACGCATCCTTTCACGCCGACGCCGATCGCGGACTCGGGCGGGTCGAGCGGCTTTGGCTTCTTCGTGCCGGTCGTGGACGGACTGGCAGGCATCCGCGTGCGCGCGAATGGGCGAGTCGTCGCGGAGAAGATCGTTAGCGCGCCGCTGAGCACAACCGATTTCACGCGGCAGCCAATCGCCGCGCAGCCCGCCGCGCAGGGAACGGTCCTGCGCTGGACGCCGGTCACGCATCCCAGCGAATCTATCGTCTATCGCGTGCGTCTATCGCGCGATGCCGGGGCGACCTGGCAAGTGCTTGCGCTGAATTGGCGCGGCGCGGAGTTCACTGCGCCCGCCGGGGTGGATGTCAACGATACGCTGCTCGAAGTGCAGGCAAGCGATGGCATTCACACCACGACGCGGACGTTCACCCTGGGACGCGTACGCTAAAGAAAGAAAAGACTTTCGAAGCCTCAAGAAACTTCGAAAGTCTTTTTTCGAACCTACGGACACACCGTAATGTTTTTCTCGAACGGCTTGCCGTCAAAGGTCGTAAAGAAGACCGCCTTGTTGTCCTCGTTGAACCATGCCGCCCGCACGACAAAATTCTCGCACGGACCGCCGCCGCTCAACCGCCAAAAGCCGGCGGATTGCGCCTCGCCGATCGCGCTGATGAATGTCGTCGTCGCGCCGGTCGTCTGACCGAACGCGTTCGGTTCGCCGGGGCGAAAAACATAGACGACCCATTTTTGATTCTGGATGTTGCCGGTCGTGTTGACAAAGTTGACGAAGAAATTGAGCTCGACGTTGCGGACCGGGGGATCGGGCTGAGTGCGAATGTCAATCACGAACAAACCGGGACCCGGCGTGATCGTCGGCGTCGGCGGCACGGGCGATGGCGTCGGATAATTCGGCAGATCAATCAACGCGCAAACGGCCAAGTCCCTCTGAAAGATGGCGCCGTCGGGCTGGGGGAACGGAATGGCTTGATTGTTGTGATCGAAGAAGACGACGCGCGCGACAAAGTTCTCGCACGGACCGCCGACTGGAATTTTCCAGCCGCCGCCGGACTTGAATTCGCCGCCGCCCACCGGTATCGAAGTGTCGGCGCGCGTGGCTTCGCCAAAGCGCGTGGTGAGATTATCGGGGCGATAGAGGTAAACATTCCAACGATAATTTTGCAGCGCGCCGGTCGTGTTCAAAAAAGTCGGAAAGAAAATCAGATCGGTGCCGCGCAACGGCGGGTTGGGATCCGTCCGTAGACCGGTCACGTAAAGCCCAGGCGCGATCGTCGGTGCAGGGGTCGGCTTGATCGTCGGCGTGTGCATTGGAGTTGACGTTGGCGTCGTGGGCGTCACCGTCGGCGGAAGCCGAGTTGCCGTCGCCTTTGGCGATACTGCAACCACCGCCTTGGTGGCTGCCCCAATCGGCGTTGGTGTCGTCGCCGGAGGCAGCGTCAGCGTCGGCGGCGGTGCAGGAGTGGCAGTCGGCGCAGACACACACGCGACAGTGAAAGAGATCATTACAAACGCGAGCGCGAGTGAAACAACCTTGGTCATGCATCCTCCTGAGTGAGCTTGGACATTGGCAATTGGAGATTGGAGATTATAGATTGGAGATTGGAGATTAGAGATTGGAGATTGGAGATTAGAGATTGGAGATTGGAGGCTAGGGCGTATACAATTTGGTTTCGAGTTCTTCGATCTGGTGTTCCAGCGCTTCAATGCGCGTGACAAGATCGCTGCGCTGCCGAATTTGCGCGGGCGTCGCTTCACGCGGAAAGCGGTCGGGTTGCGCCAAGGGATGCGGGTTCGGCGGGAAGAGCGCAAGTTTCTCCGCTTTGAGCCGCGCGAGTTCATCCTTTGCTTCACGCAATTGCCGCGCGATGGTTGGATTAGGGGTAGGCATAGTTTCTCCTGCGCCGGGATTGTAACGCAGAGTGCGAATTGCGTCAAACACCCGATCTGCCCTTTTTCCCCTCCCGTGTATGGCAGGGGCTGGGGAGTGGGTCGGTACGGCAATGCCGCCAAATTGCCGAATGTCTCAGAATGTTGTAAAATTCCGAAGGTCGCAAAGGCGTGACAATCCGTTTGGCGAGTGAATCACCTTGTCTCTTTTCATCACCTTTGAAGGTCCCGATGGCAGCGGTAAGACGACGCAGGCGCATCTCCTGGTCGAGGATTTACGGGGGCGCGGTTATCCCGTCATCTACGCGCGCGAACCGGGTGGGACGGAGATCAGCGAACAAATCCGCCGAGTCATTCTCTCGCCGCGGAACAAGGCAATGCGGCGGGAAACCGAAGTGTTGTTGTTCTCCGCCGCGCGCGCACAAATCGTCGCGGAACTGATCCGTCCCGCGCTTGCCGCCGGCAAGGTCGTCGTCTGCGATCGCTACGCCGATTCGACGATGGCATATCAGGGGTATGGCTTGGGTCTCGATCTGGACGCGCTGCGTGCGATTACACGCTTTGCAACCGGCGGACTCGTGCCCGCGCTCACCTTCTACGTGGATGTGCCAGCCCAAGTCGGACTCGCGCGGCGGCACCGCGGCGAAACGAATCGGCTCGATCAAAAGAACCTCGAATATCACACGCGCGTGCGCGAGGGGTATCTGGCGTTGGCGCGGGCAGAGCCGCAGCGCTTTGTCGTCGTTGACGGCACGCGCGCGATTGACCAAGTTCACCAAGAAATCCGCGCTCGGATGGTACGGGAATTGAACACGGTGTCACCGAATTGGCAACGAATAAACGAATGAGCGCGCCTGTGAATCATTCGTTGATTCGCGGAGGGTGTGCGTCACGATTTTGGGCGACGATTCGACGCAGGTCGAATTTGCCATGCGTTGGCGCGACCCTTGCACCTGCGGTACGCACACTTGCTCTGGCGGTAACGCAAGTGCCAGGGAGTGCCAGGGAGTGCAGGTGTTTCAATCGCCCGCAACAAGCCACCTGAAAGTTTGACCCATTCGCGGCACACCCGTTGACGCGTTTGCCAAGCAGTTGTATAATTGAGCCGGGTTCGGGAGAGCCCAAAGGGGGACGCATGAAACTCGTATTCGCAATCGTGCACAATGACGACGCGGGCAAACTAACGGACGCGCTGCGCGAGGAGAATTTTCAATTCACGCTGATCAGCACGACCGGAGGGTTTTTGCGCGAGGGAAATTCGACGATCTTGATCGGCGTGGAGGCGGACAAATTGGAGGACGCGTTGGCACTGATCAAATCGAACTGCATCACCCGGACGCAGTTCGTCAACCCGATGCCGCCGGTGATGGAGCCCGGTGAATTGTACCTCGCGCAACCCGTCGAAGTTCAGGTCGGCGGCGCGACGATCTTTGTGATGGACGCAGAACGGTTTGAGAAACTCTGAATTGGAAGGTGGACGATAGCGGTTGGAGCATGGAGACGCGTCTTCCAATCTCCAACTTCTAACCTCCAACATCCAGATTCCCTGCGTCTTCTCCCCCCAGCCCCGGCATAGTCTTTTCGATCTCCTCCGGGCTTTCCCCGGCTTCCAGGCGATCCACCATCTCGCCAAATTCGGGACCCAGGTCCTCGCCACCCATTTGATCGCCCATCTTCCGCATAAACCGCGCCACGCTCTTGGGGTCGTTTTCGTCCACGTCGCCAAACGCGGACGGATCCGACAATGCGTCGAGCCGCGTTTCCTCGGACTTGACCGTCGCCACGCGTGAGACCAAGCGCGCGAGCTTTTTCCCGCCGCAATTCGGGCAAGTTGGACCGGTTACCTCGGCAAAGGATCGAAATAAGACGCTGACGCGGCGTTTGCAATCCGCGCAGCGATATTCATAGATCGGCATTCTCTATCACCTCACCCCGCGAATTATATCGGAACGACGGTCAATTGACAAGTCGCACGCGACCTCATATAATCTTGCTACCATACTTCAAAGGCGAAGGAGAGACTCGTGGATTTCCAATTGACTGAGGAGCAGCGCGCGATTCGCGAGATGGTCCGCGACTTTGCGGAGAAGGAAATCGCGCCACGCGCCGCCGCCATTGACCAGACAGACGAATTTCCCGCCGATATCTTCGGCAAGCTGGGCGCGCAAGGTTTGATGGGATTGCCGTACCCTGAAGAGTACGGCGGCGGCGGCGCCGATGTAACGTCGCAAGCGCTCGCCGTCGAGGAGGTTTCTCGCGTTTCGGGTTCGGTCGGGTTGACGTATGCCGCGCATCTGTCACTCGGCTGCGGACCCTTTTTCATGTTCGGCACGGAAGAACAAAAGAAAAAATGGCTCGTGCCGCTCGCGCAAGGCGCGGGGCTGGGCGCGCTCGCGCTGACCGAAACCCAAAGCGGCAGCGATCTCGCCGGCTCGGTGGCGACGACGGCTGTGCTGAAAGGCAGCGAGTGGGTGCTCAACGGCACCAAGATGTATGTCACCTCGGGCGCGGTCGCGCGTTCGATCACCGTGCTGTGTGCGACCGACAGAGCCCTGGGGCATCGCGGCTTGAGCCTGCTCGTCGTCCCGCGCGGCGCGCCGGGGTTGACCATCGGCAAAGTCGAAGAAAAAATGGGACTGCACGGTTCGCTCACGACCCAGGTCTTCTTCGAAGATTGCCGCGTGCCCAAGGAGAATCTGCTGGGGAGGGAAGGCGATGGCTTCCGGCAGGCGATGATGACGCTCGACGGCGGACGCATCGGGATCGGCGCGATGGCGCTGGGGCTGGGGCGCGCCGCGCTCGAAGCGTCCATCAAGTACGCCCAGGCGCGCCAGGCGTTCGGCAAGCCGATTGCGGATTTTCAGGCGATTCAATGGATGCTCGCGGATTGCTCGGTCGAATTGGAAGCCGCGCGCTTGCTGGTGATGCAAGCCGCGTACTTGAAAGATACCCGGCAGAGTTTTTCGCAGCAAGCCGCGATGGCGAAATTGTTCGCCTCGGAAGCCGCCGATCGCGCGTGCTGGAAAGCGATTCAAATTCACGGCGGCGCGGGGTACCTGCGCGATTTTCCCGTCGAACGATTTTATCGCGACAATCGCCTGACCATGATTGGCGAGGGGACGAGCGAAATCTTGCGGCTGGTGATCGCGCGGAACGTGCTGCGCGCGCCGTAGCCCGTAGACAGGAAAGCGTGTAGACAAGTAGACAAGGAGGCCTTGTCTACTTGTTTTGTTGTCTACTCTGGCGCTTGCGGATGCGCTCCTCCACCACGCGCGGCTGCGCCCCACCTGCGCCAGCCGTCCTTCCGCCCTCGCGCAATATGTGGCGTCAATTTCGTAGCCGCGGATGCTGCGCGTACTCTTTTCCCACGTTGTCCGGCGGCGACGTGACGATGAGTTGCACTGAGCCGTCGTCCCCCGCGCGCATCGCGCGGCAGTCCGCGCAGTAAATCTTGTCCAGTTCCACGCCGCGCATTGTAGCACAACCGCGCGCGCAAAGCAAAGTCGGAAGAATAAAGGATGCAGGATGAAGGACAGCCCTCTTCATCCTTCACACCTACACTTGCCGATGGCACGTCAACACTTGCACTTGCGTCACCGCAGGTGCAAGTGTCCTTCTGACTTTATCCTCTATGGCAGCCGGTTGAACCAGAAGAGCGACAACACGCCCCCCATCAACAACAAGAGCATCGCGGCAGCGGTGAAGAACACAGTGCTCTCTTCCTTCTGACTTGTGACCGTCACGCCCTTCGCCAGGTTCTGATAGATGGTGAGCAGCGCAGTTTCATCCGACGCATGGAAATATTTCGCGTCGGTGATCGCCGCGATGCGTTTCAGCGTATCCTCATCCAGGATCGCGCGAAAGCCAAATCCCCCCGCGCCTTCGACAGTGATGCCTTGCGGAGTGCCGATGCCGATCGTGAATACGCGCACGCCGCGACCCGCCGCCGTTTGCGCGGCGGTGATCGGCGAAGGTCCCGTCCGGTTTTGTCCATCGGAGAGCAGGATGATCGTCGCGGGGGTCAAGTTCCCGCGCGGCACAGGGGTTGGCGTTGGCGTGGCTGGCGCGAGCGGGTCGCCGAGGCGCGGCGGATTCGGGTTCGGCTTTTCAAAAATCGCTTCGAGCGAAACGAGGATACCGCTGCCGATCGCCGTGCTCTGCTGGTTCGTCAGCCGGTTGATGGCGGCGCGCACCAATTCGCGGTCCGTCGTCGGCGCTTGCACGGTGTTGGCGTTCCACGAGAAGGAGACGACGCCGATGCGCGTCTGCGCGTCTTGCAGCGCGACGAACGCGAGCGCGGCGGCTTTTGCCGCTTCGAGGCGCGTTGGTTTCATATCGTTCGCGCGCATGCTGCCCGACACGTCGAGCGTAAGAATCACCGTCGCCTGTTCGCGCGGCAGGGTCACCACGCCAAAGGGACGCGCCGCTGCCAGGAGCATGAGCGCGATGCCGCAGAGGAAAAACAGCGGCGGAATATGCCGCCGGATCCCCGGGCGCCGGTCGAGCGCGTCCTTGACGATGGCGAGACTCGAATAGCGCAGCGCGTAACGTGTGCGGCGGCGCTGCGCCAGCAGGTATGCCCCGACGAGCACGGGGACGAGCAGTAACAACCAGAGATTATCGGGCGCAAGGAATTGCATGGCACGCCCTTTCTAGCCGCCACGCGGCAAGTTCAAAGATGTGGGATGCAAGATGAGAGAAAGTGATTCTTCCTCTTTCATCTTTCTGACTTTTGCCTTCGCTCCCCGACGCGTCCCGACGGCGGGGGGACTTGGCGCATCCATTCCGGCAGCAGTTCGGCGACATGCGCGCGCATCACCCAGGAGGCGCGGTCGGCAAGTTCGTCTGTTAATTCGACGTTATAGAACTCGGATAACTCGAAAATCGAACCGAACCGAATCGTAATCGGCTCCGGATGCGGAAATTTGGCGCCAATCGGCATCGCCTTTTCGCTCCAAATTTCCGCATCCGGAGCCGATTACGAT